>Ga0137429_1000714_pt1 | contig 12233 bp, 4 predicted proteins | sample EasRivERMZT736_2_FD_102304 | JGI IMG/M metagenome (GOLD analysis project Ga0137429, IMG submission 102304) | Soil microbial communities from meander-bound floodplain in the East River, Colorado, USA - East River MetaG ERMZT736_2 | ecosystem: Environmental > Terrestrial > Soil > Floodplain ...
AACCGCCAGCGTGCCGCTGGATGGCGCGCGGTGGGTCCTGCAAAGCAGCGAGCGCTCGGAAAACCTGCGCGTCGAGGGGACGCAGATCGAAGGACGCTTCACGCCCGCAGCGAGCGGCACCTGGCGCCTCGAGGCAGTAGCCGCCGATGGCGCGCCGCTCGAGGGCGAGCCACCGGAGCTGCGGCTGGTGATCGTGCCCGACTCGGCGCCGGTCGTCGCGCTCCCCGTGCCCGGGCGCGACACGACGCTGCCGATTTCTTTGCGCCAGCAGCTGGTCGCGGACGTGCGGGACGATCACGGGATCGCCCGGCTGGCGGTCGTGAGCTGGCGGGTGAGCCGCACCGGGCGGATCGGTGAGGCGGTGCGCGAATCGCTCGACGTGAGCGGTGTGGGCGACCGCGCCATCGTGCAGGGCCAGCTCGACGCCGAGAACCGCGGCCTGCTCCCGGGCGACACGCTGCGGCTGTACGTCGAGGCCTGGGACAATGCGCCGGCGCCGCATCGCGGCCGGAGCCCCGAGATCGCACTGCGGCTTCCAAGTATGGAAGAGCTGCGCGCCCAGGCTCGTGAAGCCGCGCGCGCGGTGACGACCGCGGCCGACTCCGTGTCCGCCGCGCAACGTGAGTTGGCGGAGCGCACGCGCGATCTCGCGCAGGAGCGCGCCCGCGATGCCGACGGCCGGGCGGCCGGACGGCCGGACGGCCGGAACCAACAAGGAACCATGTCGTTCCAATCGACCCAGCGTGCCGAGGAGATCGCGCGCGACCAGGCCGCGATGTCGCAGCGAGTGCAGGAGCTGGCGCAAGCGGTCGAAGAAATCGCGCGGGCCGCGCAGGCGGCTGGCGTGGACGACACCGCATTCCAGGACCGGCTGCGTGAGGTGCAGGAGCTGCTGCGGCGGGCGCTTACGCCCGAGCTCGAGCAGCGCCTGCGCGAGCTGCAGGAAGCGCTCGCGCGGCTCGACCCCGAGGCCACGCGCCAGGCGTTGCAGCGGCTCGCCGAAGCGCAGCAGCAGCTCAAGCGCGAGCTCGAGCGCAGCGAGGAGCTGTTCCGGCGCGCGGCGACGGAAGGTGAGCTGGCTTCGCTCGCAAAGGATGCCGAGGACCTCCAGCGCCGCCAGCAGGAATGGAATCAGGAAGATGCCCAGCGCGCGGACTCCGCGGCTGTAGCCGCCGAGCGCGATCTCGCCGCGTCGGCCGACTCGCTGGCGAAGGGCGTCGAGCGCGCCGGCCAGAACGTCCCGCTCGAGGGACCTCAGAACGCGGCACGCGGCGCCCAACGGGCGATGGAGCAGGCGGCCGACGCCGCGCAGCAGCGCGACTCGCGTGGCGCGCGGCGAGCCGGGCAGGAAGCAGCGGACTCGCTGTCGCAGCTTCCCGATCAACTGCGCCAGCGGCGCGATTCCCTCGCGGCGGCGTGGCGCCAGGAAACGCTCGACGCGTTGAACCGCGCGCTCTCGGAGACCGCGGCGCTCGCGCGTCGCCAGGAGGAAGTCGCCGAAGCGCTGCGGGATGGTGAAGCCGGCGCGAACACGCGCGCACGCCAGGCCTCAATTGAGGAAGGCACGCGGGCGATCGAGCAGCAGATCAGCGAGGCTGCGGGACGGCATGCGCTCGTGTCGCCGCAGCTCGAGGCGGCCCTGGGCTTCGCGCAGAATCAGATGAAGCAGGCGCGGGAGCAGCTCGAGCAGGGCGATCCCAATCCCGCGAGTGCCGCGCCGTTTGCCGAGCAGGCGCTCGACGCGCTCAATGCGACCGCGCACGCGCTGGTCCGTTCGGCCCAGCAGGTCGCGGGCGCGCAGTCCGGCTCCGGATTTCAGGAAGCGCTGGAACAGCTCGCGCGCATGGCGCAGCAGCAGCAGGGGATGAACGGCGACGCCCAGGGCCTGCTGCCGATGATGGCGCCCGGCGGCGACGCGGTGATGCAGCGGCTGCGCCAGCTCGCCGCCCAGCAACGTGCGCTGGCCGAGCAGCTCGAGCGCCTTCAGGCCGGTGGGGACGCCAGTGCCGCGGGTGCGCTCGCGCAGGAGGCGCGTGAGCTGGCACGGACGCTCGAGTCCGGTCGCCTCGATCGCCGCACCATCGAACGCCAGGAACGGCTCTATCGCAAGCTGCTCGATGCCGGGCGCAGCCTGGCCGGTGAAGAGCCGGATCAGGAAAAAGAGCGCGTGAGTCGCGCGGCGATCGGCGACAGCGTCCACATTCCGGGCGCCCTGTTGCCCGGAGCCACGGGGGTCGGGGCACGGGTCCGCTATCCGACGTGGGACGAGTTGACCGGTCTCACGCCCGAGCAGCGGCGCATGGTGCTCGAATACTTCCGCAGGCTGAATGAGCCGAAGCGCTAAGCTCGCGCTCTGGATCACGCTCGCGCTTCCGGTCGCGGCCCCCCCCGCCGCGGCCGCGGCGCAAGCGATCAGCCCGGGGTTCGAGCTCGAGCGCTCGGGCCGCTACGCCGACGCGGCGTCGATGTATATGACGACGGTCCGCGCCGATCCCATGAACGTGCCTGCATTGCTCGGTCTCGAGCGCTCACTCTTCGTGCTGAACCGGATGCCGGAGCTCCTGCCGCTCGTGCAGCGTGCGCGCGCCCGCGCGCCCGAGAACCCCGCGCTGCGCAGTCTCGAGGTCCGGGTCTATGCCGCACTGAACCAGCCCGATTCACTGGAAGCGGTGGTGCGCCGCTGGGCCGCCACGATGCCGCAAAGCGAAGTCCCGTACCGCGAATGGGGACTCGCGCTTGCCGATCGCCGCCAGTGGGATGACGCGCGCCGCGCGTACCTGATCGGCCGCCGCACGCTCGGCGGCGAAGGGACGCTGGCGATCGAGCTCGCGGAGCTGGAGCAGCGGGCGCAGAACTGGGAGGCCGCGGCCGCCGAATGGAGCCGCGCGGTCACGCGCTCGGCCGACGTCGGGCCCAATGCCGCGAGCCAGCTCGCCGATGCGCCGTCCGCGGCGCGCGAGCGGGTCGCGCGCGTGCTCACCGCGCCGGACGCGTCCGTGCGCGCCAAGCGGGTGGGTGCCGAAGTGCTGCTCAGCTGGGGACAGGCGAACGAGGCCTGGGCAGTGCTCGAACCCACGCTGGGCGACAGCGACGCGCAGACCGCTCTGCGGCGCTTCGCCGACCTCGCCGGCTCGCTCAGCACGCCCGACGGCCACCGCGTGCGCGGGCTCGCGCTGAACCGCTGGGCCGATCTGGTGCCGTCGCCGCTCTCCGAGCGCGCGCGCGCTGAAGCGGTCCGCGAACTGCTGGAGAGCGGCGACCGCGCCGCCGCGCGCAAGGTGCTCGAGCGGCTGGCGACCGATCGCAATGTGCCCGGTGAAGCGCATGCCGTGGCGCAGGCCGCCCTGCTCCAGGTGCTGATCGCGGATGGCCAGCTCGACGTCGTCGAGCAACGGCTCGCTGGGAGCACCGGCCTCACCGCGGACGATCGCGCAGCGCTCCGCCTCGCGCTCGCCCAAGCGCGGATCGCGCGCGGCGAGTTGGACCGGGCGGATGCCGCACTGGGCAACGACTCGAGCGTCGTGGGGATCGCGCAGCACGGATGGATCGAGCTGTATCGCGGCAACCTGAAGGGCGCCATGGAGGCGTTCAAGATCGCGGGACCGTACGCCAGCGATCGCGCCGCGGCGACCGAGCGCACCGCCATGATGGCGATGCTCCAGCGCATCCAGGTCGAGTCGAGCCCCGAGCTCGGCGCGGCGTTGCTGACGCTGGCGCGCGGCGACACCGCCGCCGGAGTCGCGGCACTACGCAAGGCCGCGTACAAGCTCCCCCTCGAAGGCGGCCGGCTCGAGGTCCTGCTGCTCGCAGGGCAGGCGGCGGCGCGAGCGGGCGGGGACCACGAGCCGGCCGCGATCGCGCTGTTCGACGAAATCATGCGAGGTGGAAAGGATTCCGAAAGCGCCGCGTTGCCCGCCGCCGAGCTCGAGTGGAGCCGCCTGCTGATGCGTGCCGGCCGCGCGTCGGAAGCCATTCCGCACCTCGAGCATCTGATTCTGACATATCCCAACAGCGCGTTCGTGCCTGAGGCTCGACGCGTGCTCGAGCGCGCGCGCGGAGCGATTCCGAAATCATGAAGCGGCGGGACTTCGTCTCGACGGTCGGCGCGTACGGCTTGGGCGCGCTGTTGCCGCCCTTCGCCGCCCTACGCCGCCCTGCGCCGTCGTTGTTGATCCCGATGGACGACGCCCAGACCGACCACCTCAAGGCCTACGGCCTCACCTATCGGGCCATCGAGGCCGGACTCAAAGCCGAGTGGCTGCTGAACTATCGCGGCGGCTCATTCCTGATTCCGGATCTGGACGGGCTGCGGCGGGATGCGGCGCTGAACGGGATTCGCGTCGAACCGGTCGACAGCGGAATCAGCGCGATCCGGGGCGAGATCGAAGGAAACAACATGGACGCCGTGCCGCTCGAGAAGGCGCCCAAGATGGCCGTGTACGCGCCGCCCAATGCCGCGCCGTGGGACGACGCCGTCACGATGGCCCTGCAGTACGCGGGGGTTCCCTTCACGAAGATCTGGGACGCCGAAGTCATGAACGGCGGCCTGCGCGATTACGACTGGCTGCACCTGCATCACGAGGATTTCACCGGCCAGTACTCGAAGTTCTTCCTGATCTACTCGGGGCTGCCCTGGCTCGCCGAAATGGTGCAGCGCAACAGCGACATGGCGCGGCGGCTCGGCTACGGGACCGTGCCGGCCCTCAAGAAGGCGGTGTCCCGCAGCATTCGTGAGTACGTCGAAAGCGGCGGGTTCCTGTTCGCGATGTGCACCGCGACCGAAACGATCGATCTCGCGCTCGCTGCGCACGATGCCGATATCGCCGCGACCTTTGCCGATGGCACACCGCTCGATCCGAACGCCGACGCGAAGCTCGACTGGTCGCAGACGTTTGCGTTCACGGGGGCGCACCTGGAGCCGAATCCGCTCGTCGCGAGCTTCTCCGACATGGACGGTCACCAGGTCAACGGCGGCTCGCGGCGCCAGCCGCTGGGCGCGTTCAAGCTGTTCAACTTCAGCGCCAAGATCGATCCGGTCCCGACGATGCTGGTGCAGAATCATCGGCAGACCATCCCGGACTTCTACGGGCTGACCACCTCGTTCACGCGCAACCGGCTCAAGCCGGGCGTGACCATCCTGGCTGAGGAAGAGGGCGCGCCCTGGGTGAAATACATCCACGGCGACCTCGGCAAGGGCACCTGGACCTTCTTCGGCGGGCACGATCCGGAAGATCCGCAGCATCAGATCGGCGATCCGCCGACCGATCTGTCGCTGCATCCGCACTCGCCCGGCTACCGGTTGATCCTGAACAACGTGCTGTTTCCCGCCGCGAAAAAGCGTGAGCTGAAGACGTGAGCGTCGAGCGCCTGACGGCCGCCGCGCGCGCTCTGCTGCAGGAGGAGATCGCGGCGGCGCACGGGCGCGAGGTGTCGTTCGTGGTGCGCGCCGATCCCAACGGCACGCTGACGGAGGCCCGCGTGGTCGCGCGCGGGACGATCGACGCGGTGCTGGCCCTTCCCGGCGTCGCGCAACGCGGCGAGATGCTGATCCACAACCATCCCAGCGGATTCCTCGAGCCCTCCGGCGCCGATCTGCACGTCGCCGCGCGGCTCCACGATGACGGCGTGGGCTTCGGAATCGTCAACAACGACGTCTCCACGCTCTACATCGTCGTCGAAATGCCGCGCGCGCGGCAGCTCCAGAACCTCGATTCCCTCGACATCGCCAACCTGCTCACCGAGTCCGGACCGGTCGCCCGTGTGTTGGGCTCGGCGGCGTTTGAGGATCGCCCGGGTCAGCGCGACATGGCCGCGTATGTCGCCGACGCGTACAACGACGGGGGCATCGCGCTGCTCGAGGCCGGGACCGGCGTCGGGAAATCGTTCGCCTACCTCGTGCCGGCGATCGAGTGGGCCCGCCTCAACGGCGAGCGCACCATCGTCTCGACCAACACGATCAACCTGCAGGAACAGCTCGTCGGGAAAGACCTGCCGATTCTGTCGCGCGCGTTCTCCACCGGCGATCGCTCGGTCACATTCGCGCTGCTCAAGGGCTGGCGGAACTATCTGTGCCTGTCGCGGCTCGAGCAGGCGCGCGCGGGTCAGGAATCGCTGTTCGACGACGGCCGGGCCGCCGAGCTCGAGTCGATCGCCGGGTGGGCGTCGCGCACGTCGGACGGCAGTCTGGCCGATCTGGTGGAAGAACCGTCGAGCGAGGTGTGGGACGCGGTGGCGGCCGAGTCCGATCTGTGTACGCGACTCAAGTGCCCGCACTTCGACCGCTGCTTTGTCTTTTCCGCGCGGCGCCGCGCCGCGGAAGCCGATGTCGTCGTGGTCAATCACCATCTGCTCGCGTCCGATCTCGCGGTGCGCATCGCCTCGGACAACTGGCAGGAGGCGGCCGTCCTGCCCCCGTACCGCCGCCTCGTGCTCGACGAAGCGCACCACCTCGAGGACGTGGCCGCGCAGCACCTGGGCACCCAGGTCAGCATGCTCGGTGTGCAGCGGCTCCTGGGCCGACTCGAGCGCAACGGCCGCGGCCTGCTGCCGACGCTGGCGGCCGAGCTCAGCTCGCACAACGATCTGCTCGGCGCCGCGAGCCGCGATCTCCTCGGTCGCACGGTCCTCGACGCGCTCGCCTCGGCTCGGCGCTGGGCCGAGGAATTATTTGGGCGGCTGAATCGCCGGCTCGACGCGGAGCCTGTCCTGCGGCTCACCGATGCGTTCGCGGACGACAACGTGTGGCGCGAAGGCCTCGACGTCGCGCTCGACAATCTGCTGATCGCGTTCAGCAAGCTGCGGGACGGCGTGGAGACGATTGCGGACCGGCTGTCGATCGACGATCCCGCCGAGATGCGCACGCGCCTCATCGCTGAGCTGCGCGGCGTGGTGCGGCGGCTCGACACCGCGGCCGAAGGGCTCAAAGCTACCCTGCAACCCGTCGGCTACCGTCCGTCCACCAGCCCCGCCGTGCGCTGGATGGAGCGGCGTGGCCGGCGCACGCCGAACCTCACGCTCGCGGCGGTCCCGCTCGACATGGCACCGATCCTGAAGGAAGCGCTGTTCGATCGCGTGGAGACGGTCGTGTTGACGAGCGCCACACTCGCCGCGGGTGGCGAGTTCACATTTCTCGAGGAGCGGCTCGGCCTGTCGCTGCCGCCGTCGCGGGTCACGGTACGCGAAGTCCTGCCGTCGCCGTTCGACTTTGGCGCGCAGTGCGTGTTCGGCATTCCCACCGACATTCCCGAGCCGCGCGACGATGAATCGGGCCACGGCGCCGCGGTGGCGCGCGTGCTGCTCGAGCTCGCGCACGCATCCGACGGCGGCATCTTCGGCCTGTTCACGAGCCATGGCGCGCTGCGGCGCGCCGCGGACGCCATTCGCGGCGAGGTCGGCGCGCGCTGGCCGCTGCTCGTGCAGGGCGAAGGGCAGCGCGATCAGCTGCTGCGCCGCTTCCGCGAAGCCGGCTCCGCGATTCTGCTGGGCACCGATTCATTCTGGGAAGGCGTGGACGTGCCGGGCCGCGCTCTGCGCGTGCTGATTCTCGCCAAGCTGCCGTTCAAAGTGCCGACGGAGCCGCTGACCGCCGCGCGGCTGGAGCGTCTCACGCAAGCGGGCGTGGATGGCTTCACGCACTATCTCGTGCCGCTTGCCGCGCTCAAGTTGAAACAGGGGTTTGGCCGGCTGATCCGGACGAAATCGGACGTCGGCGCGGTCGTGCTGCTGGATCGGCGGGTCGTAACGAAGCGCTATGGCCCGATGATGCTGGAAGGCCTGCCTCCGGCGTCGAAAGCGATCGGCAACTGGCCGGATATCCGGCGGGAGCTGGAGGAGTTCTTCGCCATGCATGGCATCGGTGCGCCCGCCTCGTCGAGCTAGACTCCAGGAGCGGAGCGATCCCCTATCCCAGCACGGCTCGGAGCCGATGGGTCTGGTGGTCATCGACGAGCGGAATGCTGCACCGGTCGTCGAGTGTGACACCGTCAAGCTCGAGCGTCGAGACCCCCCGGCTCACGCCGCGCGGGTTCTCGACGACGATGTCATAGCGCGCCGAGCGATACCGGAACGTCATGGTGAACCCCTTCCAGGCCGCGGGGATACACGGATCGAGCACGAGTCGCGAGCCCTTCAGTCTGAAGCCAAGCAGCCACTCAACCCCGGCGCGGTAGAGCCAGCCGGCGGACCCCGTGTACCAGCTCCAGCCGCCGCGACCGGTGTGCGGCGTTTCGGAGTAGACGTCGCCCGCCACCACGTACGGCTCGATCTGGTACTGACGCACTCCCTGCGGCGTCGCCGTATGAGAGATGGGATTGAGCATCGCGAGCAACTCCGCGGCTTTGTCGCCGTCGCCGAGTGCGGCGTGCGCCATGACCACCCAGACCGCCCCATGGGTGTACTGTCCGCCGTTCTCACGTACGCCGGGCAGGTACCCCTTGATATAGCCCGGCTGGAGATCGGTGTTGTCGAACGGCGGCGCGAGTAGCAGCACCAACCGATCACTCCGTCGCGTGAGTTGCTGGTCGACGGATGCCAAGGCGCGTTGTGCGCGATCGGGATCCGCGGCGCCGGACAGCACGCTCCACGATTGTGCGATCGAGTCGATCGCGCAGGCGTCGTTTCCCGCTGAGCCGAGGGGCGTGCCGTCATCGAAGTACGCGCGCCGGTACCAGTTCCCGTCCCACGCCTCACGTTCGATCGCTTCCTTGAGCGCCGCGGCGTGACGTTGCCACGCCTCCGCGCGGTCGCTCTCTCCGCGTGCCTGCGCGAGGGGTGCCCACTCGGCGAGCAGCGAAAAGAGAAACCACGCCAGCCACACGCTTTCGCCTCTGCCCTCGACTCCCACGAGGTTCATGCCGTCGTTCCAATCGCCGGTGCCCATGAGGGGAAGGCCGTGGGCCCCGACCTTGAGGCTCCGGTCCAACGCGCGCGCGCAGTGCTAACAGCGTTCCCTGCTGTGCCGACACGCGCGGCTCGAAATACGACTCCAACTGGTCGGTGGCGAGTAACGCCCCCGCGAGGAACGGCGCGGTCTCATCGAGGATTGCCCGATCACCCGTCACGTCGAGATAATGACGCGCCACGTACGGAAGCCAGAGTAGGTCGTCGGAAATGCGGGTGCGCACGCCGTGACCACCGGGCTCGTGCCACCAGTGTTGGACGTCGCCCTCGACGAACTGCCGGGAGGCAGCCTTCAGCACGTGTGCGCGCGCCAGGTCCGGCTTCGAGATGGCGAGCGCCATGACGTCCTGCAACTGATCCCGGAATCCATAGGCGCCGCTGGACTGGTAGAACGCCGTCCTCGCCCACAGGCGACACGTGACTGTCTGGTACAGGAGCCAGCGATTGACCATGAGGTCCAGCGAGCGGTCAGGGGTCGACACCTGGAGGGTCCCGAGGATCTCGTCCCAGCCATCGGCGACCGCGCGCAATTGGCCATCGAGGTCGGCGGACCGCCAGTGCTGGATCAGGGCCCGCGCCTGCTCACGCGACTCAGCCTGGCCCAGGAAGAAATCAACGGTGGCGCGGCCGCCGGGTGGGACTTGGATAGTCGTTTGCAGGGCACAGCACGGATCCAAGGCGGGCCCCGTTCGTCCCGACAGCGGCTCGTCGCGGCTGAGCGCGGCCGGACACTCTGGCGTGCCATGGCGGCCCAAGAATTCGGTCCGATCGCCGGTCCACGTCGTCTGTCTGCCACCGAGGTCGGCGAAGGCGATCCTAGCGCCGAAGTCGCGACTCCCGGAGTTCCGTGCGAACATCGCCCCCGTGGTGGGGTCGATTTCGGTTATCACGAACGGCGCCGCAGCGCTCCGCGAGACGCCCAGGACCCAGTCGAGATAGGCCGTTACCGACAGTCGCCGGGTCCGGGACGAGCGGTTCGTCAACGTGAGCCGCGAGATCTTGACTGGATCATCGGGCGGGACGAATTGCAGCAGCTCGAGCGCGACGCCGTGGGCGTCATATTCAAACCTGGTCCAGCCCTGTCCGTGACGCACGACGTATTCACCCCCGGCCTCGCGGATCGGCAGGGGAGTCGGACTCCAGAGCTCTCCCGAGTCGTCGTCCAGGACGTAGAACATGTCGCTCGGCGGATCGGTCACCGGATCGTTGGACCACGGAGTGAGCCGGTTCAACTGGCTGTTGATGGACCAGGTACACCCCGCTCCCGTCTCCGAGACCAGGCATCCAAAGCTCGGATTGGCGATCACGTTGATCCACGGGGCGGGTGTCCATTGTCCCGCAGGCAGCACGATCCGATACTCGCGGCCCTCTGCCGCAAACCCGCCGAGCCCGTTGAAGAATTCGAGCTCGCGGGTCGAGACCGGCGCCTCGGGCCTCCGTGCCGGGGCCAGGGGTCCTGGAGGGCGGACGGTGATCGCCCGCTCATCGGGCCGGTGGGCTCGGGCGATCTGGGCGGCCAGCGTGCCGCGTCGGCTGGAGAGGGCCACGCGCGCCACGCCCTCAAGCACATCGCGCTGCGTCGCCGTCACGTGATCCGCCCGCAGGTTGAACACCCGTCCGCGAGCCTCGTGCCCCTCGTGGCGAGCCGGCGACGCGCTGGTGCGGACGAGGGTCTCCAGCAACGTCTGCAGGTCCTGCAAATACGAGGGAGCGCGCACGTTGAGAATGACCAGATCGACCGCGAGACCCTTCATGTGCCAATACTCGTGCGCGCGCAGCAGCTGCCGAACGATGCCGACGTCGTCGGCTTCATCGATCTCCACCAGCACGATGGGGAGGTCGCCCGAGATCCCGTGAGCCCAGAGTGCCGCGGATCCCTCGGTTTGGCGCACCAGCACTTCGGCCGGTGCACGGAGTGCGCGATCGGCGTACAGGATCGACCCACCAAGTGTCTGAAACAGGTGCGCTTGGTCGGATCCGATGCCGAGGTGGTGCAGCTCGACCTGGGCCTGGGTCCACGCGAGCGTGGCGGCGCGATCGAAGGTCGTGACATCGTGATATTTGTCGACGAGGTCCAAGACGGCGGTCCGTGATGATCCCACGAGCGTGGAGAACGTCATCCGGACCGTCTTACCGGGGCGGACGCGGACGCGACAGCGGAGGCTGACGACCGGGTCGAGCACGGGGCCGGTCGTGTTGGACAGCGCCCGCCCATCCAGCTCCGCTTGCGGTGCCCGCACGGCGCGTCCGCGCCCGAGAAACTGCGCCCGATCGGTTTCCCATTCCAGGTCGCCGATAGTTTCGCCTTCCACCGCCAGCACGTGGGCGAGCCAGATCGCGGCGTCCTTCGGCGAGCGTGGTCGGCGTGTGGCGAGCAGCGTGTTGCGGTTCGCGATCTTCTCCGTTTGCACGAACAGTTTGGAGAACGCGGGGTGGGGTGCGTCTCCCGCGGTGGGCGCCAGGACGATCTCGGCGTACGATGTCACCTCGATCTCGCACGTGCGCGCGCCGTGATTCGTGAGCGACACGCGGCGGACCTCCGCATCTTCCTCTGCCGACACGATCACTTCCAGACGGGTCGCGATCGCCCCGTCGCGGCGGAGGAATTCCGCGCGATCCTCGGAGAACGACACCTCATAGCTCTCCGGCTCCTCCCCGCTCGGCTGGAATCCCGCCGACCAGCGTTTCCCGCTCGCCACGTCGCGCAGCAGGATGTAGGAGCCGGTGTCATCCCGCGTGGCGTCCTCCCGCCACCGGGTGATCGCCAGATCCCGCCAGCGGCTGTATCCCGACCCGGCGGCGGTGAGCATCACTGAGTAGCGGCCGTTGGAGAGCAGGTGGGTGCGGGGCGTCGCCCCAAAAGGCGTGGAGAAGTTGCGGGTGACGAGCGGAACCAGCTCGCGCACGTCGCTCACCACGGCGGGGGGGTCCACCGGCGGCCGGACCACTGCGAGAGCGCGCGGCGTGCGCTCTTGCAGCAGCAGCTCGCTTGCCCGCACCATGGGCTCGGAGTGGAAGCGGGTGCGCATCGCCCCGCCGTTCAGCACGTTCGCGATGGCGACGATCAGCATGCCCTGATGGTGAGCCATGTACATCTGCACCACCGCCTGCGACGTGTCCGCGGGCAGTCGTGAGGGGGTGTAGTCGAGCGACTCATAGAACCCGTAGCGCCCGGCCGCGCCGGCCGCGGTGAGCGCCTCGAAGTTCCGCAGCGCCGCCAACGGGTCGACCATCGCTGCCAGTCCCGTGGCGTACGGCGCGATCACGACGTCATCGGCGAGTCTGCGCCGCAAGCCAAGCCCGGGCACGCCGAAGCTGGAGTACTGGAAGGTCAT
>Ga0137429_1000715_pt1 | contig 12230 bp, 7 predicted proteins | sample EasRivERMZT736_2_FD_102304 | JGI IMG/M metagenome (GOLD analysis project Ga0137429, IMG submission 102304) | Soil microbial communities from meander-bound floodplain in the East River, Colorado, USA - East River MetaG ERMZT736_2 | ecosystem: Environmental > Terrestrial > Soil > Floodplain ...
ACCTGCAAAGAGAAGCTCGCCGGCTCCGACGCCGGTCGAAGGCCAAATGCTTGACCCGAACCCGGGCCAGAGCGGCGGCATGATGCGATGACTTGCTACTCCGAATCGTGGTTGGTTATTTAGTTTCGCGGTTGCGCCTGGTTGCTGGGGGGCCCGTCGCGGGCGCCGCACTCGTCCCCCTCCGCGAACGCCGCGGGAGCGGACGTAGCGTCCGCTCCCGCGGCTCTGCTTCCTCGGCCGCGCGGACGTTGTGGTCCGCACGGCCTCGTCAGAGGTCGCTGCGGGGGACGGGTGCGGCGCCCGCGACTACTCGACAGGAGATTCCAATGACCCCTAGCTTGGTAACCTGCCTCTATCTCCTGCGTCGCCGGGCTCTTCCGGCCATTGCCCCTCTTCTCTTCGTATGGGTCGTCCCTGTAGGAGCCGCCATGCAGGTACCGGACGTCTTGAAGCCCTCGGTTGTGAAGCTCGAGTCGGAATTGGTCGCCTCGCATGGCGAGGGGCAGCGGGCGCGAATCCAGCGAGGGCTTTCGCAGGCCGCTAGCTTCTGGCGGGCGGCGGACGGGGATGCGGCGGCGTTCGAGGCGTGCGCGCGCGGGGGGTTCATCGGCGACCAGGCGGCGCTCGATGCTACCTTCGCGCGGCTGGAGGCGGTGAACGAGCAGGTCGGCGGGCTGATGCTGGAGCTGACGCGGTATTTGCGGGAACCGGTCGATCTCGATCGCGGGCCGATCCTCACGGTGGACGAGACGCTTGCGGGGTGGGAGCCTGCCGCGCACTTTTCAGAGGATCTGTTCGCGAACCGGCTCGCCTTCACGGTGCTCCTGAACTTCCCCCTGACGACGCTTGCCGAACGGCTGGCGGGAGACGCCTGGTCGCGCCGCGAGTGGGCGGAGGCTCGCCTCGCACAGGGGTTCGGACGGCGGGTGCCGGGGGAGGTCACGCTCGCTATCGGTCAGGTCTCCGCGGCGGCCGAGCGCTACATCGCCGACTACAATATCTGGATGCACCATCTGCTCGAGGAGGATGGCGGGCGGCCGTTCCCCGCGGGGCTGCGGCTCATCAGCCACTGGAACCTGCGCGACCAGATCAAGGCCGACTACGCGGGTGGTGCCGACGGCCTCGCGAGGCAACGGCTGATCCAGACCGTGATGGAGCGGATTGTCGATCAGACGATCCCCGCGAGCGTGATCGATAATCCCACCGTCGACTGGAGCCCGCGCACGAACGCCGTGCGCCGGGCGGCCGTGCAGGATTCGGAGCGGGCCGCGAGCGCGGGCGAGCCCGCTGCCGGGCGCGAGCCAGATACCCGCTACGAGCGGCTCCTCGAGATCTTCCACGCCGTGCGCCAGGCGGATGCCTACTCCCCCGCCGCGCCGACGCTCATTGCCCGCCGCTTCGACGAGAATCGTGAGATCCCCGAGGCGCGCGTGCGGCAGATCCTCGAGGCGGTGCTGGGCTCCCCGCTCGTTCCCCGCGTCGCGGCGCTGGCGCAGGCGCGGCTCGGCCGTCCGCTCGAGCCGTTCGACATCTGGTACAACGGCTTCGCGCCGCGCGGTTCGCATGCCGAGGCAGAGCTCGACGCGATTGTCGCCAAGCGCTATCCCACGGCGGACGCCTACGCCGCGGACATCCCGAACCTGCTCCGCAGGCTCGGTTTCACCGCCGAGCGCTCCAACTTCCTGGCGGGGAAGATCGTGGTCGACCCCTCGCGCGGCGCGGGGCATGCGATGGCGGCCGAGCGGCGCGAGGACAAGGCGCACCTGCGCACGCGCGTCGAGAAGGGAGGGATGGATTACAAGGGGTACAACATCGCGGTCCACGAGATGGGGCACAACGTCGAGCAGGTCTTCTCGCTCAACCTGATCGACCACACGCTGCTCAAGGGGGTCCCGAACAACGCCTTCACCGAGGCGCTCGCCTTCGTCTTCCAGTCGCGCGACCTCGAGCTGCTGGGGCTCGCGAAACCCGACGCGGCGAGCGCCGCGCTCTCGATCCTGAACGAGTTCTGGATGACGTACGAGATCGCCGGGGTGGCGCTCGTGGACATGGGGGTGTGGCACTGGATGTACGACCACCCTGCCGCCAACCCCGCGGAGCTGAGGGAGGCGACGATCGGAATCGCGAAGGAGACCTGGAACCGCTTCTACGCTCCGGCCTTCAAGCGCCAGGACGTCACGCTTCTCGGGATCTACTCGCACATGATCTCGAACACGCTGTATCTTCCCGACTACCCGCTCGGCCACTTGATCGCCTTCCAGATCGAGGAGCAGGTGCGCCGCGCCGGGGACCTCGGCGCGGAGTTCGAGCGGATGGCGCGGATCGGCAGCGTGACGCCGGACCTCTGGATGAAGACCGCGACCGGCGCGCCGGTCGGCCCCGAGGCGCTGCTGCGGGCGACGGAGAAGGCGCTGGCGGAGGTCGAAGCTCGACGGGCGCCGTAGACGGGCGCGATCCTCCCGGGGCCAGCGTGGATCAGTGCGGGGTGCACGGCGCGACCGCGTACGGCCGCAGCGCTCCGGTCGAGGTCGTCCCGTAGTTCCCCTCCACGCACTCGTTCTCGGCCGCGATCAGGAAGTAGACGTTCCCCGCGGGCATCGCGAAGGTCGCCGCGAGGGCTGGCTCGTGGCACGAATCGCCGCCCGCGAGGCCGGCGTCCGCGAACGAAACGCTCGAGCCCCAGGAGCCGATCGTCCCCTCATAGAGGTTGTAGCCGGTAGCGCCGGCGACGCTCCCCCACGAGAGGGTCAGCTCACCCCCGCCGGAGTAGTCGACCGTGAGCGGCGTGCTCCCGCCCGTGCCATCAGGAACCGGTGCGGGGGCCGGGGGGCACGAGACGCAGGTGTGCGGGTCGCAGGTCAGCACGTCGGTGACGAGCGAGATGTCGTCCACGTTCCAGCCGGGCGCGCTGTTCGGTCCGCCGACCCAATTCGCTCCCCCCTGGAACCGGAAGCGCACCTTCACCGTGTCGGCGCGCCCCGCGTTCAAGCCGGAGAGATCATAGGGGCCGGCCGTCGTCATGACGGTCGGGTTGTCGATGCCATCGGACCAGGTCTGGAGCAGCGTGTAGGCACCGTCATTGTCGTGATCGAACTCGACCGTGACCGTGTCGTGAAGCGTCGTGTTGCTGTAGCCGGCGAAGGCGTGCTTGAAGCCGAGCGATCCCAGCAGGTCCCCGGGGGCAAGCGCGTACGCGAAAACCAGGTTGCGCTCGGAGGCGTCGCGCACGATTCCCGTGCAGTCGGCCTGACCCATGTGCCAGGAGGTCGGGGCGCTCGTGGTCTGGCAGGAGCGCAGGCTCCACTCGGCGTCCTTGGCGAACGACTGGTCGGCCGTCGCCGGGTCGAGGTGGGGCGTGGTGGCATACCCCTCGCCGTCCAGCAGCACCTCGACGTCCCCGCTCCAGGACCGTGCCAGCGCATCGGTGACCACGACCTGGAACGTGATCGTCGCCCCGCAGTAGCTGCCCACCGCGTCCGCGAGCGACACCTGCCACACGCCCTGCGCGGTCGCGCCGGGGGAAAGCGTGCCGAGAGCCTGCGTCCCCGCCGGAACGATCGACACGCCCGCCCCGGCCGGATTCGACGCCACGACGAGCGAGGCGACGGCCGCGGTGGCATCGCTGCAGCCGACGTTCTGCACGTCCACCGTGACCGCGGCCGTCTCGGTCCGGTCGAGGAACGTGTCGGCGTCGCACCCGCCGCCGACGGCAGGGGTCACGACCGCGACGCTCGGAGGACCAGGGGTCGGCGCCGCGTTGCGCGTCACGAGCGCGAAATCCTGGTCGGTGGGATCGCCGTTCCCTGGAACGCCGTCCCCGGCCAGCGTCTGGGCGCGGACCTTCACCTGGAACGTCGCGCCGCAGGTCAGCGAGTTCGGCGCGAGAGTCACCCCCTCCACGTTGTTGCGCGAGTCCGCCGTCACCGCCGTGGTCGAGAATCCTCCCACGAAGTTGTTCCCGCGCCAGGTCGTTCCCCCCTGTGAGATCAGGAGATCGAGGTCGTTCACCAGACACGGATTGCAATTGACCGAACCGGGAGGGTCGGTCCAGACGAGCGTCGCCTTGAGCGGACGCGACGGGTCCTGCACGTAGAGGTTTGCGGTGAAGGCCGACGGATCTCCCGTCGTGCCGATCACCGTCCCCTGGTCGTGGAGTTGCACCCCCTCGGGCGACTGGAATACGTCCCTGAGCGAGAGACGCCCCCACCCTTCGCTGTTGTTCGGCGCGTCGGCGCCGCCGGGATCGGTGGCGCCATTGATCAGGATCGCCTTGTCCATCGCCGGGGAGGGAAACACCCCGACGCGGTTGCGGAACCACTCGTAGACGAGCGCCGAGGCGCCGGCCACGCGCGGGGAGGCCTGGCTGGTGCCGGAGTAGCGGGTGTAGAGGCCGCTGAAATCGGGATCGGCGCTGTCGCAGCAGCCGGCCCCTCCGCCGGGGTCGCAGGCGCAGTCATACGGGGCGATCGAGGAGAGCATGCCGCTCACGACGTGCCCCGGGGCCACGACGTCCGGCTTGATGCGGCCGTCGGTCGTCGGGCCGCGGGAGGAGAACGACACCAGCGCGTCGATGTCGTCCGCCGAGTTGCCGCATCCCGCGATGCCGGGGCACTCCCCCGGACGGTCGTTCTCGCTGGCGCCCACGGTGAGGATGTTCTTCGCCGCCTTCGGGGAGGTCAGGGTCGAGGCGCTCGGGCCGCTGTTGCCGGCGGAGAAATGCACCGCATACCCCTGCGCGCCGAACGCCGACGGCACCGCGTCGCGCACCGCCGCGTCCCAGGCCGCCGACTGCGAGGTGTAGCTGGCGCCCCCCGCGAGCCCGTCGGTGAACGAGTGCGTGCCGAGCTGCGCGCCGCCCAGGCGGACCGCGTCATCGGCGAGCGTGGCGGCATTGGCGTTGTAGGCCACGCAGCCGCCGCCCCCGAGCGCCTTCTGGAAGTAGACGCTCGCGCCGGGGGCGCTGCCGCCTCCGTAGTAGAACCCGCCCGGATCCTGCAGGCCGGTGCCGCCGTTGACCACCCGCGGGTCGCCCGCGGCGATCGACGTGGTGTTCGTCCCGTGCCCGTCCGGATCGCTGTTGCTTCCGCAGAGCGCCGTCGCGAAGGCGACCCGCCCGCGGATGTCGGGATGGAGGGTCGCGAGATTGCCGGTGTCGAGGCCCGTATCCGCGACCGCGATGGTCACGCCGGTGCCGTCGGCACCCACGTCCGCGAGCCAGGCGTGATACCCGGGCAGGGGGTGTCCCGCGGCGACGTTCCCGGCGACGATCTGCGCCGCCCGCTCCCCCTCGACCTGAGGCGGCAGCCAGCGCTCCGCGCGATAGAGTCTGGGGTCACGGAGCAGGGTTGGCAGGGCGCGCTGTGGCACCGCCTCGAAGATCGCGTAGTGCAGGAGGTGCCGCTGGCTCGTCGCCTCGGCGTCGCTGCCGTGCACGAGTCGCGCGCCGGTCGCCACGACGGCGTCAAGCGCCGAGTCCCACCCCGGCAGGTCGAAGTAGACGAGGCGCAGGGTGAGCGAGCCGTCGCCCGTCGCCATCCCCCGCAGATCCGCGTCCGCCTTGTAGGCGGGGTGGTACTCGCCGGAGAACTCGACGTGTTGGAGGCGCGCCAGTGCGCTCTCGACCCCGGGGGGAGCCAGCACGAGATACCCGAACGCGGGCAGGTACTGGACGACCGTCCCCCCGCTGCCGGCGATTGCGGCGAGCCACTCGGGCCGCACGGGCTGGTCGAACTTGACGAGGAAGGGCCTCACTCCCCCCGCGGCAGGCTTCGCTGCGTCCGCCTTCCACTCGGGAGCCAGCGGGGGTTCGCCGAGCCGGACGTCGAAGCGCTCTCCTCCCGCGGACAGGATGAACGCCTCGGGAGACTCGCGGAAGAGGAGGCCGCGAGCGGCGAGGATGCTGACGGCAGGCTCCGGGAGTTCGACGAACCCCCCCTCCCGGTCGAGCCAGCGGGCCTCCGGAGGGAGGTTGGCGGGCAGCCCCGCGGGGGAGGAGAGCCAGCCGCGGACTCGGCGGGGCGAGGCTTCCGGGTCAGCCGCGGCGGCAGGCAGTGGAGCGAAAGTAACCGCCACGACGGTCGCGACGGCCAGCCACCGGGCGCAAAGCGAGCGGTGGGTGGGGAGATTCGGCGTCATGCTGGACAAGGTCTCCCATCCGCCGGAGTCCCGGCGGGGCTCGACGGCGACGCGACTAGCGGCTCAATATCCGCCCGATCCGGACGGGGCGCAACCGGATTCGGGCGGGTAACCGGGCGCCGCTCCCCACCACCTCATCGCCGTGCGGAGGCGCCGACGCTTGGCGTAGACTCGCACGCGACCGCGGGCCGTCACCGTGCCGGCGATGAGGCGTGCAGATGGCATCACGAACCCAGCGAGTGCTGGCGGTAGCCACGCTCGCCAGCCGGCGCTGGCTAGGGGGGCGGACCGCGCAGCTTGCCGCGGCGCTCGCCTTCCAGGCGCTGCTCGCGATGGCGCCCCTGCTCCTGCTCCTGCTCGCGGTCGCCGGGAGGCTGCTGGGGCGCGAGACGGCGCGCACGGGGGTGGCGGAGGCGGTCCGCCGCTTCGCTGGCGGCGAGGCGGAGCGGAGTGCGGCCGGCATGGTCACGCTGGTCACCGCCGCGCCGTGGCGGACGACCGGGGCGTTCCTCGGGGTCAGCCTGCTGATGCTCTTCGCCTCGTCGTTCTTCGTCCAGCTCCGCAGAGCGCTGAATGTCGTCTGGGGGACGACGCACCGGGGGTTCCGCCGGCTGCTGCTGCGCCGGGTGCTGTCGATCGCGGAGACGTTCATCGCGGTCACCTTCGCCCTCCTGGTGCTGGCGCTCGGGGTCGTGCGCTCGATCATCTTTCCTCTCCTCGCCGCTCGCGGGCTCGGCGGGAACTGGGTCTGGGTCGGGCTCAGCCACCTCGGAAGCCTCATCGGGATCGTGCTCGTACTGTGCTGGGCCTACCGCTACCTGCCGGAGGCGAGGCCGCGACCGAGTCGCACCGCGGTCCTCGCCGGGGCGCTGCCGGCGGCCGTCATCCTCGCCCTGTTCAGCCACATCAGCGGCAGGTTCATCACCGCCAGCGCCCTGGCGTCGCTCTACGGCGCCGCCAGCAGCATGATCATCGCGCTGCTGTGGATGTACTACAGCGCCTGGATCCTGCTCCTGGGGGCGGAGATCGCCCACGCCTGGGACGAGGTGCGCGGCACTACGGACGGGCCGCGACCGGCCTGACCCAGCGCGGGCCCCATTCCGGGGGCCGGTTGTCGCCGGTCGCGGCGCTCGTGTACCATCCGTCGCCGCGCCGCCCGCGCGCTGGACCCTTACCGCTCGAGAGGAGAGTCGGAATGACAAACGGCAAGATCATGTTGATGGGAGCGTTCACTGGCTGCGCCATCGCAGCCGCCACCTTCGCGGCGGGGGGGGCCGCGCAGGAGAAGCCCGCCACGCAGCCCGCCACCGCGGCCGCGCCTTCCGCCTCGGCCCCCGCCAAGGGCGCCGCCGCGGCGTCCGCGTTCCGGGATCCGGCGGCGCTCACCAAGCAGGCGCCGGCCACCTTCAAGGCCAAGTTCGAGACCTCGGAGGGGGTGATCGTCATCGAGGCCATCCGCGACTGGGCTCCTGTAGGCGTCGATCGGTTCTACAACCTGGTGCAGAGCGGCTACTTCGAGAACGTGCGGTTCTTCCGGGTGGTCCCGAACTTCGTGGTGCAGTTCGGCATCCATGGCGACCCTTCCGTCTCCAAGAACTGGATGAACGCGAAGCTCAAGGACGAGCCGGTGAAGGAGGGGAACAAGCGGGGCACCCTCACCTACGCGAAGTCGTCCGCGCCGAACAGCCGCACGACGCAGATCTTCATCAACCTCAAGGACAACACGTCGCTCGACGCGCAGGGGTTCGCCGCGTTCGCCCGGGTCGTCGAGGGGATGGATGTCGTGGACAAGCTGAACAGCGAGTACGGCGAGAGCCTCACGAGCCTGCAGGGGCAGATCTACACCGAGGGGAACATGTTCCTCAATGCCAAGGCGCCGCGCCTCGACTTCATCAAGACGGCGACCATCCTGCCGTAGGGTTCGAGCCACGCTCCACGGCCGATCGCAGGGGAGAGGCCCATGCCCGACCCGCGCGCCCTCTGGGAGCGCTACCGGCGGTTGCTCTATCACAGCCCGGAACTGGGCCTGCGGCTCGATCCTAGCCGGATCGGGTTCGACGAGGCGTGGATCGAGGCGATGGAGCCGCCGCTGCAGCGCGCCTTTGCCGCGATGGCGGAGCTCGAGGCGGGAGCGCTGGCGAACCCCGACGAGGGGAGACGGGTTGGGCACTACTGGCTGCGAGATCCCGATCGCGCCCCGGACGCCTCGATCCGGGACGCGATCCGGGAGACGCTCGCGCGCGTGCGCGCGTTTGCCGCCGGCGTCCACACGGGGGCGATCGCCCCGCCGGGCGGGGGGAGGTTTCAGTCGCTCCTCCTGATCGGCATCGGCGGGTCGGCGCTGGGCCCGCAACTCCTGGCCGACGCGCTCGGCTCCCCCTCCGGCCCGCTGCGCCCTTTCTTCCTCGACAACACGGACCCCGATGGCTTCGACCGGACCTTCGCCGCGCTGGCGGCCTCGCCGGGCGGTCTCGCCGCGACGCTCGTGATCGTCATCTCGAAGTCGGGCGGCACCCCCGAGACGCGCAACGGTCAGGAGGAGGCGCGAGGGCGCCTCACGCAATCAGGTCTCGAGTTCCCGCGGCATGCCGTCGCCGTTACGGGGACGGAGAGCGCGCTCGACCGGACCGCGGTCACGGAGGGGTGGCTCGAGCGCTTCCCCATGTGGGACTGGGTCGGGGGGCGCACCTCGATCACCTCCGCGGTGGGGCTGCTGCCGATGGCGCTGCTCGGCCTCGACGTCGACGCCTTTCTGGCCGGCGCGCGCGCGACCGATGCCGCGACGCGCCTTCCCGAGACGCGCCGGAACCCCGCCGCGGTGCTCGCGCTCGCCTGGCACCACGCCACCGGCGGCCGCGGCGAGCGGGACATGGTGGTCCTCCCCTACAAGGACCGGCTCGCCCTCTTCAGCCGCTACCTGCAGCAGCTCGTGATGGAGTCGCTCGGCAAGGAGCGGGACCTGGCGGGGAAGGTGGTGCGCCAGGGGATCGCCGTGTACGGCAACAAGGGGTCGACCGACCAGCATGCCTACGTGCAGCAGCTCCGCGACGGGGTGCCGAACTTCTTCGTCACCTTCCTGGAGGTGCTGCGCGACCGCGACGGCGCCTCGCCGGAGGTCGAGCCCGGGTTCACCGCGGGGGACTACCTCCATGGCTTCCTGCTCGGCACGCGCGCGGCACTCGGCGACAACTCCCGCCCTTCGCTCACCCTGACCGTGCCGCGGGGGGACGCCTTCGACCTGGGGGTCCTGGTGGCGCTGTACGAGCGCGCCGTCGGCCTGTATGCGTCGCTCATCGGGATCAACGCCTACCATCAGCCCGGCGTCGAGGCCGGGAAGCGCGCGGCGGCCGCGGTGCTGGCGCTGCAGGCGCGCCTGCTCGCCGCGCTCGACCGCGACCGGGGCCGCACGGCCGCGGAGCTGGCGACCGCCATCGGCGCGGAGGAGGAGACCGAGACGGCATTCGCGCTCCTCGAGCGCCTGAGCGCAAATCCCTCGCGCGGGGTCGCGCGCGAGGCCGGCGCCACGCCGACGGAGGCGCGCTACCGCAGCACCCCTCCCTCTTGATCGCCGCGCGGCGATCGGTATCCTGACACGGCATTCCGCGCTCCCGAGGGACGACGATGCCTCCGGTCCTGAAGCTCATGATGAAGAACTGCCTGCGCAACCCGCTGCGCACCGCGCTCACGATCCTCGGGATCTCGGTGGCGATCGTGGCGTTCACCTTCCTGCGGACCGTCCTCGCCGCCTACTACGCGGGGGCGGAGGCGAGCGCCGCCACCCGGCTCGTCACCCGGCACAAGGTGTCGCTCTTCAACGTCCTCCCACTGTCACAGAAGGACAGGATCGCGGCCGTCCCGGGCGTAACGCAGGTCTCGTACGGGATGTGGTACGGGGGGTACTACAAGGACCCGGGCAACTTCTTCGCCCAGATGGCCATCGATCCAGGCTACCTCGACCTGTACCCCGAGTTCATCCTGGCGCCGGAAGCGCGCGAGCAGTTCGGCAGCGAGATGCAGGCGGCGGTCATCGGACGCAAGCTCGCGAACCGCTTCGGCTGGAAGGTGGGGGATCGGGTTCCACTCACCGGAACGTTCTATCCGAACGTCGAGGTGGTGATTCGCGGGATCTACAGCGGCCGCGAGCGCAACACGGACGAGACGGCGATGTTCTTCCGCTGGAGCATGCTCGACGAGACGCGCAACCGCGAGGGGCAGGTCGGGTGGTACCTGCTCGGGATCGACTCACCCGGAAGCGGCTCGCGGGTCATGGACGAGGTCGACTCGCTCTTCCAGAACTCGACGGCCCCGACCCACACCGAGACCGAGCGGGACTTCAACCTCTCGTTCGTCTCGATGATGGGGGGAGTCATCACCGTGATCCGGGTCGCGTCCTGGATCGTCATCGGGATCATCCTCCTGATCATGGCGAACATCATGGCGATGGCGGTGCGCGAGCGAACCACGGAGTACGGTGTGCTCAAGACGCTGGGGTTCCGCAATGGCCACCTCGCCGGAATCGTCGCAGGCGAAGCGCTCCTGCTGGCGTTCCTGGGGGGCGTCGCCGGCTGCCTGCTGGGGTTCGCCGCGATCCGGGCCGCGGGGAGCGTGATCGAGGCGACGATGGGGCAGATCTTCCCGGTGTTCGAGCTGACCCTGCAGACGATCGCGATGGCGGTGGGCCTGGCGATCGCGGCAGGGGCGCTGGCGGCGATCGCCCCCGCGCGCCGTATCCTCAGCTCCTCGGTCGCCCAGTCGCTGCGGCCGATCGATTGATCCGCCACCGGAGCCGCTGATGGCCACCATCCCGCTCGCCTACAACATCCGCAGCCTGTGGCGCCGCAAGGTCACCACGCTGCTCACCACCGCCGGCGTGGCCCTGGCGGTCGGCATCCTCCTGGTCGTGCTGATGCTCGCGCACGGGTTCCGGACGGCGCTGATCGAGAGCGGCTCCCCGGAGAACGTGATCGTGCTGCGCGCGAGCGCCACCTCGGAGACCTCGAGCGCGGTGTCCCGCGAGGACGCCGCAATCCTCAAGACGCTCCCCGAGATTGCGCGCGGGGAGGCCGGACTGCTCCTCTTCGCGACGGAGACCGTGGCAGCGGTGAACCTCCCCCGCCGGGGGCAGCCCGGCAGGTCCAGCAACGTCACCGTACGCGGCATCACCCCCGCGTCGGTGCCGCTCCGCCGCCAGGTGCGCCTGCTCGACGGCCGGCTCCCGAACCCGGGCACCGCGGAGGTCCTGGCCGGCCGCAACGCGGCTCGCGGCTTCGAGGGGTGCGAGGTCGGCGGGACGCTGCAGATGGGCCCGCAGACCTGGACCGTCGTCGGGGTGTTCGAGGCCGGAGGCACCGCGTTCGAATCGGAGATCTGGGGCGATTCGGACCTGGCGATCGAGGCGTTCGGTCGCGGCGGGTACTCCTCGGCGACCTTCGCGCTCGCCGATCCGGCGCTCGACTTCGAGCCGGTGAAGGCCCGGATCGAGGGAGACAAGCGGTTGAACCTGCTGGTGAAGCGGGAGCGCGACTACTACGCGGATACGGCCCGCAACCTGACTACCTTCATCACCATCGTGGGGTCGATCCTCATCGTGCTGTTCTCGTTCGGGGCAGTGCTCGGTGCGATGATCACGATGTACGCCTTTGTCGAGGCGCGCACCCGTGAGATCGGCACGCTGCGCGCGCTCGGCTTCCGCCGCCGCTCAATCCTGCTGTCGTTCCTGATCGAATCCGCTCTGCTGTCGCTCGCGGGGGCGGCCGTCGCCGCGCTGCCGGCGCTGCTCCTCCAGCGCCTCACCTTCTCGACCACGAACTTCGACACCTTCACCGACGTCACCTGGCACTTCCGCATGAGCCCGGTCATCTTCGCGCAGGGGTTCGGGTTCGCGCTGTTGATGGGGCTCCTGGGAGGACTGCTCCCGGCGGCGCGGGCGGCTCGCCTGCCCATCGTCGGCGCGCTGCGCAAGGCATAGTTCTGGGGTCACCCATTAGAAGGCCCCCGGTCAAGCACCGACACCTATCCTCTTGCCGTGGGCGCCAGCCCACGGCCACGAGCGCGTGCGTTCCTCACTCACTGCCGTCCCGCGTCCCACCGTGCGC
>Ga0137429_1000722_pt1 | contig 12122 bp, 11 predicted proteins | sample EasRivERMZT736_2_FD_102304 | JGI IMG/M metagenome (GOLD analysis project Ga0137429, IMG submission 102304) | Soil microbial communities from meander-bound floodplain in the East River, Colorado, USA - East River MetaG ERMZT736_2 | ecosystem: Environmental > Terrestrial > Soil > Floodplain ...
CGGGGGGGTCGGGAGTCGGGGGGTCCGGTGGAGCGTTGCCACGCAACGGTCACGCCGAGTAGAATCCGAACATGACACGCGTCCTGGTTTGGCTGCTGGCGTCCACGCTGGTCGCGGCGCCGGTCACCGCGCAATCACCCGTCCCCCCCCCGCCGTCCAACAGCAGTGCTCGCGACTACACGCCGGCCGACGTGGCGTTCATGTCGGGCATGATTTACCACCACGCGCAGGCGCTGCTGATCTCGGGATGGGCACCGTCGCACGGCGCGAGCGCCGACGTGCGGACGCTGTGCGAGCGCATCGTCCGGGGGCAGACAGACGAGATCGACCTGTTGTCGCAGTGGCTCGCCGAGCGCCACGAGCCGGTCCCGCACGTCGACCCCGCGCACATGATGATGCCGGAGATGAGTCAGGCGCACATGATGCCGGGGATGCTCACGGCCGCGCAGCTCGCGCAGCTCGATCGCGCGCGCAGCCTCGAGTTCGATGAGCTGTTCCTGCGCTTCATGATCCAGCATCACGAGGGCGCCATCACGATGGTCAACGAGCTGTTCGCCAAGGGCGCGGGCGAAGAGAACCCGGTCTACAAGATCGCGAGCGGAGTGTTCGCCGATCAGACGAGTGAAATCGAGCGCATGCAACGCATGCTGGCCGACAAAATGTTTCCCGTTCACACTATCACCAATCCGAGATAGGGATTTGCCATGAAACCGATCCGTACTCTTCTAGCGGCCGTCGCTGCTCTTGCTCTCGCCGCCTGTGCTTCCGGCGGCGGCGGTGGCAGTAGTGAACAGAGTGCTGCGCCGGCGCCGGACATGTCCACCACCGCGCCGCGCCCCGACCCGCGCGTCGGGCTCAAGGCGGGACTGCACAACGCGGCGCAGGCGACGTGGAACATGCGGCTCGTCACCAACGTGCCGTCGCCCGCGAAGTTCGACAGCTCCACGAACTCCGACCTCGCGTTCTTCAAGAATTACGCGATCCAGGGCAACTACAACGGCTTTCAGGTCTGGGACATCTCGAATCCCGCACAGCCCAGACTGCGGATCGCGTACTTCTGCCCCGCCTCGCAAAGCGACGTGTCGGTGTTCCGCAATCTGTTGTTCGTCTCGGGCGAAGGCACGGGCGGCCGGCTCGACTGCACGAGCGCGGGCGTGCGCGACTCGGTGTCCCATGACCGGCTGCGCGGCATCCGCATCTTCGACATCACCGACATCGCCAATCCCAGGTACATCGCGAACGTTCAGACGTGTCGCGGCTCGCACACGCACACGGTCGTGAGCAGTCCGAGCGATACGGCCAACGTCTACATCTACGTCTCGGGCTCGGCGCCGGTGCGCTCGCCGAACGAGCTGCCCGGGTGCGTGCGGCAATCGCCCGACTCCAATCCGAACAGCTCACTGTTTCGGATCGAAGTGATCCGCGTGCCGCTCGCCGCGCCGCAGACCGCGGCGGTCGTCGCGTCGGCGCGATTCCTCGACTCGCTCGCGCCGCCGCCGGAGCACGGTGATGCCCCGGAGGACATCGCCCGAGCCAAGCGCTTCGCTGACAGCGCGCGGGCCCAGGGCGCGATTGTCGTCACGCTCTTCGGCATGGAGCGGGTCATGCCGAACCGGATGAGGTCGGTGATGCTCGACAGCATCGCGAAGGCGCGTGGCGCTCCCGCGGGGAGCACGCCGACGGCGGCCGACACCCAGGCACTGCGCGACAGTGCCCAGGTGATCGCCAACCGGATGTTCAACGCGAACCGCCGGCGCACCGGTCCCAACCAGTGCCACGACATCACGGTCTATCCGGCGATCGGCCTCGCGGGCGGCGCGTGCGGCGGCTACGGGATCCTGCTTGATATCAAGGATCCTGCGCATCCACGGCGGCTCGCGGCCGTGTCCGATTCGAACTTTTCATACTGGCACTCGGCGACGTTCAACAACGACGGGACCAAGATCCTGTTCACCGATGAGTGGGGTGGCGGCGGCGGGCCGAAGTGCCGCTCGTTCGACAAGCCCGAGTGGGGCGCGAATGCGCTGTTCACGCTCGACAACGGGCAGATGACGTTCCAGAGCTACTACAAGCTGTCCGCCGCGCAGACCGAGAACGAGAACTGCGTGGCGCACAACGGCTCGCTGATTCCGGTGCCGGGCCGCGACATCATGGTGCAGTCGTGGTATCAGGGCGGCGTGTCGGTGTTCGACTGGACCGATGCCAAGCATCCCAAGGAGATCGCGTTCTTCGATCGCGGGCCGGCGGATTCGACGCAGATGGCGGCCGGCGGGACGTGGTCGGCGTACTGGTACAACGGCCACATCTACAGCTCCGAGATCGCGCGCGGGCTCGACGTGCTCGATCTGCAGCCGAGCGGATTGCTGTCGGCGAACGAGATCGCGGCAGCGAAGCTCGTGCACCTCACGTACTTCAACACGCAGGATCAGCCCAAGATCACCTGGCCGGCGAGCTTCGCGGTGGCGCGGGCGTACGTCGATCAGCTCGCGCGTTCGAAGGGCCTGAGTGCGGACCGGATCACGGCGGTGCGGCAGGCACTCGATCGCGCGGAACGGGCCAACGGCCAGGCGCGGCACGACGCGTTGACGCAGCTCGCGGTGTCGCTCGCACAGGATGCGGCAACGTCAGGCGACCGGGCGAAGCTTCAGAAGCTCGGGGGCGTGGTGACCGACCTGGCCACTGGCGCCGGGGCGGGAGCGGGCGGACGGTAAGGCGGAGTTAGGAGTTAGGAGTTGGGAGTTGGGAGTTGGGGGCCGGGATCGAGAGATCCCGGCTCTTTTTTCTTGTCCTGCACTAAGGACGAGTCTGTACGGTCCCGGTTATGTCGGCGCGACGGAGCTTGAAGTCCACCGGCAATCGCACGAGTGCCGGAACCACGCAGCCGCCGATCTTCGCGGGCCGAAACCGCGCGGTCTTGAAGGCTTCCACGGCCACGGTGGCCAACTCGCTGTGCGGCGCCTCCAGGAGCTGAAGTGAGCCAGGCTCCATCACACTATCGGGTCCAATGATGAATTCGAGGAGCACGCGACCGCTGACGCCTGCCTGGGCGACTCTCGGAGGGTGGCGGGGCACCTGATAGTCGAGCACCGCGGGGTCGGACTCGGCAACGACCGTCGGGATGATCAACCGGAGCAACGCGACACTGGATTCCTTGGTGCGCACGGTGTCGACGAAACGCAGCACGATCTGGCCGTTCTCGCGACGGAGATCCTTGGACGGCACCGGGAACGCGTAATTGGAGTCCGCGAGCTGAATGGCTGCGACGATGCCGTCGATGATGTCGGGTGACGCGCTACTGACCACGATCGGGGCGTTCGTGAGCTTCCCGGTCGTATCCAGCTGGAATCGGACGAATCCGTGCAGCCCGAAGGGCGCGAACGAGCTGCGGGGCTCTTTGGACTTCCGGCCGACCACTCGGACGGCGAACGGCAGGCCCAGCATCGTGGGGCGATTGAAGTTGTCGCGGATCGCCTCGGCGACGCTCCGGTAATCGGCGCGCAGCTCGCGCGAGGCAGCCTCCTTTGCGGGTGCCAGGCCGAGGATCAACGTGTCTGGGCGGATGCGGGCGGCGGTGTCGAAGGCGCAGGGTGCCTGGTCTTGCGAAAACGCGCTCGCGGGAACCACGAGCGAGAGTATCAGCGGGAGCGCGGTGACGACGATCAAGCGCATGGCTTCATGGTTCACCAGGCTACGGCGCGTAGTAGCGGACGAGCGTATCGAGCGGTGCGATGAACCCTGTTTCGCGCAACAGCAGTCCTTTGTCCGAGACGTAGAACGTATCGACCGGATGACTGGGACCGTACGTGCTGAACTGCCATGCCTCATAGGTGATGATGAGCCTTCCGAACCCAAGCCGATAGGATCCGACGTGGGTCCATTCCGCCACCGCCATCACCGCACCGAGCGAGTCGATGGCTTCGATGCGCTCATGCCGCTCGGCCCGCGAGTCGTCGAGGATTTTGACCCAGCCCCCGGAGATTTGGGTGGTGGGTCTCAGGAAGGGCGGCGACCACGGGAGTGACGCGCCGTTGATGGCGCGGAGCGCGTACGGCTCGCCGTCGGTCAGGGGACCGAGGGAATCGCTGCACGACAGGAGCGCGACGACGGCGAGGAGCGCGAGCTGGCGCATGGGTCGCGTTAGATATCGCCCGGGAGTCACCCGCTGGGAAGGCCGGGCGCCCCAGGAGTCATACCAGCGGGATGTACAGATCAGTGCGGAGATCCTGGAATGCTTGTTAGGAGCGGGTGGGGTGCGGGCTACGGCGCTCCTGCGCGCGGGCGCTCGGTCGCGCTGACTCGCGCGAGTCACGAAACATGGAAACGTCGTGCGCGCCGTGCGCCCAGCGCGCAGAGGCGCCTATGCCCGCACCCCCACCCGCTCCCAATCGTTTTTCCCTAATGTTTCGTGAGATCCTTGAGTCGCCTGTGATGTCAACCGCACCGCTCGAAGTACTGGACCTGGGGCCGACGCCCGACGCGGAGGCTGCGCACCGCTTTGCCATCGGTTTCGAAGACTGTGGCGTTCAGCGAGTCATTGAGCGGCAAATAAATGAAGTACCGCCACCCCGCTTCCCACTGATACTTGTGCAGCTGGATCGTGATGTGCTCACCGTACGCCGAGCGAATCGAGTCCTCGGGGCTCCCGATGCCGATGCGCTCGGCGGTCTCCGGGCCCGCGCTGTCGATGTCGGCACGGACAACGACGCCGTTCTCGATCATGAAGCTCACGCCGCGCGGCGCATTGGCGGGTCGCCAATAGGTGCAGCCGGTGGTGGAAAGGGCGGTGGTACTGTCGCCGAGCGCGCGCATGGCATCAGCGGCAGGCATCCCGAACCGCACCGCGCCGGCGTGATCTGGCTGGATCTCCCAGGACGATTCGCCCGGGCGACATGCCAGGGCGAGCAAGGACACGGCGAATAGAGGGACGACGGCGATGGTTACTCGCATGCGACTTGGTACACCAAGCCCGATTCGAGGGTGCGAATCCGGCGCTGAAAGCCTGCCCTGAGCGCAGCGAAGGGCGCCGGCTCACCGCTCTAGCGTCACACGCCGCTGCGGATAGTCGAATGTGACGACGTAATGCCGCATGAAACCGTAGCCGATGATGAGGTCGTGCCCCCAGTCATCGCCGCTGAGTTGCGGCGGTGCCAGCATGACGCGGGGGGTGTCCACGGCGAAAGTCCCGACCGCCACGCGGCCCACGCGCGCGAACTGAACGCGCTGCCGGACCATCGTGTCGCCGCTCAGCATCCCGATGCCGACCTGCGCACGGCCACTGTCGGGGGGGGGGATCGGCCGGAGCCCGGCGCGCTCGATGAGTCGTCGCATCGCGACGAACGCGCCCGCGCCGCCGGTGTCGAACAAGCCGCGGACCGGTTGCCCGTCCATCCAGATCGAATCGCTGTACGGGAGCGCGCCGGTCTGGGGCGCGAAGATCATCGGCACCGAGGTCCGCGCCGTCCCCGTGGCGGGAGGAGTGCGACGGAAGAAGCGGACGACGCGCGCGGGATAATCGACTTGCAGAACCAGGTCACGGAAGAAGGCGGTGCCGAGCACGCCGTCGTGCGGGCCGATCAGGGGCGCGAGGTTTTCGGTTGGAAAGACCTCGACGAGCGGCTGGGACCGGCTGGCGGCGCCGATCGCGAGTGAGGTCACGCGAGCGCGGCCGAGGCCGCCCGCACCGGGATCGACGACGAGTCCCAACCGCGTGGCGGCCGCCGACACCAGAGCGATGGGACCCCATCCGGTGTCGAGGAGCAGGCGGACGGTATCGCGGCCGTTGATGACCGCGGGGACGATGATGGCGTTTTGGTGGAGGGTGAAGGCGACCTCGGCGAGCGGCGCGTTGGGCGACTGCGCCGCGAGGCTGTGCGGCAGGATCGTGAGTAGCACGAGGAGACGGCGCATGGGCGGCCTGGCGTTGGGGGTCAGAAGATTCGATTCCCCACCCGCGCTGATGGTCGCGAAGCTTACCTCAGCAGGTCTTCGAACGTTCGATTCAGAATTGGATAACGCTGCCAGTCGCGATAATCGAAGTGCCACCACTCGCTTGGGTTGGCCATGAACCCCTCGGCCACGAGCACGCGGCGCAGCAGGGCGCGGTGCCAGCGCTGCCGCGACGTGCCGCCGGGGAAGTCGGCCACGGCGCGCGGCGTCGCCTCATCGTAGGTCGATGGCATCTCGACGGGCTTTCCCGTCGCGAGCTCGTACAACGTGATGTCCACCGCCGCGCCGCGGTTGTGCTTCGAACCCTGCGCGGGGTTCGCGACGAGCCAGCGCGACTCGGGCGGCGTCGCGTCCCAGAACACCTTCGTCACATACCACGGCCGGTAGGCATCGTGGATCAAGAGCCCGTAGCCGAGCGGCCGGAGCACCCGCGCGGCGCGCACGAGCGCGTCGGCGGCCGGTCGCTGGAGGAACGCGTGCGCCGACGCATAGAACACGCTGCCGAGGAAGTTGTTGGTCGTGGCGTAGCGGACGTCGAGGTGGATGGTGGAATCGCGGCGCGCCGGCTCGACGAGATCGGGAGCGAGAAACGCCCCGCTCTCGGCGGGCGGAACGAGGCGGCGATCGATCTGCAGCAGCTCCGCGACCGGTCGCACCGGCGTGAGCCGGAGCTGCCCGCCATCCGCGGGACCCATCGCCAGCCGCCGCAGCGTCGTGCGCCCCATCCGGATTTCGCCCGGGCGGATGACGATGTGCTCGGCGTCATATAGGGGGGGGCGCGGACTCGCGAGCGTGAAGACCGAGTCGGAGACTGCCGCGAGGCGCGCCGGCCCCGGGCGGGGCGCGAGCACGGCGAGTGCGCCGCGGTCCTCGAACACGTAGAGCGTGTCGCTTCCCGACGCGTACGCGCCGATCAGGGCGAGCCAGGCCGCAGGCGGCGGCGCGGGTCTCGGCGGCAGCGAATCGGGGAGTTGGAGGAGGAGTGCGAGGAGGAGCATGAGGCGTCTAATCTACGTCGCGGGCTGCATCGTCTCCATTCTGGCCCGACGAGCGTCGTTCGATGAGCAACACGGGTCCTCCGATGGCCAATTACCGTCGATTTTTCTCCAATTACCGTGCTTCGAAGCGCGGTGAGTGTCCTTCGATAGCCGGTGCGTGCCCTCCGATCGACGATGTGGCCCTCCGATCAGCGATGCGCGTCGCTCGATCCACGAAGCGTGTCCTCAACTGGCCGGTGAGCGAGCATTGGGCTCCAGTGAGCGAGCCTTGGGCTCCAGTGAGCGAGCCTTGGGCTCCAGTGAGCGAGGATTGGGCTCCGATGAGCGAGGATTCGGCTGCGTTGAGCGAGGGTTCGGCGCCAGTGAGCGAGGATTCTGCTCCGGTGTGCGAGGACTGGGCGCCAATGAGCGGGCATTCGGCGCCGATTACCGTCCGCATTTGGCCGACGACCTTACACTTTGGCCCGGTGATCTCGCTCTCAGGAGCGGTGAGGGAGCTCGGCAGCGGAATGAAGCCCTGAAATGCTAAGGCCGCGGATCTCTCCGCGGCCTTGTTGCGTGACGGAACCATCACGCAGAGCACTCACAACGCATGAATCATTGTATGCTCGGCGACGGTGCCGAGTCAAGCCAGCGTGCGGGTGGTGGGAATCGAACCCACACGGGCTTTCGCCCCGAGCGTTGAGTGCTCTGCGTCTGCCGTTCCGCCACACCCGCACCCTTGGTGACATTGGCGTTCCTGGTTTCCCAACGCAGTTCTCGCAACGCTCGCGTCCCTGGCCTAGACCAAGGTGCGATTGGCGATCGATGGAAGCGTGATCGGATTTGTGCGGGAGGGTTACAAACGACCGCACTAACGCGGGAGCGAGCGTCGCGCTGAAACCCTGCCCTGAGCGCAGCGAAGGGCGCGGAAGACGCGAGCCCTAAGGGGCTCCTCGAGACACCACCCTCCCCCGCTGAAATACGAACGCAATTCTGCGCGCATTCCTTATATCGGCGAGCGGATCGGCGTCGAGCAGCACCATGTCCGGGATCTTCCCCCGTTCGATCGTGCCGAGCGAGTCCGCGAGGCCGAGAAATTCGGCGGGATTGAGCGTCGCCGCGCGCAGCACTTCGGCTGGCGTGTAGCCCGCCTCGACGAGTAGCGCGAGCTCGTCGTGGAGACTCTCGCCGGGAACGATGCCGGTGGTGCCGAGGTCGGTGCCGGCAAGCAGGCGGATCTTGTGCGCGCGGAGCAACGGGACCAGCTGCGCGAAGCCCGCCTGGATACCCGGGAACTGGGCCCTCGCAAAGATCCGGAAGCTGCCGATCGTCGGATCGAGCCACGTGCCATTGGCCGCGAGACTCGCGATCAGGGCGTTCAGCCCGTCGGTCGTACATCCGGCCGGCGTCGTGCCGGCGAACATCGGCATGCAGCGATCGGGCACAAACTCCAGGTGCTCGATGCTGCGCTGGCCGGCAGCCGATACCTCGAGCGGCGTCAGCGCCGCAGCGACGTGGCCGCTGAACGGCAAGCCCGTTGCCTTCGCCTCAGCCGCAATCGCGAAATAGGCCTCGCGCGACAGATCCTCGTGGACCTTGATGAAATCCACCCCGCGGGCGGCGAGCGAGTCCACGGCGGCTCTCCCCTCCTGCGCCGTGCGAATGATCCACGGACCGGATTCGGTCGCGGTCCGTGGCCCCCCCCCGCGCAGGAGCGGGCCCGCGAAGACGAGTCGCGGTCCCGGCAGCTCTCGTGCGGCGATGCGGCGGCGCCAGGTCAGCAGCTGCTCGAGGTCCCCCGCCATGTCGCGCGCGCCGGTGATCCCGAAGCGCAGCAGCGGCGCCAGATCGGTCGAGTCGAGGTGGACGTGCATGTCCCAGAGGCCGGGCATGAGGTAGCGGCCGCGCCCGTCGAGGATCTGCGCGTTCGCCGGGACGGGCGTCGCGCTCGCGGGACCAACGGCGGCGATGCGCTCGCCCAGGACGACGACGTTCTGATCGGGGACGGCGGTGCCGGTGCGGACGTCGATGATGGTCACGTTCGTGATCGCGCGTGGCGGCGCAGGGGGGGGCGCGGCGGCCGCGGGAGCTTTGCTGGGATCGACGAACGTGATGCCCCACGGCCCGGTGCCGCTGACCTCGATGACCGTCGCCCCTCTCGAACCTTCGAAGTGATTCATCCCTGTCCGGACATCGATCGCCGTTCCTAGCGCGATCGTGCGGACGCTCGTGCTGTCGAGCACCGTTCCCATACCGACGAGAAACGTGCCGGAGATCACGCGGATGTGGGCGTCCACGGGATGTGAATGAGGATGAATCCAGTAGCCGTCCGGCATTCGAAAGCGGAAGACGAATCGACCGCTCCCGGTCAGCTCGCCCTGCACGATGGCGATCTCCGTGCCGGGCCAGCTGGGCCGCCATGGCAGCGAGTCCTGCGCGTGGAGACTCAGCGGCGCGGCGCCGAGCATGACAGTCGCGAAATAGCGGAACAGCGGCGGTAAGCGCATCTACGGCAGCGGGACTCGAAACATCCGATGAATCAGCCATTGCCCGTCATCCTGGCGCACCCATTGCGCGACGAATTTCCCGCGCTGCTCGCTGGTTGGTTGGCCCGGGAAATCGAGGCGCTCGTGGTAGGCGCCCCAGTAGTAGGCGGTCCGCCCGTACACTTCGATGCTGTCGGGCGTCGCGGTCGCGACGTGGACCTTCACGCCGGGAAAGGAGGCCAGAAAGGCGCGGATCGAGTCGCGCGTGTGGATGGGCGGGATACCCGGCTCGAAGAGCGTGCCGGACTGAGTGAAGAACGCGGCCATCGAATCGGGGTTCACGGTCCGTGCGACGGCTTGATAGCGCTGCATGGCTTGCGAGACTTCACCGGCGGCGGGAGCGTCGTTCGGTGAGCCGGTACACGATGCCAGCAGTACGGCGGTACCGAGGAGGAGGCGAGTCATGGCTCTACAGAGTACGGTGCGCGTGGGGAGATCGCGAGTTGAATCCGTGAGCTGAAGGCTTGCGATGAGCGCAGCGAAGGGCGCCGGTCCTTTAGGGCACGGATAAAACGACGGCTCGAGACACATCGACAGTTCCCTCGACGGCACATTGGCAGCGGCGTAGTTTTAGGCGGAAAGGGAGGGACGATGCCCGAGTATCGTTTCGACCATGTGCAGCCGCTGGCGTTTGGAACGGAGATCGTGGTGCATGGGAAGGTCACGATCGAACATCCCCGCGCAACGGTCAAAGTTGACGTTTTCGTGCCGGCGTTTTCCCCCCGCACGTTCAACCTCACGATCGACCCCAAGCACCTCAAGGCGGAGGACACCCAGCACTTCGCGGTCGCCGTCACGATCTCGTTGGAAGCGCAGCTGAAAAAGAAGCTGATCGTGGTCGTCGTGAAGGTCGCAGGCGCGGTTGCCTACACCAATCGCTGGAACTTCGACAAGGACAAGAACACGCACACGATTCGGGCGTATGGCATCCCGATATTCATCCCGAAACTCGGGGAGTACGCCGATCATACGTACGCCATCGCGACCCATGACAAGACCGGCGAGGAGATTATCTGGAAGTGCGGCGGCTCTTATCAGGCAGGCCGCGAGCTGCTCAATGGCGAGGGCGATGCTCTGCCCTGCGACTGCATCTCGGAGCGTGGGCAAGTGGATCCGGCAGGACTCGGCGGGCTCGCCGGCATCCGTTACGCGGTCGACGGCGTCTGCCACCAAGCCACCAACCGGATCCTGTATCCCGTCGGCCTGGAAGTGAAAGGCGCCCACGCCTACGACGTCTCCTTCTATCTCTATGGACGTCTGGGCACCTTCGCGAGCGACGGTTACGGGAAGAAGTACTGGGACAGTCTCAGAAGCCGATGCATCCTACCGCAGGCCCCCGTCGTCGGCGCTGCCGCGAGCGAGGCGGCGCCTCCGTTACGGCCGGCCGACATTCTCGCCGAACAGACCTCGACGACGCTGTTCGATTTGGAGCAGGCGACCGACGCGGCGCTGACAAAAACCCAGACTGACGGCCTGATGGAGGAACTGGGCACTGCGATCGCGGTGCGAGAGCGGTTGAGTGCGGCACTGCTCGAGGGCAGCATCGGCGGGGAGGATTTGGCTGCGGGCATCAATGCGGCCGCAGCCACCTACATGGCCACGGCGTCCCGGATCGTCCCCCAAGGAATGTTTGGGCGCGTGTTCGGCGTCGAGCCGGGCGAGAAGGTACTACTCGTCAACCCGCTCATCGCTGCGCAGGTCTATAAGAGCGGCGTTCCCGAGCAGTTCAAGAGTGGGGGCTGAATCGAGTCACAGCCACTTTGCCGCACCCCCCCCGGCTCGGCGACTACACGCGTCCTGAAGGGCTCGCCGGATTAGCCGGAGACCCCTACCCCCTTCGCATACAGCGGAAACTCCTCCACCAACTCCCGCACCTCCCGCTTCACCCGCTCCACTGTCGCCTCATCCCGCTTCGTCAGCACCGTATCGATCAGCTCCGCCACGCGCTCCATCTCTTCGACGCCAAAACCCCGCGTGGTCACCGCCGGCGTGCCGAGGCGGATGCCGCTCGTCACGAACGGCGACTGCGGATCGCCGGGAATCGTGTTCTTGTTCACCGTGATCGCCGCGCGGTCGAGCAGGATCTCGGCGTCCTTCCCCGTGATGTTCTTCTTGCGCAGATCCACGAGCATCAGGTGACTGTCCGTCCCGCCCGAGACGATCGCATAGCCGAGCGTGATCAACCGGTTTGCGAGCACCTGGGCATTCGCCACGACGTCCCTCGAGTACTGCTTGAAGTCCGGCTGCGCCGCCTCATGTAGTGCTACAGCCTTCGCCGCGATCACATGCTCGAGCGGGCCGCCCTGCGTCCCCGGAAAGACCTGCTTATCAACTGCTTTCGCAAGCTCGCTCACGCACAGGATCATCCCGCCCCGCGGACCGCGCAGCGTCTTATGAGTCGTGGTCGTCACTATCTGCGCGTGAGGGACGGGGGACGGGTAGATCCCTCCCGCGACGAGGCCGGCGAAATGCGCCATGTCCACCACCAAAACCGCATTCACTTCGTCCGCAATCGATCGCAGCGCGGGGAAATCGACGATGCGCGCGTACGCGCTGCCGCCGCCGATGATGATCTTGGGGCGCTCCTTCTTCGCGACCTCGCGCACTTCGTCGTAGTCGATCAGCCCGGTCTCTTCCCGGACGTGATACG
>Ga0137429_1000729_pt1 | contig 12081 bp, 14 predicted proteins | sample EasRivERMZT736_2_FD_102304 | JGI IMG/M metagenome (GOLD analysis project Ga0137429, IMG submission 102304) | Soil microbial communities from meander-bound floodplain in the East River, Colorado, USA - East River MetaG ERMZT736_2 | ecosystem: Environmental > Terrestrial > Soil > Floodplain ...
CCATACGTGGCTGCTCATTGTTTACCTCCATGTTTGTTGAACACTGCACGGAGGCGCAACATTAGCAGCCACAACTATTTAGCGCCAGTAAAGCACTGCTTCGCGCGCATTCCTATGAAACGCTGGGCTACATTCATGCCGTGCCTCCGGCACTCACCAACAGCGCTTCATAGATCAATCTCCGACTCTCGTTCACTCGCCGAAGCACGAACGGGTTGCGAATGGACTCTGGATCAACCAGATCAATCTTCCGTTCAAAAAGTGCCTCAAGGTCTTTGAGTAAGCCAAAATAAGCGTCAAATGCCATGCTGGGCTCGGATGGAAAAAACTCGACCAGAAAATCGATATCGCTTCGCGAAGGATCAAACGTCCCATCCGCCGCCGAACCGAACACCTCCAGCCGCCGCACGCGATGTTTGCGACAGAGAGATTCGAGATCACTTCGTTGGGCGTCTATGATTGCGACCATGTGTTTGAAGCCGGAATCAGATGTATTCCCTCTAACCGCTCGCCAATAATAGTCTATTCACACTCATAGTTTTTCACCCTGACCCAGGGACGCCCGTAGGAGTTTTTCCCTACCTTTGCCTTTGGTTTAACCACATCCACTTCACCGGTCACGCGAATTATCCCGGGACAATCGATTTTCGTGTCGGAGGTCAGCACGATCTGCCAACCTTCATCATCGAGAAGCTCCACATAGGTCTGAACCTTGCGTTTTATCTCTGCGTGCGGATCATCATCCCATTCGTCATGGAGACCTGTTGGGTGTTGCTCGGGGTGCGTCGAGAGACGAGCCCGAATCGTACACATCTTGCCATCATTATTATACAAGTCCTCCATGGTTCGAAGTGCATTCGCATGATCCGATTCCAGTTGGACCCCAGTAGACGGTTTGCTGCATGAGGGCAAGATCACCAAGCTGATACACAGCGTGATTGCCGCCTGAAGAGTACTCTGAAGAACGTTTCTTACAAGCATTGTTTTGGTCCTCGCAGGCGGGGTCATCGTCTCGACGCCTTGCTTACGGCTCCTTCGGTATCAGCGGCTCGATCGCCGCTCTTAGCCTGGGAAGGTCCTCGACAACTGTATCCCAGACCTTTTTCCATTTGATTTCATCGTAGCCGTGAATGAGACGGTTCCGCATTCCGACCATCTCGCCCCAGGGCACTTGGGATGCCGCTTCTTGGAATATCTTGGAAATTCGGGTGGCGGCTTCGCCGATCACCATGACTTGGCTGCAAACCGCCCATCGAGTCTTGTTGTCGGCAAGAAAGGCATCAAAGTCTATGCCGTCAGTGAAATCCATCGCTCGATCGATTGCGGCGCGGATGTCGATCAATGTGGCGATATCAATTGACATAAATGGTTCGAGTGCTGCTAAGGATCAGCTTCCGGCGCATCCAATTCTCGCTTTGCTCGATGCCGTCGCGTTCTACGAGATCGACGGGGCGACCGACGATCATGGCAAGTTCGCTCTCGGCCCGGACCATTCCCATCAACGTCCAGCGGGCCGCCGGGTCAAACGTCACCAAAAAGTCCACATCGCTTTCCGGTCCAAAGTCGTCCCTTAGAACCGACCCGAAGACTTCGAGTTTCGTAATCTTCCAACGCCGGCAATAGTCGGTCAGGGCGTCATACGGGAGGTCAATCGGTAATGGCAGGCGGTCTATCATCGTTGAGTCACCCTGCCAGCCCCCGGGCGATCACGAGTCGATGAATCTCGCTCGTCCCCTCGTACAATTCAGTAATCTTCGCATCCCGCAGGAATCGCTCTACCGGGTAATCGCAAATGTACCCGTATCCGCCGAAAACCTGCACCGCGTGGTTGGCGGCCTTGGAGGCGATTTCGCTGGCGAACAGTTTTGCCATCGCGGCGGCCTGACCGTATTCCCGACCCGTGTCCTTGAGCCACGCCGCTCGATACACAAGCGTCCGCGCGGCCTCAATCCCCACCGCCATATCCGCGATCTTGTTCTGGATCGCCTGGAACTTCCCGATCGGCTGATTGAACTGCACCCGCGTTCGAGCGTACTTGATCGATTCGTACAAACAGGCCTGTGCGATTCCGAGTGCCTGGGCCGCAATCCCGATCCGTCCGCCGTCGAGCGTAGTCAATGCAACCCGCAATCCCCGGCCACGTTCGCCAAGCAGCGCGTCGTGCGCCACGACACAGTCCTCAAATACGAACTCCGCGGTTGACGAGCAACGGATGCCGAGCTTTTTCTCCAACTTTCCGATCCGCAATCCTTGCGTAGGCTTCTCAACGATGAAGGCGCTCAGCCGCCGTTTGGGTTCGTTGGGGTCGGTCACGGCGATGAGCACCATCACCCCGGCCTCTTTGCCGTTGGTGACGAAGATTTTCGTCCCCGTGATGTGCCAGCCGTCGTCACGGAGGATCACGGCGCAAGTGGCCGCCCCCGCGTCGCTGCCGCTGCCCGGCTCGGTCAACGAAAGGCACCCGACCGTCTCACCTGACGCCAAACCGGGTAAATACTTTTTCTTCTGCTCCGCCGTGCCGAAACGCAGAATGGGATCAACGCATAGCGACCCGTGGGCGCTGAGTAGAACGCCTGTGCCGGCGCAGGCCTTGGAGATTTCCTCGACCACGATCGACGAGGCCACGGTGCCCATGCCAGCGCCGCCGTATTCCACGGGGATGATGATGCCGAACAGGCCCAATTCCGCGAGCTGCGCCCGCAACTGGTCGGACATGGCGGCTTCATGGTCCCGCTGTTCCGCACCCTTCGCCACCTCGCGGATGGCGAACTCGCGGACTTGCTCCTGTAACATCCGAAGGTCGTCGTCGAATTCGAAATCCATAAACTTGTTCTCTCCCGCGCAATCACCCTGCTTATGTCAAACAGCGGTGCGAGGGGCATGCAAATGCACGGTAGTCAGGTCCTTGACTCCTCTCTAGCCATGCGCGCGGCTCGTAACTCGCCTGCTTTTGTCGGAAGCACATAAATAGCGTTCAAGAGCCCTTCGATGATTTCCAGGCCAAGAGAGAGGTGCTTATCACTCGGCGGATCGATTTCGTGCAACGCTGAGTTACCAATGTATCTTTCCTCATGAAGCAAGTCCGCTTGTGGTTTTGCCAAGAGCCTTGTTTCTACAAGTGCATCGATCCGTTCTTGAAGGTCTTTCCCTTTCGCTTTCTGCTGGATGCAGATCGCTTCGACAATTGCCCGCAGTCCCGCACCCGTGAGAATGGGAGCGCCAGCGCCAAACGCAGCGATCGTCTCTCCATATACACGACCCACACCAGGCAACCTCTCCAATTCCGCGACCGCAAGTCGTCCATGTTGCTTAGACTCCGGAAAAACTCGCTCGCCAACCGGTTGTCCACATATTTCGCCCTCCTCTCGGAATCGAAAGGCATCGCAGCCCTGGCAGCGGCAAATCTGGTATGTAGTAGTTTCTTGGTAGTGCCCGTCGTCATCTACGACTTCGTCGATGTATTCGGCGACCACGAGGTGATTTCGCACGCCTCCAGAACACGCGTCGCACCTGACCTTGACGACCTTGGGTTCAGTCTCTGCCATCGCTTCACATCTTCCGCGCTTGTATGTCCCGACTCACGGACAACTCCACAATCTACAGCTCCAGCATATGACGGGCGATGACCATGCGTTGAATCTGGCTTGAGCCTTCGCCGATTTCGCAAAGTTTGGCGTCACGCATGTAGCGCTCGACGGGGACTTCCTTGGTGTAACCATTGCCGCCGTGGATTTGAATGGCGTTGAGGCACGCCCGTGTGGCCATTTCGCTGGTGAACAGTTTGGCCACCGACGCCTCGATGTTGCTCGGTCGACCGGCGTCCGACAGGATGCCCGCCTTGCGGGTGAGCAGCCGCCCGGCGTCGATCTCCATGGCCATGTCCGCCAGTATGAACTGGATCGACTGTTGCTCGAAGATCGGCTTACCAAACGCTACGCGCTGCTTCGAGTACGATAGCGACTCCTCCAACGCCCCGCGGGCAAGCCCGACGGACATGGCCGCAATCGTGATCCGACCGCGTTCCAGGACTTTCATGGCGTCGATGAACCCTTCGTTCAGCTTGCCGCAGAGATTGGCCTTGGGAATCCGGCAGTTGTCGAAAGTTAGCCCGACCGTGTCCGACCCCCGCATCCCCATCTTGTCTTCCTTGGGGCCGATGATCAGACCGGGCGTGCCGCGCTCCACGATGAAGGCGCTGATTCCCTTCGCCCCGCCCTCGGGTTTCGTCCGGGCCATGACCACGTAGACGCCGGCGTAGTAACCATTGGTGATCCATTGCTTGGCCCCGTTGAGGACCCACGCGTCGCCCTCGAGCGTCGCGGTCGTGGTGAGGGCGGCCGCGTCGCTCCCGCATCCCGGCTCGGAGAGCGCCCACGCCCCCAAGTACTCGCCTGCCGCCAGCTTTGTGAGGTATTTCGCCTTTTGCTCCGTGTTGGCCGCGCGGATGATATGCGCCGAGCATAAGGCGTTTTGCGCATCGAGCATCAGCGCCGTCGCCCCGCAGTGTCGGGCGATCTCCTCCATGATGACCGACGCCCCCAGGTCGCCCAACCCCACCCCGCCATACTCGGTGGGAATGAAGATGCCCAGAAAACCAAGCTCCGCGAGCTTTGCGACCAGATCGCGCGGAATATCCGCCTCTCGGTCCCACTTGCGGGCGTGAGGGGCGATATGCTCGGCCGCAAAGCGCCGGGCCATGTCTTGGAGAGCTTTTAAGTCGTCGGAAAGTTCAAAATCCATCGCTCAGCAACCATGCAACTTCGGGACCAATTCCTTACTCCTTTCCTCCGTTGTGGGGGAGAGGGTGGGGTCAGGGGCTGTTCCGCGTACGCCAAGTTCAGTCGTGGGTCGAACCGCCCCATCGGCACGACTTCCCAACCCCTAAAACAGACGACATCGTACCACAATTGACTCTCCCCGTCATGTCGGCTCGTGCCCGTACGAACTGTTATTCCTACCGATTAACCGTTTGATAATAGGCAGAATGGCCGAAAGCGCCTTGGCGCGATGGCTGATGCGGTTCTTTTGTTCGGGCGGGAGCTGGGCCGCGGTCATTCCCAATTTCGGGACGAAGAAATGGGGGTCATAACCGAAGCCGTTGCTTCCTCGCGGATCATCGACGATCAGGCCCTCAAACGTCCCACACGCCGTGGCCAGGATTCCGTCGGGACCGGCCAAGACAATGGCGCACCTGAACCGCGCGGTACGCTGTTCCTGCGGCACACCGGCGAGTTCGGCGATAAGCTTTTTGTTGTTCGCGGCGTCGTCTCCCGGACGGCCCGCGTAACGCGCCGAGTACACTCCGGGGGAACCGTTGAGCGCGTCAACCTCCAGGCCCGAATCGTCGGCCAAGGTCCACAGGCCCGTCAGTCGCGCATAGTGCAGCGCCTTGCGTTCGGCATTGCCTGCAAAGGTGTCAGCATCTTCTACTGCATTGGGCAGGTCGGGGAATTGGTCGAGGGTCGCCCAAGCGACAGGCAACCCCGCGAGAATGGATTGCACTTCGCGCAGCTTCCCGCGGTTCTTCGTGGCGAGGAGGATGGTCGCGGGGGTAGTCACGGTTGGGCCGATGGGTTGCGAGGGATTTCCACGAGACGAGAGGGGACCGGAATTCTCCCACCCTTGTCGTCTCGAACGTAGTACACGGCCCCGTTCAGGAGATTGTGTTGCAGCAACTCGGTTTTCTGCAGGGCAAGGACTTCAGCGCTGTATCTGGGCAGACCCTGGGGCATGTTGACCACGGCCTCGGGGCCGAACGATCCCACGGTTACCATGCTGGAGGCGCTGGCGTGGTGATAGTAGGCTTCGTAGCCCTTCTTTCGCAGGAGTGCGCAATACTCGGCGGCGGCCTGCTTGTGCTCCCAGAAGTCGTCGTTGGGTTCAAATACGGCCACCTGAAGTGAGTATTTTCCCTTAGCCTGAGACAGCACCCACTGTGGGCTGCCAACATTCGGCATGGGCATCCGCACAGCGAGGGCTTGCAGGAAGTATCGCTGCCCGGACTCACCGCCCAGTTGCTTGATAAGCTCCATGTCCCTTTGAAGCTGCGGCGGGGTGGAGCGCTTGCGCGTTTTTGGGTCCGTCCGTCGATAGTACGTTCCGTAGTACAGCCGGGCGAAGCCGTCGGGTTCATCGCGGACGAACACATCCGTGGGCCGAATTCCCTGCGTTCGGCGCAGTGCCTCCGCAAATGGCTCAATCTGACGCATCCGCGCCGGCCCTTGGATTTCGAGGCATTGGATGGTCCACGGCGCGCCTTTGGACCCGAAAAGCGATCCGCCGGAGCCGCCGCTTTCTTTGCTTCCGCCGGAGGCGCAGCCGGCAAGTACGAGAAGGCACAAAGCCGCGGGCGGAATGCAATCCCGGCGCGCCGGGAGCCCGCGCGATGGACCGTATGACATCATACCGCGAGGCGTTTCCGTAGCGCCCGCTCCTGTATGGTTAAGAGCTGTTTGATACCGCGCGATGCGAGACCGACCAAACGGTCGAGATCCGCCCGCGTAAACGTCGCCTCCTCGCCCGTTCCCTGGACTTCCACGAACCGTCCCGATCCGGTCATCACCACGTTCATGTCCACGTCGGCGGAGACGTCCTCCTCGTAGTCGAGATCGAGGAGCGTTCGCCCATCGACCCTGCCTACGCTCACCGCGGCCACTGCGTCACGAATGGGCGAGCGGCAAATCAACTTCTTCCGCAACGCAACCCGCACGGCATCGGACAACGCCACGAACGCCCCGGTGATGCTCGCGGTCCTTGTTCCGCCGTCGGCCTGCAGGACGTCGCAGTCGACGAGAATCGAATTCTCGCCCAACAAATCGAGGTCCACGACCGAACGCAAGGACCGTCCGACTAGCCGTTGGATTTCCTGGGTGCGTCCGTCGATCGATGTCCGGTTGCGCCGTCGGCGTTCGCTCGTCGCTCCGGGGAGCATATCGTACTCCGCCGTCACCCAGCCGCTGCCCTGTCCTTTTTTCCACGCGGGAACGCCTTCTTCCCAACAGGCCGTGCAGAGGACCACCGTTTGGCCCGCCCGGATCAGAACCGATCCCGCGGCGTTCTGCGTATACCCACGGATGATATCCAGGGGGCGAAGTTCGTTGAATCGTCTACCGTCGTGTCGAGCCAAAGCGACTACTCACTATCTGAGGAGACTACAAGGTTTAGGAAACGCAAGCTGGGACCGATCGCGCGAATCCGACCATACGAATCCGCGTTAAAAATGTCAACGGTACTCGGCTCGGAAGTCCGCCGTACACTGTTGGGCCAAAGGTCCGCCGGGGTAGAAGGCCAAATGGCGACTTGTCTCTTGGGTTGGGGTGATCTCAATCCAAAGCGTGTCCGTCGGCATGGCGGCGCGCACCCGATCGGCCCATTCCACGGCCACGACCGAATCGGACGCCACGAGTTCGTCGAACCCCAAAGCGAACAGCTCCGACGGTCCGCGTAAGCGATACGCGTCAACGTGATACAGCCGCAGTCGACCGGGGTATTCATGGATGAGCGTAAAGGTGGGGCTGGTAATCTTTCGCGGGTCCATAATCCCGTTGCCCGCAGCGATCCCTTTGACCAGATGGGTCTTGCCCGCTCCCAAGAGGCCGACCAGGCCGATGGCGACACCGCCACGGAGGATGCGTCCCAACGCCACCCCTAGCGCGTGCGTGGATTCGACGGAGGATGTTTCCCATGTCGTTTGCAAGTCGGCGGCGGTCAATGCACGTACCCTCGCGGTTCGAGTGTTTCAACTACTCCGTCGTCACGGGATATGGTCAGTCCTGAGGCCGTGATCTGGCCAATCCGAAAAATGGGAATGTCTGTGCCTGTCGCCTCACCATCGACAGCCATGAGCAACTCGAAATCTTCGCCGTCGGTCAGTGCATGATCCAAAGGCGCGCGCCCGCTGAAAGCCGCAGCTTGATTGGCGTCTTCACTGATGACTCCGCGCAGTTCCCGTTCATCAAGTTCGGCCCCAACCTTGGACTCCACGCAGAGACGCCATAGATCGAGCGAGAGACCGTCAGTGATGTCGATCATGGCGTGCAATCGGCGTCCGAGCCGTTCAGCCAACATTTTTGCTTCGCGAACCCGGGGCTGAAAAGCGAGATGATGTCCGAGGAGACTTCCTCCCAACGGCCCGGTCACGTACAGTTCATCGCCGGGCCTGGCGCCGTAGCGTCGGACCGGCTCGATTCCCAAATTGGGTGTTGCAGTGACGGCCACGTCGATGGCGAGCGCGTGCGGCCAACGGTTGGTGTCGCCGCCCGCGATGGCCAGTTCGAATTCCTCGGCCATCGAGGACATTCCGGCCAGAAGCTCCTCTGCACCTTCAAGGGGCAAATTCCGGGGTAAAGCCACGGACACCGTGGCGGCCAGGGGACGTACCGCCATGGCCGCACAATCACTTAGACTGCACGCAATCGCCTTCCGCCCGATTGCATAGATTGAATGTCGGCTGGTGTCGAAATGGACCCCGTCGAGGAGCATGTCGGACGAAACCAGGATCCGGTCCCCGGTCGTCCGCAGCAAGGCCATGTCGTCGCCGATGCCGAAGATCACGGAAGGGTGACTGCGTTGCCGGCTTCGCAACCATTCGACAAACTGAAGCTCGTCGCCTGCCATGAAGGGAGCCGCTCGCTGAAAAACGAGAAAGCCGGAGAACTCCCCTCCGGCTTCCTCGTATGCTGTCACCCATGCGCTTCGCGTCGACCCAGCGCCGGGCAAACGTCAAGGGTGTTACGCCCGATACAGCCCTCGACCGACTTTCCGTACGATATTGATTTCCGGTAGCGTGTTGCTAATGGCCTTGGTCAGGTTCTTCGTCGAGGTCTTATAGCCGGCCTGTATCACCTTCGCGGCGATTTCCCTGGGGCTCAGAGCCACGGCTCGTTGACGAAGAACGCGCACGATCGTGTCCTTGAGTGAACCGGTGCGAGTGCCGCTACCGGCGGGGCGTCCCAGCTTGCGACCCGCAGCCCCGGCCTTGGGGGCCGCACCCAAGATGTTGATGGCGCTTTCCATGCCTGCGATTTGGGCGTCCAAACTCGATCGCCGGGAAGTCAGCTCCGAGTAATACGATTGCATCTGGCTGAGTAGTCGTGTGACACCGACGCCGGTCGCACCACTTGTGCGAGCGATCGAGCGGTTAGAGGAGCGGCTACCCTTGGGCCGGCCGATCCGACGAGTCCGGGCACTCCCCGTCTTTCTTTTCGCTACCGGCTTGAGTCCTTTCCGTTTGCCGTGAATGGTGTTGGTGTGCCGGCCCAGATGCGCCGCCATGGTAAAACGACGATCACATTTCGGACATTTGAAGGAACCAGGGGTCATTTCGGATTCTCCTATATTAGATTCGCGGCAATGCGAAACACTTCATGGAGTCAACTTCCCTGTGGGTTGTACGGCAGACGCCAGTCACCATTTGCCGCAAGGTGTATCGCCACCTCCTCCACAACGCCGTACAAACTATGCAGATCAGTCCTGCATTGCAAGGGGTTATTATGGAAAAACAAAAAAGGGGAACGCGATGTACAGTCCGGATTTCCGGGTCAACCCGGATATACGCCCATTCATTCGACTCCTATGCCAAACTCCTATCGAACATCATACGCCAAGTTGGGCCATTTGTCGGTTTAAGTAGGTCATTGGATCGCTTTCCAGTGCGGCTGCCGGTAGCTCTGGGAAAACGCGCCGGACAACGTATACTGTCCCGCCGCGGCCCATATGCTGAGTCGCGCGCGTTGGACGATTCCAACAGAGTGACCGCCGATGGATGAAATTCTCGATTTTGCGACGCGACTGGGGCAACGAATCGCCGCGGACCCACGGGGCCGGCAGATGGCGGACGCCAGGGCGGCGTTGGACGGCAGTCTTCCAGACCGACAACTTTTGCAGGATTACGAAACCCAGCAGCACAAGATGCACGAACTGGAGGCCTCCGGTAAGCCGATCGAACCGGAGGACAAGCGCAAGCTGGCCGATCTTCACGGCAAGGTGATCGGCAGCCGGATCATTAAAGACGTCCTCAAGGCCCAGGCCGACTACCTCGAATTGATGACCCTCGTTTCGCAGCACATCGAGGAAGCCGCGCTGGGACTCGCGGAAGATTCATCGACTTAACCTATGTCGGCCTAATCAAACGAACAAGGCGGGCGAGCGACTTCGCACACCCGCCCTTTGTTCGTACAAACAACGCCTAACGTTTCAGGATTTCATCCGCCAGCAGCCTGGCATCGTAGATCTTCTTCATGGCCTCGATCATGGCGCGGGAATCGACGGAAACGGATCGGCCCTGCTCCTCGGTATAAACGAGGTCGAGGACGAGGCTCTGGATGTTGCCGTCGAAGATCAGGCCGACGACTTCGCCCTTCTTGTTGACCACGGGGCTGCCGGAGTTGCCGCCGATGATGTCCGCGGTGGAGACGAAATTAAACGGCGTCTTGAGGTCCAGCTTGTCCTTGCGGTCCCACCAGACCTTGGGCAGCTCGAAGCCTTTCTGACCTTTGCGTTCCGTGGCCCGCTGGTACATGCCGTCAAAAGTCGTGAACGGCGGAATGTTCTGCCCGCCTTCCTTGTAGCCCTTTACCGGCCCGAAGGCGAGGCGGAGCGTGAAGGTGGCGTCGGGGTAGGCGTCCTCGCCGTTGATCGCGAAACTCGCGGCGGCGATCTTGGCATAGGAGTCTTTAAGGGCGCCTTCGATTTCGTCCTCGAATCTTTTCCGCAAGGCCCGCGATTCGGCATCGAGATCGACGGCGAACTTGATCATGGGATCGGTGGAGGAAGCGATGGCCTCGGTGCCGCCTTCGGCGATCTTCTTGCGGAGGGCCACGTCTTTGAGCTTGGTGCCCTTAACCAGGGCTTCGGCGCGGGCCCGGGGGGACATGCCGCCTAAGGCCTTTTGCACATAGGGATCATCGCCGCCGAGTGACTCGGCCATGGAGGCCAGACTGCTGGCGATGCGGTCCACTTCCAAATCATCATAGATCGGAGCGGGAGAATACAGTTGCAGGTAAAGGCTGTCCAAGGCGGCATCGTTGTATTCGCGCAGACGTTCGGGGCTGGGCTTGGGCTTTTCCTCGGCGAGGCGGACGAGGTTGCGCGCGATACTGAACAGATCGGAGTTGATGCCGATGGAGCGGCTGCGGACGTAGAACTCGCGATGGGTTTTCAAGGCGGCGGCGACTTTGTCCCAGGCGTCCCCCCACTGGCCCTTGTAATCGGGATTGGCGTCGACGGCCGCGCGAAGCCTCTTTTCGGCCTCCATCTTCTTCTGGAAGAGTTGCGGGTCCTGTAACCCGGCGAGAATGCCGGTGCGGGCCTTGCGGCTGTTCTGCACGCCAAAGAAGTCGCCCGCAGCGATGCGCTCAAACTCCGTGGTGCGGGCGGAGAAGGTCGCAAGCTGGACCTCCCGTCGCCAGAGGCGATGAAGGTTTAACGGGGCCTCGACATCGCGCATGAACTTCAAGTGGTCGACGGTGTTGAGGCGCTGAGTGCCGCCCGGATGACCGGAGACAAAGACCAATTCGCCGTCGGCGGCGCCTTCCGCACTCCACTTGAGGTAATGCTCGGGCTTGAGCGGTTTGCCGTCCTCGTACACATGGAAGAAGCACATGTCGAGGTCGAATCGCGGGTATTCGAAATTGTCGTTGTCGCCGCCGAAGAAAGCGATGTCCTGCTCCGGGGCCATCACCAGGCGAACCTCGGTAAAGCGTTTGTACTGATACAGGTTGTATTTGCCACCCTTGTAGAGTGTCACTACCTGGCAGTCGAGCTTGGTCTTGTCTTCGCACTCCTTCTCGACGGTGGAGGTCATCTTGCGGCGGGCGGTGTTGGCGTCGGCGGTGGACATCTCCTTGGTCACTGTGCCTTTGATCCGGTCGGTTACGTCCTCGATGTTCCACAGGACGTTTAGCTCCAGGTCATCGCACTTGAGCTCCTCGTCGCGGGTCTTGGCGTAGAAGCCGGTCTTGAGCAGGTTCTTTTCCGGAGTGGAGAACTTTTCGAGGTTGTCCGAGGCCACGTGATGGTTGGTCATCACCAGCCCGTTGGCCGATACCAGCGAGCCCGACCCGCCGGTGTTGAAACGTACGG
>Ga0137429_1000733_pt1 | contig 12046 bp, 9 predicted proteins | sample EasRivERMZT736_2_FD_102304 | JGI IMG/M metagenome (GOLD analysis project Ga0137429, IMG submission 102304) | Soil microbial communities from meander-bound floodplain in the East River, Colorado, USA - East River MetaG ERMZT736_2 | ecosystem: Environmental > Terrestrial > Soil > Floodplain ...
GCAAACCGCGCTCGATGCGGCAGACTACGCGGGCTTCGCGGCACGCCAGCGCGACGCCCGCGCGCTCGGCCGCTACATCGGCATCGGCATCAGCAACGCGGTTGAGGCGACGGGACTCGGGCCGTACGAAGGTGTCACCGTGCGCGTCTCCACCACAGGCAAGATCGCGCTCTTCACCGGCGCCACGCCACACGGCCAATCGCACAAGACGATCCTCGCGCAGATCGCAGCCGATCAGCTCGGCGCCGATTACGAGGACATCACTGTTGTCACCGGCGACACGTCCACGATCGCCTTCGGCATGGGCACGTTCGCCGCGCGCACCGCGGTCAATGCCGGCTCATCGGCGCATATCGCAGCCGTCGAAGTGGCGAGGAAGCTGAAGCTCCTCGCCGCCGACATGATGCAGGCGAAACCCGACGACATCGAGCTGCGCGACGGCTTCGCCTATCTCAAAAGCGATCCCTCGAAGCGCAAGCACTTTCACGAGCTCGCCTTCAAGGCCGCCGGCATGCCCGGCGTTTCGATGGCGGGTGGGCTCTCGCCCGGTATCGAGCACACGGCCTATTTCACGCCCGACCAATCGACCTATTCCAACGGCACCCATGTCGCCGAGGTCGAGGTCGACATCGAGACTGGCGACGTGAAAATCCTCCGCTACGTCGTGATGCACGACTGCGGCAACGTCATCAATCCGATGGTGGTGAAGGGGCAGATCGAGGGCGGCGTCGCGCACGGGGTCGGCAACGCGCTGTTCGAGCGGATGATCTACGACGACAACGCGCAGCCGTTGAACGTCAATTTCGGCGAGTATCTGTTGCCCGGATCGACGGACGTGCCGCGCGTCGAGCTGCACCACACGGAGACGCCGTCGCCGCTCAATCCCATCGGCGTCAAAGGGGCGGGCGAGGGCGGCACGATACCCGCGATCGCCGCAATCATCGCCGCGATCGAGAACGCGCTCATTCCGTTCGACGTGAAGATTACCGAAGCGCCGATTGCGCCCGCACGCCTCGTCGAACTGATCGCGCGAGGCCTAGAAACTACTCGGAGGAAAGACTCGCCTTCGCGATGATTTCGTCCATCTCTTTGAGAACAACGTCCAAAGGATAGTACCCCTCGCGCTCGGCCTCAGCGAGCACTTCATCCAGCATGGCCTGGAATTCGCGACGACATTGTCCTGCGTCTGTCACGAACCTACCGCTCGATCTCCATGGCCCGTTTCACCACATCGGGCGGCGAGGCGTAGATCTCGCGGATCAGCCTGTCGACATCCGCGCCGTTCACCGGACGCACCTCGAGCGCGAGCCGTGTCGCCTCCCTGATGAAGTCCGGGTCCTTCATCGTTGCGTCGAACGCATCGCGCAGGATCTTCACGCGCTCGGGCGGCACGCCCGGCGGCGCCGTGAACGGACGCGCGATCGCCTGGCGCGAGGTGATCAACCGCATCGCCGCCTTGTCCTGCGGGCTCGCCGGCAGATCCATGATCAGCGGCACGTTGGGCAGGTCCTCGTGCTTCTCGAGTGCGAGCTGGATCACGATGTTGATCTTCTTGCCCTCGACCAGCGCTTTGCTCTGGCTCAGCATGGAGCTGTAGGACCAGCCGCAGCGGCCGTCCACTTCGCCGCGCTCCATGCCCAGATTGATGTCCGCGCCGCCGCCGGCATAGCCGGTGACGAGCTTCATCGGCAAATTGTAGACCTTGCGCAGGACTGTCGGGAACACGTCGCTGTCCGCACCCGCGGCCGAGCCGCCGATCTTGTGCGGCTTCGTCTTCATGTCCTCCCAGCTCTTGACGGCGCTCGTATGCCAGAAGGCGCAGACCGAAACTTCGTTCGAGATGCTGCCGATCCAGTTGAACTTGGTCGCGTCGAAGGCGGTGCCCTTCGCATGGCCGAGCAGCGGCTCGAACACCATCCCGCGCGCGAACGTTCCGATATAGGTCCCGTCCTTGCGCGCGGCTGTGTAGAGATAATTCATCACCTTCATCGAGCCGGCGCCCGGCATGTTCTGGGTGATGACAGTCGGGTTGCCCGGGATGTGCTTGCCCAAATAGCGCGCGAGCGTGCGCGCGTAGAGGTCATAGCCGCCGCCGGGTGAGAACCCGACCAGAACCTGCACCGTCTTGCCGCGATAGAACTGCTCCGCCGCATCGGCTGCGATTGCGGCCGCCGAACCGATCGCGACGGCCGCGGCGACCACGGATGCCACGGCCGTCAACTTCAACCACGTCATGGAATTATTCCTTCGGTCCGAGCGGTTGGTTGCTTACGCCTGGAAGCCCATCGCCGAGTGCGCTTCGCGTTGCACCTGCACGTTGATGAGCTCCATCGGTGAAGCGGTCTCCTCCAACATGCCCCAGCTCTTCAGCCAGTCATACGTGCGCTGCATCTCGTCCATCGGAATCGGCGCGGGATCGCACACGACGATGCGGCCCTCGCGGATGTCTTCCGGCTTCAGCGTCCCGATCTCGGGGTCCTTCCCTTTGTGATAGTCGATGAAGTAGTGGAGATATGCACGCTTGTTGGCGTTGATGCGCTTCACGGCTTCGCGAACCGCGCGGTTGAACGCGCCGTAGGTCTCGGCATCCACACGGTCGGAGGCGACTTCTGTGCCGTGATAAAAGGCCGAACAGATCGTGCGACAGCCCTTCTTCTCGGCGAGCGTGATGTAGGGCTCGGTCAGGGTCGTCGCTTCGATGTCGCCCCGCATCATCGAATCGAAGCGGTAGCGTGAGCCGTTGGGCGCCTTCACCACTTTGATCATCTCGCGCGGCAGGAAACCCTCGAGCAGATGCAGCGCGAGATAATGCGTGCCGAAATAGAAGGGCACGCCGACCGTGCGGTTCGCCAATTGCTGCGCGGTGAAGACGGGCGAGTCCGGCCGCACGACGATGGCGCCGTAGGTCACGATGCCGCGCCGGCCGACTTGGCGCGAGCCGACGCCCGTGTCCTGCACGCGGCAGTAATTGCCCCACTCGCAAGCGTTGTACATGTCGGCCTGGCCGAGCTCGAGCAGCTTGCCGTGGCTCTCGAACGGATTGAGCCCCTTAGGGCTCATGACCGAGGTGTCGATTTTCTTTTCGACGCCCTTGTCGCGGTCGGCCCACTCGATCGAGAGGCCCTCTTTCTCGAATAAACCTTCGTCGTACGCGACCAATTCCGGCAGCCCTTGGAAGGGGGCTGTCGTTTCCAGAACCAGCTTCTTCATCAGTTCCTCCAGTTGCAAATCTCGCTCGTCCTGGGCTCGCCAAGGACGTCTGGGGCGCGGACGAAACACGTCGACGCGAGGCCCCACAATTTCGCGTCAAACTAGGCCCCTCGGGGCTTGCGGGTCAAGGAAACGGGGGGTTAATCCGAGACAACCGGGGGCGGGGCTTATATGCTCCGCCCAAAATGGCAGGAAGGTGAGGAGCGTCTCATGTCGGTGCCTAACAGAGTGGACATCGCAGAGGTTGTGGAACGGCAGGACGGCAGGTTGTTCCTGTACGGCACGTTCCTGATGTGCGCTCTCGTCATGCTGGCGGACGGCTTCGACAACCAGGCGATCAACTATGCCGCGCCCGCGATCATCGCAGAGTTCGGAGTCAGCCGCGCGCTGATGACGCCCGTGTTCAACGTCAGCATCATCGGCTGGATGACGGGTTCGGTCGTGTTCGCGATGCTGGCCGACCGGATCGGCCGGCGTCCATCCATCCTGCTGGCCGTGGTGCTGTTCGGCGCGTTTACGTTCCTCATTCCGGTGGCGACGAATCTCTGGGAACTCGGCGCCCTGCGTTTTGCCGCGGCCTTCGGTGTCGGCGGCGCGATGCCGATGGCGATTTCGCTTATCTCCGACTACTCGAAGTCAACCAACCGCGGGCTCCTGATCACGCTGCTCTATCTCGGCTACACCTCGGGTTCGTCGGGCGGCGGGTTGCTGGCGGCCGAGATGATTCCCGACCTGGGCTGGCGCTCGGTGTTCTATGTGGGCGGCATCGGCGCTCTCGCGGTGGGCGCGGTTCTGCTGCTCGCCCTGCCGGAATCGGTGCGCTACCTCGCGCTGAGAAACCCGAACGATCCGCGCATCCTCACTTACGCGCAGAAATTGCGCCCGAACGCAGGCTACGGCGCGGAGACGCAGTTCGTCGTGCAGGAGGCAGCGAGGAAGGGCGTTCCTCTTAAACACCTTTTCACCGAAGGTCGATCCGCCATGACGATCTTCCTCTGGCTCGCCCTCGGACTCTCGTTCATCACGCACTTCTTCCTGTCGCAATGGCTGACGACGCTGCTGACGCCCGAGCTTGGTTACGAGAGCGCAGCGCGCACACAGGCCCTGTTCCAATTGGGCGCGGCGTTTGCCTTCATCTTCGGCTACCTCATCGACAAGAAGGGCGTCCCCGTCATGACGATCGCGATGATCCTGGGCGCGCTCCCGGTCGTCCTCGTCGGCTTCGTCACCAGCGCCGGCGTCGGGCTCACGATGGTGATGGCGCTCTCGTCGGGCATTCTCGTGCTCGGCGGCAATATCGGGCTCAACGCCATCTCGAGCATGATCTACCCGACCTTCATCCGTTCCACCGCGACGGGTGCAGCGTTCGCGGTCGCCCGGATCGGCGCGATCATCGGGCCGGCGTTTGCGGGTTACCTGATTTATCTCGACACGCCGCTCGACGTGATCTTCATCCTGGGTGGCCTGCCGATGCTGGCGGCCGGCGTGGCGTGCTTCTTCCTCGATCGGGCGATCACCCCAGAGGCGGCGCGCGAGATGGCGTCGCGCTCGGCTTTGGCGCGTCACTGAGAGCGAAAGCATGGACAGACTGAAGAAGCTGCTCGCCGATGCGGGCAGGGTGCTCGCGCACGAGGGCCAGGGCGATTACGTCGCCGGCCACATCTCGCTTCGCTTGCCCGATGATCCCGGCCTCTTCCTGATGAAGCCGGCGGGCATCGGGCTCGAGGAGATGACGTCCGACAACATCATCACCGTGAACATCGAGGGCGACAAAGTGGGCGGCCAGGCCCCGCGGCACAACGAAGTGTTCATCCACTCCGAAGTGCTGCGAGCGCGGCCCGACGTGCAGGCCGTTGTCCATACCCATGCAATCTACGCTGTGGTGCTCTCCTCGCTCGGCAAGCCGCTGCTCCCCGTTTCGAACGACGCGGCGTTCTTTGCCGGCGGGCTTCCGGTGTTCTCGGAGACGACCGAGCTCATCATCACGAGTGGCCGCGGACGCGCGGTCGCGCGCACGCTGGGCGATCGCGGCGCGATGATCCTGCGCAATCACGGCATCGTCACGGCGGCGCCGAGCATGGAAGAAGCGGTGTTCTTGGCGCTCAAGCTCAATCAGGCGTGCCATGCGCAAGTGCTGGCCGAGATGGCGGGCGGACCGGTTCTCGTCGGCCAGCCGGAGGAGGCGAAAGCGAAAGGCGCCTACGCCAACCGGCCTGACATCCACGTCAACATCTTCAATTACGTGCTCCGCAAGAGCCACAGGTGAGCGATTCCTCGCGAGGCCACCTGACGGCGGGCGTAATCTGCATCGTCTCGGGAGGGCAAAGCGGTGTGGACCGCGCGGCGCTCGATTTTGCGATCGCGCACGGGATAGCCTATGGCGGATGGTGTCCGAAAGGCGGCTGGGCTGAAGACCTTCCCGATCCGCCCGGCTTGCTCGCACGCTACCCGAATTTGCGCGAAACCGACGACAGCGACACGCGGCAGCGGACGGAATTGAACGTGCAGGACTCGGATGCAACGCTCCTTCTCACGCGCTCGGGCGCGAATTCACCCGGCAGCGACTTCGCGATCGCCGTCGCTGAAACCTATACGAAGCCGCATCTGATCATCGACGTGGATTCACCTGATGGAGCCGAACGCATTGGCGCCTGGCTCGGTGATCATCCGTCGATCCGAGTCCTCGGCATCGGCGGTCCGCGCGAATCCGAGGCGCCCGGCATCTATCGCGCGACGCTGGCGCTGCTTTCCGTGCTCGAATGGTGACGGTCTAAACCATCCGCTTATAGGTGCGGGTGATAAGGTCTGGCGTCTGAGCCAGTCGTGCGGCGGTTTCCTGCTGGTAAGGCGCCAGATCGACGAGTTCTTCGCCTCTGTAGGTTTCTACCCACGCGCGATCGAGCTGAAGCCCCGCGTCCCTACGGTCCATCTCGAGAACCGCGTGGATCGTCCCATGGGACGCTGGCGAAAACGCATCGCAAGCAGATGTCTCGATTGCGGCATGGACATCGATCGGGACCAAGCGTCCGTCGGTGTCGTGCAGCAGAGCTGTCGCCGCAACCGGATTTCCCGCCGCGAATCGGATTTTCAACGTGCGGCTCTTCTGTGCGGGAATGTTCACAAGCCACGAATTGGCGCGATTCCTGAGATCGACTTCGGTCAATCCGCCCAGATGAACTTCGATGTCGATCGCCCGGCCCTTCTGCTTGATGGACAGCGGCGAGTGCGGCGCGAGGCCATGCGCGTCGGCGCCGACCTCGCAAAGCCGGAGCCGGGCTGTAGCCGTCCGCTCGTCGGTGATTTCGCTCATGAGGAACGGGACCCGTCCGTTCTCGCTGCGCGCGGCGGAAATCAGTCCGCCCGTGCCGTAGCCGGTTTGCGCAAAGAGCGAGGAGATGTTCGGTCCTAGGATGCCGGTCAGCTTTGTGGGTTCGCTCCAGTCTCCGCCGAAGGAGCACGATGCTTTCCAGATGTGCCCGTCGTAATCGGCAGCCAGGAGAAGAAGGTCACCGTTGGGATTGACGCAGATCTGAGGTGCGAAGGAGGCGACCGGAATGACGCGCTTCGCAACGATCCATCGCCCCTGGGAGAAATGCGCGTGCGAAACCGTGAGTCCCTCGTCCAGATAGACGATATGCGCGGATGCCCTCTCCGGATCGCCCACCGCCTGGAAGTGAAAGGTCAGCCTGTCGTTCACGTTGCAGGGCGCGAGCGTTTCAGACGGTCCGAGCTCGAGCTGCGCGGAAACCGTCTTGAAGACGAGCTCGGTTCTTGCCGGGAACGCGCCGCGGAAACCGATCGCAACGGCGCGATCTTTGGCGATCGGAAGGACTTGGACGCAGGAGTGATACCAAGGGTCTTCGCCGGGGGTGAAAAGATCGCCGGCGCGCGCCTCGCCTTCACGAACGACCGCGAGGCGGAAATCGCCCACCCGATCCAGCACCGAGCACCACGCGGTGCCATCCGCACCCACTTCAACCCACGGCGCGGCTTGACAGGACGAGCTCATCAGCAGCGAGCGCCACGGCGCCCACGCGATGCTTCCGTTTTCGATCACGCCCGTCGCAAGACAAAGCTCATGCTGATTGCGGTGGAGGAAGACAAGAGCCACATGGCCTCTTCTGTCGCAATCGACGCAGAATGCGCCGCCACCCCAGGCTGTTGGAACCTTCAGCGCTCGAGCAGTCCGCATCTGAAGGTTGTTCGCATCGAAGGTTGCGCACGCAATCTCATATCCACGGCTGTAGAAGGCGTAGATCGTGCCGTCCTTCTCGAAGAGTTTGCGCGTCTTGCCGATGGCGAGGTGGTGCGGACCGATACCCGCGCGCTCATCGACGAGCGAGGGTGCGGCTTTGAACGATTGCTGCATGAATGTCGTCACCCGGAGGGTCTCCCGGCCGATATGCTTGAGCGATCCTTACGGAAACTGGTTAATCGGATATGAAGGCGGTTCCAGCCCTTGGGGCCTAGTCCGCAAAAGCCGCGGACGCGGCATCGGGATAGTCGGTGCACAGCATCAGGCTGTCGCGCGTCTCGCGCTCCAATTCCCTCAGCGTGCGCCAAAGCCGCTCGTGGGGGCGTTTGTGCAATTCCGGAGAGACGATCGCGATCACCTTTTCGCGCGCGTGCAGCGCGCGGACGGTGTCCAATGTCCACCAGTCTCCTTCGAAACCGTCGAGCCAGACGCCGACTGCGCGCTCGATGAGCGTGGTCTCCGGCTCGTATTCGCTCAAGCGTACGAAGACCGGCAGGCCTGCGCTGAAGTAGTGCAGGCTGTCGGGCACCGACATGCCGAACACGAAGAAATTGCGCACGCGGTGTTTCGCGGCCGCCTTCGTGATCGTCTCACGCAACCCGTCCGCCTTGATGCTCAGCGCCAGCGGCGTTCCCGCGCCGCGCGCCGCATAGGCCGCGAGAAACTCTTCGAGCGAGCGGACACCGGCTTCCGGCGGATCGTCCGAGATCACGACCGCGCCGTTGACATCGCGCAGAGCCGTCTCGAGTCCGTAACCGCTGGACCACGCCCGTTCGAAGGCGCGGAACGAGCCTATTTCCTGACGCTCCAGCCAATGCCCGCGATGTGCCAGGATCTTCATCGCCGCTTCCCCACGTCTGCTACAGCGCCGGCTTCGGTCCGCCTTGGGCCCAGTCGAGCAACTCCGCAATGTGCACCGTCGGGATGTCGCCGGAAAGATGCGTCAGGCAGCCGAGATTGGCCGACGCGATGACGGTCGCACCCGTGGTCTGGATGGACTCGAGCTTGCGCGCTCTCAGCGCATCGGCGATTTCGGGCTGAAGCACGCTGTAGCTCCCGGCCGAGCCGCAGCACTGATGCGCGTCCGGGATCGGCACCAGTCGAAATCCCGCCGCTGCGAGCAAACGCTCGCCGCGCCCATGGATCCGCTGCCCGTGCTGCAGCGAGCACGGCGGATGATAGGCGACGGTCAATGACGCGAGCATGTCTTTTCCTCCCCCGTTTACGGGGGAGGTGCTCGCGGAGCGAGCGGAGGGGGGGAGCGGTGCTGCAAGTTCGGTGAAGTCCTTCACCTTCGCGGCAAAGGCCTGCGCCCGCGCCGCCCACTCCGGCTCACCGGCAAACACCCGCCCCACGTCTTTCATGAACGCGCCGCACCCGCTCGCCGTGATCAGCACGGCATCGACCTCGCCCGCTTTCGCCGCCGCTTCGAACGCAACAATGAGCCGTCGCGCGTAAGCTTTGCTGACCTCCGTCTTGCCAAGGTGATAGGCTAGCGATCCGCAGCATTCGACATTCAGCGTCTCGATCCGGACGTCCTGGCGCGCCAGTACGCGCACCGCGGCCGCATCGATGGAAGGCGCGAGCGCGCGCTGCACGCAGCCCGGCACCAGCAGCACGCGTCGCGCGGCCGCGCTTGTCTGCGCGATCGGGCCGGAGAGAGCAGGGCGCCGCTTCACGCGCCCCTTCTTCGCCATCGTGCCGAGCTTTCCAGGCAGGAACGGCGCCGCAACATGTGCGCCCATCGACAGCGCTGTGAACACCGCCGGCCGCATCAGCACGAACAGCACGAACGAACGGAACAGCTGTTCAAACAGCGGGCGCCTGTAGCTCTTCTCGATATGCGCGCGCGCGACGTCGATCAGCGCCGCATAATCGACGCCCGACGGACAGGCGCTGCGGCAACCGAGACACGACAGACAGCGGTCGAGATGCAGCACCGTCTCTTTCGTCGGCGGCGACTTGCTTTCGAGCATGTGCTGGATCAGCCCGATGCGGCCGCGCGGCGAGTCGCGTTCATCGCCCAGAAGCACGTAGGTGGGGCAGGTCGCCGTGCAGAAGCCGCAATGGATACAGGTGCGCAGTTGATGCTCCGCATCGCTCAAATGCGGATCGGCGAGCTGCTCGGACGAGAACGCGGTCCGCATCAGCAGTCCCTGAACATGCGGTCGGGGTTGAGCAGGCGGTGCGGGTCGAACGCTGCCTTCACCGTCCGGGTGATGCCCGCGCGCGTCGGCGGTTCGGGCTCGAACACCGACAGCGCCTCGCGCGCCTCTGCGCTCGCGCGCATCAGCGTCGCATGTCCGCCGAGCTTGGCGGTGATGGCGCGCAGGCGCGTCGCCGTTTCTTCATCGCCGTTCAAGCCGAGCCACAACAATCCGCCGGCCCAATCCGCGTACCAGAACTCCGCGCCGCTACGCTCAACCGCCTCGTGCGCCGCGGAGGACGGCACGCACAGCCGCCAGATGTCGGTCGCGCGGTCGACGAACAGACCGCCCGCGCCGATCTCGCGGAACAAGCTCGCCGTCACGGTATCGTTCAATGTCGCCGCGTCGAAGCCGGTGAACGTCTGGCGGAGGAGAGCGAGCTTTTCGGTCAGCGCGGTCATCGCGCCTTCCAGTCGTATGACGGCGATGCCCGCGGCGCCGCCGAACGATCCGGCGCGCGACGCAACGCTCGCTTTGAGCGCCGCCTCGGGCAGATAAGCGAGACCCGTGGGATCGACCGGCAGCGCCGCCGCTTGGCGCAGTGCGCGCAGTCCCGACTCGGCCGACGGCATCGGAAGAGCGACCGACACAGTGCGCGCGGGCAGGGGCACGACCCTGAGCGTCAGCTCGGTCAGCACGCCGAGCGTGCCGAACGCGCCGCACATCAGCCTCGGGATATCGAAGCCGGTGACGTTCTTGATCACGTTGCCGCCGGCCTTGATCGCTTCGCCCGATCCGTTGACGAAGCGGCAGCCGATGACGTGATCGCGCACGGCCCCCGCTTTGACGCGGCGCGCGCCGCACGCGTTCGTGGCAATCGTCCCGGCCAGCGTGGCGCTCGCCTGATCGCCGCCGAACGCCGCGCTCCAGTCGACGGGTTCAAATCCGAGCATCTGCTTGCGCTCGGCGAGCGCCGCCTCGACCTCCTTTATCGGGGTCGCCGCATAGGCGCTGATCACGAGCTCTTCGGGTTCGTATTTGATGATCCCCTTGAGCGCGCTGACGTCGAGAATGCGCTCGGCCGAAACCGGGCGTCCGTACTCGCGCTTGCTTCCACTCGACACGATCTCGAACGGCGACTTCTCTTCGAGCGCGGCGACAACCGCGTCGGCAATTTCAGCCTCACTCCTCGCCACGACGATCTCGCGCGCGCTCACATCACATCCGGGGCAAATTGCCGAACGGCATGCGCCCGCCATGCACGCGCATATAGCCTTGCTCGACGCAGGCATGCAGCGTCGGAAACACCTTGCCCGGATTCAGCAGGTTGTTCGAATCGAACGCGCATTTCAGGCGTTCCTGCTGCTTGAGATCGACATCCGAGAACATCTCGCCCATCAGCGCCTTCTTCTCGACGCCGACGCCGTGCTCGCCGGTCAGCACGCCGCCCACGGCGACGCAGAGCTTCAGGATGTCGGCGCCGAAGGCCTCGGCGCGTTCGAGCTCGCCCGGCGCCATGACGTCGAACACGATCAGTGGATGCAGATTGCCGTCGCCCGCATGGAACACATTGCAGCAGCCGAGCCGATAGTGCTCGGACAGGTCCGCGATCTTCTCCAGCACGTCGGCGAGCGCGCGCCGCGGGATCGTTCCGTCCATGCAGAGCAGATCGGGTTTCAGCCGCCCCATGGCGCCGAACGCGGCCTTGCGCCCGGACCAGGCGCGGGCCTTTTCTTCCGCAGTCGCGCATTCGCGCACGCTGGTCGCGCGCAGCTCGGACGCGATCTCGGCGATGCGGCGCGCCTCGTAGGCGACTTCGGTGTCTGTGCCGTCGACCTCCGCGATCAGGATCGCTTCGGCGCCCACTGGATATCCCGGCGCGCAGAACGCCTCGACCGCGGCGATGCAGGGACGGTCCATGAATTCGAGCGCGGCCGGGATAATGCCTGCGGCGATGATCGCAGCCACCGTCTCGCCCGCCGCGCGCACGGTATCGAACGCGATCAGCAGCGTGCTCGACGCAGGCGCGCGCGGCAGGATGCGCAACGTTGCTTCCGTGACGACGCCGAGCAGCCCCTCCGAGCCCGCAACCACGCTCAAGAGATCGAGCCCGGAATCGCCCGCGTGCTTGCCGCCGAGACGCAAGCGCTCGCCGTTCACCAGCACCAGCTCGACGCCCATCAGGTTCTGGGTGGTCAGCCCGTATTTCAAGCAATGGATGCCGCCGGAATTTTCCGCGACATTGCCGCCGATGGTGCAGGCGATCTGGCTCGAGGGATCGGGCGCGTAATAGAACCCCGCCTTCTCTACGGCTCGCGTGACCGAGGCATTGGTGACGCCGGGCTGCACCACCGCGCAGCGGTTCTCGTAGTCCAGCTCGAGGATGCGGTTCATCCGCGACAGCCCGAGCAATATTCCATCGGCCAGAGGAAGC
>Ga0137429_1000735_pt1 | contig 12026 bp, 10 predicted proteins | sample EasRivERMZT736_2_FD_102304 | JGI IMG/M metagenome (GOLD analysis project Ga0137429, IMG submission 102304) | Soil microbial communities from meander-bound floodplain in the East River, Colorado, USA - East River MetaG ERMZT736_2 | ecosystem: Environmental > Terrestrial > Soil > Floodplain ...
ACCTGATCTTCTTTCGTCCCTCCGGGACTGGGTGGTTCTTGAACCGCACCACCCGGCGTTGAAACGCCGGGCTATTTTCACTGTGTCCCTCCGGGACATAGGACCTCACTTCTTCTCTTGTTGCGCCTTTTCCTGTTCCTTTTCCTTCTCGGTCTGGGTCTTCATTAACAGAATCCAATCACCTTCAGAGGGGGTGGGGAACTGGCAGGTGTCGGTGGTGACGACGGCAACAGCGGGACTTTTCTCGCCGGAGCGGGGGTTAATCCAAGTGACGTTCGGTGACGGCGGCAGGGAAGCGAGTTTGATCTCGATGGTGCGGTCTTCGGGCACATAAACGATCATCTGATCTTTCTGGTCGGTGCGCGCGGCGGCCACGAACTTTTCGGGTTTGGCTGCGCCGGGGTTGTTGACCACGAAGATCGGCGTGGGGCGGAGCCGGAACCAGTCGATGGACGCGAAGAAGTCGTGCAGGTGGGCCATCTGTTCGGCGCCGGGCATCTTGAGCGCTTTGTCCCAGGGCTGGGGGGTGCCAGTGCCAGGATGGTCGGTGGGCGGGTTCTTGCCATCGTCCCAGCCCCACACGCCGTGACCGCCGTAGGTGACGCCGGCAGTGGGCGTGTTCAAGAGCGACCAGTAGATGGCGCGTCGCGCCGCGTCGGCGGTGATCGGTTTTTTGGATTGATACGCGATGTGGTTTTCGTAAGGCGGTTCGAGATTGATGAAGGGCCGGTGCGGGAGCCTGGTCCAATCCTCGGCGGGCGGGCCTTCCTGGAGCCAGCGCAAGGTTTTGTCATCGTCGCCATGGCCGCTTTGAAAGCCGATGATGTCCAGCCATTTTTCGTCTTTGAATTCGTTCCAGTACCAATGCATGCCGCCGGGGTGAAGGGTGACGGGGGCATGTTGGGGAATGTCGCCAAAGACAGCGCGGCCAATCTTCTTCCAGCGGTCGGCCTTTTCACCGCGGTAATCGCCGTCGCCCGCGAGAATCCAAAGGACATCATCGCCAGCCCATCGGGCGACCATATAGCGGGCGAGCAGGATGGCCTGGTCATCAGGCAGGGAAACGCCGGGATTTATTTTGGGATTGGAGCCGCCGTTAATGGCCCAGAGCATAACGGGCACGCTGAGCAGTCCGGCCTTGTTGAGCGCTTCAACTTTTTTGTCGAGACGCTGGAAGAAGGCAGGATTGATGGTGATCTTGTCGGTTCCAGTGTAAGCAAGCTGGCCGTCGCGATCCCCTTTGGGAGAAGCGCGCCATTGGGTGGCGACCCACTGGACGGCGGTGAATTTTTGGCGAGTGCGTTCCTTGATGTAGGTGTCCCATTCGCTGTCGGACGACAGGAGCGCGCCATTCCAGGCGGTGTCGCCGAGGAAGAGGAAGGGGGTTTGGTCTTCGTGCATCAGATAGCGGTTATCCTGGGAGACGCGCAGGGGGCCGTGTTGGGTAAAGGGCGTCTTGCCGCTGGGGGCCGTGCAAAGAAAATCGCCACTTTGCTCGTGCAGGCCATTGTTGCTGGCGTCGGAGCAGGTGGTCTTGAATTTCCAGGTGCCGGCCTGATTAGGGGAGAAGCGGAGGCGCCAGGTGTTCTTGCCGTCCCAGAATCCATAGACCTTGTGGGTGTCGCCTGAGGGCGAGGTGAAGATGGCTGTGAGAGTGGCTTCCTGGACCGGGTTCGCATAGGAGGCGGAACTTTCCAAGGTTTTTTCGAACCGCTCCCATTTGGGAACGGTTGATGTCCTGGCGGCGGCGGCATGGAGCCGGGAGGTGCAGAGCGAAGTTCCCATCACACCAACCAAAGTCCATTTCGCCCCGGCGATGAGGGCTTGGTGAAAGACAGTTGAGTAACTCATAGATGTAAGCTTGTTCAATTGACCGGCCCGCATATCACAATAAATCGGGCCGGGTGTCAATCGGGTCAGTAGTCAGTAATCAGTGATCAGTAATCGGTAATCGGTGATCAGTAATTAGTAGTCAGTAATCGGTGATCAGTAATCAGTAGTCAGGGCAACTCGCTGTTTGGTGATGTGGTTTCGCTGGAGGCGATTATTGCTGGAGATGAACCAGGCTGGTCATTGGCAGGTCCGTGCGGACGAGACGTCCGCGCTCCTTGGCTGCCTGGAGGCGCCTTGGCTTAGAATCATCGACTCCTGCGCAAAAGCGTAGAACGGACGCAGCCCCATTTCCCGATCACATGCGCTGACTTTTTTCAGTGCTCCTGATACTCCTTGCTCATGAACAGGAATCGGCTGGAAGCCTTCAGCGACGGCGTGCTCGCCATCATCATCACGATCATGGTGCTGGAGATGAAGGTGCCGCACGGAACGGATCTGGCCGCGCTAAAGCCGGTCTTGCCGCTGTTTCTGACTTACGTGCTGAGTTTCATTTATGTCGGCATCTATTGGAACAACCATCATCATATGCTCCACGTGACGTCGCGCGTCAGTGGCGGCATTCTGTGGGCAAACCTGCATCTGCTGTTCTGGCTGTCACTGTTTCCTTTCGCCACGGGCTGGATGGGCGAGAACCATCTCGCGTCCACGCCCACGGCAATGTACGGTCTGGTGCTGTTGATGGCCGCGATTGCCTACTACATTCTGCAACGAGCCATCATCGCCCGCGAGGGGCCGGAGTCTGTCCTGGCCGAGGCGGTCGGCTGCGATTGGAAAGGAAAGTTTTCGCCGCTGATCTACTTCGTGGCCATTCCGCTGGCATTTCTCAATTCATGGATCGCCGGCAGTCTCTACGTGGCCGTGGCGTTGCTCTGGCTCATTCCCGATCGCCGGATTGAGCGCGTGCTGGCGAAACATGGGCATGGCGGCGCCTAAGCCTAAGCCGTATCCATGCAAGTGCACAGGAGGAAACGGAGCAAACAGAGGCTGAGGAGTGAAGCAAAGCGCCCGTTTGTGGGGACGCCATGCGGTCACTGAATGGTGACCACGCAAGGTTCGGCCTGATCCTCCGAATTCTCGCATCAGTCCTCTGTTTCCTCTGTTATCTCCTGTTCCCAACTGAATCGTTCCGGCTTGGGCAGAACTCCCGGTGGCAGTCACCCACTGCGCCATGATAAGTGTCCGTGTCAGGCACACTCGAAGCGATAGCCGATGTCGCGGATCGTCTGGATGTAACGTGGATGACGCGGATCGAGTTCGATTTTCGCCCGAAGCGTGGTCACACATCGATCCACGCTGCGATCGTTCACGATGATTTCGTTGCCCCACACCGCATCGAGAATCTGATCGCGGGTGAGCGCGCGGCCCGGACGCTTCGCAAAAAACTCCAGGAGCCGGAACTCTTTCGTCGTGAGCGTGACTTCCCGTCCATTCCTGAACAGTTTGTGCGCGGCGAAATCCAGCTTGCAGTCTCCGAATTGAAACACCGCCAATGCGGCGGTTTCACGCCTGCGCAGAAATGCCTTCGCGCGCGCAAGCAGTTCGCGAATGCTGAAAGGCTTGGTCACGTAATCGTCTGCACCCAACTCCAGCCCGCGGATGATGTCTTCCTCCCTGCCTTTGGCGGTGAGCATGATGATCGGCATCTCCAACCGCTTGGCGCGAAGTGCCCCGCAAACTTCGTAGCCATTGAGTTTGGGGAGCATGATGTCGAGCACCACCAAATCAGGCGGGTTTGCCAGCGCGGCGCACAATCCCTCGCGGCCATCGCGGGCCAGTTGGACGCGGTAATTCTGCCCTTCGAAGTTGTCTTTCAACCCTCGCAGCAAGGCGGCGTCATCTTCGATAATGAGCACCGATGAACCGCGCATCAGGCGACAACCTCCTTTCCAAAGCTGGCGGCGGCGGGCGCAGCCGGAATGCAGATGGTGAAGGTGCTGCCGCAGCCCGGCTGGCTTTCCACCGACACGCTGCCGTGATGGGCTGTGGCGATGAACTGCACGATACTCAATCCCAGACCACAGCCGCTGCCTTGGCGCGAGAGGCGCTCATCCACCTGGTAGAACGGCTGAAAGATTCTTCTCCGTTCGCGGGGTGGGATTCCCATGCCGTTGTCCGTGACCGCAAAGATCACGCTGCTATTCTCCGCCCGAACCCGGAGGACAATGTGCTTGATCTCTTCAGAATACTTATAGGCATTTTCAAGCAGGTTTATCAGCGCCGCAGCCAACGCATCCGCGTCCGCCATGACCGGCGGAAGGTTGTCTTCGATCTGCACCTCAAGGCGGCAGCCGGGAGCATCAAAATGCCCGCGCATGGATTCAACAGCTGCATCTACAATCGAGCGCGCTGATAAAACTAAAAAATGAAACGTGTGTTTCTTGCGTTCCATGCGGGAGAAGGTCAGGAAGTTCTGAATCAAACGGCTCAGACGGTTGTTCTCCTGAGCGATGAGTCGGAGATACTCGCGCGTTTTCTGTTCATCCCATGCTGGCGAGTCCAGCAACGTTTCCACCAGCACGCGCATGGAGGAGAGCGGTGTCTTGAGTTCGTGCGAAACCGTCGCGGCCAAATCATTTTTCAGACGCGCCAGTGCCATCCGCCGCCGCATCAGGCGCGCCGCAATCACGGTCAGGACCCCCACCGCAGCCACGACCAAAATCGCCGTCCATAGATAAGCCGTGGTCCGGCGTCCGGCACCTGCCTCGAAGAATTCGCGGTTCTGAAGCGACAGCGCCAATCGCCAGCCAGGCATTTGCTCTCCAACGTGCAACGTGACGAAGGCATCTGCCGCATCCACATCGGGCGGTACCAGCGTGACCTTCACATCGGGAAGAGGGTCTTCGGACGCCATCACCGCTCGCGCGACAGCGAGAAGTTTGTCCGTCCGAATAAGCGCCAATACTCGACCGCGCGCCGCGGCGAATTGCCACAGGTCAGGAAACCCACTGCGTTGCAGAGTGAACTTCCCGCTGGCTGTCCCCTGCCCTGCCCTTCGGTCGCCCTCTCCTCCACTGTCGGAGAGGGATGGTGTGAGGGGGTATGCAGGCATTAAGGCCGCAGGGTGTTGCGAGCCACTCACCGCGGCAGCCAGTTGCTCGGCAGCCAACGTGGGAAATTCCATTTCGCCCGGCGAAAGTCCTTGCCGTTGCTTCATGAGAAAACGGCGCTGCGGCGCAGCCAGCACCGGGTTCTCGTAGTCTGTCAATCGCGCCTCCAATCTGCGCGCGATGGATCGAAAGGCGGGCAAATTCCAATTTGTAATTAGCTCCAAGGCCATCAACTCGGCATTGGCGGCGATGAGACGGCCTTGGGGATCGGCGGCGCCACGGTAGCGCTCGCTGCCGAACACTTCATTGACGAGTTGGATGACAGCGTGGGTTTGTCCAGCTTGCACCAGACACCTTGCTTGCGCCTGGAACGCTCGCGCTGCGGCGTGAACGTTGGTCGTCTCCCTTGCCAGCGCATCATACCGCTTGGCAGCTTCCAAATGTTTGCGCCCATGTTCGAGCCGGCTGGCTTCCTGCCATTTCGGTTCAAGGTCACCGAAATCGCTCCCTATCGCGCAGGGTGTGTTCGGATAGCTGATGTGTCCCAGCTCGTTGAAGAGGACGACGCTATCCACGAGGCCAGACTGTACGCACCTGGCAAAGGCCGCGGGCGCAGGAGTTGTCGCCACCAATTTTTCCAACTCCGCCACCGTTTCCTTCCAGTGCTGTTGGAGTCGCGTTTGAGATGCCGAGAGTTGGACCCGATAAGCGTCGGCCAGCTTTTGGCGTGCCGCGAGCCGTTCATTGCGCATGGCAGCGCTCATGAACCAAAGCAAGCACACCGCTGGCACGAGGACCGCAAACAACAAGAGTGCTACCGGCCAGACATCACTCTCCTGGCCGGTGCGCAGAACGTTTCTGATGATTCTTCTCAAATCAGGGTTGCGGCTGACGGGCTATTTCTTTGCCAACTGTGTCTGAACGCATTCCAAGGCCTTTTGCAATTGCCGGTCGTGGAACTCGGTTCTCAGCGTTGGCTCGCCGGTCCATGCGTCTCGCGCCGCGCGGTCTTTTTCATACTGGTTCAACTCCTCCTCCGTCAGCGCGACTTCGCAACCAGCGTCCGGGCTGACGCCCCAATCGTCCGAGTCCTTCGAACCGGGATAACGGTTCACCGACCTGCCGTTGGGCCGAAAGTAAACGGCGACGGGAAGTTTCACCGCGCCCACGCCGCTCTTCAGTTGGAAGAGGCTCCGGACAATCCCCTGCCCGAAGGTGCGCTCGCCGACGACTACGGCGCGCTGGTGGTCCTGCAAACAGGCGGCGATGATCTCGGCAGCCGACGCCGTCTTCTGGTTCACCAACAGCACCATGGGGAATCCGGTGAAAGTGCCTTCAGGCCTCGCGTCATAAACGGTCTCTTCCCTGCGATCCTTCACGGTAAGAATCCTACCGCTCTCAACAAACAAATCTGAAATCGCCACCGCGCCGTCGAGCACGCCTCCGGGAGCGTTGCGCAAGTCGAGAACAAGCGCCTTCAATCCACGCGCTTTGAGATCTTCGAGCGCCGATCGCATTTCTTCTGCGCTTTGCTTGCCGATGTAAGTCAACCGCACGTAACCAATCTTTTTTTCGTCATCCAACATGAAGTCCCATGTGTTGTCAGGCTTGAGACGCTCACCCAGCACACTGGGCACCCGGATGGTGTTTCGGACCAGATTGATTTCATGCACGTCTTCGGAGCCCGCGCGTTTCACGCCGATGGTGACCGCTGTGCCGACGGGTCCGCGCAGAAGTTGTATCGCAGTCGCAAGCTGGTTCGGCGGCAGCGCGGTTCCATCAATGGTCGCGATTCGATCCCCGGCGCGAAGTCCTCCATCAAACGCCGGCGAGCCTGGCAAGGGCTTTTGGATGACCACTTCACCCGCATCCGCTTTCAACACGGCCCCGATCCCAGCGACCTTTTGCTCGATGTGGATGTTGAGATCCTTCAATTCGTTGGTGCTGAGGAATTCCATGTCGTTGGTGCGAAGGAAGCCGCCCCGGGAATCGAGCTTGCCGACAATGGCGCGAATGGCCGTTTCGATGAGTTCGCCGCGATCCACCTCCTGAATGTAGTTCCGCTCGATCTGCTGCACGATCTCGTCCAACACTTGCGGCATCTGTTGCTCGACGATGGCCAGCAGTTTGTCTTTGTCCGGGAACTCTTGCGTGAGCCGATTCAGCGCGGTGATGGCTTGCGGCTTGTTGCCCAGCTTCAGTTGGCACAGTCCCAACCGCAACTGTGCCTGCGCCACCAGGCTGCGGTCGGCGCCCGGTTCATCGACGATCTCCTGGTAAATCTGGATGGCAGCTTTGAGCTCGCCCTTCGTTTCCTCCGTGTAAATACCCTTCTCGAGCAGTTCGGCGGCTGACGACGCGTGGGTCGTGTGCGCGGAGGGGAACAGGAGCAGCGCGGCACCCAGAACCAACGATTGTTTCAATCCCCCGGCCCACGTTTGAACCAATGATTTAGTTTTCATACCCGCAGGCTACCAAGGAAATGTTACCGCTTTATTACCTGCATATCCTTTTTCTGTGAGCCTCGCATAACGGCGCCACGCCGTCGACCGCCAAAACTCCAAGCCTACGACGCAATTGGAGCGCGGACGTCTCGTCCGCCCGAACCTGCGAAACCCTTTCACCAAAGAGTGAGTTGGCTTACGGAACGATTCAGTTGCTTTCGGGAGCGCGGGCGTCCCGCCGAAAACTCTCACACGTCGGACGCGCGCACAATTCGGTGAGGTCTCCGACGCTTCAAACCCATCGGCGGGACGCCGACGGGAGCGACCGGGACGGTCGCGCTCCTCTTTGCAACTGAATCGTTCCGGCTTGGGCGAAGGTATTTGGCGCACGCAGCCCGCTCTTATTCGGCGGACGAGACGTCCGCGCTCCTTTACTGCATGGATACAGCGTTGCGCACAATGCCGTCCCCGTCTGCATTCCACCTCCGCGTAAGAAGAAGCCGCGCAACACGGCAAATCAGGAGCGAGCGATACTCCTTCAGTGGTAGGGGCGCAGAATCCCCTGGAACCTGACGCCTCGGGCCAGTCGCAGGTAATCAGTTTGTCAGGTCTTAATGGACACTGGCCTTCCCAGTGTCTGATTGCTACGCTGGGTGTGATTAAAAGTGGGTGAGATAGTACCTCTGAAACTGGGGACAGGAAAGTCCCCCAACCTGCCGGCTGAAAGCCGGCGCTACGCGTAGCGCCGGCTTTCAGCCGGCAGGTTGGGCGACTTTCTAGTCGCCCGTTCACCCACTTTTAATCACGCCCTGCTACGCTTACCGTCTGCTGAACAACTTTATGCCCGACGGCAACGAACAACCGAGGAAACCCAGAAACGTCTGTATATGAACCGCAGAGACGCAGAGGCGCAGAGAAGCGGATTAAGCCTGGTTGAGCTTCGTCTTTCCTTCTTCATCTCTGCGTCTCTGCGCCTCTGCGGTTAAAAATCTTTATGCCCGAAGAAAACCAACCACTGGAAGCACAGCCTGTGAACGATGCACATTTGTTTAGGCGCTGCAGATTAATCTTGACCGAGCAATCCCGAGCGTCCACATCGCGTAAAGCCACAATTAGATTGTGAGGGTGCAATGCGAAATTTCGGAAGCTATGGACTAGCCTTGGTGCTGTTGGTATTGGCGGCGTTGTCCGCGGTGCAGATGCATTCTCTCAGGGACACGAACGCGAGGCTGGCGGCGCTGGAAACACGGTTGGCCGAGTTGCAACCCGTTTCTGATTTCGCGGCATTACCCGGCAACGAACCTCTCAGGGTGGACCGAAATGATTTCAATCAACGGCTATTGGCGCTGGAAAATACCATCTCCCACCTGACTCCCGCGACGAATCGCGCGCCCAGCCGCGGGCAGGGCGCCGTAACCGCCACTATGCTCGAAGAGCTTCGGCGCAAGCTGTTGGACCCGGCCATGGCGGACAAGGACAGATTGCAAGCTTTGCGTTTGTTGCGCCGAAACAAGGGAATGGACGATGCAGTGTTGCAAAGTGCTCTGAGCTGGCTCCAAAGCTCGCAAGACGGCGACACCCGGCGGGAGATTCTCCAGCACTTGGACGGTTACACCAACGCCGCCTTGCGCCAGCCTTTGCTGGATTTGGCGATGAGCAGCGCTGACGCAAAAACGCGCCAGGAAGCGGTGGAAAATCTGCGGCATTTCATGGCGGACGCTGAAGTGGAGAAGCAACTTTGGGACAGCATGCAAAAAGATCCGGACCCCAAAGTGCGTGAGCGGGCCGAAGAGGCGCTACGCGAGGGACCGATGACCGCTGAACGTACGGCCAGACTTCAGCAGCGCGCGATGGATCCCCAGGCCGACCTGAACCAAAGGCTCACCGCGATGCGTGCCTTGGTGAAGGGAGGAGCGGATGGCGCAGAAGCAGCAGCGTCAATCGTGGCGCTTGCCCAGAATACGCAAGACCCGGTCGCGCGCGCAAATATCTACCGTGCCGTGGACGGGGTGCGTGATCCGAGATTGCTGCCGCCGCTGTTGGGCGGCCTGCAAGATCCGAGCCCAGACGTGCGCCAGGAAGCGACCGAGGCCCTTAGCAAGTTCGCTTCGGACCCAAATATCCGTCAGTGGCTCGAGTACGTTGCCCAATCGGATGCTGACCCCAAAGTGAAGCGCGAAGCCTTTCAGGCGTTGAAGAAACTTCAGGACGGATCGCGCTGAAAGTCCCGCCGAGTGCCCCGCCATCGGCTTCAGCACTGCTGGCTAAACTATCAAGCGCCCTGCCGCTCGCTCTCGCTCGAGGAACATGCCGGGCGTCGATACCTGCAAGCCGTAAAACTCCTTGCCGAGCAGCTCGCCAAAATCGTTTCGGTCGTGCGTTAATAGAACGTCCGCCCAGGCGAGTGCACCGAACAAAACTTGGCCGGTCCTTGGCGGCGGAGAAAACTGCGGGCCTGTCTAGCGTCAGCACATCGTCTCTCAATACGAGGTCGTTTCGCAGTCGCACCCAATCGGCACTGGCGGGAAGCGGCAAATCCGGAAGGTTGCGCAGGACCTCCTCCACGACGTAAGGCGTCGCCACAAGTGTCCAACCGTTTGCAGGGGCCAGCCGAAAGACCTCACGGGAGGCGCCGCCGGCCGAGCCGCTTGCGGCCAGCAGCACGCTCGTGTCGAGGAAAAGCTTCATCCCTGCGGCTTGAAACGCCGCAACTCGGCTTCGTCCTCAGCAATCCACGTTTCGATTTGTTGGCGGGAGAATTTGCGGGGCTCTGGCAGTCGTGCGCCCTCGGCCCTAAGCCGGGCCGCCAGAAACAACATCAACTCCTGCTTTTGCTCCGGAGGCAGCGCATCTGCCGCCTGCTCGATCTCAGCCAGTGTGCTCATGCCAGAAGGATGGCGCACGATACCTCGCTGGTCAACCCGGCTTTGCCTTGATTCCAAATCCGGGGGGCGCAAACTCATGCTGAAAAGTTCAAACCCGCCCCCTTCGCTTTGCCTTGATTCCAAATCCGTGAAGGGGTCAAAGCCAAGTATTTGAACTGTTGATGGCGCGTGAACGAAAAGTTTACTCGCGGCCATGGCCAGGCAACTCCGTATTTCATATCGAGGGCGCCTATCACGTCATGAGTCGGGGCGACCACCATCCGCCAATCTTCGCCGATGATGCGGACTGGCTTCCGCGTATAAAGAATGGAAAAGTTCGAATACTCGGCTTTGACCCGTTTCCGTTTCTGACCCCTTCACGATGCGTCTCAGAAAATGGCGAGATGACTCGACGCTGAGGCTCTGAGTCGCCTTAAGGGGTCACTAAGATGGTCACACACCTGTTTTTGGCGATCTTAGCCGTTCAATCCATAGGAATGAGCAGCGGCATGTATTTGACTCGCGAAGTTCGTGAAGAGAACATGATGAATTCTGTGAATTTCTATACTGCTATATCCCTCAATGAAGAAGCTTTCCGGAGTAGGATATTCGATGTGAACGTCCGGGCAGCATATTTTGAATAATGCCACGCCAAGAGCTTGCATCTTGCTTCCCGTTGGAGCAACCACGATTCTGTTGTAGTAGCATTGGCGCCGATAAACGTCCGCAAGCAATTCAAACGTTTCAATATAGTCAAGGGTCGATGATTTTCGAGCGAGCCTTCCGACCGCATCGAACGGATTATCGTCAGGATACTCCTCGATTAGCTTGCGATGAATCTCTTGTGTTGCATCGGCACGCCAAGGAAAACGAGGAGGCTCAGAATTGACAAGAAAAAGTCTATTTGGGCTAATCGTCGAAAGCAGGGCCCGGATTAATTGTTCATTGAAGGAGGCGAACGCCAAAACCAACGAGGGATGCCGGAGCATTACCGAACTGGCTAGACCAGGAGTCCTCACAACCTGATGCACACCGTATGACGGAAGAGTGGGAGCATTTTCCAAGTGACCCTTGTATTTCTCGTATTCATCCTTAGACGGGGCGTATTCTCGCGGTTCCGTATAGATGACTCGCAGGTTGCAAGCCAGTCCTTTTAAGCCATAAACCAGCATTGTTATCGGTTTCCATACATGCTGTCCGAAACTTTATAGTTTCTTTCAATGTTGCAGGGTGGAAAAAGGAACGCACCCATTTGGGAGTGCGTCGAAGATCAGGTTCAGGTAGGCGCCTCATTTTCTTCATCAGCGTTTTTAGCTTGAGGAGGCCTCCGCGGTTGTTGAGGGAGCACTCAACTTTCCTACAGTTAAGACTGCCGCATATGCACTATGATCAACCGCAAACACCTTTCTGCCTTGGCAGACCGCCTCTAAGGGGACCGTTCCGGCCCCGCAGAAAGGATCGATGACCAGGTCCCCAGCCTTCGAGTAATGCTGAACGAGAAAGGACGCAATGGAGCTCTTCAGCTTACCGATGTACGGGGACAGTTGATGAAGCGAGCATTCGCTTTTAACACAGCTCGGTGCCCAGTCAGGTTTTTCAACCTCGGCGCGAGATGTCCCTGACAATCCAACTGAAATACGTAAAGCCACAAAATTGGGGAATGTCCGCAGCGTAGTTGAAAAGCGGTTGGTGGAGAGATTCATTACGCGGCTCGCTTCAAAGTTTCAAGTGGAGAGTTTTGATGCGCAACCAATGCGGCTTTGAGTTCGCAAAGATGC
>Ga0137429_1000738_pt1 | contig 11982 bp, 11 predicted proteins | sample EasRivERMZT736_2_FD_102304 | JGI IMG/M metagenome (GOLD analysis project Ga0137429, IMG submission 102304) | Soil microbial communities from meander-bound floodplain in the East River, Colorado, USA - East River MetaG ERMZT736_2 | ecosystem: Environmental > Terrestrial > Soil > Floodplain ...
GAACCGCGGGACGACGTTGACTCCTGAGGAACAAGCGGCCCAATACGGGCCGGAGCTTTGGAAACACAACCCGACGCAGTGCTGTAAGATCCGCAAGGTGGACCCCATGTATCCGGTGATGGCCGAGGCGGACGTGTGGATCACCGGCCTGCGCCGCAGCCAGTCGGCCACCCGCGCTAACCTACGGGTCATCGACTGGGATTGGAGGTATCAGGTCCTTAAGATCAGCCCGATGGCCAATTGGGAACGCGGTGAGATTTGGGAGTACATCCGAAAGCACGATGTTCCTTACAACGAACTGCACGAGCAGGGGTATCCGACGGTCGGCTGCACGCATTGTACGACCCCGGTAGAGGGATCGAAGGTCGGCGAATACTCTCGGGCCGGTCGCTGGAGTACGTCGGAGAAAACCGAATGTGGTCTGCACGGAGGTGCGGGAATCTAGGAGATTGACGAATGTTGAATCCTTCGAGGCGCAGGACAAATGTTGAATGTCGAATGGAACGGTTGATCGTCGCCGTCATTTTGCTGGCGTCGGTAAAGACGGCGGACGCGCAGTTGACCAGGGCCTGCTGTCTGCCCAATGGATCCTGCGCGATCCGGGAACCACAAGTTTGCCTAGCGCAGGGCGGTTTTCCTGATTCTCGCCACGCAACCTGCGATAACGTCGTTTGCAACGGCGCCTGCTGCTTGCCGAACGGAAACTGTGCCTTTGTGATTCCGCAGACTTGTATAGCCGCGTCGGGTACGTTCGATGGCTTCGGAAGCCTCTGCGCTGACGTCGTCTGCGGCGGGGCGTGCTGCCATGCCAACGGAAGCTGTGCACAGTCCAACGAAGCATCGTGCGTCTCGCCGAGCACCTTTCAGGGATTGGGGGCGGCCTGCGCCAACGTGGACTGCGAGGGCGCGTGTTGTCTGCCCGACGGAACATGCGCCGAAACAAATGAGCCGGGCTGTGTGCAGGTTCAGTCCGGAGAGTTCTTGGGGCTGGCGGCGACCTGTCCGGCGTCTGTCTGCACGGGCGCCTGCTGTCTTGCGGATAAGACCTGTGTACAAACGGGGCCCGGGTCGTGCGCACAGTTCGGCGGCGAGTACCAGGGGCGCGAGTCGAACTGCGGGGACGAATGCCCGGTCGCCATGCCCACTGCCTTCACCTACCAAGGGCAACTCAAACGTGCCGGGGTCCCGCTGAATGGGCTGATCGACGCTCGCTTCTCTTTGTGGATGCATTCCACGGGACAGAGTCCCGAGCATCAAATCGGCAGCGCGCTGGCTCTCGATTCGGTCGAAGTCGCGAACGGTCTGTTCAACGTGGAATTGGACTTCGGGCAGGATGCATTCAACGGCAACGCCCGGTGGTTACAAATCGAGATTCACGATCACGCCGATCCGCCCGGGACATTCACGACATTAGCACCACGCCAGCCGCTCACGCCCACGCCCTACGCCTTGCAGACGCGGGGAATCACGGTAGATGAGGAAAATCGTGTGGGCATCGGCACAAAAAGTCCGGCCGAAGCGTTGACCGTTGCCGGGAATATCGAGTTGGGTACCTCCTCCGGCGACTACCGCCAGATGCGCATCGGCGGCGGCAACAGCGACGGATTCATCTACGGCTCGTTCCCGCGTTTCGGCGACGGCATTCACATGGGCTACAACTACTTCGCCGACGCTACGGGCGGCAACCAAGTCATTCATTCGGACGGCGGCACGTCACGTCTGAGCATGGGCTACGGCTCGATCGCGCTGGCCGCGTCGGGCCCGGGCGGCGCGCCGCCGGTCAATCGCGTCACGGTCGATCAGTCCGGGCTCGTCGTGAATGTCGGCGACATCACGATTCCTGCAAAACTGCGGAGCCATACCTTGCACGCATTCGATTTCATGACCACCTTTTCGTACTCCGCGGTCTACTATCAAGTAGACGGCTTGTTCGTCTTCGACGACGGAAACGACATCTCGACGTCGGATTATGGCGCGTCCCTCCATCTGCCTGATGGGGCGACGGTCATCGCCATGGAACTCATCGGCAACAGCACGTTCACTAACATCGAAGATCATCACATGACTTGCTACCTCGGGCGCACCAATTTCAGCGGCGACGTTGCGGAAATGGCGCGCGTGGAGAACCTCACCGGAGGAAACGTGCATCAAACTACGGACATTCTATTTCCAACGATAGACAACGACACCCACGCCTACTTTGTGCTAGTCGTCATGCGAGTAAATCCCCAGGCACTAGAAGATGATCGTCACCGCCTCATCGCCGTCCGCCTCATCTACTCGATCACAAAACCGCTCCCGTGACGGGCGCGGGCTGGGTCCCGTGGAGGCGCGTAGTGAGGAAGGATCATGGTTGAAGCCGAGTAGGGTCCGCTGTGCGGAACCAAGCACGAGGAATTATGGTCGAAGACAACGACAAACCCGAAATTGCCGAATCGAAAAACGAGATCGGCAAGCGGAACAGCCGCCACCTCCGCGGCACGATTGCCGAGACGCTAGCGAGCCAAGCCACGCACTTCGAAGGCGGGGACAAAGGGCTGCTGAAGTTCCACGGCACCTACCAGCAAGACGACCGCGACCTGCGCCACGAAAACCGCAAGAAGGGCTTGGAAGAGGCCTTCCAGTTTATGATCCGCTGCGCCATCCCCGGAGGAGTAGTGACGGCCGATCAGTACCTGGTACTCGACGCCCTTGCCGAGAACTTTGCCAATCACTCGCTACGGGTCACGACGCGGCAGGGTTTCCAGTTCCACGGCGTCATCATGAAGAACCTCAAGGCGACCATCGCGGGCATCAACCACTCGCTTCTAACTACGCTCTCGGCCTGCGGCGACGTGGAGCGGAACGTCATGACCTGTCCCGCGCCGCTGAACGATGAGGCCCACGTGACGCTGCGACGCGTGGCGCGGGAGATCGCCATTCAACTGCGACCCGCGACGCGTGCCTATCACGAAATCTGGCTGGACGGTGAGAAAGCCCTTTCCACCGAGCAAGAGGAACCGTTCTACGGCGACGTGTACCTGCCGCGAAAATTCAAGACCGCGATCGCTTTGGCGGACGACAATTGCGTCGACCTCTACAACAACGACGCGGCCCTGATCGCTATTGTGGAGGGATCGAAGGTCGTCGGCTACAACGTGCTCGTGGGCGGCGGAATGGGGATGACCCACGGCAAGGCCGACACCGTCGCCCGTCTGGCCGAACCGGTCGGATTCGTCGGCTGGGAGCACGCCGTCGAAACGGTTCGGACGATGTGCGCCATCTTCCGCGACCACGGCAACCGCGCGGACCGTCGTCACGCGCGGATCAAGTACCTCATCAACGAGTGGGGGATCGAACGCTTCCGCGACGAGTTCCGCCGCCGGGCGCTATTCGATCTGCACGATTGGCGACCGGTCCCCAGGCCCGTTTGCCACGATCATCTGGGGCGAAATCGCCAGGACAACGGCAAGTGGTTTTACGGCGTGTTTGTCGAGAACGGGCGCATCATCGACCGAGACGGATTGCGGATCAAGACAGCATTACGCGAAATCGTCAAATCCCATCGACCGGGATTGACCCTGACCCCGCATCAGAACGTCCTTCTTACCGGGCTTGATGAACGAACCGTGGACGCCATTGAGCGATCATTGGCCGCGCACGGTGTCACACCGGCGACGCTGCTTTCCGCCGCCCGCCGCTACTCGATGGCCTGCCCCGCTCTTCCGACCTGCGGACTGGCGATGTCCGAGTCCGAGCGGCTGATGCCCACGGTCGTGGACGCATTCGAAGCCGAACTGACCTCGCTGGGCCTGCGCGATGAACCGATCACCCTGCGAATGACGGGCTGCCCCAACGGTTGCGCCCGACCCTACACCGCGGACATCGCCTTCGTTGGTCGGCGGCCGGACGTCTATCACGTCTACGTCGGCGGCGGCATGGGCGGCGATCGAGTGGTCGATCTTTTCGCGGGCGACGTGAAAACCGAAGACCTCGTTTCGACGCTGCGGCCGTTGCTCCAAGGTTGGGCCGTGAACCGCCGCAAGGGCGAGAGTCTTAGTGACTACTATCAACGGCTTCTCCATCGCGACAAACCACGGCAGGGAATCACCGGTCGTGAAGCCCCCACGCGGGAACTGGTTCAACTGGAGCTCAGCCGGTGAGCGGGCAACTTTTCTACATCGGCATTACTCATCGAACCACGCCCCTTTCGGTCCGGGAGTGCTTACGCCCCGACAACGAAAAACAGCAGACGATGCTGTCGCGATTGACGAGTATGGCCGACGGGCGAATGGTGCTCTCCACCTGTGAACGCTTCGAAGTTTACGCCACGACTCCGCGGACAGAGGCGGCTGAGTGGATCGAACTGCTGTCGCAGTGGTTCCACCTCCCGATCGGCGTGTTGGCGCGATTCGCGCGGACGCAGGTCGGTCCCGCTGCCGCCGAGCACCTGCTGCGCGTGGCCGCGGGTTTGGAATCACGCATCGTCGGGGAGGCTCAGATTCTCGGACAGGTGCGCGATGCGTTCCTTCAGGCGACTCAGGCCCGCGCCCTCGATCCAGATCTGTCGGCCTTGGGTCGGACGGCCATTCGCACCGGCAAGCGCGCTCGACACGAAACGATGATCAACAGCGGCGCTCGATCCATCGCCACGATCGCGGTGGAACACGTCGCCCGGAAGCTGTGCACGCTCTCCGATCGGACGATCATCATCCTCGGCAGCGGAAAGCTTGGCGACGTGATAGCCGCTGAACTGGCTCGCCGTCGAACGGGGCGGATGATCGTCGTTGGTCGAAACACCGAACGTGCGGCAACCATCGCCCAAGATGCTCACGGCGTTTCTCTGGGAACGGACCAACTCGCCGTCGCCTTGGGTAGCTGCGACGCCTTGATCGCCTGTACCTCCTCGCCGTTTCACCTGGTGGATCCGTCTACGATCGGGCGCGCCCGCGTGAGGCCGCTGTGTCTTGTTGATCTATCCGTGCCCCGCAACATTGACCCCGCGGTCATGCAACTTGGCGGCGTCAGTTTGACGCACCTCGACGAGTTGGTGGAGGGACAGTCGGCGAGGGAGGATGGCATCGCCGCCGCGGGCCGGATTGTGGAGGAGGAACTTGCTCGATACAACGCCTGGCGCGAGCAACGTTGGGTCGCGCCGTTGATCGCTCAATTGGTCCGCGAGGGACACGGCGTTGACAAACAGGCATTGCATTCGCGGATCGTTCGACTCAAGGCCGGAGTCGCCGCGTGAGCCGTACGGCCCTCATCCTGGCCGCCCACGGGTCGCGCGTGGACCCAACGATCAATGCCCAGATCGACGACTACATGACGCAGATCGACCAGCTCGGGTTATTCGACCACGTAGTGAAGGCTTTCCACCGCGGTGAGCCGACCTTCGCGACCGTTCTCGATCAACTGGACGCCGACGAAGTGACCGTCGTACCGGTGATGACCAGTAACGGCTACTACTGCGACATCGTGCTTCCGCGAGAGCTGGCCAAAAACCAACGATTTTCGCAGGTTCGTCTCCGACAAACGCCGCCGGTGGGCGTTCATGCAGGGGCGATCGCTCTTGTGGAGCGACGAGCACGCCGCCTGATCCTGGATCACAATTTGGAAGCCGAGGACGTCTGCGTGGCCGTGGTCGGCCACGGGACCCCGCGCCATCCTCGCAGTCATCTTGCGACCGTGCGGCTTGCCGAGGCGCTGCAGCGCGCCCAGATTGGCGGCCAAGTCCTGTACGCGTTCTTGGAGGAAGAGCCCAGCGTCCAGTCCATCGTAGATCGTGCGGCGAAGGCTGCTATCGTCGTGATTTCGTTTCTCATCAGCGGCGGACCTCACGCCACGGTGGATATCCCCGACCGACTGGGGTTGCGGACTTCGCCGGGCGCGGCGCCGCCGCTTCATGGCTGGGTCGTCGACCGCTTCGTAGTCTGCGATGCGGCCGTCGGCACTCATGCAGAGATTGTCGACGTAATCATCGATCTTGCGACGGCCGCTTCGCCGCATTACGTGGAGGCTCTTTCGTGACCCAGGAGCGAGGAGTCGTCTATCTCGTCGGCGCCGGACCCGGCGATCCGGGTTTGATGACGGTTCGCGGCCGGGATCTGCTGCGAAGCGCCGATGTCGTCGTTTTCGACCGCCTCATCGGGCGCGAGTTGCTCGCGGAGTCACGAGACGGGGCTGAGTTGGTTGATGTCGGGAAAATGCCCGGTCGCCACCGCGTTCCGCAGGAACAGATCAACGAAATCATCGTCGATCGCGCACGCAGAGGTTTGACCGTCGTTCGCCTCAAAGGCGGCGATCCGTTCGTGTTCGGCCGCGGATTCGAGGAATGGACGGCCTGTCGGGAGGCGGGCGTGGAGTGCATCGTGGTTCCCGGCGTCAGCAGCGCATTGGCAGCGCCCGCTGCCGCCGGAATCCCCGTGACCAGCCGCGGAGTGGCAGCCTCGGTGGCAATCGCCACCGCGGAAAACGCCGCCGAGAATCGACCGGCGTTTGATGCCACGGCTCTGGCACGCATCGACACCGTCGTCATCCTCATGGGCCGCGCGAGGCTTGAGCAAGTTACCCGGTCACTGATTGCCGCAGGGCGCGACCCTTCGACTCCGGCGGCCTGCATCGAACGGGCAACCACTCCGCGGCAGCGCGTCACGGTCGCGACGCTTGCGACGATAGCGGTGGCCGTCGAGCGTGACGGACTGTGCGCGCCCATCGTTACCGTCGTCGGTGAAGTCGCGGCCTACGCCGCCGACCGGGGGGCACGCGGTCAATCGCCGTTGTGCGGCAAGCGAATCGTCATCACTCGTCCGCGATCCAGCTCGAACGAATTGGAACGAATGCTTTCGGCAGCCGGTGCGACGACGATCCGTTGCCCGATGATCAGGATTGTGTACCCGACGTCGAACGACGCGCTCGATGAGGCCATTCGGAAAATCGACCGTTATCATTGGCTTGTTTTCAGCTCGGTTCATGGAGTCATTGGCTTCTGGAGGAGACTGGCCATTCTTGGATTGGACGCACGAGCGCTGGGTTCGTGCAAGGTAGCGGCGGTGGGGCCGGCCACCGCGAAACGTTTGCGGCGCCAGGGCATTCTGCCTGAACTGGTCCCTCCGGCGTTTGACGGGGATGCCCTGGCCCGCTCGATTTGTGAATCGAGCAGCGCTCCATTGGGTCGCGTACTCTACCCGTGCGGCAATCTTGCGCGGCCGACGGTCCCTGAGGCGTTGCGCCGATGCGGCGCAAGAGTCGATGCCATCGAGGTTTACACGACGGTCGATGCGACGCCGTCGGAGATGACGCGGAAACTGATCAGCGAGGGCGTTGATGCGATGCTGTTTTGCAGTCCGTCGGCGGTGCGGCGGTTTGCGACGTTGGGGCTGCGTGCGGAAGGCGCTTTGATCGCGTGTATCGGTCCGACGACGGCAGCGGCGGCGCGAAGTGCAGGTTTACAGGTTGACGTGATAGCGGATATGCACAGTGCGGGCGCTATGACGGCGACCCTCGAGCACTACTACAGCGCTGTGGGAGCGGCGAAATGAACGGTTACCCCGATCGCAGGATGCGGCGACTTCGCCGGACAGCATCCATCCGCGCCCTGAGGCGCGAGACGCGCCTGTCGGCGGACGACTTTATCTATCCACTTTTCATCGTGGAGCGCGGCGACCAGGCCGGGCCGGTGTCGTCGATGCCGGGCGTTTCGCGGCTGCGGATCGACGACCTGGATCGGGAAGTCGAAGGCATTCTCGCCGCGGGATTGCGATCCGTGCTGTTGTTCGGGTTGCCCGCGAAAAAGGACGCGACGGGGTCGACGGGCTGCTGCGATGACAACATCGTGTCACTAGCGACGGCGCGGATCAAGAAGCTGACCGACCGGCTGGTGGTGATGACCGACGTTTGTTTGTGCGAGTACACCGATCACGGCCACTGCGGGATCGTGTGCGAAGGGGCGATTGACAACGACGAAACGCTTGCGGCGCTTTCCAAGATGGCCGTCGCCCATGCGCGAGCGGGGGCGGACTTCGTCGCGCCCAGCGGGATGATGGACGGAATGGTGGGGGCGATCCGTGAGGGTCTGGATGACGCCGGACTGTTGGACACGGGGATTCTGTCGTACGCGGTGAAGTACGCCTCGTCGTTCTACGGGCCGTTCCGAGAGGCCGCCGATTCCAAGCCTGCGTTCGGCGATCGGCGAAGCTATCAGATGGACCCCGCCAACGCGCGGGAGGCGCTGGCGGAGACCAAGCTCGACATCGACGAGGGTGCGGACATCATCATGGTGAAGCCCGCGCTGCCGTACCTTGATGTTGTGCGTCGGGTTCGCGACGCCTTCCCGGAAATGCCGCTGGCCGCTTATCAGGTCAGCGGGGAATACAGCATGATCAAGGCGGCGGCGAAGAACGGCTGGCTTAATGAACGCGACGTGGTCCTCGAAGCGCTCACCGGAATCAAACGCGCCGGGGCGGATCTGATCATCACGTATTTTGCAAAAGAGGCGGCGGGTTGGCTTCGCACCTAGCGATTTCAGCGTGTGTGGACCTAGGTTTTCCGGTTGACAGAACGTACCTAAACTGCCGATCTTAGTGTCGGGTTGGTTCTCGGCGACGCCATCTGTTCCCGCAACGCGGGACGCACTGGGAGCTGCCGTTTAAGGCGTGTATAATCGAACGGGGCACTGACACCCCATTGTGGTTTCGGAGGACGGATGCGATGGAACAGTTCAACGCACAACCACTTCTGGGCGTTGGAATCTACGCGGTTCCGGAGGCAGCAAGGCTCACCGGAGTTTCAACCGGTCGGATCAGACGCTGGCTGCGCGGTTATACGTTTCGGTACGGCGGGGGGGAGCACACATCGAGACCCGTCTGGCAGAGCCAACTCCCAACGATCGAAGGGAAGCTTGCACTGGGTTTCCTTGACCTCCTTGAAGTTCGTTTCGTAGATGCGTTCATACGGCGCGGCGTATCCTGGAAAACATTACGCACTGCAGCCGAAAAGGCCCGCCATCAGTTCGATACGACGCACCCGTTTAGTACTCAGAGATTCAAAACCGACGGGCTAAGCATATTTGCGAAACTAGTCAACGAGGCTACCGGAGAGCCGGCGCTCATCGATATCGTTAAGACGCAATATGCGTTCAGCAAGATTCTTGAACCCTTTCTGCACGGGCTGGAGTTTGATGAGTCTGACCAGGCGTTCCGATGGTGGCCGCTGGGCCTCAAGCGATCCATCGTCATCGACCCGCAACGATCCTTCGGACAGCCCATCGTAAACAAGGAAGGAGTCCCGACGTCGATCCTGGCGAGCGCCTTCCGGGCGGCGGACGAATCCGTCGCAGCGGTGACCGGCTGGTATGAAGTTGAACCTCGGTCCGTTCGCAACGCCGTCGAGTATGAACAGAAGTTGGCCGCGTGAGGTTTTTCTTCGACAATTGCTTGTCGCCCAACTTGGCTCGTGCGATCAAGCTGTTGGACCCAAAATATGACATCATTCACCTCTGAGACAAGTTTCCCGCCGACGTCTCGGATGTGGAGTGGATCAACGCCCTTGCGTCCGAGCGCGATTGGGTGATCGTCTCCGGCGACGTGCGAATTACAAAAAACCCGCAGAACCGCGCGGCATGGGGGCAGTCCAAACTGACCGCGTTCTTCTTCGATCGGCAGTGGACCAACCAATCGCTTTGGGACCAAGCTTGGCGCGCGGTTCGGTGGTGGCCTCGCATAAAATCAACGGCCGAAGGGTTGCCCTCCGGGCGTGGGTATGTGGTTCCGCTGAACTACGGGAAGCTGAAACCGATCGCTACTGATTAGTTTGCTGTAGAACGCATCACGGGCCGAAGAGGCTGTTCTGGAAAATCGCGAAATCGCGAAGGTCCACACTGCAATCGAGGTTGAGGTCGGCCCGCGGGCGGCCCTGATCGTCAACGGGAATGCCTTGTGGCGTGAAGTCACTTAATTGCAATTGAGCCTTCGGCTGTGCTTCATCCCTTCGGCGTATTCGTAGTCTCGACGCGATTGTCAACAGATATGAACCCCAAAGGGAGACGCCCCCTGAACTTCTATGGGAGAGACTAAGAGTCGATTGGGCTCGGATGGGCCGCGAGTTCGTGGCCCCGTCGTGTTTCACGGCGTCTCTGTTCCTGGTCGGCCACTTTCTCGCTCGGAAACCCAGCCGAGCGCAACGCGGGCCTTGAGCGCAGTCTGCTTGCCGGTATCACCCCAGAAAGTTTTCTCATAGAATCGGGGCATGACGGGTAGGCGGGTTGCTCCCGCCGTCGATTCCCGGCGTGGAGACTCTAGGAATGAACGCTTTCCAACGAGTATTGGTACTCTTCGCCCTGCTCGTGTTTGCTTGGCTGTTTGCCGTCACGTTCTGTGACTGGGGCGAAGTCTCGGACGACCGCTACACTCTCGCTTGCTTGTGGGATTATAACGAAGGCGAAAAATGCTTTGGTGTGGCCCGCGCCACGAGCATGACCCAAGCTGTCGTCCTGGGCATCATGGTGCCAATTGCCTTCACCTTGTGCGCGGTGTACTTGTACCTTGGTTGGTTCCTACCGATAGCCCGTCCGTCGAGGGGGAAGCCGCAGGGCGAACCGAGTTGACCCCTCTCTCTCGCACTTGCGTGCTTGGCAACAACCGTCGTGGTGGTTAGACTTTCCGTTTGGGCAGGCGGCTGATCCCTGCCGAACGGACCGCGCTGGTATTGGTGCCGCATCTACCGCCGACGCCGCGCGGACCGGCCCGACGGAGTAGATGCACATGCCTGCTAGCGATGACGAGCCTCGGCATCGGCTCATTCGCCTTCTTGAGGAAACTTCAAGGGGTCTACGTGATCTCGCCACGCCGCGTGGATTGTTCGCGCACGAGGGTCCTCACCTTGATGAGCTTTACGTGAAGTCGGGCGATGTGTGCAGGAACGTCGAGGAAATCTGTTGCGAGCTTGAGCGGCGAGGGCATGTCGGTGCCGCCGGGGAGTTGCGCCGGCTGCATGACAGCGTGTTGGTGGCTTCGACGAATGCTCTGTTGCCCGCCGTGTGCGAAGAATTCCCAGGCTTGCGCGAGGACCTTTCCGAACACATAGAGCCCTTCCCCGAATTCAGCCTAACAACGCAGCAGGCTTCAATCGAGCAATGTGTGGGGGCGCTGCTAATGATGGCCGCCCACGTTGACGGCATCATCGCCGACCTGAAACGGAAAGGCGACACAGTAGTGTCGGCTGGCGGGCAAGGCGGCGACCGTGCCAATTTCCATGTGGAGAACCTAATCGTGGGAGATCAGATCACGGCGCAAGGATCGACGGTCGTAACCCACCCGGATTTCAAGGCTTCGTCCAAAATAGTGGGCGAAGACAATTCGACGAACGTCGTCAGTGGCACGGTGAGCAAAGCGAAAGGTGCGCGCCGCATAGTAGCTTGGCTACACAACCCAATTGTCGGCACGGTCATTGGCGGTCTGATCCTTACTGCAATTCTCGCATGGATCGGGCTTGGGTAGACCACAAGACTTTAGGACGCGCAATTGTTCTATTTCTCCCACGCCAAGAAGTGGGACACCCATCAACGACTTGTCCGCGGGCTCGCGCCGCGCGGCTCTGATCGGTCCGCAAAAGCGGACCCTACGCCCTGGGACGGTCCGCTTCCTTCCGGGCGCGGCTCTGATTGTAGTCCACCCCCTCAAGAGGCGAGGCACCCGCCAAGGACTTGTTCCGCCGGCTTGCGCCCGCGGCTCTGCGCTGACCGCTTCTTTCCGGGCGCGGCTCTGATTGTCAGAGCGCCCGTGTGCGACCCTTACAGGGTCGAAAGATCGAAAGGGCGTTGAAGGGTGCGGCTTGGAACCGGTCCTCTCCCTCCCGGGCGCGGCGTTGATGGCCCCGCGCTGGCTAGGAATGCGCGCGAAGCAGTGCTTTACTGGCGCTAAATAGTTGTGGCTGCTAATGTTGCGCCTCCGTGCAGTGTTCAACAAACATGGAGGTAAACAATGAGCAGCCACGTATGGCGAATAA
>Ga0137429_1000740_pt1 | contig 11970 bp, 15 predicted proteins | sample EasRivERMZT736_2_FD_102304 | JGI IMG/M metagenome (GOLD analysis project Ga0137429, IMG submission 102304) | Soil microbial communities from meander-bound floodplain in the East River, Colorado, USA - East River MetaG ERMZT736_2 | ecosystem: Environmental > Terrestrial > Soil > Floodplain ...
ACTGATAAAAGAGGTGATTTCATAGGGGAACTTCGCATTTAAAAAGCATGTCGGCTTCGGTCATATCCAAATCCTTTGGCTCCCCCTTGGGGTTCATCAAAGTGACAAACTTAAAATGCTTGGTTAATATTTCGTATAGCTCCGCGGGTGTCCACTCGCGCACATGCCGTTTCGACTTTGGTCCCTCTTGCCCAATATGACCGCTGTTGCGGTTTGGCGTAGAAATAAACACCGCAGTTCCATCTTCTCCCGGTTCAAGATATTTACCGGCTTTGTTCTTCTTACACAACCTTTTTAGAAAAGCTAAGTATTTTTCGTACTCGTTGATATGCTCTATAACTTCAACAGAAACAACCACGTCAAACGCCTGAATATCACGATCTTCTTTTAAGAAATCGATCACATCAAAAGTAACCTGCGGTGTGTAGTAAATGTTAGTTTTGTACCGGGCAAAAACTGTCTTGGCCCATTTAATCGATTCCTCGTCCACATCAATTCCCCAAACATAATCGGCGGCCTGTGAGAGTATATTGGAACCAAATCCGCCCCCGCAACCAACATCGGCAATTTTAGGATTCCAAATATACTTTGGATATTGCGGATGTACCTTGACCTTATTGAAACAAAAATCTCTTACAAATTCGTAGATGGAAAGCGTCGAAGGTTGCAACACATTCCGTTTTGTCTTGAAGAACATATCAATGTTTCTTCGATACTGCTCACAATGAGAATAATCCAATTCTGGATTTTCTTTATAGTTTTCCTGCTTGATCGATTGATCCGTCATATTCGTTGAGCATCGGTTCCATCTGGTTCTTGAAAATCCAATCCCGATTGAACTTCTGCCTTAATTTATTAAAGGCGTTTATTGGCCGATTCTTCGATAACTCGGCGATGATTACTTTTGCCACATCTTCATACCATACTTCCTCATTATTATAAGATACAGTTTCCGTCAATGAGCCGAACTGAAAGTAAAGCGCATTTTCCCCGAAAAATTCCCTTAATGGAGCGAAGCTTTGATTTAGTACCAGTAAACATTTTGAGGCGGCCGCTTCCAGAAGAATTAATGGACAATTTTCAGATTGCGTTGGAAATATAAATAAGTTAGAGAGGGTAAATAATTCACGCACAATTTCGTGGGAAACTCCAACTTCGTATTCCTTTCCTTCGTAAGAAGTAAAAATCATATCCTGTCTTGAAAGTCCAAATTCAATTCCTTTTTGGATAAGATAGTCAATGCCGGACTTTTCCCGTTGGGCGTTGGCGTGGGCATTAGGGCAAATGAATCTTACCTTCTTCCCTCGCTTCTTTAGATTTCCCATAACACGAAGCAATTTGTCAACTTGCTTGCCGGTAAATCTGGTTGATGATACCGGGTACACATCAACTATGTCGGCACTTAGTATATCGTATTTTTTAATGAGGTTACTCACGAATGGACTGTAATTAAAGAAGCTTCTTAAATCCAAAGGGTTATAAACAACTCTCACATCATCCAGTTGCCCCCCGTACATTTCCGCAACCCTTAGTGTATCGTAGTGGTTCATATAAACTAACTTTGAGTTTGGCATCTTAGCGTATCTCCAAACGTGCGGCGTAACCAGATTCTCTGGCCTTGGCGATGGGGCAGAATGAATCCAATGAAACCACTTGCATGGTAAATCTTTCGCGGCCTCGCGCATACCAACATTGTATGGCAAAAACCATCCTTGAAAGATAAGGTCGTGGGTAAACACAAAATCCACATCTTTTAGATGGGACTTAAAAGCCTCCTTAATTTTAGCAACCTGTTCCTGAAATCCCGGTTCAGGGTCTTGGTGGCCAGAATAATCGATTAACTGAAAACGAGGCACAACTTTCCTAATTTCTACTCCCGTCGGAACTTTTGCGTCGTCTTTGAAATTATCGTGTACAAATAGAATTGGAGTATAACCATTTTCTAAAAGAGATAAAAGCTGTTCTTCCACAACAGAAGTCAAACTATATGCCTTGCTCCACTCATAAAAAGTTGTAAGACAAGCAACTTTTTTAGATTTTTTTTCTTCCTCCATATTGATTTGATATAAATACTTTTGTTTTATCATGACATGGACGACATAGCGTTCTGCCATTTGCTTTCCATAGTCTTTCCACAGTTCTCGCTTCTTGCGCAGTTTTTATCCCATTTATTAAATCTCTAAATGGAATAGGATAATGATCTGCCTCTAAATAAACCCTTTTCCCACTGCCACTTTTTACGCCACATTTTTGACAAGTATAACTATTTTTTTTAAAAATTGATTTTCTCCACAAATTATATTCTGGCAGTCCGTGAATAGAAATCCTTAAGTCAGATATTCCTCCCCGCCATCTTGAATTTTTTTTACCCAATGCTTTGCCTTTCCTACTATCTGATATTTTCTTTATAGATAGTTCCGTATGTTTTAACCCAATCCTACTTTTAGCGGCTAACTTTTGAGCCATTCTAATATGGCTTAACATTTTTTGCGTAGGTTTTTTCCATTTACCAAAACCAGCGCAAATACGAGAACAGTATTTCCCATTTCCCTCTCTTACTCTGAATGGCCATATTTTAAAAACTTTTTGACAATTTTTACAACTTTTGATAATCATAATTCTATATTATCAAATCTATAAAATGTTGTCAAATAGTTATTATCACCCAATTATGGGTCAGTTTTATATAGCTTTTTATTGAAGCTTTTTTTCTGACATTCTCCTCGGACCAATCATGGCCTTGGAAGGTATGTAATAAACTGGCGACGATCGGCGCTCCGGGCTTTGCTATTCTTCTTACTTCTGTAAGGATTGGTGACCAATCTTCAAAGTAGTCCAAAAGCCCGAGCATAATTACCGAATCAAATTCTTTGTCCGTCAAACCAGTATTAGCGGCTTCTGCCACTAAATACCTCCCCCGAGGATAATGTTTCTTTGCTTCGACAATCGCTTGCGAAGAAAAATCAATACCCGTTAAATCAATATCCTTATTCTCGTACATCACACAAGGCCCACAGCCCAAATCCGCTACCTTACCTATAAGAAACTGTGAACAATACTCCCACAACTTTTGATGCTGTCGGTTGTATGCTACATTTTTTCTTGCCCAAAAACTATCCCAAAAATATGGATGATCCATATTATTAAGCCATCGTAGTCGTCGAAGAAGTACTGCTGGTGCTTGATGAGGTTGAGGTTGTTGACGACGAAGTCGAGGTAGTAGAAGTGGACGATGTTGATGTAGAAGTTGTTGATGTGGAAGAAGTGGAGCTACTAGTAGTGCTAAAAGTAATAGCTGTTTCCTCACTACCTAAATTTGCCATGGTATTTTAAGCGAACTCTGCTATTCTCAAGCGCTTGCCTGCGCCGGTGCTTGAAACAGCATAAATCGTTACATTAGGGCCAACTGGAAGGAATAATCTATCTCCATCTCCAAACTTCTGCCCTACTTTTACTAATTGAGCCTTGGTAAGGTCTGTTCCGACTGCCGATTGACCGCCGATGAAAACTTTGGTCGTACCTCCCACGGCCATTTGAATCATCAGCCACTTTCGATCAGGCAAATTGGTTGAACCCACTCTAATAGCTGTAATGGTTGTTGAATTAATATCGACAATTCCACTAACCATTGCTAAATGTGCTTCTGGTAAAAAATCTGGCATTGTTTTGTCCTCCGATTGAAATTTAAATTCGGAATAATAATTTTCAGAAGGGGAGGATCCGACCTACTCACTATTATTCCTAACTCAAACTTCAAAGGAAGTTTGAGTCATTCGACTTTTATTTATGCTTCCTCCTATGTGCTTTCAGCCCAAGTTCACTCTTGGAGATGAAATCACAATCTTCGCACTTTAATGGATTAACCGTCTTGTCTACTTGCGATTGATCGATAACGGTTTTCGCGTCTGGTAATTTTGGTTCTTCTACTATCTGGTCGGGAAAATTCTTGGCTACCATTTTTTTCATCAGCTTGATTTCCTCTTCAGGATTTACAAACCGAATGGCGGCGTGTTTCATTTCCTCGGCCGTTCCTTTAAAAGCGGCAAATGCTTCCCGCTTGTAGATTTTTCGGGCAAGGTGCGCGGCGGCATAGTTTACCAAATACTTTGGCATGGTAACAGTTTCACCGGCAAGAATGGGTTTGACGAAATCATAAACGGTTTTTTGACCCGTTACTGTATCGACAAAACCTTTATCATTCAACGCTCTTTGTGTAATACTTTCCTGCCTTGATTTCATTCTATCTGGGAAAATCCCACCAAAGGGTTTTGAATCCCAAGTGAACTCGAAATCTTCTTTATCTATATTGGTAAAGAATCTTGGCGCATCTTTTTCGATGTCTGTTCCGTCTTCCGGATTAGGCACCGATTCTAAAATTGAATAATTTGGCATAGTTTCATTGGCAAATTACTTTATGCCTCTTTGGTCAGGGGGGCAACCCTGCGACCGTTTTTGTGGTTAAGCCCACATTCCTTTCCCCCTCCTAGATTGACGAGATTACGCCAAGAGAGAGGAAAAGAGTATCTGGGATCAACTAGTCAAATGCTGTGTCCTGAACTATCGGATAGTTCAATTCCACAGTGGCAACGCCACCTGAAACTGCCGAACGACCGATTGCACCGACTACGAAATCTCCGGAAACATCGGAATCGTCTACTGAACCAGCGGTGCTGGTCAAGTAAATTTTTCCATCGTCAACGAAGCCCGAAAGTACAAGCGCAATGGTGTTTTTTCCGTATACTTGGAACCAACCAAAACTAGTAGTAGCAGCAATAGCGGCCATTGCGATTGCAATCCTTCCCTGTGCATTTGCAACAGTTCTGGTAGTAACATGGTTTTCATCGAAGAAAACCCAGTCACCAGCAACGCATGAAGCTACGCCCTGCATGTAGATGTACTCATTTCCATCCGGATCCATAGCACGAGTGCCAAGGGGATGTTTTTGAGCAGTATCTACAATAGAGGTATCGCCAGAAAAAATTTGTGTTCTTCCTGTTAATAAAGCCATGTTTAGGTTTTGTTCGTCATATACGAATGAGTTCGGCAAGCATCAGTGACTAATTGGGTGTAAAGCAACAACTGTCCGACTGCGGCGTCTTGGTTCGTTGGAACCTTTAAACCGGTCCAGCAGAATCCGTTGTACTCTGGCTTGGTTACATAGCCGGGGAAAATTTCCGTTGGGTATGGCCACATTGCCAATCCAATATGATTTTCGTTAAGCCAGTAAAACCTTCCAGAAGTACACTTTTCATCTGACACGATCGGTCGGCCTCGGAAGAACAAAGATGTAAATCCTAATTCTCCAGTTTGGCCTTTTTGAACACCGGCGCGGGTCATTGTTCCGTACTCCTTGCTCATACCCATAATTGGGTTATTGAAACTGATAGTTCCCATAGCTAAACCTTCGATCGTTGTCCAAATCGCAGGAGTTGTTACTCCTAAGGTTGGCTGATCAGAACCGATTTGAGCTGCATCATAAGATGCGGCTAATTCGGCTCGGGTAATAGCGTTGGAAGAGCTGTCAATGTTCGAAACCCAAGTAGTATAGGTAGCGCGAGCAAGCGCAGCGTAAGTTGCGGTTCCGTTACCATCATCAACCGCGGCATCAAGCCCGGTTAATTGTTTGCTAGATGTTCCGGTTCCGTCGCTGTATAATCCAGTGCCGAATATATCGAGCATATCGTCTGCAACAGATCGTAATTCAGTTGCTAAGAAATTCAAGATTCCTTCCGGACCCTTGTTGATAGCAATTTGAATACCTGATGCTCCGACTGACCAATATAACTGCCTTGGATACAATAGCGCATTGACCCGGGTGTTCATCTGGTTGGTGGCAAGCGTATCAAATCCCGAATACCAACCTCCCTGCGTGGAAGCTTGATATTTGATTGGGAATTGTACGAATTTACCAGTAACTTCACCCCAAGCGGCTGCGTCTTTCCTGTTGGTTAACATACGCATTGCAAGCACATTGCCAAGCAATACGTTATCAGTAACCTTAGGAATAAGCCCATCTCTAGTGACTGTATCTACTATATCTCCAAACGTACTCATTATTATGACTCTCCTTTAACTTTGAATATTATCCTCCTACGCCGAAATGTTTAAGACCTTCTTTAACAATATCGGTCATAGATTTCTTGCCCAAATCCTTAGTTAAATCGACCTCCGGTTTTCCGTCCTTGGTTCTTTGACCAGTCGGTTTCTTTGGTGCGGGTTCTGCAATGCCCCCTAATCTTTCATAGAGTTCCATTGCTTTCTCCCATTGAACATTGCCTTCCACATCATAAACGCCGTAGCGTTCAACAATGGTAAGCAATTTCTTATTATCAAAGTCGCCGTGAACAGTATGAAGTCTGTCTAAATCGGATTTCAGGTCTTCCTGTTCCTTTTTAGATTGATCAGCTTTTTCTTGTTCATGCTTGGTTAAGAAATCGCGGAATTTCTTCTCGTCCTCCGGAAGTTCAGTTTTTGGTGCTGGAGGATTTTTCAGATCCTTTAACTCTTTGGCTAATCTAATGGCTTCCTTTTGGGATTCCTTAAATTTTTCCTCGTAGTTAACGGGATCTTTAGGCGGATCTTTTGGAGGATCGCCGGCTCCTGCCGTTCCACCCGGGTTTGGATTTGGGTCCGTTCCGTTTGGGTTTGGATCTTCACTCATGCTTTTAAATGCCGTCCCACTTTCGCGGGGTTAGGACTTATATTTTATTATTGTATTATGTACCGACCTTTTATGCAAATTCTTCTGTCAAATGGTATGTTAATAAACTCCTTTCTTTTTTAAATCTTCGTATTGCTTTTGCATCCTACCACCGGCTTCTTCATTCCAGAATTTCAAATTCTTAATATTTCTTTCAGCTCGCGTGCGCTTTTCCTGCATATGCTCTTCGCGAACTCCGACTTTGTAATAGCCGTAGTTTTCTTTTGCTTTGCCGATAAGTTTTTGAACTGCTTTTCTTAGTGCCAAATTAGTTCACTTGACTGATTAGTTCCTGAAATGTTGGAGCTAATAGTTTTTCTTCAGCCCTCTTTGCTGGATGATGGGCTTGGCATAGTGTAATGCCATTGTTAATTATATATCTTAACTCCAGATAATCGCGCCATGGTAAAATATGATGAGCAACTACTTTCCCACCACAATCATCATTATTCATTTGACAAATATATCTATCTCTTTTAAAAACTTTGTACCTCCATTGTTTATACTCTGGATTATTTCTTTCGGTCCAGTATTGTTTGATTTGAGTCCTATCTTTAACCCAAAGTGGATGTTTCTCACCAAATGCTCCGTTATTTTCTTCTCTCCATCTATCAAGCGCATCATTTGGTTTTATATGTCTACCAGTAATCCAAGGTCTATATCCTTTTTTAAAACCATGAGTATTTCCTGTTAAAGCGATAGCAATTTTTCTTTTTGTTGCTTCTGAATGTTTTCGTCCTTTCTTATGGGAATAAACTCCTGATGGCATTTATTTCATTCCTCCTAAATTTTTAGCCGCCGCGCCAATAGAACCTCGACCGGTCTTGGCGGGGCTTGTTTTGTTTTCTCTTGGTTGCGCTTTCGTTCCCTGTGCCGCAACTTCCATCTGCAACTGACCTTGTTTAAATGCCATCAATTTTTGCGCAGCGTCTTGTGGATTTGGGAATTTCAATCGTTCAAATAAAGTGACCGGATCAAGCGCGCCCATAGCCCAAAGTTCTAAAGCTTCTTGTCGTTTTGAAACTTCATCAGTTGGCAAAGTCGTTCCTGATTTGATGATAACTTTTAAGCCCTTCTCAATTTTATCTGCGGAAATCCTTACGAACTCATTTCCTGATTCTCCGTAAGAACGATATATTTTCTCGCCGGGCATTTTTATCTTTATGATTTGCGTCAGCCAATTTCCCAATTCAGAAACGCAGCGCTCATATTCGCGTACCAACAAATCAATTCGTCCGTAATCAGATTGCTTCAAAAGCATCCTACCACCAAGTGTTTCAGATTCTCCACGTTCTCCGCGCGTGGTAGCGTGCGTACCAAAAATATTATCAAAGGCGCGCTCGGCCATGATTTTTAATTCGGCGATATAATTTGGCAAAGGCGGCGGCGCATCTCTTCGAACTTTGTTTTGGTTGGCAATTCCAGAACCATATAAAATCAATCCGGGCGAGTTAGTGATTTTAGTCCGGGCTTCTTCTTCGGTCATAACTTCCGAATCAACGAACCATTGTGCGTTACCGGTCTTGGTTGCATTGTTGATAATCAACCTATTGGCAACATTGATGGTATCCTGAATCGAAATCGTTTGCTGGATTAAATCGGTTTCACCGATTGGCTCTGAACCCAACCTAAATGCCGAAGCAATAATAATTGGCAATCTCGCTTCGTCAAAAAAGTTTTTATCTTTATCTTCAAAATTATACAAATCATTCGTTTCCACATCGATAATATAATTCTCACACTTATAGAAAGTGATATCTTTTGTGTGGTATTCCCAAACCACATGCATATTATTTAAAGTTTTTTCTGATGATGTATTTGCTCCCTTCTTTTCCAAATATTCGTCATACTTTTTCTGCGTAAACTTTGCTATAAATTCTTCGGTAGTGTAATCTTTTTTCCTGAAAAAATAAAATAGTTTTGAAGTTTTTGGGAAATAAAGTTGCTGTGGTCTGACATATTCCACATCCGGTTCTCCGGTTGTTTCATTAAAAAACGGAACCCATGCGCCAAATCTGTAAATTAACATGTGGCGCATAAGCATTTCTCCTTTTGACCTGACATCTTTTTCTTCGTAAATAATCGATAATGTTTTTTCCACAGCAGTAGCGTATCGAATAGCGGTATCGGATTCTTCTACTGGCTCGGCAATAAACTTTGGAGAGTTTGCGGTGATAATTGGGACGATTGTTTCAATGCCCATATAAATATGATTTTGCACCGCATTGGACATATTGCGGGGAATCATATCCATGCCAGTCTGGCGTCCCTTGTAGTACGCCTCGTTGACTGTCCAAATTCTTTCCAACTGGTCGTGGTACTCTTTGCTTTCTTTATCCCAATCAGCGGCGATTTTTAACAAATCTTCATGGGGCGTATCAATATCCGGCATCTGATAGCCGTAATCTATTTTCTTTTTTTCTTCTTTTGCTGGCGATGAAATATTATAGTCCATATAAATTTTCCTCGTTTAAAACTCTATCTTTTACATATTTACGCTCCCAAGGTTTTGAAAATTGCCGGTCATATTGCCTATCGAGTTTTTCTTTTCTGGTTTCACTTTGCTCTGCAAGTATTTTCTTCCGGCGCTCGGTATCTTTAAAAGGATCATCTTGATAAACCAAATCCCATAATTGAGAACTCGGCTGAATAGTATCTACATCTTCCTGTAACAGTAATTTTTTAAAACCGCAACTGGCACACTGTCGCACAATAACCCAGCGCTCTTTTTTCTGTTCGTGAAATTCTGCGCGAATCTGTTTATCACAATCCGGACAAAAAATATATTTTACTTTTTTGGGGTTAATTATTGTTATCATAATTCTTTGTCAAATTTTTATCAACCACCCACTCTCCAATCATTACCAGCTTGCCTCTGCTGTTCAAGTTCCATCTCGGCATAAATATTTGGCATCTGTCCGTCTTTTATTTCAAACGATGAAGGTGCAACTCGATTTTCTTGCGTGGCAATAAATTCCGCCTTGGCTCCATATTTTAAAAACATTCTCATCGCGTATACAATCGAATCTACCATGTCGTCGTGTGAGCCGGTTGGAAATACCGACATCTCTTCGTACAGTTCTTCGGACCTTATAAACACCTGCCCGTTTTCCCAAAAGTGGATAACTGTCAAAGCCCTTGTATATTTATCGCGTGGAGTTTTTGATTCCTTTTCGTTGTCGCTATAGTTTCCAAGCCCGAGCGCTTCAACATGAAAGTTTTTTAATCCAGCTAGTCTTGCTTCCCGATACAAAATCGGGCGCAAAATCTGGTACATATTCTGCTCCTCAATTCCTAATTTAATCGGATTGTGGCGCTTGTAAAACTCAATAATTTTTTTTACCAGTTCCCATGTTCCCCAATGGCCGCGCAAGGTTTCAATCTCGTAAAATTTATTATCTTCGGTTTCTCCAATACAACAAAGTGAAGAGTAATCTCCCTTCTGTTTTTCAGTGGCCGCGATATCAAGCGCCGCAAATTTTCTGATAAAAATAGGTTTCTCTAAACTTGGATTCCAGCGTTGCAACCATTCGGGTTTCCACAGACAAATATCAGAAGCGATCGGATTATTTTGGAACTCTGATTCGAACGCGTACATTCCAATAGCTTTGCGCCGATTCTCCAAATCTTCGGCTGAAAACCTATCGGGCCACAACGACTTACCATCGACTAACGCTTTATACTTTTTTGTTTTCCAATCTCCAAACTGTTCTTTTTTATTTATCAAATCGGCGATCAACGAAAGTGGATGTAAAATCGTTCCAATAAAAACTAACTGCTGGTCATTTTTTAATACATTGAGCAAAGCGCCAAGGAACCACTCTTTGAGATACTTGCGCTGTTCTTCGGATCGTACCATTTCCTCATCTTCGAGGTCGTCGCAGAAGACCTTAGTTGGTCGCAATCCTCTAACCTGACAACCGCGCCCTCTTGCTCGTATTTGAGAAAACACTCTTCCGTCTGCGTCTTGGATAACGAGGTGAGAGGCAGTCCAACGCTTTGATTCTTTTTCTCCCCATCTAAGAATTGGGGCAAAATCTTCTTTGATTCTTTCATTGCCTTCTAATTCAAATTTAATTTTCCGAACCCAATCTTCGGCCATATCAGCGGATTGGGAAATAGATAATATATCTTCAAGCCGGTGGAATAATAAGCAATAAATCGCGTAGATGATTTGCACATTGGTAGACTTTGCAAATCCGCGGGGCGCCGCAATTCCTAACCGGTTATATTTGAAAAGCATCTGACGTATTTCCACATGGAACGCCGGGGTTTTGTTTTCCAAAATATGGCCCAGATAATAACTGGCAAAATATTCAATATCATTTTCCGCGTCAATCCTCCTCTTTTTTCTTATCAATGCCGATATTAGTGCCGGGTTGTTTTCCAACAAGTTTTTCATTAGCTAAAATTTCATCCTCCATGATATCAAGTTTTTCTATGAACACACTCTTTTGAGTTTTAAGATTTCGGATCATCGCATCAAGGGCGATAAGTTCGTTATCTTTAGCGAGCATCTGCCTTCGAGTAAAAGTCTTAATTTCTAAATCAAGGTCATAAACTTTATGCTCCGTTCGTATCTTGGCCGCTCCTAAGAAGATTAGTTTTTCCTTTGGACTTAGCATTTAATTGTTTTGCCATTTGGGTTAATAATTGAGCTAACTCTCCGGGGCCAAGTTTTTCAACCTGTACATCGATGTTGATTGAACGCGACTCGATTTTTTGCGACGGAAACATGTCCCGCAACTTCGCCGCTAAATCGATATATTTGTGTCGCGTGGCTTGGTCTGGAATATCAGTTAGCTTTGCTCGGCCTTTGTATGAAGCGATATAGTTGGAGTCCAATCCCTCCCGTATTCTTTGGAAAATAAATTCATCGGTCAGTCCCGCGCCCTCTTTTAATCTTTGAATTTCGTTTTTTATTTTATCAGTATTAAGTAACCTCCAAGATATCGTATCAGCGCTAACGGGATTTTTTGTTTTGTAAACTGCAAGGTAAGACTGCCGCTGATTTCCAGCGTTTTTACCCGAAACAAATTCGGCGCAAAATCGTTTTTGAAATTCAGTTAGTTTTGTTGCAGTTGCCATAGAAATAGTTTAAAGGATGGGGCAAGGAAATCCTGCGAAACCTCGCCTTCCGGTGCGCACTATTAAAAATATTGGAACCGTCGCCCCAATCCTTAAACTGTTTCGTCGTCTAAGAACTCGTCGTCGTCCTCTTCTTCCTCTTCATCATCCTCTTCCTCGTCGTCGTCTAATTTTTCGTCTTC
>Ga0137429_1000743_pt1 | contig 11884 bp, 7 predicted proteins | sample EasRivERMZT736_2_FD_102304 | JGI IMG/M metagenome (GOLD analysis project Ga0137429, IMG submission 102304) | Soil microbial communities from meander-bound floodplain in the East River, Colorado, USA - East River MetaG ERMZT736_2 | ecosystem: Environmental > Terrestrial > Soil > Floodplain ...
ATCGATAAAGCCGGGCGACACGACGAGCCCCTCGGCATCGATGGTTTTTGCAGCGCTGCCATGAACGCGTCCGAGCTCGACGATTTTTCCATCCTTGACCGCGACATCGGCGAGATATGACGGTTGCCCCGAACCGTCGACAACGCGCCCTCCGCGTAACAGCAAGTCATAATCCATGGTTCAGTCCTCCGGGTGTTAGATTAAATTCTTTGCGCGTATCACTGCGCTCTCGGGAAGCCGTAGGCTTCGATGATTTTTCTTTCATACTCTGGAATCTTGTTGTAATGGCCCCAATCGACGACCGATTGCTTTTTTCCGCGCGCGGCCCGTTCCTGGACGGTGCCGGCAATAAAAACCGAGCCTTCGTACGGACCGCGTTCGTCGAGTATTTTTTGTCCTTCCGTTGAACCCACGAACTCCAGCCATAAAAGCGCCGCGTAGGGATTTTCCGCCTTGCTCAGGATGCCTTGCGCCTCGTTCAATCGCATGGGCAGCGGCTCGACAAGCTTATAAGCGATACTGTCGGTTTTGTCTTTGTCCATGATGCGCAGAACGGAATCGAAGTCCGGTCCCAAAAGCAGCGTCTGCTCGCCGGCGAGCATGGCGGTAAGCACACGGGTGTTTCCTCTCGCCCAGATCGGGTTTTGCGCGGCCAGTTTACGCGCGAAATCGAGGGTCTTTTCAAGACCCCACGCCGGCACCAGCGCCGAGATATCTTTGGGCCGAATATCGAGCACGAACTTTCGCCCGGCAAATTCCGGTTTCAGGAATCCTTCCCATGTGTCGGGCACCCTCTCGGCCGCGATCAGCTTTTTGTTGTAAGCGACGACCTGGATGCCGCTGCCGATGGCGACGACGTTGCGGTTCACGGCGTCGACGAGCTGAGGAGGGATCTGCAGGACCTTTTGCTCGGCCATCGCCAAAATGTCAAATTTTTTCTGAAACGGCGCATACTCATCATAGTAGTCGTAGGCCAGGTCGTTGACGTCTTGTCCTTTAACCAGACCGCCCTTGATTTCATGGAGTTGGCGAATATAAGCGTCGGTGCCCCTGAGCTCCTCGGCGCGGATATCGATGAACGGATATTTTTTCTTGAAGCCGGCCGTCAGATGTTTCAAAAGTCCATTATCGGTGGAAACGATCACCCGCAATTTACCTTCCTGTTTGGCCTTGCTGACGATTTCTTCATGAGTGGCGACAAAGATATAGCCCTTGGCCTCCGCCTCCTTTTGCGCTTTGGCTAGCGCGGCGCTTGCCGCGGCGGCAAAAACCGCTGCGCTGGTCATTCCGACCGCCAGCACCGCCAAGAGCAGAGTCGCCGGGGCGCGACCGAGAAAGCCGAGTGAGGGCAATTTCATGATTACCTCCGATGATCTGGATTCGCCTGAGATGGTTAACAATGAGTAGCGCATTGGCAACGCAGAAAAACTGCAAACGCTCTGGAACGGCGCGCGATGGGAGAGAAGTATCAGGAATCGCTCGTCGCGGTCAACGTTGTAGCGATTGTTGGATCTTCAGTCTGCGCTCAGTCCCGCGGTTCCGAACAGCTAAAAGTGAGATCAGGAGATACAGCCGGTCTTTTTTGCTCTGCTGTCCCGGTTAATTCTCCGAGGCTTGGTTCAGGTGCGCGACTTCAGAATCGCCGTGAGGCGATCGTCCGTGCCGTCGATCCGCTCGAGATCGGGATAGCGCAAACCTTCGAAGTAAGGCACGCGAACCGTTCGATAGCGATCGAAGGTCTTTACCAAAAGCTCGATGGGCTGATTCGTGCCTTTCGCAGCGCGAATGGCTTCGAGCAGCAATTCCGGAGCGAACTCCTGCCCGTTGACGGCAATCAGCTTGCTAGCCGTGGTAAGACCGGCTCTAAACGCGGGACTGTCCCAAACAACTTCAGTCACGTTCCCTCTGTCCCTGGTCGAGACGGCGAGGCCGAGTGAGAAGCCCAGGTTGACCGACTTGGTTACCTCGTCCACGGCCTTCAGATAGGAAGACTGTTCCTCCCGATAGACGAGCTTCCAGCCACTGCGCGTCAAACCGTCGAGCGGCGCCGCAGGTCCATGGCCATCGAGTCGCTCTCTCAGGAAAGCCTTCCAGTCGTGTGGCGAAACGCTGTTGAGGGCCGCCACGACATCGTCGAACGTGTAAGTGACGACGTCGTAGCTTTTGTCCTTGGTGCCGAAGAAGGCGCGGGCGAAATCATCCAGCGAGCGGCGGTTCCCAGAAAGCTCGCGCAGCTTGGTGTCCACGTCCAGCCACAGCAGCACGCCCTCGTTGTAGTAATCCACGGTGCGCTGCCAGCTCGGAAAGGGCAGCGACCGGCGGCCGCCGAGGATCGGCTGATTGGTTGTGTCTTGCAGATTGCGCCACACCCGGCCCGGCCGGTTGCGTTCGTAGACCGCGGCGATGTTCGCGAGTACATCCTTGGCAAATTGTTGCGGCCAGAGCCCGGACCGGGCGGTCAGGGCGATCCCCCAGTACTGCGTCTGGCCTTCATACACCCAGAGCAAGGAGTCTTGCATCGGCATATTGAAGTTAGCGGTCCAAAGATCGGCCGGCCGGCGATGCTTGCCGTTCCACGAATGCGTCAGCTCGTGCGCGAGCAGATCGCGCCCCGCGGCATTCCTGTCCCACTCGGTGAAGTGTCCCGGCCGGTGCACGTTCTCGCTGGAGCGGTGGTGCTCGAGACCGATGCCGCTGAAGTTCTCGGTGAGCGCCAGCAAAAAGTCGTAACGATCGAACGCGCGCGTGCCGTAGAGCGCGTACGCTTCTTTCATCAGTTTGCGGTAGGCCGCGAGCTGCTCTGGCTTGATTTCGAGCTTCGACGGATGGTCCGCGACCAAATTGGCGTACACCGGCACGTCGGCGCCGGGATCGAGATCAACGCGCTTGTAGTACCGGCCGGCGAATAACGGCGAGTCGACCAATGTATCGAGTGAAGTCGCCGCGAACTCAACGCGGTCGGCGCCGCGCGAGGCTACGTCCAATGCCGTGCCCAATTGCCAGCCCGCCGGTAGCTTCACGTCGGCCTTTACCGATATCCGGCTCGCGTAGTAGCCGGCGGGATAGAGCACCACCGTGTTCCACTGCAGGCCGAGGATTTCCGGCGTGGCGACGATGCGTCCTTGCTCGGTGGTTTGAGGCGAAGCGAACTGAAATTCGAGATCGATGTGATCCGTAGCTACGGGCACGTCGACGTGAAACGCATACATGTTGACCGGATCGCGAAGCCACAGCAAACGCTGGCCGCGCGCCGTGATGATCAGACCCGTCAGCAGGTTGACCGGCCCGTTGGGTCCATGGGTGCCTGGCAACCATTGCGGATAGAGGAGGGTCAACGGACCCGCTTTCACCGGCACGGACTCGCGCACCATGAACAGCCGGCGATCCAGATCGGTCAGATCGACGCTCAAGGTCAGCGTGCCGGGATAACGGATATCTTGCGGCGCGGGAATTTCGGCCCCATTGGCCGTTGTCGCGCAGGACAACCAAAGCAGCGCGATAGTGATAAGACTTTTTAAGTGAAGCATCTTGTAGCGGCTCCCTGAACAGCGAACTTGCGCGTGTCGATCGTGCTTCGCTGGGTGAAACACTTCGCATGCGCCGAAAATATGACGGGCAAGCCCGACCATGGTTGTTGTCGGCGGAGGGTACCCGATAAGCTGGTTTTACGTCAACCTTAGGCGGGTTGGGTTGACTGATAGAGAAGATTCTCTACCGACATAGTGTCGTGCCTGGCCCGTACCAGTGCCCGCTATTGAGATTTCCTCCGAGTGAATCCCGCCGCATTTTTCCCGGCGATCTCGCCGAAGACTGCGCAGCGGGTGAGCGACGAGCCCGCTGGATAGTTATTATAAAAAAAGCCGCCCGTCACTTCGCCGGCCGCGTAGATACCGGGAATGACATCCGCTGTTTTGCTTATAACTTCTGCGTTGGCGGTTATCTTGATCCCGCCGAAGGTGAAGGTCATTCCGCCGGTGACGGCGTAAGCATAAAACGGTGGCCTGTCGATGGGTTGAGCAAAATTACTTTTCGGCGGAGTCAATTGCGCGTGGGTTCCGTCAGCAACGGCGCGGTTAAATTCTTCGATGGTGTTGCGCAGTTGGGCTGGATCGAGGGATAGTTTTTTCGCCAACTCCTCGATGCCCATCGCTTCGATCGGTCCTTTCTCCGGTCCTTCATAAATCGGATCCACGTGATCCTTCGCCTTCGAATCGAAGATCAAATAAGCGATGCCTCCGGGTTGTGTGAGCGCGATCATTCTGCCGAACTTCGCGTAAGTCTTATCCGCAGTATCCTCGCCTTCGTCGACGAATCTCTTGCCCAGTCGGTTGACAAGAATTCCGGGCTCATATTTCTTGACGCTTCGCATGCCCTTTTCTTCGCCTACCTCAGGAAATTTCTTGTAGCCGTAATGGATGATGCCGCCGTGATAGCCTTCCATGCCGACCAGGAGAGCACCCAACTTCGATGCCATTTTGTGTCCGTCACCGGTGCTTTGTTGGTAACCTCTGAGCACAAGCCGATGGGCGCCTTTGCCAATATGTTCGGTGACCATTTTGCGATTCGCCTGGAATCCTCCGGTGGCCATGACCACCGCCTTGCACGGAATCTTTTTCGTGCCTGTTTTCGTTCGTACTCTTACGCCGCCTACCGAACCATTGGATAACCAAATGTCGTCGACTGTGGTCTGGTAGAGAATGGGTATCTTGGCTTTTCTCACCGCCTTACGAAGAGCGGGCGCCAATCTGGCTCCTTTGCCGACGACGCTATCGGCTCTGCCCGGGTTAGAGGTGGGCGCGGTCCAGCGAATCCCCAGGCGGCTCAAGTTGGCTTTGGCTCGTCTCGAGTTACGGATGGTTATCGTGGTGAGCTCTTGATCGGCTTCTCCCTGCGATACCTTCATAATGTCCGCGAAATATTTATCCGCCGGATATTCGCTCGACACTCGGCGCAGAGCGCCGCCGCAAAAGGCCGTGTTGCCGTGGGGCCTATCAGGTTTCGATTTCTCGACAATGATCACATCGGCGCGCCGTTTGCGGGCGGCCAGCGCAGCCAGGCAACCTGCGATGCCATCGCCGATGACGAGCACGTCAATTATTTTTTTTTGTTTCCGCATGAGAATTCCCGAGCGTGTTCAATTTGGCCGGCTCATTCCGTCGCCTAGCGCAACTTAGGTTGGCGCAAGAGCCCTGTCAAACTCAATCCCTGCATCTTCGGCGATAAATTTATCGACCGCAACGCTCGTGCGCTCGAGAGAGAATCCTTCGCCAAACCGCGCACCGTACTTTGCCAGAGCCAGAGCTGTATCCAAGGTCGCTGCCATGGATTGACAAAGAACCAGGAGCCCGAGTACAGTGCGCCGCGACCACCGTCCCACTCCCACTGACCCTAACAGGAGGTTCGTATTCAACTATGATCACCAAGATTGACATACATCGACGAGAGCCGTTTGCTGAAGGCTACGAGTTTCCGATCACAGGAGCCTATGAAAAGCTGGTCGGCAAAGTCTATGGAGAAGTGGATCCCAAGAGCCCTCTCAATAGAGTCATCGTCAATCTTGATAAGGCGCCGACCAATTCACGGCGCCGGGTCGAATACTCGGCCGATGTTTATATTCTCAAGCCCGTGGATATGAGTCGAGGCAACGGCAAGATTTTTTTCGACCCTCCGAACCGAGGGGGAAAGCATATCTTGGCGTTGCTCAACGACGCGCCTTCGAACAATGACCCGTCTACGCTGAAAGACGCCGGCAACGGCTTTCTCATGCGCCAGGGTTACACCGTCGTTTGGGGTGGATGGCACGGCGGCCTGAGCGGCAAGAATTTTGTGGTCATGGATGTGCCGGTGGCGAAAAACAAAGGCGAGGATATTGTCGGCGTAGTTCGCACCGAGATCGTCGCCGACGAAGCCGGAGTTTTCTCCATGCCCCTGAGCGCCGACCCTCGGATCGCCAGCTACGAAGCCGCTAGTACGGACAAATTGACGGCGTCACTGACGGTGCGAGAAAAATCCTACGACGCTCGAATCGCCATACCCAGCTCGGAGTGGGAATTTGCCGCCTACGAAAGAGACTCTACCGGAAACGAAGTGGTTCGTCCGAGCACTACGGACCTCTACCTCCGCTCCGGGTTCAAGCCCAATCATATCTATGAATTCATCTACGCCGCCAAGAATCCTCTCGTCCTGGGACTTGGCTTCGCGGCGGTTCGCGACACGGTTTCTTTCCTCCGCTATGAGAAAAAGGACAAAGCAGGAAATCCGAACCCATTGGCGGCTGATAAAAATCACGGCGGAATTCGTCGCGCCTATGCCTGGGGCCGGTCGGTTAGCGCCAGGTTCATTCGCGATTTTGTTTACCATGGGGCCAATGAGGACGAATCCCACCGCCAAGTTTTCGAGGCGGTCTGTCCCTACGTCGCCGGCGGGGGGAGAATGTTTCTCAACTACGAGTTTGCCCGGCCGGTAACCTCTTCGCAGCAACACAACGACCAACCCGATCCGGAACTTTTTCCCTTCGCCTACAGTGTGATGAAGGATCCGCAGAGCGGCCGAAAGGACGGTATTCTCAAGCGTCCTCGAACCGATCCCTACGTCATGCACGTGCAGACCTCCACCGAATACCGGCAAAAGCGCGGCGCATTAGCCCATACCGATGGCAAGGGCAAGGACGCAGCCGTCCCTGAAAAAGTGCGGATCTATGTGATATCGAGCGCGCCGCACCGCTTTGCCCCTGGTCTGGTGCCCAAACGTTACAATTCCCAGAACCTGACGAATCCATTGCCGCACGGTGAGGTGCTGCGCGCTCTAATGGTCGCGATGGATCGCTGGGTGTGCGAGGGAACACCGCCTCCTCCCAGTCAGTATCCACGTGTGAAAGACGGCACCTTGGTTTCCTCCAAGCAGAAGGACACCGGTTTTCCCAGCATTCCCGGCGTGCGCTACACGGCGCTGTACAACCGCCAATTGTTCCTGGACTACGGTGCAGATCTGCAGCGCGGCAAAATCACCGTTCATCCGCCCAAGCAGAGCAGGAATGGCGAATACAAAATTTTGGTGACCAAGGTAGACGCCGATGGCAACGACTTGGCGGGGATTCGCCTGGCGGCGACTCGAGTGCCTCTGGCGACCTATACCGGCTGGAATCTTTGGAGCGAGGGATTAGCCGAAGATGAGCTTTGCGGTTTGTTCGGCTCTTATATTCCGTTTGCTCGCAGCAAGGCAGAACGAAGCCAAAATGGCGATCCGCGGCTTTCCGTCGAAGAGCGCTACAAGGACCACCATGACTATGTGCAAAAGGTCAGCCGCGCCGCCCGAGCACTGCTCGAAGATCGATACCTGTTGCCAGAAGACGCCGAGAAAATTATCGCAGCGGCGAAAGCGACTTCATTCACCTAATGAGATAACTCGCGATGAAGTCGGTGCGCCCGCAGGTAAACTGCGGCCGCTGTAAAGGAGGACTCGAGATGCAAAGCAGAGGAAAGCTATTGCGCACATTCCTGGTTCTGGCCGCTTTGAAATTTCCGAGCGACTATCTGGCGTTGAGTGCAATAGCGCTCGCGGCAGCGCCGCAGGCCGAAGCGCCAAGCGAAGCGCGGCTGGTCGAGGGCGCCAAAAAAGAAGCGAAGCTCGCGTTCTGGATCAACGGCTGGACCGCCAACGAATTGGAGCAAATGTTCGGCAAATTTCGCCAAAAATATCCGTTCGTGAATGTTGAATACTGGCGCGCTTCGGAGGATTCGCAGCTGCATCAAAAAATGATGTCCGAAGCGAGAGCCGGAATTCAAAACGTCGATATCGCATCGAGCGAGATCAACCTCATTGCCGAGCTCAAAAAAGCCGGCCTGGCAAAAAAGTACGCTTGGCCCAACACTGCGGCTTGGTCGCCGCAGCACAAAGATCCCGAAGGTTATTGGGTCGCCAGCAATATCAACGGCATCGTGGTGGTTTACAATACGAGTTTGGTTTCCGCCGCCGAAGCGCCGAAAAACTGGGATGATCTGCTCAACCCAAAATGGCGCGGCTCCATATCGATGGATCGGGATGCCTCCGAGTGGGTGCTTATGCTCTGGGCTGCCTGGGGCAAGGAAAAGGCCGTGAATTATTTAAGGGCGCTCGCCAAAAACGAAATCGTTTTTGGCGCGGGTCAAACCGCGCGGCTCGAGATGCTCGGCGCCGGCGCATTCAAGATTGATCTGCGGCTCAACCTCTACCGCGTGCTCCAGTATCAGAAGAAAGGCGCTCCGGTTGAGTGGTTGCGGACCAATCCGGTTTTGGCAAAAGCCACCCCGCTATTGATTGCCGAGCGCGCGCCGCATCCCAACGCTGCGCTGCTGTTTGCCAACTGGTTCACTTCTTTGGAAGGACAGCAAACATTTACCGATGTCACCGGCCGGCTGGTTCCAGACTCGCGGGTTAAAGGCCCGACGGCAGATGCCGTACGAGGGCAGAAACTCGCCGTGCCGCCGCCTGAGACTGCGATGTACGGCAGCGAGGCCGAGACCATCTGGCGCGATTTATTCTTGAAATAGTTGGGCGCGCCGTGCCAGCGCATTTCCTCCTGCCGCAGCCGTCGCGCCAATAGTTGGAGCACGCCGCCTCCTGAAGGTATCGGTCCATTGGCAGCGCCAGGCGAGGCCGATTGCTCGCGCCTGCTAAGAGCGTGAATAACGCGGCTCAACAGTCGCATCATCGCTTAAGTTCGACGTGCTGACGATGGCAAGACAAAAAATCCCATCCGACAAGTTGTTTCTGTTTTGCATCAGCATGTTGGTTGTTTATCTCGTGCTGACACCCCTCGGCATGCTGATCTGGAACAGTTTGAAAAACACTCCCCCAGGCGTTCCCGGCACATTAACTTTCGCCAACTTCACCAAAGCGTACGCGGATCCTGCGCTCTATCCGCTCGTGAGAAATAGCTTGGTGTTTGCATCGGGCAGCACGCTCTTCGCTTTCTTCTTTGCGTTTATGATGGCCTGGTTGGTCGAGCGCACTAACACGCCACTTCGTAACCTCGCCTACGTGATGGCCGTCGTGGCGACCATCATCCCGGGCATGATCGCTTCGATCGCCTGGATCATGCTGCTTCATCCGCGCATTGGACTGATTAACTTGGCGCTGATCAAGACCCTGGGTTTGAGCCAGTCTCCGCTGGATATCCATTCTATGTATGGAATGGTTTTTGTAGCAGGTCTGCGCCAAGTGCCGGTGATGTTTCTATTGTTGGCGGGCGCCCTGCGGTCCATGGATCCGTCGCTAGAGGAGTCCTCGGCAACCTGTGGATCGGGGAATTCCGCGACCATGCTACGGATCACCTTCCCGCTGATGATTCCGGCATCGGCGGCGGCACTGATCTACAGTTTCATCAATGCCATCGAATCGTTCGAGATACCGGCTTTGATCGGCATGCCGGTCAAAATCTACGTCTTCAGCACTAAAATCTATCTGGCCATGCACCAGTCCCCGCCCGACTACGGCGTCGCTGCCGCTCTCGGCACCACGGTGCTGGCCCTCACTGCCGTGGGCACGTTGTACTATTTACGAATTCTCAAAAAAAGCGAGAGATACGTCACCGTGACGGGTAAGGGCTACCGGCCCCGGCCCATCGATCTGGGCCGCTGGAAATATTTTGGCACAGTTTTTCTTTTCAGTTTCCTCGCGCTCGATATCATCCTGCCGATGCTGGCGCTCATCTGGGCCTCGTTGCTGCCGTTTTACCAGGTGCCGTCCATCAAGGCGATTGAATCGATTTCGCTCGCCAGCTACGCTTCCGCCTGGCGCTATCCCGGAGTGCTCAATGCCGTGAAGAACAGTCTGTTTCTCGCGATCTGCAGCGGCTGCATCACCATGATGCTGGCCGCCGTGATTTCATGGATCGTTATCCGATCGCGAATTCCCGGCCGAAAAATTCTCGACTTCCTCGCCTTTGCTCCCCTGGCAACGCCAAGCATCGTTTTGGGAATGGCGTTAGTATTTCTCTATCTGAGCATTCCCCTGCCAATCTACGGGACGCTATGGATTTTGCTCATTGCCTTTGTCACCAAGTTCATGCCCTGGGCCACGCGCAACACCAACGCCGCCCTCTTGCAGATTCATAAGGAGTTGGAAGAGGCTTCAGAAGTGAGCGGCGCCTCGTGGTTACAAACCTTCAGACGAGTGCTGGCGCCGCTATTGATCCCTGCGTTCGTCTCCGGATTTCTCTATATTTTCTCGCACACCATCAGAGACGTATCGCTAGCCATCCTGCTCTATTCCCCGAAATACAACCTTTTCGCAATCGTCATATGGGAGCTCTGGCAGGCTGGAACGATCGCCCAGGTGGCGGCGATTTCGGTCCTGATGGTGATTCTCCTCGGGGTCGTGACCTTCGCGGGAAGAAAGTATCTACTACGGGTGTCCATCGCCTGAAACCAGCAGTCGGGATCAAAACGCAGAGGAGTCCAATTCGGGTATTGCAATCCGACATCGGATTGGAACGCAGATGAGTTAGACGGAAAGCGGATTGCGTGATTGCAATTCCACCCGCCAGTGACACGAACTATTTGCCGTCGTCGATGCTGACGATGATGATGGCGTTGGCAATCAGCCAACCATCGTCGCCCTTTTCATTGAGCACCTGCAATCCGCCGTGGACCACGTTGACATGCCCGCCGCCGTGCGGCAGCGATTCCAGCACGGCCTTGCGGTCCACCGCCTCGGGCTTGGGCACGCCGATGGTTACCTCGACCCGCATATCGTCGGCGGTCTTGCCCACCAGGCGCGGAAATCCCAAGCTGCTGTGATGAATCGCATCGAACACCGCCCGCTTGGCGGCATTGGTGTAATCCAATCCGTGCACGTCCACTCCCATGCCCATTTCTGTAACGCACCGTACCAAGGCCATAGCTAGTCACCTCCACCTGCGAGTTATAGTCGAACGGACTCTTGCCATACTCAAATACTCATTAGATCAGACACCCGTCAAGAGCTCTGCCAGCTTCGCTCCGAGATATCCTCTCATTGGTAATACTGGAGAGATCCTTTCGAGAATTTCGAGGTGTCGAATTTATTCCTTTTCGTCTTAGTTCCTCGAACGATTTGAACCGCTTGAACGTAGCGCAGCGATGGAACGGCTGGAACGGGTCGCGGAATTAAGTGAGGGGAGCGGTTGAACGTTTTGAACGTGCTCAGTCCTGAAAGAACCAAGCAGTTGACCGGCTGGAACGACCCAATCAAGCTAAACGTCGCCGTGACGCTACACGTTCAGGTTGACGAGATCGGTGGCGCAGGGCGCGGTCTCGAGAAAATCCCAGCTCTTCATCCAGTCGTAGGTGCGTTGGAGTTCATCGGCCGGGATCGGTGCCGGATCGACCAGATAGAGGCGGCTCTCGCGCAGATCGTCGATGGTGAGCTGACTGATCTGCGGATCGCGATCGCGATAGTAGTCGATGAAGTAGTGCATGTAGGCGCGCTTGTTCGCCATGATGCGCCGGACGGCCTCGCGGATCGCGCGGTTGAAGGCGGCGTAAGTTTCGCCGTCCACACGAGCGGACGCGACGTCGGTGCCGTGGTGGAAAGCGGAGATGACGACGCGGCAGCCCATTTTCTCAGCCAACGATATATACGGTTCGGTCAGGGTCGTCGCTTCGATAGTCTTATCCATGAGCATCTTGAAGCGGTAATTGGAGCCGTTGGGCACGCGGCCGAGCTTGATCAGCTCGCGCGGCACGAAGCCTTCGAGCATCTGCAGGCACAGATAGTGTGTACCGCTATAAAAAGGGATGCCGATCTGCACGTTGGCGAATTGCTGCGGCACCTGCACCGGCGAATCGGCGCGGACGACGATGCCGGCAAAATTCACCATGGAACGGCGGCCAACCTGCCGGCTGCCGACGTTGGTGGTTTCAAC
>Ga0137429_1000745_pt1 | contig 11879 bp, 9 predicted proteins | sample EasRivERMZT736_2_FD_102304 | JGI IMG/M metagenome (GOLD analysis project Ga0137429, IMG submission 102304) | Soil microbial communities from meander-bound floodplain in the East River, Colorado, USA - East River MetaG ERMZT736_2 | ecosystem: Environmental > Terrestrial > Soil > Floodplain ...
AAAACGTTGTTGAGCAGCAGGTTTTCTCGGCGTCGATTGAGGGCGTTTTCGCTTGGTGTGGGCTGGTTTCTTCCATGTGTAGCCCGCTCGAAGAGTCGGTGGGCGCTGCCGAGACGCCGCTACACCGATCAACTTTCGCATTCCGGAAATTATGTTGGCTCCAGCTTGTCAGGCCGCACGCAGCTCTGGAACCGATTCATTTCGAATCGCGACCTTCGGTAAGATGAACTTGATGACGGCAAGTCGAAACAAAAAGTAAGAGATGGGAATCGCCAGCAAGAAACCAAGGGCTCCGCTAAGCAGTTGGATGGTCCGAATGTTGACTCCTATGGCTCCCAGGATAAACCCGAGAATTCCACCAAAGACCGCCCCAACGATGAATCCGCCTATGGTGGCCAGCACCCAAAAAAATGCCCATGCCTTTAAGTAGTCTGTTTCTTTAAGTTGCGATGTTATCATAATGATTTTGTTGTTTGTGATGTAGCGCGCGGTTTTGTTTTGTTGTTTTCTGTTTGAGAGCGGACTCCCACTGCACCGGAATGATTGCCAACAATGGTTTCCGAACGGGATGAAGCGCCGAGGCGCGCCACGCAGAGGCGCCGTCCGGAGTGCGGGCCCGCGACCCGCAGCAGGTCCAATGGATCGTAAGGCGGCAATTTCGGCCAGAGCGTTCTTTGGCGAAGCTCAGTTGAGTCTGATGGAAGCTAAACTCTTCTAGCATAAGGACTCGTTTCTTGCGTGTTCATCATGTACGCCTTTCGGCTCGCCAGTTCTTCAGTCAGCAAACCACCGCTCGGTGACGCAGCAGAGCCGGTGCCACCGCTGCCTCAAACCAGGACGCCTGCCCGAAGCACCACAATGAATTCCGCGCCTTCGGCGACGGACAACAGAATCTCGGCCTTAGCTTAGCGGGTCGAAGTGGTGAGGCCGGAAGGGATGACACGCAATTTCACCAGACGCCTGCCCCAACGCCCCTCTTCGGGCTGTTGTCTATCGCTGATCCCAGTTCGTTCCGTCGCGCGTTCGAGTTGCGCGATGCTGCGATCATTCCACAACAAGACCGGTACTCTGGCCGCGCACCGGGTACTTCAAATGTCATGTTTGACTGTCCGCTGGAGCGGTCACGTGAGCCGCTTTGGATAGTAGCGATTCGATATTCTCCAGGCAAAGCCGGGACCATGATTCATAACCGGATAGATTCTTCGCGGCCTCAACAATGGGAATGAACTCCGGACCCCGGATGCCGTTGCGGCGGCCAGCGATGGTCTCATTTGCCACCTGCACAATGTGGACAACTCCAAAATGCACCTGACCAACCTCCGTGCTGTCATCATTGATGACGGCAACAGCCGCCTCGTTGACTTCATCGATGGCGACTTCCTCCATCAACTCCCGCCGCATGCCTTCGTGATAGCCAAAACCGGTTGAGAAAAGCCCATGGTCCTCTTCGGAAATGTGCCCGCCAATCCCAACGGAATACAACCCGTGCAAGCGGGTTTCCTGCCCACCGCGGCCCCGTTGATATCGCAATATCCTGTCGTTGTGGATGACGAGCACGTAAGGGATAAGCTGCTTGTAACGTTTGTCCTGTTCGGCGTCACTTCGGTTGAGATACAGGATCTGTTTGGGAGACGTCACCACCGGCAGGTATTTGTCGATTTGGAGGCTGAGGCCCTGAAACACGCCCGGCTCTTCCAGCAGCCTCCGTTCAAAACAAAGCACGCGTTCTTCAGTTGCCATTCGTCAGTTTGCCTTTCTACGTTGTAATTCTTTCAATTGTGATTCACGACTCCGGCGCGCCGCCAGGAAAACATATTGATTTCTATTAACGCGCTATTCAACCGGTTATTCACATGGAGCAGACCATTGGGTGAGCGCCTGGGTATCTTGAGGGGTTCCTGGACCGCGGCTGTCTGATCGCCAACTCGAACGAAATCGGGATCGTCGTGTTGTCCGAAGCGAGCCCCTACCAGCCGGCGATTACACCGACACTCGATATTGTTTTTCGTTCGTCTGGGAACGTGGAGTGGCTTTTGTCCTGTCCTGTATCTCGGCGCGAATTCTGGCTACAGTCTGATCCAGCCTGCCTTTCCAATATTCATACAGCTCGACATCGATTGGATTTTCGGCGCGCAGCCGTTCGCGGAGGCCTGCATCCAGAGTCAATGTTTTTTCATGGTGCAAGCCGGAGACATTGGCGCGCTCCAGGACGCCACTGACGCCGATACGTTGAAAGAGCAGCGGCGCATCCCGATCCAAATCCTCGGTGCACCCAACAAACCAAAAAGTGCGGAGCACCCGTTGGACTTGCTTCCATTCGCGCAGGGTGGTCTTGCGCGGCCATCGCTCCCGCATGAATTCCGAGAACAGCCACCTTGTCATCATGTTGTCTTGCTTGGACCGATCGTACCATTCCTCGAACGCAATCAGCGGCTTTTCGTCTTTGCGATTGTGTTTCATCTGGAAATTGTAGAACGAGACCAGGGTCTCGGCGGGTTCGCGCAGGAACAGAATGTGCCGGGGGATTTTTCCAGGCACTAGCTTGTGAGTGTCTTTGTTTATGAGGTGGCCAAGAATCACCTTTGTCTGCATTCGTTCCTCCAGCGGTAGCCGTGCAAAGTCCGATTCCAGCCAGCCCAGGTGCGCGTTTTGGGTATGGGGCGAAACCAAGTGAATGAAACTGTATCTCTGGACCAGACGCTTAAGGAAAAAGCTGCACAGACTTTGCCCACCGGTTTTTGGCATGTGAACGAACAGGAATAATTCGTTCCGCGCACCGGCCTCCTCCGCGCGGCCGCGCCCATGACCTCGAAATAAGTTTAGAAATCGGTTCATATTTCATTTGCCGCGTCGCGCCGACGATAGGGCCGAATCGCCCGCGGAAATCTACCGCCAGCTTGAAGCTTTGAGTTACCTTCGGGCAAGTTTTTTGTTCACCCGACAGGGCCGTGTTTTGCCGTCCTCAGGGCGCTCCGATGCGAAACTGAAAGAGTAGGATAGGAAGTGAAAGCTTGAACCGCCGTTGGCAATGCGAATAATCTCCCATCGTTTCGACTGGGCGGTCTCTGTGATCGGACCCGGGTTGCGACGCCTGTCATCGATGAAAACAACTTTTGCCACAGAGGCACAGAGGCGCGGAGCAAAGATTCTAAAAACTCTTTCGCTGGGCTGCTCTGTGCCTCCGTGCCTCTGTGGCTACCTTTGGCCGTAGTGCCAAGATGCGCTATGAGATTGGGAAAGCTTGAATGGACGGAATGGAAAGAGGCACTCTCGCGGAACCTCTGCCTCGGCCCTTTGTGCCTGATCTATCAGATGCCCAAGGCCGGCTCGCAGACCATCGAGGCCACGTTACGCGAAGTGCTGCCCGATCATGAGGTCCAACGGATGCATTTCATCTCGGAAAGCGGAGTCGAATGTTTCCGGCGCGTGGCGGCTTTGCCGGCCGTGCCCGAGTTGATGCGCGAGAACTTTCACTACCAGTGCCGCGTTGCCCGAAAGCTGCGCGGGGCAGTCGCAATCCGAAAGTTCCTGAGGCGTTTTTTCCCGGGCATCCCAAAGATCAAGGTGATCACGGCGGTGAGAGAGCCGGCCGGCTTGATGTTGTCGACGCTCTTTCAATTGCACCCGCTTTTTTTCCCCAAAGGCGAATGGATGGATGCGATCAGCTGCGCGCGCTTGCTTCTGGGTGACCCCAGGATTGACTCGACGCGGCAACAAGCCGTCGCGTCGATGCGGCAATTCGTCCAGAGGTGGTTCGACTGGGAATTAAAACGGATCATCGGATTGGATGTTTACAAGCATCCCTTTCCGCACGACCAGGGTTACGCCATCTTCGAAACGAACCAGGCGCGAGTATTGATTCATCGATTCGAGAACATTCAGTCCCTGGGTAACGCCCTGGAGACGTTTCTGGGCCGGCCAGTGCCGCAATTGCTGAATCGCAATCTGGGAGAGAAGAAAGCATATGCGGCGCAATATCGATTGGCGCAACGCGAATTGCGATTGCCGTTGTCTTTCCTCTCCGAAGAATACGGCGACAAACTGGCCCGCCACTTTTATACGCGCGAAGAGAGAGAAAAGTGGATGGCGCATTGGCGTGGTGACGAGGCCGTCCCGGCTCAAAGCGTATCTCCGCCCGCGATTTGGGTGGATGTGGGCGCTCACCTGGGTGAAAGCACTCTTGCCTACGCCAAGGCGCATCCGGAAACAACCGTGTATGCGTTCGAGCCCAACTTGCAACTTGTCGCCGAACAGTTTAATCGACTCCCCAACTATATCGTGATTCCCATGGCCGTAGCCGAAACGAATGGCTTTGCCAACTTTCTGATCAATGACAACACGGCCGTCAGTTCGCTGTTGCCCTTCGACGCCGAGGGATTGAGCCGGTGGGTCGGTGGAGAACAAATTCGTGGCTCCAACAAAGTGCTGGTGCCCGCGATCCGGCTGGACACATTCATGGAGGCGATCGGGCTCAAGGAGGTCGATTATCTCAAAGTCGATGCGCAAGGGGCGGATTTTGCCGTCATCCGCTCCGCAGGCGCCCATTTGCAGAAGATCAAGAAGATCAAACTGGAAGTGACCATTACGCCCAAGCAGCTCTATGAAGGAGCGGCCACAAAGAAGGAGATCATCGAGTATTTGTTGAGCCACGGCTTTGCGCTGGCCGAGATCGAACCGCAAACACACGGCCAGGAGGAGAATCTCACTTTCCTGCGAGTGAAGTGATGAGTGACAAGTGTCAAGTGACGAGTGACGAGCAACAGACGCTCGCCACCAGCTTGTCACTGGTCACTTGCCACTCGTCACTCACCAAGGCACTGACGGCCGGTTTGTTGCACCGCCCCTTGCTGTTGATTTATCAGATGGGCAAGGTCGGCTCGCAAACCATCGAGGCGACTTTGCGAACTTTAAAGTTGCCCCACCTGATCTACCGCCCGCACTTCCTTGCCTTGGAAAGATTGGAAATCATGGGTGAGCGACTGCGGAACGCGGCCATGCCCGATTACGAAAGAGAGAGCCTGCGCGCGCAACTCGCCGAGGCGACGCTGTTGCACCACACACTCCGGATCCGGAATTCCATCCGGAAAATCGTCCCGTGCATTCCCCCGGTCCATATCATTACGGGCATTCGGGAGCCGGTTTCCCAGATATTGGCGACGCTCTTTCAGCTTCACGGGACTTACTTCGGGGAGATGGAGAAGATTACCTCGGTGGCCTGTCGCGATTTGCTGCTGGTCTCTCCAGGGCTCGATCCCCAACGGGCGGATTACATGAAAAGAATCCGCGCCGGCTGGGGCCAATGGTTTGACGTCGAACTGCGGTCGGTCATGGGTATCGATGTGTATGCTTATCCATTCCCCCACGAACGCGGCTACACAATCATCGAGAACAAATTGGCGCGCGTGCTCGTCTATCGGTTTGAGGATTTTTCCTCTCTTGGGAAAATGCTTGAAGATTTCCTGGGCAGATCCGTGCCCGCCATTATCAACCGGAACGTCAGCACCGAAAAAGAATATGCGGCCCGCTATCAAATGATAAAAGAGCAGCTTCGCCTGCCGGTGGAGTTTCTCGACGAACAATACAACCGGAAATGCCCGCGTCATTTTTACAGCGACGCCGAGGTCGAATGTTTCAAGCAAAGATGGCAGCGCGGTGGATCGCTCAAAGTCGTGTTATCGTAATGGTGGCGTGCGCCCGGCTGAGGGGCAGATCTTCGAAGCGAACATCGCGGCTCCTTTTGGCACGCATGCCGGTGAGGATGCAGAGCGCTGGCTCCGTGTACGTTTGAACGCCTCCGATTCATGAACGAAGCCCCTTTACAGGACCGTCCTAATTGCGTAAAACCTACGCGGTCCCAGGTCATATCTGGCTAATGGAAGTTGCCAGGGGATTTTGACGAACAACTCGAATAATGCACGCAGAGTTTATCGGGAATGGCTGTTACTCAACGCAAGTCGGGGCCTGGTTTTGATCGTTCAGGTTAATCCAGGCACCTCAGGCGTCAGCGGGGCGTGGCAAACGCCGTTAGAATCAACCAGCATCATATACGCAGGAAGTCAACCATGGGTCTTACGATCTCGGTCATTGGTTTGGGCAAACTTGGGGCCAGCATGGCTGCAGCGTTTGCAAGTCGGGGTTTGAAAGTTGTTGGAGTGGACGTGGATCATCGCGCCGTCGATGCGATCAACCAGGGGAGCGCCCCCGTGTCAGAGACCGGTCTGGAGGAAATGATCGGCCAGCATCGCGAACGGCTGCGCGCGACGGTGAAGCACGAGGAGGCCATCGCTCAATCCGATCTCAGTTTTGTGGTCGTCCCCACCCCCAGCGATCACCGTGGCGCCTTTTCTCTCCAGTACGCAGGCTTTGCCTTCAAAGAAATCGGACGCGCTCTAGCCAGGACGAACAGGTATCACCTCGTGGTCTTGACCAGCACGGTCTTGCCGGGTTCAACCCGCCACGGTCTGCTGCCGATCCTGGAACGGGAGTCTGGAAAAAAATGCGGTGTGGACTTCGGGCTTTGTTACAGCCCGGAATTCATTGCCCTGGGCACGGTCCTGCGAGATTTTCTCAATCCGGATTTTTTTCTCATCGGCGAATTCGACCAGCGCTCGGGCGACCTGCTGCAATCGATCAATGACTTCGTTTCTTTGAACAAGGCGCCCAGCCAGCGGATGAGCCTTGAGAATGCCGAACTGGCCAAGATTGCCCTCAACAGTTTTGTGACCATGAAAATCTCCTTCGCCAACATGCTGAAGGAAATGTGCGAACGACTCCCGGGCGGCGATGTGGACGCGGTCACGAGCGCCCTGGGATTGGACAAGCGCATCGGTCGCAAATGTTTGACGGGGGGCCTGGGTTTCGGCGGCCCTTGCTTCCCGCGCGACAATCTGGCTTTCGGATTCATGGCCCGGCACCTGGGTGTCAATGCCGACCTGCCGTCCGCCACCGATCGCGTCAACCGCTCGGTGGCCCTGACCATCGTTGAAAAGCTTGGCCCCAGCCTCCGACGAGGCACGACCGCAGCCGTGTTGGGCCTGGCTTACAAACCTCTTTCCAACGTCGTCGAGGAATCGCAAGGCGTTTTTTTGGCCCGCGCTTTGGCCGATGCCGGCCTGCGAGTGCTGGCCTACGATCCACGGGCCAACGGACACGCGGCCAAGGCGCTTGAAGACCATGCTCTCATTCTGGATTCCATTGAAGAATGCGTGCGAGAGGCTGAAATCGTTTTGATCACCACTCCCGATCCGGCCTTTCAATCTCTCACGGCCAGCGAGCTGCTCGGTGAAAAATCGAAGGTTACGGTCTTTGATTTTTGGCGTCTGCTCAAAGAGGAACTGGCTGGCAAAACCGGCATTCATTACTTCGCAGGCGGGCATTGTTGGGAAGCGACTGCCTCCGAAGCAAAACTTCAGGCCTTGTGGGCGAACTCCTTTGAGCCTTCGAGCCAGACGCCTGCTGTCGCCTTCACCGCCGCGACCAGGACTTCGGCGGAGAAATCGCCCGGCATGGTGAAGCTGGAACCGAACATGAAGCATCAACCGGCAGGGCTGCACGCGTAAAATGCGAAGTCAACGTTCAACGTTCAACGTCCAACGTCCAATGTTCAACGTCCAACGTCCAATGTTCAACGTCCAACGTTCAATGTTCAACGTCCAACGTTCAACGTCCAACGTTCAATGGGCGGCTCCGTTGCCGCCTTTGGAAGTTGGAAGTTGGAAGTTGGAAGTTGGAAGTTCTACCACTATGGCGTTCTCAAGTCCGGCCATGAAGCCATCGGATAGTCCGTGTTATCCCATCGCATGGTGAAGCTGGAACCGAACATGAAGCATCAACCGGCAGGGCTGCACGCGTAAAATGCGAAGTCAACGTTCAACGTTCAACGTCCAACGCCCAATGTTCAACGTCCAACGTCCAATGTTCAACGTCCAACGTCCAACGTTCAATGTTCAACGTCCAACGTTCAATGTTCAACGTCCAACGTTCAATGTTCAACGTCCAACGTTCAATGGGCGGCTCCGTTGCCGCCTTTGGAAGTTGGAAGTTGGAAGTTGGAAGTTGGAAGTTCTACCACTATGGCGTTCTCAAGTCCGGCCATGAAGCCATCAGATAGTCCGTATTTGTCCATCGTGGCGGCTTCGCGCAATGATGAACACGGTGGAGACCCGCTCCGGCGCACCCAGATTTTCATCAACGCGCTCTTTGCCCAGTGTCAGAAACACCGCCTGCCTGCGGAGTTGATCCTGGTGGACTGGAACCCGCCAGCGGAACGGCCCCGACTGGAAGGCGCGCTGGATTTCAGCCTCTCCAACGAGTATTGCGCGCCACGTGTGATCGTTGTGCCTCCGGTCATTCACCAGCAACTTGAGTACGGAGACAAGCTCCCTTTCTTCCAGATGATCGCCAAGAACGTCGGCATCCGCCATGCCCGCGGGCGGTTCGTCCTGGCGACCAACATCGACATCCTCTTTTCCGATGAACTCATGGCTTATCTGGCCACGCAGCGCCTCAACCCTCGGCGTTTGTATCGTGTCAATCGCTATGACGTGGCCAATGCTGTGCCCGTCGAAGTCCCCGCCCAACTGAGCTTTTGCTGGAACAATCTTATTCGCGTTCATAAGCGGCGTCAGACCCTGCCTGTTTGTTCCGACACGTCCCGCCCTTGCGGGACCGCTTCCGACGAAGCTGACATTTTGAAGAAAGCCGGTCCGTGGCAGCGGCGCCAACGCGACGGCGCGGTGGAATACACCGTCCTGGAGCGGGATGCGCCCCCGGAATATGCCCACACGAATGCCTGCGGCGACTTCACATTACTGAGCCGCGAGCATTGGCACCGGTTGCGAGGCTACGCGGAATTCGAGGCGTTTTCCTTCCACATCGACAGTATGTTTTGCTACGTGGCCCATTACAGCGGAGCGCTGGAGACGGTCTTGGCGCCGCCCTGTGTGATTTTTCATATCGAGCATTCGATTGGTTCGGGTTGGAGTCCAGAGGGCCACGGCCTCCTGTTCGATCGTCTGGAGAAGGCCGGCATTCCTTCTTTGGAAAACGGGCAGCTTCACGAATGGGGCCAGATCCTCAGGGCCAGGGAAGAACCGTTGATCTTCAACGGCAATGCCTGGGGCCTCGGCCAATTCGCGCTCAAGAACCTGCCGACCCAAGGGGCGCGCCGCGCCGTCATGGCCGTGCAACCCGATTTTGGGTCCAGCCGCCGTCAGGATTTCTACGCCGTCGGCTCGCTTCGCCGCGAATTAAGCTTCCATAAATTGCAGGCCGAATATTTGCGCCGCGAGAACCAGCGCCTGCAAAAAGAGTTGAAAAAGGCGCAAACAGGTCTTTTCGGCTGGTGGCGCAAGACGAGCGCCCGCTGGAGACGCAGCTATGAAAAACGAACCGCCAGGCTGCAGCACCTTCTGAACAACCTGAAAGGGAAGCGACACGCGTGACCCCTGCTCCGGCGACCATCTCTGCGGTGCGCGACTATTGGAACGTGCGCCCCTGCAACGTGCGGCATTCCACCAACCCGGTGGGCAGCCGTGAATATTTCGACGAGGTGGAGAGGCGAAAGTATTTTGTGGAGCGGCATATTCCTGCCTTCGCCCAATTCCCCAAATGGAAAGGCAAAAGAGTCTTCGAGATCGGCTGCGGGTTGGGCACTGACGCTGTAAACTTCGCGCGTGCCGGCGCCTCTTACACGGCCATCGAGTTATCGGAAAAGAGTCTGGAACTGGCCCGCCGGCGTTTCGAGATCTTCGGATTGAAAGGCACGTTCTACCACGGCAACGCCGAGGAAGTTGCTGCCATCGTGCCGGCGCAGGAATTTGATCTCATTTATTCCTTTGGGGTCCTCCACCACACACCTCATCCGCAGCGCGTGCTCGAAGGCATCAAGAAGTTCCTGGGCTCGAATTCGGAATTGCGGCTGATGATGTACGCGCAGCATTCCTGGAAGCAGATCATGATCGCAGCCGGCCTGGACCAACCGGAAGCGCAGGCTGGCTGCCCGGTGGCGTCCACATTGACGCAAGCGGAATTGCGCGAACTGCTGCGAGACTTCGAGATCCTGGAGATGCGCCAGGATCACATCTTTCCCTACGTGGTCGAAAAGTACGTCCAGTACCAGTACGAGTTGGCGCCCTGGTTCAAAGCCATGCCGAAGGAAATGTTTCGGGCGCTGGAGAAAACGCTGGGCTGGCACACCCTCATCACATGCCGGCCACGTCGTTGAATCCGCAGAGCCGCCCGGACACCGATCTGCTTAAAGGGGCCGGCGGCGGCCATCCCGTTTTTTCCGCCTTCCCGCCCTGGAGCGGACCGGTGGACATGAGCCAATATTCTCCGAACCCTCTCGGTGTGCGCACACGACGCCTGTTCACGCAGAATATGGCCAAGGGCGCTGCAGCCATACCGCCAAGCCAGCAACAGTTCTTTCAAAGCCAGTGGCCCCCGGCCAGCGAAGAGTATTTTGAATGGATCGATCTGCTCGAGGCCGTCTCGCAGGCGCATCAAACCTTTACCATGATCGAACTGGGCGCGGGTTACGGTCGATGGCTGGTCAATGCCGCCGCCGCTCTTCGCCGGCGCGGGCATCACGATTTTCGGTTGATCGGGGTGGAGGCCGAGCCGACCCATTTTCAATGGATGAAAGTTCACTTTGCGGAAAATGGTCTCGATCCCGATCAACACTGGCTCATCGAGGCTGCCGTCGCCACACATCGAAGGGGCGCCTGGTTCACAGTGGGCCGGCCCGATGCCTGGTACGGCCAGGCCGTGGTCTCCTCGCCACAGAGCTCCTTTCCGACGCAACGTGTCAAAACCGTCACTCTGGACTCCATCCTGGCCCGCTGCGATTGGGTGGATTTTGTGGATCTGGACATTCAGGGCCTGGAGCTTGAGGTCCTCGCCGCCGCCAGGAAAAACCTGCAGCGAAAAGTCAAACGCGTGCACATCGGTACACACAGCCAGATGATCGAGCAGGGTTTGCGCAAGCTTTTCACCGATTTGGGCTGGACCCAGCTTGCCGATTTCAGCTCCGGCACGACGGTCGAAACACCTTACGGCCAGGCGTCTTTTCGAGACGGCGTTCAGAGTTGGCTCAATCCCCGGTTGGCGGCGGAATGGCCGCACAGACGTCTGCCACTTGTCCGTCGAGTCAATCGCTGGTGGCGCCAGCGACTCGGTATCCGGGAGCGCCAGATCCATTAACTGTTCCCCGCAAATGCACGAGGCCTACCGAATCAGTGCGGAAGCAAGACTGTGAACACACTGGTTTTACACAAGCGCCTCTCATTTTTGATCCCGCTGAAATCGTTTTGAAGCATGTTTCCTCTGTCCGTCTGCCTGCAGCACGCCTCCGTGCACATGCAAATTGCTTTTGAACAGGTGTCCGAAGCGTAGCCGCGCTTGTCCGGTTCTTCGGGTGGCTCGATTAGTCCTCTTGACGACTGTGATGGCCGCTGAAACACCTGTCCGATCCTTGCGCACGGGCAGATGCCGAACAGATAACAACAAGACAAATAAAGCAGGATGGAGGCAGCCGACGCTGGACGATATTTCGCCCGTCCGACCGCATTCTGATTACGAGTGGAGGTTTAGAGTGATTGCCAAAAGTAATTTCCGGAATGCGAAGTTGATCGGCGTAGCGGCGTCTCGGCGGCAGAGCGCCGCAAACAATGGGAAAAGACGGTGCTCTGCCGAGACGCCGCTACGGCCATGCAAAAGGAGAGGCTTCGGTCTAAGATGATCAGATGATCACATTGCGAATATGACAATACCATGGACTGACCGCAGCAGCCCGTGAAGGTGGTTGGGCTCGTGGGTGAGAGTCCCACCCGTCGAATTGGACGGTTCACGACGGAACGGCCCAGTGCCTGTCCGCCCGT
>Ga0137429_1000746_pt1 | contig 11877 bp, 9 predicted proteins | sample EasRivERMZT736_2_FD_102304 | JGI IMG/M metagenome (GOLD analysis project Ga0137429, IMG submission 102304) | Soil microbial communities from meander-bound floodplain in the East River, Colorado, USA - East River MetaG ERMZT736_2 | ecosystem: Environmental > Terrestrial > Soil > Floodplain ...
CATACATCAACCGCTCTGGCGTCGGCGTCGACTACCGGCAGTTCTATCACTTCCTGGAAGGATTGGTCCGTTACGAGGAGTGGCCCGCCTTGATCGACGATCGATTCAAGCATCGTCCCCTCGCCCGCGTCGACCAACCGTGGTCCGATCCGCGGCGCTGCAGAAAGATGTTTCGCAAACTATTTGCGCGTTTTCGGAACAGCATCCTGGTCGTTTCTTATCGCAGCGATGGCATCCCGTCGATCGACGAACTCGCGATGATGCTAGGGAATGTCAAGAAGCGTGTACGAGTCATCAATGGTCCCTTGTATCAATACGCGTTATCGAAGAATCCTCAAAGCCGGGAAGTGCTGTTGATCGGACAAGATTAGACCAGATTGCGAAGTTGTATAGCATGGCCTCTGGTAGGCGGCGCTGTCCCGCTTCAAGGCCGACCGCCCACCTGTCGCTGTGGGCAAAGGCCGTACTTTGTTGTAGGCGACACCGTCGTGTTTCGCCTGACCGGGAGCATCGTCTCCACCGTCACCTCGATCGCGCCGTTCGGAAGATTCTTTGTCGATACATATCGGAACGAAGGTAGGCGTCCCCGCGGACCAACCCCCAGTTTGACGGCCAGGTTCCGCGCTGCCACGACTTCCGCCGCCCGTTGGGCCATCAGTCGGCCTTGAGCGCCGGGTAACTTCGGCGATGGATACCCGATTCCCAGGGCTTGCACTGCGGCGGCGGGCATGGGGAATGTCCCTTGGCCCGTTGAGGCGCCCAGGATCATGCACACCATTAGGAACGCCGTCAGCATCGCTCCAACCTCATCGACCGTCTTCCCAATCCGACCGTTTATCAGACAGGTCGAGCGCGGGTCCGTTAGAAAGATTCGGGCCTACACCCGGTGGAGGCCCTTTAGCAGGCGTTGAGATTCGATCGACGGGCCGATAATGCCCCGGCAACATGCGGCGTGGCCAACTGTACCCACCGCTCGTCGGAATCGGGCGTTAACGTAATGGTCACCGATTTGAACGCCGGTGTACGCGACTCCGGGTCAGCCTCCATCGGGACCAGAATGTTGGCCTCGGGGTAATACATCGCCGCGTTGCCCGACCGGATCGCGAACTCCCGAACGAGCACGCCCCCCATTTCACCGGCGGCGCTCCGCACGCGGACCCGTTGATCGACCTTCAGGCCCATCCGTTCGATGTCAGCCGCATTCATCAGGATGACGCCCCGCCGTTCCTGATGACGATAGATGTCTTCCTCTTCGTACACGACGGTGTTGAACTGCCCCTCGCTGCGGATGGTCATCAGCCGCAATTCGTCCGCGCACAAATCGCCTTTGGGGAAGAAAACGACGTGGAGCTTCGCTCGTCCCGACGGGGTGGCGAATTTCGGGGAATCAAGCCTCCGCCCACCAATGTGGAACTCTCGTTTCGTAGCGTCGATCGCGGCGATCTGCTCGTAACCCGGAACAATCGCACCGATCGCTTGGCGAATGTTGCGATGCTCTTCCATCGACGACCAGTCAATGGGGCCGTCGTCACCCAGCACGCCGCGAGCGATCCCAGCGATCGTCTCGACCTCACTTCGGGACCCCTCCCACCGCCGCGGACCGCCATCGCTGAGCCGCACGAAGCTGAACATCGACTCTTGCGTCGTCGCCTGCCCTTCCTCATCGCGGGCCAGCATCGGCAGGATGATCGTCTCCTTTCCCCGCCCCCAAACGTGGCCGGTGTTGAGCGTGGTGCTGAAATAAACCATCGACTTGAGTTTGCCGATGGCCTGCGCCGCTCGACGGGAATCCGGTGTCGCTCCGTAGAGGTTTCCACCGAGGCCCCAACCTGAGTGAAGGCGCCCGTCATTCATCGCCTCGATGCACGAGAGCGTGTCCAATCCAGGGGTTGTGGGCAACTTCACTCCGAAATGTCGCTCCAATCGTTCGAACACCGCCTGTTTCAGCGCCGGCGTCACGCCCACGGATCCGATGCCCTGCACGTTGCTGTGCCCGCGAATCGGCAGCAGTCCCGCGCCTGGTTTGCCGACCATCCCGCGTAGCAGCGCGAGATTGGCGATCGCGCGAACGTTGTCGACACCATGCAGGTGGTGGGTAATTCCCATGGTCCAGGCGAAAATCACTCGTGTCGCCGAGCCATACGCGCCGGCCATAAGATCAATCGTCGTCTTTTCCACGCCGCTGCGCTCGACGATTTCCTTCCACGAGCTGCGTCGCAAATGATCTCGAAACTCCAGCCAACCCTCCGTGCCGTTATCCAAGAATCCTGAATCGAGCAGGCCCAACTCCTCAATCCGTTTGCCGACGCCCGTCAGCAGGGCGATATCTCCGCCGATATGGGGTTGGACATAGGCGGTGGCGATTTCCGATCCGAATACCAGGCTCCGCCAGTCCGAGGGCACGCTGAAGTTCACCAGTCCCGTCTCCCTCAGCGGATTGACGACGATTACGTTGCCGCCTCGGCGTCGCAACTTCATCAGCGCCCGCATCAGCCGCGGGTGATTCGAGGCCGGGTTGCCGCCGATCAGGAAGAACAAATCGCAGCGTTCCAGATCGTCGAGGGCGACCGTCGCGGTCCCCGTCCCCAAGGCGCTGCCCAGCCCCACTCCGCTAGCTTGGTGGCAGTAGTAGCTGCAGTTGTTGACGTTATTCGTGCCGTACAGCCGCGCGAAGAGTTGCAGCAGGAATCCCGCTTCGTTGGAGGATCGGCCGCTGACGTAAAAAAAGTTTTCGTCAGGCGGCGTTCGCTTGAGGACAGTGACACAGCGTGACATCGCTTCGTCCCATAAGATCGGGCGGTAGTGCGAGTCGTCCGGACCGGCGTACACCGGCTGGACCAGCCGACCCATCGCCTCCAGCTCCCGGGACGTGAATTGTCGGAGCTCCTTCAACCCGTAGGTCGCAAAGAATTCCGGCGCGATGCGCCCCTGCATGTCGGCCGCCATGGCCTGCATCGACTTCTTACAGACTTCGGGGAACCGGCCGGCCTCGTCGACCATTCCACCGCTCTGTCCACCCATCCCCAGAGCGCAAGTCTTACACGCGTTGCGGCTGGACAACGCCTTCATGAACTTGAGGATCCCGCCCGACCGCCGCGCCATCTTCCAGGCGTATGAGATCGCCGGCCAACCGCCGCCGGTCGTCACTCTGCTCATTAGTTCTACTCCGGTCCCGTAGAGATTGTCGGTGGCCGATCGCCGATTGTCGATTGACGCACGTTCGCGGTGAACAAAAAATCACCGAAAGTTTCCGCCAACCGCGAGCTTGTTTCCGAAAAAGCCAATGCCGAAAGATCTTCTCCGCCGACATGGGCGGCGTTTCGTAACCTACTACAAATAAATAGCTTATGGATCGTTCGCCCTATTCGAATAGGCACATCACTTGGCGATTTCTAGTAGAATTCCTTTGTAGACGCCTTGACCGCGCGCCGACTGATCGACACAATGCCATGCTCTCCACTGATTAGAAAGGTGAGGACCGTGGGTTTACATCGAACGCATCGCAAGAAAATGGAACAGATGGACGCCCTGCAGACCAAGGCCCGTAATCGCATCTTCAAAGATCGCGAGCGGGATCGGCGAGATGCACGGATGGTTGACGTGGTTCGAGCCGGCAATCTGCCCTATTCACCCACGGTGATGAGTTGGCTCAGCCGAAAACTCGACAAGCCGTCGACCAGGATCACCTCCGCGGACGTCAAGGCTATTTTGGCGTAGTCCGCAGCGAATGGAAGCGCTCGGGTTCAACCGAGCGAAGTGCGAATTTCAGGAACGCGGCCGATGTTGAGCTTCACGCCGGCCGTTGGTGTGATTGGGCCATATCATTCACCTCTACGCTCGGGTTGCATAAGCGACTTAAACTAGCACTACGGTCTTGGATTTGGGATCGTAGGCATCGCGCAGGCCATCGCCGATGAAGTTCAGCGACATCAGCGTCAACACAAGCACCGCGCATGGGAAAACGATTAACCACCAGTACCCCACGAACGTGTTGACGGCCTGTACCCCGTCGGCAGCGAGTCGGCCCAACGAAGGCGTCGGTTGTTGGATGCCGATGCCGAGGAAGCTGAGGAACGATTCTTGCAACATGGCCTGAGGGATAACCAGCGTTGCATACACCGCGATCGGCCCGACAAGGTTGGGAAGCAGGTGTCGGCGAAAAATGTGAAACGCCCCGGCGCCGCACGCTCTGGCCGCCTCGACAAAAGCCTGACCGCGAAGCGACAGCACTTGACCCCGGATCACGCGGGCCATCGTCAACCAACTCACCCCGCCGATGGCGAGCAACAAGATAATAATGTCCGTTCCTCGCGAGTGACCTCCCAATAGAATCGCCAACGGTCGGGTCAGCCCGACTTTCAGAAGAATTACCATCAGAATATAAGGCAGCCCGTAGAGCACATCGACGAAGCGCATCATGATGAAATCCACACGACCGCCGGCTAGTGCGGCCGCTGCGCCCCAGGTTACGCCGATGGCGACGGCAATCATCGCCGCGGCCAGTCCGATGGCCAGGCTGACCAAAAACCCCGGCAATACTCTGTAGAACAAACTTCGCCCCAGGTCGTCGTGGCCGAACCAGGAGACGGCGTAGTGCGCGATCCGAGCCGCAGTTGGAAAACGCGGGTTCTTCTCGTAGTGTTCGTACGATACGATTGGGCGCAGCGACGGCGGGTGGCGGACGGCCTCGGCCAACTCCTGCACGTTGTACCAGCGGCGCGACAGCGGCAGCGTGCCGACGCTCGCCGCCAGCAGCCCGGCGAGCACGATCATACTCGCCGCGGTGATGTACCAAGATTTGGTACGAGGCTTCGTGCCCGGCATCAGACGGCCCCCGAAATCCGCGGATCGACCCACGCATACACCAAGTCAATCAACAAGTTGAACGCCACCAGCAGGGCCGCGAATACTAGGACCGTGCTAAGAATCAGTCCGGGATCACGGTTGAGCGCCGCGTTGACGAAGTGCTGTCCAATGCCGGGAACGCCAAAGACTTTTTCGACCACGAAGGAACCGGTCATCGCCTGCGCCGTCGCGGGCCCTAGATAGCTGAGTACCGGCAGCAAAGCGGGCTTCAGGGCGTGTTTCCACACCACCGTTCGCGGCCGCAGCCCTTTGGCGAGGGCCGTGCGGATGAAATCACTCCCCAGCACGTCGAGCATTCCCACCCTCGTCAGTCGCGCGATGTAGGCCACAAAGGGCAAGGAGAGTGTGAGTACGGGAAGCGGCAGATGGGCGAGCGCCCCCCAACCACCTACCGGGGCAATCCGAAGGAATAGGGCGAAGATCGTCAAAAGCGCCGTTCCCGTGACGAAAGTGGGAAGCGATATACCCAGGAGCACGAGCGCCAGGCCGCCGGCGTCGAGCCAACCGCCGCGACGAACGGCGCCGACCACTCCCAACGGCACGCCGACCATCAACGCAACGAGTATCGCAAGGAACCCGATCAACACCGAGACCGGCAGGGCACTGGCGATGATCTGATTGCAGGTCCACTCGTTGTAAGTGAACGTGGGGCCGAAATCCAACCGCGCCGCACCGGCCAGGAATTCGCCGAAGTAAACCCAGTTGTTGTCCATGTGGTAGCGAGCGCGGAGGGCTTGCTCGGCTTCCGGCGGCATGTTCCGCGCCCCGGACTGAAACGGATTTCCCGGAATCGACACCACCATGATGAAAGTCAAAGCGTAAACGCAGGCGACGGTTATGAACCCGGCAATGATCCTACGGATAATTCGGGCGGTCATCGCTCGAGGACGCTCCCTCTTTGGTCGCGTCGTCCGACGGTGACGTAGCGGAAGGGAAACCACAAGCGGGCGTTGGCGTAGAGACCCTTTACGTACGGCTTGATCGCCAGGGTCTGGGCGTAGTGCAGGACAGGGAGGATGGGACAATCATCCTCGACGATTATACTCTCGGCTAGTCGGAGAAGTTCAGCTCGGGCCGACGGCTGTGTCGCGAGACTCGCCGCCGCCAAGAGTTCGTCGTAACGCGGGTTCGAGTATCTGCTGTCGTTGTTGCCGTTGCCGGTCCCAAGGCAATCGAGGAACGTTGTCGGATCATTGTAATCTGCATACCAATTACCGCGGGCGATCATGAAACGCTGGTTGGCCTTTTCCTCCGCGAAGGTCTTGCTTTCCTGGCTGCGAAGCTCGACGTGAATACCCAGGACCTCTTCCCACATCCGTGCGAGGGCTTGGCAGATTCGCTCGTCGTTCGGAACATAAAGCAGTTCAACGGGGCCAAGCCCGACCCCGTGCGCGTAACCGGCCTCGGCGAGCAGTCGTTGCGCTTCGTTCACATCGCGGCGCAATCCGCTGGGAGGTACATAGCCCGGTATTGCGTCTGGCGGTACGAAGGAATGGGCGACGCCGTCGCCGCGTTTCAAGACGTTTTCCACAATCCGCTCTCGATCGACAGCTAGGGTGAAGGCCTTGCGAATGCGGCGGTCGACAAAGGGATTTGATCGGCCACCGACCATCGGGCTAACGCAATTAAAACTCAGGAAGTACGTCGCCGACAAAACGCAAGAATGAAAATCCGGCCGCTCGCCGCTGCGGTATAGACGCGCAATCTCATGATCGTATGGGGCGCTCATATCCGTCAAGAAGTCCACGTCGCCCGTCTCATAGGCCATGATGGATGCGCTGATGTTGTCGTATTCCAACATGTCGATCGTTCGACACGCGATCTGTTCCGCCGCCCGGTAGAAGGGATTCACGCGGAATCGAGCGCGGCGCTTAAACGTCCAGTCGGAGAGCATGTAGGGTCCGTTCGTGACCAATCCGGGATAATCGTTGCGATGGTAGTTTGGCTTGGTCCATTGCGGATCGTAGACGACAAGCCCTTCGGCAGTGATCGGTAATCCGTGATGCCTCTCGCGAAGAAGCTCTGTACTTTCGTGGCAAGGGAGAAACGTCGGAAACGCGGCAAGATCGAGGAAATAAGGGCACGGACGCTTCAACCGCACCTCCAACGTGCGAATGTCCACGGCTCTTAGACCGACTTCGTCAAATCGGGCGTCAAGTTCGGCGCCGTGCGACGTAAGCACGGACTCATGAAAACCAGTCTGGTCGATGGGCGTCGCCGTTAGTAGGGTCACGGCTTCATTACGCCAGCGGACGTATTCAGCGGCCCCGACGATATGGTCGGTGAAAAGGAAGGTGTAGTCGGTGGCCGTTCCGGGTTCCATTCCTCGTCGCCACCCACGAATGAAGTCACCGGCCGTGAGCGAGTCGCCGTTCGACCAGCGGGCGTTTTCGCGAATGGTGAACGTGTAGACAAGTTGGTCCGGGGAGATGTCCGGTGGAAAGAGCGCCGCTCCTTCGATCGGCGTCAAGGTCTTCGGATCCCACGTCGTAAGCCCTTCCCAGATGTTGAGGGCGACGCGGAAGTCCTGCGTCCAGCTCATCCGCGCGGGGTCGAGGGTATGAATCCCCGACGGGTTGACGTAGGTGAAATCGGCCCGAGGTTCTTTGGCGGTGAGGGCGAACAGCGACACGGACACGACGATGAGGCCCGCACAAATCAGTAGAAGTCTTCGGAACATGACGGCTCTGGCAGCGGAAACACCCTTGAGTGTTTCCGCAAAATCGTCAGCCCGGATTAGCGACCGTCCAATCAGCCACGGCATCAGTGGGTGCCGTGGCGACAATTACCCTACGGTGCCCCGATGGCGACATTCAACGGTGCTGCGTTGAGGGCGCCGGGTTCCTTGGACTGGGGGTGGCCGACCCATTTGTAGGCCTCGGCAAGTACTTCCGCCCGTCGATCCTGCCCGCCGGAGGCGATTTCGTCGCGGATTTTTCCGCCTTTTCCAGATACCAAGTTCTCGAGGATAGCTTCCCCGCTGTCCATCAACCGCTCCAGCCGATCCACTTCGTAGAAGTCTAACCCGGTGGTGTTGTACCGCTCGGCGTCCAGCCGCAAGAACACGGCGAGCGGACGGGCAAGCTGTTCCTTCTGGGCCTGGTTCAGTGCTGGAAGGACATTCGGGTTGCGAAAAAACTCGAACGCCTCGACCTCAGCGCCGTCGGCAATCACCGCGCCGCCCCGCCGCTCCGTGAGACGCTTTTCGAAGATGGCAAGGTACGCGTCTAATACTGCCGGAACCTGGGTCGGGTGGGCAAGCGCGAGGTAGATGCGACCAAGTACGATTGGACTGGACTCAGCCAACCCTGCTTCTTTCAGGGACTTGACCGCTTCGTCGAGCTTCGCCTTGTCGGCCGCAATCACCGTTTTCTGTGCCGATAGCCCCTCCGCGCATAGATAGCGGGCAGGTTCATGCTTGGACTTGAGCCCGGCGAACAGTCCTGGAAGCGTCTCGATGCTACCCATGTCCACCAATACGCGAGCCAGGGCAAAGGCGACCCATTGATCGAGCTTGACATTGCCAAACTGGGCGGCGGCGATCGTCGCCGTTTGTGCGGCCAGTTGGGCCTTAAACGGCGGTGAATTCGCCGGATTCTCAAACTGGGTTTTGAAGGTCTTACGGAAAGCGACGGCGGCCGCTTGGCGCTCGGCGTCGGGCGTTGCGGCCAGCTTGTCCACCTGGACCTGTACCCAGTCCGCGATTCGACGTTGGTCGGCGGCGCTGATTTGGGGAAGTGGACGGATCGTGTTGATCGTTTCGTCCTCGGGAGTCGCATTTTGGGCGTGGACCGATCCGATAAGGAGCAGTGGGACACCGAGGCCCCATGCGACTTTGAAAAGGTCACGGCTCTGCATAGACAACATCTCCCGTTGGGGCGATCCTCGTTCTCCGGCTTTGCAACATCGACCGGGGAATCAAAGGTAAGGTTCGCCCGGACGCCGACGCAACGCTCCGTCGGTGGCAACACCCCTGAGTGTTGACCCGAGCAGTTCATCGCTCCGGCGGGTTCCCGCGCCGGTCCCGACTTGTCGGGACTTGGCCGATCCAGCCGATGCAGAGGCTAACGAAAACCCCCGGATAGTGTCAAGCCGGAGCCGGGTCTCGATTGGAAAGGGGTAAAACAACCTAATCTTGGAGTAGGTAATGGTTCCGGCTCACGACACGTTGCCGACTCTCCGAAGTCAGAATGGTTCGAGAAATGGGTTTGTCGTATTGGGAGCCGCCGGGCATGGTGGCGGCTCGCTCGAACGAGGAAAGAGCCTCGCCCTTCAGTATTCCGACCGCCGAAGCGTTCGCCCTTACCGGCGGCGGGCATGATGAGGTAGTACTTGGGCATCGTGCCGAATTCTAAGCGAATCTCCGCGCCATTCAAGTCGAACGACCAAGCCGCACTGAAATCGCCGCGTTACGGTCCTTGCGACGGACCATTGTACGATGGACAGTTAGCCTCGAACCCACACGTCAAAATGAGTTCCTTCCAGGTGCCCCCTACGGCGTTACAGCAAGGAGCCGTAGTTACGACGCAATCCTCATACGGCGGAGGTCGGCAACAGGCGCGCTGATCCACCTTACAATAGGCCGCCTCGGACAGAAATGTCCCGGCTGCCTCCGCGCAGCAACTCTCAGTCCAGACGACGCATGAGCCGTCCGATAGACAACACACCGCCCCACTTTCACATGCGTCTGGCACGTCGTTGCCGTTGCAGTCCTGACAATCGGTGTTCGCTCCCTTAAACGCCCCGCCGGCGTTGGTGCAGCAAGCCTGCGATTCGACCATGCACTCCGTCCCCACGCAACACGCTCCAGTTGGCGCTCCACACGCGCTTCCCGCCCCGAGAAACTCACCATGGCACGAACACTCCGTGGCGATGGAGCATTCGCCCTCCGGTGTGCAGCAGGCGCCGTACTCTTGTGTCGTAGGTCCTTCGCACGGTGCGGGCCAGCCGTTTCCGTTGCAGTCTTCGCAATACGTTCCCGCGCCGCCGAACGTTCCACCAAACGCGGCGCACCAACTCTCCGACGCCACTAGGCACAGCATCCCGCCATAGCAACAGGCACCCAACGGTTCCGAGTCGCACCCATCGGGGATATTGTTGCTGTCATAATCCTCGCCGCAACGGGCACCCTCGCCTTTGAAGGTTCCGCCGGAGGCAATGCAGCAATCCTCCGGGATCACATTGCAACCGTTACCCGCGCAGCAGGCCCCGGGGGATTCGCAGGCGTCATCCACGGCATTCAGATTGCAGTCCTCACCACAATCCCCCCCTTGATACATCCCTCCTTGATATAGGCAGCAAAGCTCGGTTTTGCTGGTGCACGTCCCATCCAGGCAACACGCACCGGTACCACCGTTGTTGTCACACTCATCCGGAATCCCGTTGTGCTCGCAGTCCTGACTGGTCCCAACGGCGATTTCGTGCGAATCGCAATCCCCGTTCAAATTGCAGTCCGAAAGCCTCCGGTCAGCCCGGCTGGGGGCAAAATGCCGAATGCAGCGCGCATTGTCCGCCGAGGGCTGGGTGGGAGGAATGGGAGGAGTGCCCGTCGGGACATCCAAATACGAAACAGCGGGGTTGGAGTAGTGTAGAATCTTCGGCGGAGTTCCATTAGCCTCAATGGTCCTGAAGGCCGGGCTCTGGCTGTGAACGTACGCATGGCAGTATCGGGGCACAGTCGTTGGAAGAACGCCAACTTGGTGTCCCGCTCCCAGATTGTGCCCCGCTTCGTGAGCAAAACCCCAGAAGCCATTGCCGACCGCATAATTCCATAGAACCAGACTACTATTGCCCGGGACATAGGCGATCCCGCCCAGGTTTCCGGGAATCCCAGTTAGGAACAGGCTGGACATGTCCGCCTTCAGTCGATCGCGAAGGACGCCTGCCAGCGGCATGCAACTTGAAGTCGCGAAGCACGTCAGGGCTTCCGAGGCGGTTGAATAGTCCGATTCAAAGTAATCGAGTTCCGCGGTACCCACCAGGCGCATGAAGGATTGAATGAGGCTGTTCTCGAAGGCGATGTTCATCGCATCGACAGCCTCACCAATGACATCGTTTATCGGTGTTCCGGCGGCCTGCGCTGCGATGCGCGCGGCCGGGGTATACATTACCAATATATCGATGACGCAGCCGTCGTCGGTGCATTGGGTCGAGTCGGGCCCACCAGGACCGAAGCACTGCTCAGGCAGCGGTGAGTACGCCTCGGGGTCCACGTAGCCTTCCGGATCGGATTCCATCACGCCACAACCCGGGTCTTGGGCGAGCGCCGCGCTCACCCCGAGAAGGCAAATACTCACTCCAATTAGGGAAATAACCATTGTAATCCTCAGGCCCAATAAAAACTTGGATCGCATGACACACCTTCCTCTTACGTTTCAATCGCTTTTCTTCCACGGGAATGGATCAACACCGTTCCAACGATCAATAGCAACAAGGTCATGACGGCAACTCCCCATTCGCCAAGAGCGGGGATTGGTTTGGGGGCTTCGTACGCCCCCATATCCACGACGGCGCTCCCACCCATGTTTCCATTGACCACCCGAGGGTGCCCGTCGTGATCGACCGTCACAAACGGGGGCACCGCGTTGTTGTCTCCCGCGTCCACGCAAGGAGAGCCTGGGCTTAGATGGAGATCATCGTCCTCGTTGCCCACGATTCCATCCGCCCCATCGAGGTCGACTAATAACGGATCCTCGTCTATGTTTCCGTCTCCCCAATTTAGCGTTCCCATGCCGCCGACTGCACTCTGTCCACCTTGGACATCGCTGTACGAAACTGTCATTTGCGGAATGGACTGGTTAATCTTTCGCAGATACAATTGCGGTCCCTCCAGCCGCGCAGTATTTGCCCACAGAATCGAGTTAACTGTCTGTACTACGGCGGAGGCGGACGCGTAAACTCCTCCTCCGTAGTTGTAAGCCGCGTTCGCTGCGATAGTGCAGTTTCGGATGGTCGCATCACAGCCAGCGCAGTCCACTCCCCCGCCGCTGCCCCCCGAGAAGTTCCCCACGA
>Ga0137429_1000747_pt1 | contig 11873 bp, 7 predicted proteins | sample EasRivERMZT736_2_FD_102304 | JGI IMG/M metagenome (GOLD analysis project Ga0137429, IMG submission 102304) | Soil microbial communities from meander-bound floodplain in the East River, Colorado, USA - East River MetaG ERMZT736_2 | ecosystem: Environmental > Terrestrial > Soil > Floodplain ...
CATCGTTCCGTTCTCCGCCGGCGACACGATCATCACCCTGTCCCTGTCGGTGCAGGTCTATGGCGCACAGGAGACGTTCAGTCTCTTCACTCGGCTCATCGACGATCCGGCGGGCGACACCGTCTTCGCGTCCGGGCCTGACCCGGTCGTGGCGATGGCGGGTGTCCCGAACCCGCCGGCGGCCACGCCACAGTTGCTCTACACCGGGGTCGGCTCGGAGGCGACTGGCGTTCGCTTCGTGCAATCGCTGGCCTCCGCGTTCTTCGGTGACACAGTGTCGTTTACTGCCGAGGCGTTCGGCTCCGACAACGTGGTGATTCCGAACACGCCGATCCTGTTCAGCAGCTCCGACACGCTCAAGGCGCGGGTGCCGGAGAAGGGTGAGGGCGTCGTGGTCGTGCGGAGCCAGCGCGGCAGCACCAGTATCCGTGCCGAGCTGCTGCGCACGTCGTTGACTCAGCCGGCCGCCGCTGTCACGCGAACGCTGGTGGTCCAGCCGCGCGCGGCGACATTGGCAGTGCAGGCTGGGAACAACCAGAGCGGCGCCGTGGGTACCGCGCTCCCGCTGCCGGTAACTGCGCGCGTGTTGGCCGCGGACATGCTCGGCGTGCAGGGCACTGTGGTCACCTTCGCGGTCGCGTCGGGCGGCGGGTCCCTGTCGGCGCTCGTCGATACGACCGACGCCACGGGAGATGCGTCGGCAACCTCGGTGGTGCTCACAGCGCCGTAGCGTCGTGGCTCGTCGCGCCTAGACACCAACAAATGCAGTTGTCCGCGCTCTCTTCCGCGTGGTCCGCGTGGTCCGCGCAAGAACTTTTGCGCTCGGAACCGTGACGAACGGGCCTGAGTTGGCTATGAGCGGGCCGCCAAGCTCTAAGCTCCTCTTGACTTCCTACAGGAGCCAGGCAACTGTCATGTAGGAACCCGACAGGAACGGCTTCATGAAAGACCTGGCGCCATCCGACGTCCTTCGCGGCACGCTCGATCTCCTCGTGCTCAAGACGCTCACGCTCGAGCCGATGCACGGCTGGGGCATCAGTCAGCGCATCCAGCAGATGTCCAGGAGCGTGCTCGACGTGAACCAGGGCTCGCTCTACCCTGCCCTGCAGCGCCTGGAGCTCAAGGAATGGATCGACAGCGAGTGGCGCGCGAGCGACAACAATCGCCGCGCGAAATACTACCGTCTCACGGCCAAGGGCCGGCGCGCGCTGGGCGCAGAGACTGAATCCTGGCGGCGTTACGTGGTGGCCGTAGAAGACATCCTCGCCACTACATGAGGACCGGACGGTGCTGAGGTCGATTCGTCTGCGGCTCCGTGCGCTGTTCAATCGCGCTGGGGTCGAGACCGATGTGAACGACGAGCTGCGGTTCCACCTCGAGCAACAGGCGCAGCTCTACATCCGCGATGGAATGACGCGCGTGGACGCCGAGCGCCGCGCTCGGCTCGCGTTCGGCAGTGTCGACAACGCCATGGAGTCGCACCGCGACGGACGTGGCACGCGCAGCCTCGAGGACACGGTCGGCGACGTTCGCTACGCCATGCGCACGCTCTGGCGCGACCGCGGACTCGCGATCGCCGGCGTGCTGACGCTCGCGCTCGGAGTCGGCGCCACGACCGCCGTGTTCTCCGCCGTGAATGCCGTGATGCTGCGAGAGCTTCCCTTCAGAGATTCGGGGCGGCTCGTCCAGGTCTGGGAAGAAAACCCGGAGCGCAACTGGTACAAGAACGTCGTCGCGCCCGCGAACTACTACGACTGGCGGGAACGGGTGCAGGCGTTCGATGGGTTGGCGGCTTACACGGACTACCTCACCAACGTGACGCTGCTCGGCCGTGGCGAGCCGCAGCTGCTCACCGCGGCATACACGACCGGCAACTTCCTTTCGGTGCTCGGTGTGACGCCGCGTCTCGGGCGCGGCTTCGAGCCGGCGGACGACTGGGACAACGGCCAGCGTCCGGCAATTCTGAGCCATCGCGTGTGGCAGAATCAATTCCGAGGCGACACGGCGGTCATCGGCAAGACGATGTCGTTTGGCGGGCGTCTTCCATGGCAGATTGTCGGAGTGATGCCTGAAGGCTTCGCGCTCCCGACGCCTGGCACCGACGTGTGGCTACCGATGCTCTGGCCCCAGACCAACCGCGCGGAGCTCTGGTTCAGGCGCGCCCACTGGATGCGCGTCGTCGGCAGGCTCAAGCACGGCGTGTCGCACGAAGCGGCCAACGCCTCGCTACAAACCGTCGTGATGCAGCTGCAGACCGAATATCCGGCGACGAACACGCGCATGGGCGCGGGCATCACGCCGATTCGCGACTGGATCGTGGGCGACACGAAAAAGCCGCTCGTCATCCTGCTCGCCGCCGCCGGGATCCTGCTGCTGATCGCGTGCGCCAACGTCGGCAACTTGCTGCTGGTGCACGCCCTCGGCCGCTCTCGCGACGTCTCGCTGCGATTCGCGCTCGGCGCCACGCGCGGGCGCGTCGCGCGGCAGGCGTTGACGGAGAGTCTCGTCTTGTCCGCGATCGGTGGAGCCGCCGGTTTCGCGGTCGGATGGATGGGTGCGCGCGGGTTGCTCGCGATGCAGCCCAGCGGCATGCTGCCGGTGACCGACATCCAGGTGGACTATCGCGTGTGGCTGTTCACCATTCTCCTCACGACACTCAGCGGTCTGCTGTTTGGCTTGGCACCGGCCATTGTCGTCACGCGCCAGTCGCCGGCCGACGCGCTCAACAGCGGCGGTCGCACGTTCACCGGTGGCGGAATGCGCCGGTGGGGACGGTATCTCGTCGTCGCCGAGGTCGGGTTGGCTGTGATGTTGACCATTGGCGCAGGCTTATTGCTGCGCAGCTACGATCGTCTCTCGCGTGTCGCGCCCGGGTTCGACCCGCAGGGCGTTCTCACAGCGACGCTCGCCATTCCGCCGTCACGCTACGATTCTCTGAACAAGGTGGTGGTCTTCTATCGATCGCTGATCGCGCGCGTCCAAGCGCTGCCGGGAGTGGAGCGCGTGGCCGCCGTACGGCAGTTGCCGGTGACCATCAGTTCGTGGTCGAGCAACCTGGCCGTCGAGGGTCGCCCGCCGTTGGGGCAGACCGACATTCTCCATCGCGAAGTGGCCGGCGACTACTTCCGCGCGATGCGAGTGCCGTTGCTGAACGGCCGCACATTCAGCGACGCCGATACCCGCGAGACGCCGCCCGTCGTCCTGGTCAACGATGCGCTGGTGAAGCAGTTCTTCCCGAAGGAAAATCCCGTTGGGCTGCGGATCACGTTCGATCGCGTGCCGGATTCCACCTCGATGTGGCGGACGATCGTCGGGGTCGTGGGGAGCGAACGCCAGGGCAGTGTCGCGATGCCGCCGCGACCGGAGATCTTTGCCCCGCACCAACAGGACCCGTCGCGCGGGATGACCGTCGTCGCCCGAATGCTTCCCGGCCGCGATCCCATGACCATTGCCGCCCCGCTGCGCGGCGCTGTGCGCGAGCTCGATTCCCTGCTGGCGATCATCGCCCTCCGCCCGATGACCGAGGTGCATTCGCGGGCAATGTCGCGCGAGCGGTTCATCGGCGCTCTCGTGTTCGTATTCGCGGCCGCCGGCATCGCTCTCGCGGTCGTCGGAGTGTTCGGCGTGCTGGCGCAGCTGGTTCAGACCCGCTGGCGCGAGATGGGCATTCGGCTCGCGCTCGGCGCGCAGCGGTCGCAGGTGCGCTGGCTCATCGTGCGGCATGGCGCCACGCTGCTGGTTTTTGGCATCACGAGCGGTCTGTTGGTCGCGCTCGGGGCGACGCAGGTGCTGGCGACGCTGCTCTACGAGGTGCGCCCCACCGACGCGCTGACGTACGGCGTGGTGGCGCTGCTCATCGGGGTTGTCGGGATGTTCGCGGCATGGGTGCCGGCGTTACGGGCCAGCACGGCGAACCCCGCGACGACATTGAGGTCAGATTAGGCTCGCGGGCGCTTGGGAGTTCGTCGTGGATTCGTTTTTACGCGGACGACGCGGAGCACGCGGAAAAGGGCGCGGACAACTGCATTGGTTGGTTTCCAGGCGCGACGAACGGTGCGAGCCGGGAAACACAACAACGGTCTTGAAGTGTCCGTGCAGTTGTCCGCGTGCTCCGCGTCGTCCGCGTAAAAACGTTGGCGCTCGGAGCCACGCAGTTACTCGTACGACAGCGCAGCTCGCGTGCTGATCCGCATCGCCCGGTACGCCGGCCACGCGCATGCCACGAGCGACACGACCACCACGACCACGAACCAGCGCAGCATCCCGGCCGCATTGGGAATCAGGATCACCGGCACCTTGAGCATCACGCGACCGAAGGCTTCGCCCAGCGCGACGCTCATGGGCAGCGAGAGCGGGACGGCGATCGCCCAGCTCAGGATGGCGATGACCAGCCCTTCGACCTGAATCATCGTGAGGATGGCGCCATGCCGCGCACCGATGGCGCGCAGCACGCCGATCTCGCGCGTCCGCTCGAGCACGGCGAGGCTCATCGTTGAAGCGAGCCCCAGGCCGCCGACGATGATCATGATCTGGCCCATGACGCCGAGAAAGCTCGCGACCATGAGCAGGTGGTCCTCGACGACACGGCGCTGCGCTGCCACAAGTTGTCCCGACTGTACCTCGAGGCCCGCGTCGGCCAGCTCGGCTCGCAGACGCTGAATGAGATCCAGCTGCGACGCCGGGCCCTCTAGCGCCGCTTTCACCACCACCGACGTCGCGCCACCGTTCGCCACGAGCGCACTCAATGCCTCGCGCGGCAGATACGCGGCGGCCGACGGGCCGGTCTCCGCGATTCCCACTACGGTCCAGCGTGTCGGGCGCCCGGCAATGAGCAGCGTTACATCGTTCCCCACCGCGAAGCTCGAGTCATCCACGACAAGGCGGCGGTTCGCGACCAGGGCATTGGAGTCGCCCGGCCGGAGGCCGCGACCAGCGATGAGGTTGAACGACAGCATTTGCGTGTTCGTCGGCGGCCCGGTGAGAGGGAACGCGTTGCCGAGCGCTCCGTCGGCCCGCTTCAGAATCGCGCGACCGTTCGTCCAGGCCTCCGCGTTCGCGACACCTTCGACGCGCGCGACAGCCACAACGATGCTGTCGGCCGCATGTGGCTGCGCGAACCGCAGCACCATGTCGTAACGGTGCACCCCAAACACCAGGTCAATGGAGCCAACGATCGCGGCACGCAGGTTGAGCGCCCCGAGATACACGGCGCCCCCCATCGCGAGCGCGACGAGCGTCAGCGTCAGGCGCTGCCGGCGACGAAACGCGTTGCGCAGTGAGAGCAGCAGCGGGCGCGTCACTCCTCCAAGTCGCCGCAGCAGCAACGGCTGCTCGCTGTCCCCGCGCCCAAGGATGCCAAAGTCCCGCAGCGCGTCGCCGACGGAGATGCGCGAGCCGCGCAGCACCGGCGCCGCGGCGGCTATCACCGGGAGAAGCGCTCCGACCGCGAGCTGAAGGCCGAACGCCCACAGCGGGATGCTGAACCCGGTGATGTCGAAGTTGAGCATGTCCGCCGAAAACCGCGCGTACATCCGGCCGAGGATGGCGGCCACCGGCAATGCGATGGCGCACGCGGCGAGCCCGAGGCCGAACGCGAGGGTGAGATACATGCGCGCGATCTGGCCGCCGCGCGCGCCAATCGACTTCATGATGCCGATCTCGCGCACCTGACCCGTCAACATCGCGGTGATCAGGTTCACCACGAGCAGCCCGCTCATCAGCAGCGCCAGCAGACCGAACGCGCCCTGCGTGAGCAGCAGCGAGTCGATCTGGCCGGCGTGGGCATGCTGGCCGGGGACAGGGACGTCCGTGTCGTACACGCGCCGGCCGGAGCTTTCGACCAGCGCTTTGACATCATCGGCGACGCGTCGCACGGCTTCGCGATCCAGCGCCGGATTGCTGACGACGATCTGAAGCTCGTTGAGCGCAGCCGGCGCACCGAGCCGAGCGAGCGTTGCGGGAGTCGCGAAGGCATAGACGACGTGCTCCATCCAGCCGGGCGGGAGCCCCACGTCGCGCGCGATGCCGGCGACGTTCAGCGCAACGGCCGGCGCGTCGCCGACCTGGATCTCCAGCGGATTGCCGATTCCGGCGCCCGAGAACTCCACCGACGACGCCTCGACCACGATCGCGCCGTCGCTCGGCGGCCATTCGCCGTGTTCGCTCTTGAGCACGCCGATGCGTTTGTCGAAGTCGTTCGTCGCGAAGATCACGGCGGTGCGCCAGCCAGCATCCGTCTTCGCACTACCGGTCACGGTGCGACGCGCCTCTGCGTTGCGAATGGCCGGCAGTTCGCGGACACGCTGCAACAGCGCCGCGTCGATCGAGTCCGTGCGCAACGTCGCCGACGCCGGGTTGCTGGCGCCGAACTCGCCGCGTGTCACGCGGCGCAGCAGCGCCCACTTGTTCAGCACCGCGCCCGAGCCAATGATGCCGATGCAGATCGCCAACACCACGAGCGTGGTGCGCGATTTGTGCAGCCACACGTCCCGAACCACCTTGCGCCAGCGAGGGCTAAGCATGCACGAGCTCCTCAGGCGCGACGAGGCGACCATCAGTAAGTGCCACCGTGCGCGACGCGAAGCGCCGGGCACGCTGTTCGTGCGTTACCATCACGACGGTCTGTCCCTCGCGCACCAGCTCGGCCAGCAGCTCCAGCATCGATTCGGCGGTGCGGGAATCGAGGTTGCCCGTAGGCTCGTCGGCCAGCAGCACTGCGGGGGCGTTCGCGAGGGCGCGTGCGACGGCGACGCGTTGCTGTTGACCGCCGGACAAGGTGGACGGCAGCTTGTCCGCTTGATCCGCGACTCCCAGGCGCTCGAGGAGCCCGAGCGCGCGATCCCTCCGCTCGCGCGCCGGCCAGGTGCCGCAAAAATCCATTGGCAGCATCACGTTTTCGGCGGCTGTGAGCGTGGGCAGGAGCTGAAAGAACTGGAACACGATGCCCACGGCGCGTCCGCGCCAGGCAGACATGTCACGCTCGGACAGGGTGTGCACCGCGGTGCCGCCGACGTACACTTCGCCGCGTGTGGGCCGATCGATGCCGGAGATGAGGCCGAGGAGCGTGGACTTGCCACTGCCGGACTGTCCGACGACCGCGACGAACTCGCCCTTGTCGATCTCCAGCGTGACGTCGTCCAGTGCCGTGAACTCTCGGGCGGCGACGGGAAACGTCTTCGTCACGCCGCGGAGTGTGATGAGAGGTTGCGTCATGCCGGACAATACGGCGATGTGCGCGCTTGGGAGGCCCGTTCGACGTACTGGGCGGACCGTTCAGCGAATTGTCGGCGCTGGGAGGACGGTCCGCGCGTAACGTGTCACAACGCGCTACGCTCGGGATGACACTTTAGCGCGTTTCGGAATGACCGCTCTAAACGGAGGAACCATGAAGGTCCGTTCGACAATCACAGCCCTTCTGTTGCTTTCGCCCATGCTACTCGCCGCCCAGCATCCTGGCGCCGCGCCGGCACGGTCAGCGCCTGCGGAAGCGAAGCAGTTCGACTTCCTCATCGGACAGTGGGAGCTGGTCGTGAAGCCGCAGGCCGTCAACCTCGGACAGCGCATTCACGGCGTGCCGAAGTTGCTCGGCACGTGGAAGGCGTGGCGCGTGCTGGATGGCTGGGGCATCATCGACGAATTGCGCATCACCGACGAGTCGGGCAACCCGCGCTCGCTCACGTCCGCAACGCGCATGTACGACGCCACGGCGCGGCGATGGATCGTCTCCTCGGCTGACGCGTATCGCGGCACCTTCTCGCCGGCGACGTCCGAATGGACCGGTGGCGCGATGACGGCCATGTCAAAGGGCACGGACGCCGAGGGCAAGCCGATTCTCACACGATCACGGTACTGGAGCATCACCCCCACGAGCTTCAAGTTCGAGCAGGAGCGCTCCACGGACGACGGCAAGACGTGGAACCGGACCCTCACCATCGATGCCAAGCGCGTCGCCGCGGCGGCACCCCGCTAGTAACGTTCCTCATGTCGCGTCGCGTCGTCTGGCTGCAGCTGTTGATCGGGTGGCTGCCGGTATGGGCGTTGGTCATGCTGCTCATGATCGTGGCCCACCCACAAATCGGTATGCGCAACGCGGCGATGGGCTCGTTGCGCATGATCGTGGCGGCCGCCGCGCTAGGCCTCGTGGTACAGCGATTCGTCGAGCGGCGCCCCTGGCCCGGGCGTGTCACCCCTCCCTTCGTGGCCATGCACCTGGTGGCGGCCACCGTCTATTCTGTTTCGTGGCTGGTACTCAGCAGCGCCATCGTCAGCGTCTTTGAGGGAGCGCTGGTGCTCGCCGTCGGCCCCAGCATGCATGCCACGCTCGTGATGGGCGTCTGGCTGTACGTCATGATCGCCGGCGTGTCGTACACGACACAGACCAGCGAGCGCGCCGTGCGCGCCGAGGCCAATGCGGCCCGCGCCCAGCTCGCAGCGCTGCGATCGCAGATCAATCCGCATTTCCTGTTCAACGCGCTGCACACGGTGGTGCACCTCATCCCGCGTGAGCCGAAACAGGCGGCGCTCGCCGCCGAGCAGATCGCGACGCTGTTGCGCACCGCGATCGAGGAGGATCGCGATGTCGTGTCCGTCGCCGAAGAGCTGGCGTTCGTCGAGAAGTATCTCGAGATCGAGCGCGTTCGGTTCGGCGATCGACTGCGCGTGCGGTTCGATGTCTCCAGCGAAGCTCGAAGCGCGACGCTTCCATCGTTTGCGGCGCAGACGCTCGTGGAGAACGCCGTACGGCACGGGGCGGCGCCGCGCGTCGAGCCCACCGACATCACGATCGCCGCGAGCATGTCGAACGGCGCGCTGACGCTCGCGGTCCGGGACTCCGGCGCCGGCGCCACCGACGCACAGGTTGGCAACGGCTCCGGCACGGGGCTCAAGCGTCTGCGCGAGCGTCTCGCCGTGCTGTATGACGGCCGGGCAAGGCTCGACATCGCGTCGGGCTCCGGCGGAGTCACGGCGACGCTCGTAATTCCGCAGGACGCGGCCGATTAGCGTGACCGCCGCGCCCGTGTCAGTCGTGATCGCGGACGACGAGCCGGTCGCGCGCCTGGGACTGCGGGACATGCTCTCCGGTGTGCCGTGGCTTACTATAGTAGGCGAAGCCAGTAATGGCCTCGCCACCGTCGAGGCGATCAACAAGCTGAAGCCGGAGCTGGTCTTCCTCGACATCCAGATGCCGGGCCTGCTCGGCACCGACGTGCTGGCGCACGTGACGCACCGTCCGTTCGTCGTGTTCACGACCGCTCACGCGCAGCACGCGGCCACCGCGTTCGAGCTTGGCGCGCTCGACTATCTCTTGAAGCCGTTCGGGCAGGACCGGATGCTGAAGGCGCTCGAGCGTGTGCGGGCCGCGCTGGGTGAGCCCCGAGACACGCTGCCCGCGATCGATCGTTTGCGCGAGGCGCTGGGCACGGGCCCGATGACGCGCCTTTTCGTGCGTTCGGCCGGCGGCGTGATCCCGGTCGCGGTCACGAGCGTGGCGTGGTTCGAGTCGGACGGCGACTACGTCGTGGCGCACGCCGGGAAGAACCGCTACATGCTGCACGTCCCCCTCAGCAGGCTGGAGGCGCGTCTCGACACCCAGCGCTTCGTGCGGATCCACCGGACGCGGATCGTGAACCTGGATCACGTCGCCGCGTTCCGTCCTTATGGAAAGGGGCAGCTCCAGGCGGAGCTCAAGGATGGCGGAAGACTGATCGTGAGCCGGGAGCGGGCACGCGAGATTCGGGCATTGGGGCTCTGAGCTCGGCGGCTGGCATCAGCGTAGTGAAAGGAAGAGCCTTTCACACGGATGACCTCCCCTAAGAAAGTGCCGGTGCAAACCGTCTTTCCCCGAGACGAGTCTAACCGGTAGCTTTCCCCTCCCTCCAATTCCCGGACCGATGCACAAGCTGCTGATCGCTTCGACGCTTGCCCTAACAAGCGCCCTCTCCGCACAGAATCCGCCCTCCGCCCCGCCGGCCGCTCCGGCAACCGCGACGCCGACGGTTCCCGCCAAATGGGACGTCTCGGCCAAGCGTGCGACGTCGCGGGACGTCGAGTACGAAGTGAACCAGGGGACCTGGATGTCGCTCGACGTCTCGCCCGACGGCCAGACGATCGTCTTCGACATGGTCGGTGACATTTACTCGATGCCGATTGCCGGCGGCGCCGCGACGCTGCTCCTTGGCGGTCCCGCGTACGAGATGCAGCCGCGGTTTTCGCCGGACGGCAAGCGCATCGCATTCGCGTCCGATCGCGACGGGTTGGTCAACGTCTGGACTAGTGACCTCGCGGGCAAGGATCTGCGCCAGATCTCGAAGGAGCGCGAGCGCGAGGTTTCGAACCCGGCGTGGACGCCCGACGGACAGTACGTCGTGGCGCGGAAGCATTTTCGCAACACGCGCTCGTTGGGCGCGGGCGAGATGTGGCTGTACCACAGCGCAGGCGGCAATGGGCTCAAGCTCACCGACCGGCGCAACTGGGAGCAGAACGCGACGGAGCCGATCGTGTCACCCGACGGACGCTACGTCTACTTCACCGAGGACGTCTCGCCGGGCGGCGGCTTCCAGTACAACCGCGACGCGTACGGCGTCATCTACGTCATCCAGCGTCTCGACCGGCAGACCGGGCTGCGCACAACCGCGGTCAGCGGCAACGGCGGCTCGCTGCGCCCTCAACTCTCGCCCGACGGCAAGACGATGGCGTTCGTGCGACGCGTGGGGCTCAAGAGCGTGCTGTTCGTGCGCGACATCGAAAGCGGGCGCGAACGCGAAGTGTGGAACGGGCTGGATCACGACCAGCAGGAAGCGTGGGCGATCTTCGGCACGTATCCCGGCTACGACTTCACACCCGACGGCCGGAAGATCGCGATCTGGGCGCAGGGAAAGTTCAATTCAGTGGACGTTGCCAGCGGCGCCGCGACGCCGATTCCCTTCACCGCGCGCGTGAAGCAGACGATCACCGATGCCGTGCGCTTTTCGCAGATGATCGCGCCCGACAGCTTCGACGTGAAGATGCTGCGCTGGGTCACCGTGTCGCCCGATCAGCGGCGCGTCGTCTACACCGCGCTCGGCAAGTTGTGGGTGAAGGAACTGCCCTCGGGCCAGCCGCGTCGTGTCACCAGCGATGCACGCAACTTCGAGTATTTCCCCGCGTGGTCGTCCGATGGCCGAACGCTGCTGTACTCGACGTGGGACGAAGATTCGCTCGGCGCGGTTCGTATCGTCGGCCTGGACGGTCGCGGTGCGCGCAAGCTGACCACGAAGTTGGGGCACTACGTGGAGCCGCGCTTCTCGGAGAACGGCCAGCAGGTGGTGTATCGCCGCATCGGTGGCGACGGGCTGCGCGGCAACTTCTATGCGCAGGACCGCGGCGTGTTTGTCGTGCCGGCCGATGGCGGTGAGCCAAAGCTCGTCACGGAGGACGGCGCCGATCCGCGCTTCAATCGCGCCGGCGACCGCATCTTCCTGTCGGCGCAGGAGGGCACGAAGTCCGCGCTCATCAGCGTGAACCTCGCCGGCGCCGAGCGGCGCGTGCATCTCATGGCCGAGAACGCGACGCAGTTTGTGCCGTCGCCGGACGAGCGGTACGTCGCCTGGGTGGAGCGCTTCAATGCCTACGTCGCGCCGCTGCCACTCACCGGCAAAGGCGTGGACGTGAGTCCGTCGGTAGCGGACTTCCCTGCCCGCCGCGTGTCGCGCGACGCCGGACTGTACCTGCATTGGTCGCCTGACTCACGCCGGCTGTATTGGGCGCTGGGTCCCGAGCTGTTCCAGCGTGACGTGTCGCAGACGTTTGCGTTCGAGACGCAGGACACGACGACGCTGAAGAAGGACCCCGAAGCGAAAGGGGTGCCGATCGGCTTCCGCGCAGCGCAGGCCAGA
>Ga0137429_1000751_pt1 | contig 11811 bp, 9 predicted proteins | sample EasRivERMZT736_2_FD_102304 | JGI IMG/M metagenome (GOLD analysis project Ga0137429, IMG submission 102304) | Soil microbial communities from meander-bound floodplain in the East River, Colorado, USA - East River MetaG ERMZT736_2 | ecosystem: Environmental > Terrestrial > Soil > Floodplain ...
ACGCTTGACGCCGGCGCCTGTGGTGGGCAACTAGCTCATGTCAGTAGTGACAATTGGCGCAATCGTAGCGCGCGCGCTTCCGTTCGGCCGATGGCGTCACCGAACGGCTCGTATCGCTGACGTAGCCGGTGGCGCGCTGTCCCGCGAGGGGATCGTAGCCGTTGACGTGACAGTTCACGCACCAGCCCATGTTGAGCGACGAGTACTGATAGACGCGATCCATCGTCTGGACCTGGCCATGGCACGTTTGACACGTGACGCCGACGTTCACATGGCGCATGTGCGGAAAGCGCACGTACTCCGGCAGTTTATGGATGCGCACCCATGGGATCGGTTTGCCGTGACCCGCCGCGAAGTACGCGTTGAGCTTTTTGACCTCCGGCTTGTCGGTGGAGAGGATGAGGTGGCACCCCATGCAGGTCGACACTGCGGGCATCCCGGGGTCGGGCGACTTGTTCGCCGTGTTGTGACAGTACAGGCAGTTCATGTTCAGGTTTCCCGCAGCATGAAGAGGATGCGGGAAATTGATGGGCTGAACCGGTCTGTTGTTTTGCGAGGACGACGCGCCGCTATAGGCGGATAGGGCGACGGCGCCAATGGCGAGGGCGATCAGTCCAGGAATCGCGGCCCACTTCCGTCGCTGCGTCATGCGATGGGTCAGAGTGGTCCATCAAAACTTTGTGAACTATTTCACAAAGTCCGGCTGAAAATCTGTCCAGCGCCCTGCGTGCACGCAAGTCGGGGTTCTCTACCGCCTGAATGCGACGGCTGAAACTAATCACACGAGTTCGTGTGTGAAGCCGGTGCTTCGCATTGCGCGGCTCAAGTTCGTTCACACGGAAACGCTCTTCCCTTCACTGAAGAGATGCTCGGGGTCCGCAAGCGGCGCGTCCGCCACGTCCGGCGGGAGTAAGTCGAGATTTGCGCGTGGATTCTGTGTGAGTCGCAACGGCCACTGCGTGCCGAACACGAAGCGGTCGCTGCCCACCGATCGGAACAGCTTCGCGAGATGATCTTCGGGCGGGCCCCACACCCAGGAGAAATCCCACACGACGCGGCGTTGTTCCTCCGGGGTGAGTCCCCAGTGGACTTCCTCGATGAAATCGCGACCCGCCGCCGTCACGACGATGCGCACGCGATCGCCGGCCCGCGCCAAGGCGCGAACAGCCGCGGCCTGAAGATCGCCCGCCACATCCAGGGGATGCCGTTGCCGCATGTCCTCGAAGCGCACCGTGAGAATCAGGGCCAGCCGCGATTCGCCGCACGCGACGGCCAGTTCCGCCATCCGGGCATCGCCGGCACCAAGCTGCCAGAGTTGAGGGTACGCGCGTACCGCCGGCGCGCCGGCGTCGTGGGCAACCTTGAGGGCGCGTTCCCATTCGGGCCAGTCGGGCCGCACCGTGGGCACCGGTCGCAACCTGGTCCCGTGTGGCTCGAGCGCCGTGTAGAGCTGGGCGTTTCCCGCGGCCGGGTCGCGATAGAACGCGGACGGCAGGTGTCCGACCCAAGCGCCGCTCAGCTGCTCGCGATCCAACACCCGTTCGAGCACTTCAGGGTCGGGATGGGGCAGGAACCGGAACGGGTAGGGCCCGATCAGCGCGTTGACGTCGATCATCGACGGGCCGTTCTCGGCGGCGCCTTCGGCGCCGGTGCGTTCTCGGTTCTCGGCGAACCAAGCCCAAACACGCGAGCCGCGTTGCGCCAGCGGATGTCGCGAACATCGTCCTCGGATGACAGGCCGGTGTGCTCGAGCGCGCGGAGCTTCGCCAGTCCTGTTTCCATCGTGAGATCGCTCCCCCACAAGAGACGCTGCGAGCCGAGCGCGGAGACCGCCTCGTCCAGCATGCCGCGATCGACGCCGCTCCCCGAGGTATCGGCGACAACGTTCTTCACGTCGCGAATGGCGGCGAACGTGTGGAGGTAGTCCCCTCCTCCGCCGATATGCGCGAGGATGAACGTGACGCGCGGATGGCGGCGCGCGAGCCGGGCCAGGTCGGCGCCGTCGGAGATCTCCTGGTTGGGCCACTCGCGCCGGCGATGCTGCCAGATGTGATGCAGCAGCGGAACCCGGCTTTGCGCCGCCAGCTCGCAGATGGGATCGAGCAGCTTGTCGTCGGCGCGGCGGCTCGCGAGCAGCTTGATGCCCACGGCGCCCCGCAGGACACAGCGCTCGATCTCGAACAGCGCGTGCGTCGTGTAGTTGGGGTTCACGGTGACCATCATCCGCACGAGCTCACCTTCGCTCTGGCACAGCGCGAGCATCGCGTCGTTCCCCGCGGTCGCATCCTCCGGAGACGGGAAATACGTCGGTGACCGGAAACCGTAGGTTCCCAGGATCGACGCGACATGACACGTGATGCCCATGCGCACGCCCGCGCGCAACCGCGCCGCATTCACTTCCGCCCAATCCGATCGGCCGCACCCGGCGTGAAGAAAGTGCGCGTGGGCGTCGATGAGTTGTTCGTTCGCGTCAGTCACTTTCTTCGCGCTCGCGCAGCGCCACGAACGCGGCGCTCGCGCCCGATTCGATCTCCCGGATCGCGTCGTCGTCGTGGGCTACCGCGGCAAAGTTGTAGGCCCCGCGCTTGAAGAGGACGCCGTTGCGCGCGGCCGCAAGGAGAAACTCCGTTTCGACCGCCGCGTCATCGAAGCGGAGAAACCACATCGGATCGATGCCTTCCACAGCGACACCGGAGACGCCGCTCGCGGAGAGCGCGTCTCGCACGGCGGTCCGCATCTCCAGCCCGGTGCTCCAGAGCGTCGCGCAGATGTCGGCCTCCTCGTACCACGCCAGCACGGCGCCGGCCGCGGCCAGCGCACCCGCATCGCTGGCGAGCGTGGATGAGATCCATGTTTTGTCCGCGGCCTCCATGAGCGCCGCGTTCCCGCACACCGCGGCAATCGGAAACCCGTTCGCCATCGCCTTCCCGAACGCAGCCAGATCCGGCGTGATGTCCGCGTATTGCTGGTAGCCGCCGGCCGCGAGGCGGAAACCGGTCTTGATCTCGTCGAAGACAAGCACGGCTCCCGTATCATTGCAGAGCGCTCGCGCCCGCTCGATCCAGGCCTTCGACGGCAACCGCTCGATGACCGGCTCGAGGACGATCGCGGCGAGTGCGGAGCCCGCGTCGGAGACCGCGCGCTCGAGCGCGGGAACATCGTCGAACGGAATCGCGCGGAAGTGCTGCTTGGTTCCTTGCGGCACACCCGGCGTGTCCGAACACCAGTCGTGCCACCCGAAGTACCCGCAGCCGATGACCAGGTCGCGTCCGGTGTAGGTGCGCGCGATGCGTACCGCGGCGCTCACGGCCTCCGCGCCGGTCTTGAGGAATTGCACTCGCTCGGAGCATGGAATCATCCCGCAGAATCGTTCAGCGACTTCAACCTCGAGCGCCGGCGACAAGCCGGAGACGGAGCCGCTCGCCGTTGCCTCGATCACCGCGCGCGTCAGCCGGGGTTCCGCGTAACCCAGCGCCACGCTTCCGAGGGCCATGGTGCAGTCGACGAGCGTCTCGCCCTCAGTCGTGATCAGGTGGCAACCCGCGGCTTTCACGAAGTGGGTGGGTGCGCCGTCCGCTGTGCCGTAGAGCGCGTCGACGCGTTTGCTGCCGGTCGATGCGCCGCCCGGGATGACGCGCCGTGCGCGCGCCGCCCAGTCTGGCTGTGCCTCGTCGATTTCCCCCGGCGGCTCCTGGTCGTCCGGCTCGGCGTCCTGCGGCTCTTCCTCGGACACGGGTGCCTGCTGCGGAGCGTTTGGCGCGGGCTGTTTTCCGAAAAGACGCGAGAATACCATGGATCAAATAGAGAAGGCTACGCCCGGGCGATTCAAGTACGCTGTCGCTCCATGAACCGAATGACCTCGAGCGCCATGGCGCGTATCAGCGACAGTTCACGCGCGTCGGGAGCCGATCTGGCCGTGAGCGACCGCAGGGTGCGCATGATGTGCTCCCGCTGGCGCGTCTTGAAGAACTCGATGGCCTGGAGCGATCGCTCGACGTCGCCGAAGTACTGCTCGAGCTGCGCCTCGGTCGCGGGCGGCGCGTCTTTGCGCGGCGGAGCGATCGTGCGTGAGGCGTCGCCGGCGGCGAGGTGCAGCTCATACAGACCGATGAGCACCGCCTGCGCGAGGTTCATGGACGAGTGCTCCGTCGTCGGGATCACGACGGCCGAGTGCACGCGGTCAAGAATCTCATTGGGGAGGCCGCTGTCTTCACGGCCGAAGACCATCGCCACCGGGCCGTCCACGGTCGCGGTGAGCAACGCATGCGCTGCCTGCTTGGGATCGAGCACGTGCCACTTGGCCGCTCGGCGGCGCGCGGTGAAGCCGACGAGCCGGACACAGTCCTGGACCGCGGCGTCGAAGTCGTCGAACACGCGGATGGCATCGATCAGGTCGCGGGTGTTGTGCGCGATGCCTTCGAGGCGGTCGGGCTCGTACGGTGCGGGACGGACGAGCCGCAGGTCGGAGGCGCCCATGTTCTTCATCGCACGCACCGTCGCGGCAATGTTGACCGGATCCTGCGGCTCGTGCAGCACCACCCGGACGCGTGACAGGCTCATGGCACGAGCACGAGCGGGACGAGACGCGTGGGATCATGGCGGTCTCCACGCAGGTACACGAATTCGCCCCGCGCGCCACTCATGACCAGCTGGCCCCGACGACGCTGCCGCTGCGACGTCGTCTCGTTCACGATGACATCCACATCGAGAGGATACTCCCCGGAATCACCAGGTGGTAACGTCAGCTCGATGCGCATCTCGTAGCTATCCGCGCCCCCCCGACGCCACGTGGCGACCGGCGGGAACAGCGCTCCCCAATCCGCGATCTGGCGCACGCGCACCCGGGGGCCTTCCGCCTCGGGCACCAGCATCCAGGCGCCGCTTCCCTCCTGCGCTCGCACGTAGAGCTGGATGCCAGCGTTCATGGTGTCAGCCGGCTCGTTGTCGAACGGATTCGTCGCGTCAGCAGCGCCAAAATGATGCTCGCCAGCGTTGACGACGGCGAACACGACCAACCGACGGCCGTCGGCTCCCATCGCGACCGTGGCGCGCGGCGAGCCGGCGGCGGTCCAGGGATCTTCAGACCGTCGGTAATGCGGCTCCCCGAGCTCGTAGGCGATCAACGCGTCGCGCTGATCGCGCGCCATATCTGAGAGCCAGCCATCGGCGAGCCGGCTACGACGCAACACGGTCGGTGGGCGTGTCGCCGGAAGCGGCTGCTGCCTCGATTCCGGCGCCGGGCGATAGCCGGAGAGATCGATGCTGCTGCGCGCCGAGCCGGCGAACAGCTCCACGTGCCATCCCGAGGCGTCACGACGATGCTTGTGCCGTTCGCCTCTACGACACTCGACGATCAGCGCGCCGGTGTCGGTCTGCCAATCGACTTCGCCAGTCCAGCTCACCACGGATCGCAGCAGTCCATCTCTGCCGTGGGAGCGAACAACGAAGAATGGGCGTAGCGTGGAGGATGGCTGGCCGGGTGCTCGCGCCGCGAACAGGGCAATTGCCCGATCAGACCACAGGCTCGCGACGAGCCTCCGCTCCATGCGCTCGGACGACAGCGTGAATTGCTCGTGCGAGCCTTCCGCCGACTGGACACTGGTCGCGAACGCGAAACCATCCTCGACGCCGGACCCACCGTCCAGCTCCGTTGGAAGCATCCTGGACACCGCCGTCGCATCGAGATGCCAGGGCAGATCGACTCGCACGTCGCGTGGCGCGGTCCACCGTAGCTCATCGATCAGATAGTCTGGTGCGACGACCACGGTCCGCTCGAAGCGAACGCCGTTCTCCGGGATGCGGAACTCCGCGACGATCCACCCGAGGCCTTCACGCTCGTCGTACGCGATGAGCGCTCCGTCGCGTATTGGCTGCGACTTCCCGTCGACGATGGGCGCGTTGTGAGCCAGCGTGCTGCGGTACCAGTGCAGTGACGGGTCCACATACGATCCGGTTCCGAGATCGTCGAGCCATCGCGTCTCGCCCTGGTACAGCGTCAGGTTGAGGCGATCCGGATGACCATGGCCCCCGCCGGACTGTCCGTAATCCACGCCGACGTAGATGTCCGCATCCCGGCGAAACACCGCGAAGCCCTGCGCCTCTAGCAACGCCGAGCGCGGCGGCGATGGGACGAGCGGAGGCAGCTCGGGCAGCGCATGCAGCAGCGCCCGCCAGCCGAGGTCGGCGCGAGTCAGTGCGCACGACGGACCATTCTGCTCGACGTCCGCGGTGGAACGCGCCCGACCCGTGTCACGGCGCTCGTGGCCAGACTCGTAACATCTGGCCAGCGCGCCGTTGAGCGCCGGATTGCGACTCCGCGCGAAGCCGAGCTCGGCCAACTCGGCCATGCGCCATTGCCGCAGCGACACCGCGTACTGCGAGTCTTTGCGCGACGGCATCGTAAAATCCGGGAGGGCGGTGCGATACGGCGCTTCAAATGCCCGCTGAAATCGGTCGCGCAATTCGGGCTCCAGCTCGCGGCCTCGCGATTCGCACAGCGTGACGCCGTACCACAGGCCGCGGAGCGCGAACTGGTGGTAGTTCTCGCCCTCATACCACGTCCCATCGGCCAGGAGTGCCTGCGAGAGATGGGCGCGCAGACCGGAGTCGCCGTCGATCAGTCGCTCGAAGACGCCCGCGTCACCACAGAGCGCCGCTGACGCGAGCAGGGCTGCGTTGCTCCACACCTGGCGGTTCGACATTCCCTCGTCGTACTCGGCGATGAGTGCGCTGCTCGGTTCGACGATCCGGTCGCGCACCAGGTCGGCCGTCGCCCGGTCACCTGACCGCTCCAGGAAACCGGCGGCCAGGGAGATCTGGAGCAGCCAGATGGACTCCAGATACGTGCTGAAGAACAATCGCGTCGGGCCGAGCACGTTGTCCCGATTCGGATACTGCAGGTAGCGCTCCGCGTACGCGCGAAGAATGTCCCGAGCCAGTGCTGCATGCGCCGTGTTGCCACCGAGCAGATGAAACAGCGACGCGTGGACCGCGCGCTCGGCGAGCCACAGCTGATACGAGGTGATCCAGGCGCGGTCGTGCAACTCGCCCTTGTGGATCGTCCCGCATGTCGGACAGCGATGCCGGTGCGGCGACGACGGATCGAAGTCGAGCGCGGCGCCGTCGAGCTCACAGCGTCCTCCCGCGCGCGACAGCAGCGCCTTGGCTTCCGGAATCAGCGGCGCGCGACCGACGAGCGGATCGAGCTCCGACGCCAGCGACGTATAGAGCGACGCGAGTGGCCCTCCCTTGCCCACCGCGCGCCGCCGCTCGTCCAGCTTGGTGTCGTGAAGCAGAAGCACGTCAGCGTCTCGCGACGGCGTCGCCGGTCCTAGGGACCGCGGTTGTCCATCGGGCGACGGCCACCAGCTCGCCCCTCAAGTCCATCGTCACGTTCTGCATCCGCGCGGAGACGCCCTGCAGCCCGCGTGAGTGATACAGCCACGATACCGGTACGTGTCGCGCCAATTCCGCTTGAATCTCTCCCCACGTGTCACGCAACGCCGCTTCGGTCGGCGCGCCGCGCGCTTTCGCGAAGAGCGCATCGGCTGCCGGCGAATGGAAATCCGCGTAGTCCAGTGAACTGCCGCGCTGGCCGGTCTCGAACATCGCGCGCAGGTATGCGAGCGAGAGATCGCCGGGGATGCCGGTGATCAGCATGTCGAAGTTCTTTTCCTTCGCGCGCGCGCGTGCCAGAAACGCGGCCATCTCGAGCTGGCGGATTTCCACCTGCATACCCCGCTCCGCGAGATCAGCCTGGATCAGCTGCTCAACCGCATTGTCGCCGCTGCCGACCGTGAGAAGCTCGACCGACAGGCGCTTCCCGTCCCGAACGCGCCTGCCGTCACGGCCGAGCCTCCATCCCGCGGCGTCGAGTAGCGAGTCCGCGCGCGCAGGATCCCGGACAGCGCTCATGGGCCGGGCGAGCGGATTCTCCGGAGGCACCGGGCCCGTCGCCGGGGTCGCAAAACCCGCGAGCGCCGCGTCCACGATCCTCGGGCGATCGATCGACACATCGACCGCCCGGCGAACGCGCTCATCGTCGAAGGGCGGGCGGTGCACGTTGAACACCAGAGCGTTCGAGAACAACACCGGATAGTCGATCACCTCAATCATGGGGTCGCGCCTTGCGAGGAACGCCATGGTCGGCGCGATGCCGGCGAAATCCAGATCTCCGGCGGCAAGTCCGGCGAACTTTGTCGTCGGCTCGTCCACGACGGCGATGACGAGCTCTCGTATCCGGGGTGCCCCACCCATGGCCGCCGGGAATTCGTCGTTGCGGCGGAACGTCCAGCGTTGTCCCGGCACGCGAGAGACAAAACGAAACGGACCGTTGCCGACAGGATTCGTGTTGAAGTCCGTGCGCCGCATGTCAGAGAGCGCGACGCCGGCGAGCTTGTGCGCAGGCAGGATCGGCAATTCCGCAAGAATCGATGGCAGGGCGCGCTGCGGCGCGTTGAATCGGACTACCAGCGCCGTGTCGGCCGGCGCGTACACCGTGTCCATCGCCGCGAGATCTCCGGCGCGGGCGAATCCGGCGCGAGGATCTCGCGCGGCTCGCAGCGTAAACACGACGTCCCGCGCCGTCGTTGCCGCGCCGTCATGCCAACGGAGCGTCGGCTCGAGACTGAGAGACAGGGTGCGGCGGTCGGCGCTCCAGCGCCACGCCCGCGCATAGTATGGTTGTGGCGTCAGCGCGCTGTCGTAGCGCGCCAGGGTCACGAACAGCACATGGCGCTGCACCTGGCGGGACAGCGGATGAATGGTGACGAGCGGATTGGCGGACTCGAGGTCGGTGCCGGAGGCGTACACGACGACGTCACCGGGTCGCGGGGACGGCCCGCACGCCGTCAGACCCACGAGAACGACGATCGCGATTGACGCAGTGAGCCGGGCGGTCATTATCCAGCCGTGCCAACGATGATGTTCGTTCGGCGGATCGGAACGGCCGTCGTGCTGTTCTGGCTCGTCGTCACGCTGACGTTCGTGTTGATCCGCTTGGCGCCCGGCGATCCCGCGGCATTTCTCGTTCCCCCCGGTGCGTCGGAGGCGGACGCGGCTCGCGTGCGCGCCGAGCTTGGACTCGACCGTTCCATGCTCGTGCAATATGCACGCTGGTTCCTGGCCACGCTGAGCGGCGATCTCGGGACCAGCTTCGGCACCGGTCGGCCAGTCACTTCGCTGCTCGCGGAAGCCGCGCCGATCTCGCTGTGGCTTGGGGGTGTGTCGCTGGCGCTGACGTTTCTCATCGGCGTCCCCGTCGGAATGCTCCAGGCTGCGAAGCGCGGCCAACTCACCGACCGCGCGCTCACGGTCCTCACGAGCGCCGTTTACGCGGCCCCGTCGTTCTGGCTCGCTCTCGCGCTCGTTGCGGTGTTCACCTATGGCGCGGCGACGATGGGACTGCCGTCCGGCTGGCGCCTGCCCGCGTTCGGGTTGAGGACGCCGGGCCTGGCGCTCGAAGGATGGGCGGGCTTTGTCGACCTGATTCGGCACGCGATACTGCCGGTGTCGATCCTCGCCGCCGTCGGTGCCGCGGGCATCGCGCGGTACGCCCGGACGAGTGTCGCGGACATTCTCGGTCTCGACTTCGTGCGGACAGCGCGGGCGAAGGGGTTGCGCCCCCGCGCCGTCTACCTGCGTCACGTCCTCGCCAACGTGCTCCCGCCGTTGGTCGTGCTCTTTGCGCTCTCTCTCCCCGGTCTGCTCGCGGGCTCGATCTTCGTGGAGTCGGTCTTCGCATGGCCCGGGCTCGGCCGCGCGACGCTCACGGCGATTCTGGCGCGCGACTATCCCGTCGTCATGGGCGCGACCGTCTTCTATGCGGCAGCGGTGATCGTCGCCAATCTTTCCGCCGAGTTGGTGTTGCCATGGTTGGACCCACGACGTGAGTCGGCATGATGGTTTTGCGACGCAAGTTCGTTTTCAGGCGAAAAGCACTTTTCCGGTCGCGTAGATGATCTCCGCACGTATGCTACGAGACCGGACGCTGACGTTTGCGATCGGATTGCTGGTCGCACTCGTGCTGGCGTGCGTTCTGGTTCCGTTGTTCGCGCCCGGCGACCCGCTCGCGATTGGAGACGTATTGTCGTTGCGCCTGCTGCCACCGTTCTCGCGGGACGCGGAAGGCCACTGGCATTTACTCGGCACGGATCGATTCGGGCGCGACCTCTTCGTGCGGATGATGCTCGCCGGCCGCGTGTCGCTGGCCGTTGGTGTCGCGGGTTCGGTTATCGCGGCGGCGATCGGGACGCTCGCGGGCGCGTTCGCCGCGTGGCGGGGCGGATGGATCGATCGCGTGCTCATGGGAATCGCCGACGCGCTGCTCTCGATTCCGCGACTCGTGCTGCTGTTGGTCTGCGCCGCGCTCTGGCAGCCGAGGCTCGTGACGGTCGTCGTGGTACTGGTCGCCACGGGCTGGATGGGTGTGGCCCGAATGATTCGCGCCGAGGTACTGGGCGTGAACTCGCAACCCTACGTCCATTCAGCGGTCGCGCTGGGCGCGCGACCCTGGCGCGTGTTGTGGCGACATGCGTTGCCGAACGCGCTGGGCCCCGCCATCGTCGCAACCACGCTCGGCGTCGGGAACGCGATTCTCCTGGAGAGTGGCTTGTCCTTTCTCGGACTGGGCATTCAGCCGCCGCGACCGAGTTGGGGCAACATGATCGCGGGAGGCCGCGACCTCATCGTGACGGCTCCGTGGGTAGCGGTCGCACCCGGCCTCGCGCTCATCGCGACGGTGCTGGCCGCGACGCTCATCGGCGACGCGATGCGGGACCGGCTCGCGGGCGATCGCGGCGCGCTCCGGCGCGATCTCGCCGAGCGCGTGTAGTCAGCGCACCAGAATCGTGACCACCGCCCGCGGAGGCGCCGAGAACTGAATCGCGTCGTTGCGGACCGAGAGCGGCGTGAGCGGTGTTTCGTCGAGGCGGGCCGTCATGGCCTCACGCAGCGCCCGCCCCAAACGCCACGATCCGGCGCACTCTTCATCGAGCAGGTTCGCGCAGCGCAGCACCAGCCACCCTCCGTCCTCGCTTTCCTTGGCGGCGGAAAACGCGAGTCCGGCGCCGTGGAGCTCGACCCCGTGCACCGGCGCGGCGACGCGCAGTGCCGAACGCAGCGATTCCCCCACGAGCGGAACGAGCACGTCATCGGCCGCGCGCTCGATCTCGTCGATGGTCGCTGGAGTACGCGGCCCATGCAGCAGGAGGCCGAACTCCGCCTCGAATGGGCCGAGACACTGCGCTTCCGGAGTGGGAGCGGGCCAGCCTGCATGGCCCGGGCGTTCGCGTAGGTCGCTGCGCGAGAGCTCGCCGACGGATCGGATCAGCGTGATGGCGATTTCGTTCTTGGTCGTTTCATACTCGGTCAGTCCGTCCGCGAACACCGTCGCACCACGCCTGGCGTCGAAGAGCGAGACGTAGCGATGCAGCGGCGCGGTGGGAACGACCTTCTCCAGCTTCGCGTCCTTCGCCGACACCTTGGGAACCTTGCGCTCCACTGATCCAAACGCAGCGTCGGCGAATGTCGCCCCGCGGCTCACGTCGGTTCGGAATCGGAGCCGCAAGCGATGATCGAGCGCGCTGTTGTCGCCCAGGACTCCCACGCGAAGAAATGCGGCTCCAGCCTCGAGCACGAACCTGAGGCGCACGTCGACGCGTTCGCGGCGGGCACCGAACGACCACCGTTGCTCTACCGCCGCAGACAGCGGACCGCGGTGAACCACCGTCGTGCCAGCGAGGCGTGGTGTGAGCTTCTTTCCCCGGATCGACGGCGTGTAGAGGTCACCGGCGTCGCCGCGACTCTCCCAAT
>Ga0137429_1000752_pt1 | contig 11810 bp, 8 predicted proteins | sample EasRivERMZT736_2_FD_102304 | JGI IMG/M metagenome (GOLD analysis project Ga0137429, IMG submission 102304) | Soil microbial communities from meander-bound floodplain in the East River, Colorado, USA - East River MetaG ERMZT736_2 | ecosystem: Environmental > Terrestrial > Soil > Floodplain ...
GTGAATGCGCCCTTCTCGTGGCCGAACAGCTCGTTCTCGAGAATCTCTTTCGGCAGCGCCGCGCAATTGAGCGCGAAGAACGGTCCTTTGGCGCGATCGCTCTTGGTGTGCAGCGCCCGCGCCACCAGCTCCTTGCCCGTCCCCGATTCGCCCAGGATCAGCACCGACGCTGCCGACGGCGCGACGGCGTCGATGATCTGATAGACCGTGCGCATCTGCTCCGACTGGCCGGTGAGCTCACCGTAGTGCGTCAGGCCTTCGAGCTTCGCGGAGAGCTGGGCGTTCTGCACCTGGACCGCGAACTGACCGAGCAGCTTCGGGATCTGCGCCTTCAGCTTGTTCAGCCGCTCGGCGTTGAGCGGCTTTTCGATGTAGTCCGCCGCGCCCTCCCGCATGGCCTCGATGGCCATCTCGGTCGAGCCTTGTCCCGTGATCATGACGAACTCGGTCGGGATCTTTCGTTCGCGTAGGCTCTTCAGCAGCGCGATGCCGTCGAGCTTCGGCATTTTGAGGTCGGCGAGCACGACACCGAACTCCTCGTTCTGCAGCCGCTCCAGCGCCTTTTGCCCGTCGGCCGCGACTTCGACTTCATAACCGGCGTCGGTGAGAATCGCGCTCAGGCCGTTCGCGATTGCCACCTCGTCGTCGGCGATGAGGATGCGTCCCTGCCCTTTCGACTCCGTCCGTGGGGCCATTGATTTCAGGTTCCTGGAAAGACGATGAGGAGGTCTGGACCAGACCTCTCGGTTCGAATCTGGTGCTTCGCGACAGCCCTAGCCACCGCAGGGTCGAGGCTCCAGGTGCCAGCGGACTCGTGCGAAAACCGGACCACTGTTTCGGCTGCCGCGTCGAGCCGGCACCGGCCGGCCCCCTTGTCCTTGGTAAGGCCCAATAACCCCGCCGCCAGCGCCAGTCGGGTGGCCTGAGCCGGCGCGGCGGTCGGCGCGAGCCGTTGGTACCCTTCGACGGCCAGCGTCCCGCCGTCCGCGCGCGTAGCCGGGACCAGGAGGGTGGCCAGGTGCTTCAGGGTCACGGCCACATCCGCCGGCCCGCTTGCCGTGCTGTGCGACCGAGTCAGAAAGAGGAGAGACTCCGTCCTGGCGGATAAGGACTCCATTTGCTCGGCGGCGGACGTGACAAAGCCGGCAGTGTCCGTCATACTCGCCCCGGCGCGCCCCGACCGCGACCGAAGCGCCTCGAGGTTGAGATGAACACCGTTCAGCGCGTCCTTCACTTCATGCGCCGCCCGCCCGACGATTTCCTGGAGCGTGGCCAGCCAGAGCGTGTCGAGGTCAGTCACTCAGACTGGTGTCGTCCGGCGCTGCCGCCACGGTCGCATGCCCCTCGGAGGGCTGTGGACGATGCATCACGGGTGGCTTCACGTACTTCTGCACGTACTTCGCGGTTCCGCCGATCGCGAGCTGCTCGAAGAGGAACCCGAACTTCTTGTCGTACGTATCACCAAGCGCTGATGTGACGGTGTCAGGGAGGTCCCAGAACTTCCGTTTGAACGGGCCCAGCGCCTTCTTGCGCGTTTTGTAGAAGAACTGTTCGTCGGAATCCTTCTCTTTCCGCTCGTCCTTGGCGTTCTCGCGCAGCCAGCCGTAGATCTCTTCACGTTGCTTGGCTGGCAGATGGTCGTACAGCATGTTCTGGAAGTTCGTGGCCAGATGGATCTCGCAGGTCTCGCGTTTCGGAAAGTTATTGAACGCCTCGTCGGGTAGCGTGGACGCGCCATGCTGGACGGCGCCGGCGAGCCCGTACTCGTCCCGCGCGACCTTGGACAGCCGCTCGAGCGTGTCTAGGTCGAGCGCCACCTCGGCAATGGATCCGTCGGCGAGCACGACGCCGCCATGCGACGTCCCGGACTGGACGCTGATCTTGGAGAGCCCCGCCATCCCCTTGGGAAGCGTCCGGATGAAGCCGTCCATGTACGCGCGCAGCTCGGGCTCCGTCGAGTTCTCCGTTCCGACCTCGCCGATCTCGCCACCGGCGGAGATCGTGACGCCTTTGGGCTCCGCCTGGCGGACGGCCTTGAGAATGTCGATTCCAACTTCGTAGTTGGGGCGCTGCTGTTCGTCGAGCGATTCCTTGCTCAGGTCAACCAGCGTGGATGTGTCGATGTCGATGTTGTAGAACCCCGCCGCCACCGCTTCCTTCACGAGCTGCTTGACCGCATCCACTTCGGTCCTGGGATCGGTCTTCCACTTCTTCGCGTTGAGCTGAAAGTGATCGCCCTGAATGAACAGCGGACCGCGAAACCCCTCGCGCAGCGCCGCGGCGATCATCACCGCGACGTACTCCGAAGGACGTTGGTCGGTGTAACCGATCTCGGAGCGCGCGATCTCGAGAATGAACGCGCCGGCCTTGATCCGGTTCGCGGTGCGGAAAATCGAGCGGCCGGTCAGGTAGGATGACCCACGCACATTGATCGCGGGCACGGTGAAGCCGCGAATCTCGCCGCGTCCACGCGCCATATAGAGATCGTGAATCGAGGCAGGCTGCACGCCAACGGCCTGCCCGATCTCCCAGAGCAGCCAGCGCGCGTGTTCTTTCTCGTCCTTTTCGCCGAAGACCGCGGCGCGGACGAGCGTGTCCATCTTGTCGGACTTCAGCGCTGCTGCGTTCCTGACGCTGACTTTGCCGTCGAGGACGGAGATGTCGTTGCCGAAAACGTTGTTGATTGAATCCATGGCTTGAATCTAAGTAATTCTGGTCAAGTTCAGACCCGGTGCCTGGGATTTGGCTTGGGTAGTTGCTCGAACTCTCGCCTGGCTTCCTCAGCGTCCGGGCGGCCGAGCATCGCATACGTGAACTGCTTGCCCAACTCCACGCCCGGCTGATCGAGCGGATTCACGCCATACAGTCCGCCGGCAAAAATGGTCGCTGTTTCGAGGAGCATGAACAGCGCTCCGATCGACGCCGGGCTCACCTCGTCGAGCTCGATCGTCATGTTGGGCCGACCGCGCTTGGCGAGCGCGCCCGCAGTCGCGCGTCGCTCGACGTCGAGCACTTCGCCGAGCGTATGCCCGCCGAGGTACGACAGCTCCGGGACGTTCGTGTGCAGCTTCGGGATCTCCACATCGCTGCCGCGGCGCGGGACGGAGATGAACGTGATGGTCTTGTCCGCGGGCCCTTCCATGAACAGTTGCACCTGGCTGTGTTGATCCGTCGCGCCAAGGGCAGCAAGCGGCGTGGGGCCCACGTGCTCTTTGCCGTCCAGTCGCTGCTTCCCGAGCGACTCCGCCCAGAGCTGGACGAACCACCCCGCCATGTCGCGCAGCGCGTCGCTGTACGGCATCATCACGTGGACGTGCTTGCCCGATTTGACATCGGCGAGAAACTGCAGCGTGGCGAAGACGGCGGCCGGGTTTTCCCGGAGCTTCGGACTCGTGCAGCGGCCCACGATGTCCGCGGCGCCGGCGAGCAGACTCGTGGTATTGATGCCCATGAGTGCGGCGGGGAGAACGCCGACGGGCGACAGCACGCTGAATCGGCCACCGACGTTCGCGGGAATGTCGAGCGCGGGAATCCCCTCCTGCGTCGCGAGCGGGCGCAGCGCCCCCTTCCTCGGGTCGGTGACAAAGACGATGTGGTCCTTTGCAAAGAGCTGATGTTTCTCGAGCTGGTCTCGCACGACGACGTATTGCGCCATCGTTTCCGCGGTGCCGCCCGATTTCGACGTGACGACGAACAGCGTGCGCTCCACTCTCACCACGCGATCGAGCAGGCCCGCGATGGTGCTGGGGTCGAGATTGTCGAGCACGTGCAGTCGCGGGCGCAAGTCACGCTCGCCGGCGTCGAGCAGGTTCCATTGCGGCTTGCGAAGTGCCGTTCGCAGCGCGATTGGGCCGAGCGCGGAGCCGCCGATCCCGAGCACCACCACGTCGTCGAACCTTCCTCGGGTGCGCTTCGCAAAGTCCACGGACTGCGCATGCAGCGCCATGTCGGTCGGCAAGTCGAGGAACCCGAGCTCACCGGCCTCACGATGCTTCTCGAATGCGACGTGCGCTTTGGCGAACAGTGTGTCGGCGTTCTCCCAGGCATCCTCGGGGATGCCGCCGCTCACCGCCGGCGCGAGCATGTTCGTGTAGTCAAGATGGATCATGAGTCGATCCGCACGGTGAGGCCGTCGAAGGCCGGGGTGACGCCACTCGGGAGTTCAGATTCCAGATCTGCGTGAAAATTCTCGTGCGTGAGGTGAGTTAGATAGGTGCGCCGGGCGCCGATATTTCGCGCCACCTCGATCGCCTCGGGTATGCTCAAATGTGTGGGATGTTCGGTGCGGAACAATGCATTGATCACGAGCACGTCGACACCCCGCAGCGCGGAGGCGACGTCCGCTGGCACCGACTTGGCATCGGTCACGTACGCCAGTGGGCCGATGCGGTAGCCAAAGACGGTCCACGGCCCATGCGGGACCGTTACCGCGAGCACACTGGCATCACCCACCATGAACGTCTCATTGGCGCGCACCACCCGGGCAGTGCCTTCGGGCTTCGACGTTCCTGGCAGCGGGCGCACGCGCTCGTCGAGGATGTAGCCGAATTTGTGCGACAGGCTTTCGATCGTCTCCTTCGAGCCATAAAATGGCAGTGGTCCGTCACGACGTACGGAGATCGCGCGAAGATCGTCGATCCCGTGCGTATGGTCGGCATGGTCGTGCGTGAACAACACCGCGTCTACCCGATCGATACCGGCATTCACCAATTGCAGGCGAAGCTCGGGCGGCGTGTCGATGAGAATGCGCGTGCCACCGTTGGTCTCCACAACGGCCCCGACGCGCGTGCGACGGTCCCTCGGGTCCGGGGAGCGACATACGGCGCAATGGCAGCCCAGTTGGGGGACGCCAAAGCTCGTTCCGGTTCCGAGAAATGTGAGCTTCATCAGTTCTCAGTAATGAACTACGCAACGCAGACTAACGCAGACAAGGCGCGGACAAACGCAGACATAAAAACAAGTACAGAATCAAAGATCCGGTCTGTGTTAGTCTGCGTAGTGTCTGCGTTTGTCTGCGTTGCGTCGTTGATGGTAGGTAGCCCTAGACAGTCTCGATTTTCAGCGTGTTCGTCGACCCGGGCACATCGAACGGAACGCCCGCGGTGACCACGACCTTATCACCGGCCTTGGCAAGTCCGCGTGTTCGCACCGCGTTCAATGCCATCTGCACCATTTCGTCGTACGAATTCGCGTGCGGCACGAGCTCCGGCACCACCCCCCAGATCAGCGCGAGCTGCCGATACGTGCGCGGAATGTCGGTCAGCACCAGGATCTCGACATTGGGGCGATGTGACGCGACGATGCGCGCGCTGAAGCCGCTCTTGGTGAATACGATCAGACAGGGCGCGCCGAGCATGCGGACGGCAGCGCTGCTGGCGGCCGCGATCGCGAACTCCGTCGAGACCGTATCACCCCGGGGCTGACGTTCGTCGCGTCGCTGCGATGCTGGACTCTTCTCGATCTCCGAGATGATGCGGGTCATCGCTTCCACCGCGAGCCGTGGATACCTGCCGGCGGCTGTCTCCGCCGAGAGCATCACCGCGTCGGTGCCGTCCAGGATCGCGTTGGCGACATCGCTCGCCTCGGCTCGCGTCGGCCGCGGGTTCGTCACCATGGATTCCAGCATCTGGGTCGCGGTGATCACGGGGCGACCGTACTGATTCGCAATCCCGATGATGCGTTTCTGCGCCAGGGGCACTGCCTCGAACGGCAACTCGACACCGAGATCGCCGCGGGCCACCATGACCGCGTCCGACACTTGCACGATCTCCTCGATATTGGCGAGCGCGGAGTCTTTCTCGATCTTCGCGATGATCAGGAGTCCCTTGGGAACCAGCGCGCGGAGCTCCTCGACGTCCTGCGCGCGGCGCACGAAGCTGAGCCCGAGGTAGTCGAAGTCCTGCGCGATCGCGAACGCGACGTCGGCGCGGTCCTTTTCGGTCAGCGACGGCGCGCTCACGAGCACGCCGGGGAAGTTCATGCCTTTGTGGCTCCGGAGCGACCCGCCGTGCAGTACGCGCGCGCTGACGCGGGGCTTCTTGACCTCCGTCACGATCAGCTCGAGCAGCCCGTCGTCGATCAGAATGCGATCGCCGGGATGCAGGTCTTCGGCAAGGCGTTCGTAGGTAACCGGTATCTCGTTGGCGTGGGCGACGTCCGCTTCGGGAGTCAGGACGACGTCGGCGCCATTCTCGAGCTGAACCGGCCCCGCGAGATCCCCGATCCGGATGCGCGGCCCCTGCAGGTCGCCAAGAATCGCGACTGGCTGGCGCAACTCGTCGGCAACCGAGCGAACGAGCTTGATGGTCTCCGCATGCTGCTCGTGCGTGCCATGTGAGAAGTTGACGCGGGCGACATCCATCCCCGCGTCCACCAGGCCGCGCAGCGCTTCACGCGTCGCCGTGGCGGGGCCGAGCGTGCAGACGATCTTGGTTCGGCAGAAAGTCACCGCGCGGCGAATTCCCTGCCGAGCGCTTTCGACTTTTTCTCGAGACCGGCTATCAACGAGTCAAAGGACTTCTGGAAGGACGCCAGGCCGTCCACGAGCAGCTTGTCCGTGACGTCCTTCATCGTGATACCGAGCTTCTCGAGCTGCTCGATCACGCCGCGCGCCTGGTCCACGTTCTCATCTACTGTGCGACGGACGTTGCCATGATCTTTGAACGCCTCGATGGTCTGCGGCGGGATCGTGTTGATGCTGCGCGGCCCGACCAGCTCCTCGACGTACATGACGTCGCGGTACGCCGGGTTCTTCGTGCTCGTGCTGGCTGACAGCGGCTTCTGCACGCGGGCGCTCTTGGCTTCGAGCGCCTTCCACCGGTCGCTGGAGAAGCGCTGGAGGAAGAGCTGGTACGCGAGCTTGGCATTCGCGATGGCGGCCTTTCCTTTAAGAGCGGAAATAGGAAATGGAAAATGGGAAATGGGCCCATTTCCCATTTCCGATTTCCCATTTTCGCCTTTCTCCAGCGCATCCAGCCTTTTGTCTACCTCCGAGTCAACTCTTGAGACAAAGAACGATGCGACGGACGCAATCTTGTCTACAGGCTGTCCCTTCTTTACCCGGTCTTCCAACCCCGACATGTAGGCGTCGATGACGCGGTCGTGGGCCTCGAGCGCGAATAGCAGCGTGATATTGACGTTGATTCCGTCGGCAATGACACGACGGACGGCGGTGGCTCCTTCGACCGTGCCCGGGATCTTCACGAGGAGGTTCGGGCGATCCACCGTCTTCCAGAGCCGCTGCGCTTCGGCGATGGTCGCGCCGGCGTCATTCGCCGCGCCGGGCGACACCTCGATCGAGACGTAGCCGTCGTCGCCCTTCGAGCGGTCGTATACGCCGCGGAAACGATCGCAGGCGGTCCGCACGTCCGTCGTCGCGACCAGCTCGAACGATTCCCACGCCGTGAGATCCGCCGGCGCGTCGCGCAGCTGCGCGTCGTAGGCCGTCCCCTCGGCGAGCGCTTTCTCGAAGATCGTCGGGTTCGAGGTCATCCCGGTGAGGGACTCCTCTCGAATCCGGCGCTCGAGGTCGCCGTTGTGGAGCATGCTGCGTTCGATGAAATCGAGCCAGATGCTGACGCCCGCATCGTGCAGTTGCTGCAGTCTGTTAGGCATTATTTCCCGCCCGTGTACGCGATCTTCCAGATTCGGCCTTTAGAATCATCAGACAGGTACAGCTCGCCATTGCGCCCCTGCGCCAAGCCCATCGGGCGTCCGCCGAGCTCTGTGGGTTTGCCTTCAACCATGAATCCATCAACGACGACTTCATGATTGCCGGACGCTCGGCCGTTCGACATCGGCTGGAACACGACCTTGAATCCCTGGTTTGGTAGCGGCGCGCGATTCCACGAGCCGTGGAACACAATGAAAGCGCCGTTGCGGTACTTCGCGGGAAGCGCCGTACCGGTATAGAAGAGCAGACTGTTCGGCGCCCAGTGGCCTGGGAAGGTGCCGACGTTTCCTTTCTTCTCCGCACAACGCCCGACTGTCTTGCCGTCACCGCCAAACTCTGGCGCCAGCACTTTCTTATTCAGCTGCGGATCGAAGTAGCAGTAGGGCCAACCGAAGTCGTCGCCGCGGTTCACCTGAAACATTTCTTCCGCCGGCGTTTCCGCGCTCTTCTCATCGGTAAACAAGGCCGGCCAGTTGTTCGACAACATGTCACGACCGTGCTGGACGACATAGAGGTTGTTCGTCCGTGGCTCGAAGGCAATCGCCACGGCGTTTCGGATGCCGGTCGCGAACCGCTCCCCGTCGACGATCGTCTGGCCTTTCTTGTTCATGTCGTAGCGCCAGATCCCGGCGCGCTGAGCGAGGTCTGGACACGGATCCATGCCCTTCGAGCCGGGAGCACGATCCTGCTCCTGGCACGCGTTCGTGGGCGAGCCGTGGTTCACATAGAGCTGTCCGTTGTGAATCGCAAACGTCTTGGCGGTGTGGTTACGATCGCCCGGCAAGCCGCCGACGATCGTGTCAGGAGCACCAACTGGGGCCAGGGCGCCGACCGGCAAGCGATAGCGAACGATCGCCCGGCCGATTTCAGCGTAGAGCGCATCGCCCAGGAGCCGCACGGTGGTCGTGCTCGAATCACCGAACCTTAGGCTACGCGTCTCCGCCCGACCGTCACCATCCTTGTCGCGCAGGATTACAATACCGCCCGGCACCGGAGCATTGTTCGCACGCGTCGCACGAATGCCGACGATGACATCGCCGTTGGGCGCGACATCCATCTGCCTGGCTGTTCCGACCGAGTCGGCAAAAAGCGTCGCGCAGAAGCCGGTGGGCAGCTTGAGCCCGGCGTTGTCTGTAGCGCAATTCGCTGCGGGAGCCGCTGGGATTGGGCCGAACCGGGTCAGCGAAACCGCGGCGGCCATGGCAAGCGTAAGGGCGAGAACGCGCATCATGAGAAGGGGCCTCGTACGGGGTCAAAGGGGGCCGGATCATGGCATTTCCCCCGAGCGAGAAGATACGCGCACCGGTCGCACGCTGCACCTTGTCAACCATTGGGGAAGCCGGGCTGTCATATCAGCGAGCCCGGCCCAACCATTGAAGGAGATTCAAGTCATGGGAAAGACTCTGCTGTCCCTCGCGCTACTGTGCGTCGCCGTCACGCTCCCCGCGCAGGAGCGCGAGACGCGCGCTGACCGTTTCCTTCGCGACTGCGACCGCTACTCCGGCGACCGCGACCGCGAGCGGGTGTGCGAGGTTCGCGATGTCACCATCAAGGCACCCCAGCGGGCGCTGTTCGTGGACGGCCGCGACAACGGCGGTGTCACCTTCTATGGATGGGACAAGAACGAAGTCCTCGTGCGTGCATTGATCCAGACCAACGCCGACACACGCGCCGACGCTCAAGCGCTGGCCAAGGACATCAAGATCGAGACCGAGGGTGACCGCGTTCGCGCCGATGGGCCCCTGAACCGGCGCTACTCCCACTGGTCGGTGAGCTACGAGGTGTGGGTGCCCCGCAAGACGAGCCTGGACGCCGATACCCACAACGGCGGCGTCAGCGTCGAGGGCGTGGAGGGTCGGATGGAGCTTCGCGCTGTAAACGGCGGGATTTCCCTTCGCCAGGTTGCCGGCGACATTCGCGCGCACACCACCAACGGCGGAGTTACGGCGTATTTGGACGGCAATACGTGGCGGGGGTCCGGGTTGGATCTCCAAACCACCAACGGCGGCGTTTCCCTCGAGATCCCGCGTGGCTATAACGCGGAGCTCGAGACGGGTACAGTGAATGGCAGCATGAACATCGACTTCCCGATCACGGTGCAAGGATTCATCGGGCGCCGGATCAACACGAAGTTGGGGCAAGGCGGGCCGCGCGTTCGCGCGACGACGACAAACGGAGGCGTCAGGATCCGAGAGCGCTGACAAAGGGCCGTCCTCGGCGGCCCGCGTGAACGCGGGCCGGTACGTTCTCGGCGGCGCTTCGCGCCGGTGGGGCGGCTTAGATTCTGCCGCCATGCCCTTCCGCACGCGAAGCCGATCCTCGCTCCCGATTCTCGCCCTCCCCGCCCTCCTCGTCCTTAGTTGCGGCCGTAGCGTCGACACGACCTGGCGCGAAGAAAGCGGACTCCGGTGGCGCGAGCTTGAGGTTCCGCGTCGTGGCACCGCGGGCTTCACCCTGCTCGACTCAGCCCGCACCGGTATCTCGTTCATCAACACCGCAAGCGATTCGCTGTTGCTGCACAACCGCATTCTTGCGCAGGGCGGCGGCGCGTGCCTCGGCGACGTAGACCATGACGGCTTGCCCGACATCTTCCTCGCCCGGACGGAAGGTTCGAACGCGCTGTATCGCAATCGCGGCAATTGGCGATTCGAGGACATCACCAAGCGAGCCGGCGTGGCGGCCCCCGACCGCCACTCAACTGGATGTGCGTTCGCCGACGCGAACGGCGATGGGCACCTCGACCTGATCCTCGCTGCGCTCGGTGGGCCCAACGCCCTCTTCGTCAACGACGGCACAGCGCAGTTCAAGGAGCAGCGCGATGCCGGGTTGTCGTCGTCCGCCGGCAGCACAACGGTGGCCGTGGCTGACGTGGACGGTGACGGCTGGCTCGATCTCTACATCACCAACTACAAGGCCTACACGGCTCTCGACCGGATGCCTCCGCAGGATCGCGCCTTCAGCCACATCACGCGCGAGCTGGGTGGTACTCCGCGACGATACGAAGTCAAAGAGGCTTATCGCACAGAGTACAAGCTCGTCGATCGGCCGGACCTTGGCGGTATCAGTCTGCAGCAGCGAGCCGATCCCGATTTCTTTTATCGCAATGACGGCAAGGGCGGCTTCATCCGCGAGCATATCGGCAAGAACCGGCGCTTCCTGGACCAACAGGGCCGCCAACTCACGGAGGAGCCGGAGGACTTTGGACTCGCCGCCATGTTCGTGGACCTGAACGGCGATCGCGCCCCCGACCTGTACGTCGCCAACGACTTCGAGGACCCCGACCAGTTCTGGGTCAACGACGGGCGCGGAAACTTCCGACTCCTGCCCTGGTACGCCGTCCGATCGACCAGCAACTCCGCGATGGCGGTTGACGTGGGCGACGTAGACCGGAACGGACAGCCGGATCTCTTCATGGTGGACATGCTCAGCCGCGACACGCGCAGGCTGAAGACGCAGATCGCCACGCATACCGAAGTGCCGAAGATGCCAGGCCAGGGCACTGAACGACCGCAGATGCAGCGGAACACGCTGCAACTCAATCGCGGCGACGGCACGTTCGCCGAAATCGCCCGGTTTGCCGGCGTGGGCGCCTCCGGGTGGTCCTGGTCCACTGTGTTTCTCGACGTGGACCTGGATGGATGGGAAGACATCCTCGTTGGCAATGGGCATCGCTGGGATCAGATGGATGGCGATACGCAGTACCGCCTGCGCGGCCGCCACCAAATCGATTGGCGCCGTACGCTCTTCGAGTATCCGCCGTTGCCGCTGCCGAACGTCGCCTTCCGCAATCGCGGCGACCTGACTTTCGAAGACGCCAGCAGCAAGTGGCATTTCGACCTCGGTCCGGACATCTCGCACGGCATGGCACTGGCCGATCTCGACGGCGACGGCGATCTGGACGTCGTTATCAATCGGCTTGATTCGCCGGCGGCGTTGCTGCGAAACGATGCCACCGCGCCGAGGATCGCGGTCCGTCTCAAAGGTGCGGCGCCGAACACGTGGGGCATCGGCGCCAAGGTGCGCGTGCTTCGCGGCGCGGTTCCTCTGCAGCAGCGAGAGGTCATCGCCGGCGGCCTGTACCTCTCCAGCTCTGACGGTCAGCTCACGTTCGCCACAGGGCAGGCCGACACGGTCACCA
>Ga0137429_1000756_pt1 | contig 11762 bp, 10 predicted proteins | sample EasRivERMZT736_2_FD_102304 | JGI IMG/M metagenome (GOLD analysis project Ga0137429, IMG submission 102304) | Soil microbial communities from meander-bound floodplain in the East River, Colorado, USA - East River MetaG ERMZT736_2 | ecosystem: Environmental > Terrestrial > Soil > Floodplain ...
CCCGCCCATGCCCGAGAACTACGGGGCCAACCCGCTCCATTCCGAATTGATTCGTTACGTGATGCGAAAGATGTACACGGGACCGAAGCTGCGGATCAATCGGCGCGTGGATGGTTACATCGCCACCGGTTCCGATTGGGACCGTCACATGGTTGCACTCTCCGAGATGTGCCGGCTATGCCGCGAGAAGGGGATTCCGGCCATCGTGGTCGTGTATGACATGTGGGTGCGACCCGGCAACTTCAAAGCGAGCCGGCACTATCGCTCGCTGCACGCGCCCCTCATCACGCTTTGGGAGCAAGGCGGATTCGACGTCCTCGAATGCTACGGATTCCTTCAGACCCGCATGTACCAGGAAGGTTGGACGGACATAAAGCCGCTGTGGGTCAGCGTCGAGCCCCGCGACGGACACCCGAATGCCGAAGGCCATCGCCTCATTGCCGACGCCCTCTATGATCAAATCGAATCCCGCGCGCTGCTCCAGTAACGCGCCCTCGAATTCTTCTTGTCGCCGGTCTCGTCCTCCTTCTACCATCCGCCCGAATTCATTCCGGGCCCCGAGGGGCGTCGGTATCGCTCGAACCGGAGGTAGCGTGTGGCGAAAGCCGCCAAGAAATCGAAACCCAAGAAAGCGCCGCGCCGAAAAGATGCCGCGTCCGCGCGCGATTCCAAGAGCCGTCGCGCCGGCGAGCCGGAGACGCTGCCACTGTTCGGCGAAGAATCGCTGAAGCCCGCGTCGAAAAAGATTTCGAAAGCGCAGGCGACCGCCGTCGCGGAACCGGAGATCGAAACGACCCCGGAGCCGCCGCGCGCGCGCCGCAACTCCGCATCCAAAGCGTCCTATTCCTCCGCCGAAACCATCGCGCAAAAGCAGCGCGAGATTTCGGTCAGCGAATTCTTCGCCAAGAACCGCCACATGCTGGGCTTCGACAGCCCCACGCGCGCGATACTCACCGCGGTCAAAGAAGCGGTGGACAATTCGCTCGACGCGTGCGAAGAAGCGGGGCTCGCGCCTGACATCCTGGTCGAGATCCACGAGCTCTCCGAGGATCGCTACAAACTGGTGGTGGAAGATTCCGGCCCCGGAATCGTGAAGGCGCAAGTGCCGAAGATCTTCGGAAAGCTCCTCTACGGATCCAAGTTTCACGAGCTGCGGCAGTCGCGCGGCCAACAGGGCATCGGCATCTCGGCGGCTGTCATGTACTCGCAGCTCACCACCGGCAAGAGCGTCAAGATCACGACCCGCATCGGTGCCAAGAGCAAGGCGCACCTGTACGAGCTGCAGATCGACACCAAAAAGAACGCGCCCATCGTGCTGGACGACGGCGAGGTCCAGTGGGAGCGCCCGCACGGGACGCGCATCGAGATGGAGCTCGAGGCGATCTATCAAAAGGGCAAGCGCTCGGTCGATCAGTATCTGCACCAGGTCGCACTCGCGAATCCGCACGCCGACATTCGCTTCATCGCGCCCAAGTCCGACCCCGTCCACTACGCGCGCTTGAGCAACCAACTCCCGCCGCCCACCATCGCCATCAAGCCCCACCCGCACGGCGTCGAGCTCGGGGTCTTGATCGAGATGATGCAGACCTCGCACGCGCGCAACGTGGCCGCTTTTCTTTCCAACGAGTTCTCGCGCATGAGCCCCAAGATTGCGCAGGAAGTGCTGCAAGTCGCCGGCGTGTCGCCTTCCACGAAACCCGGGAGGATTTCACGCGATCAGGCGGAAGCGATCGTCAAAGCGTTCCCCAAGGTCAAGATCATGCGACCGCCCACCGACTGCTTGTCGGTGGTGGGCGAAGAGTTGCTAATCAAGAGCCTGCAGCGCGAGATCAAAGCCGACTTCTACACCGCGGCGTCGCGACCGCCCACGGTGTACCGCGGCAATCCGTTCCAGGTCGAGGTGGCGATCGCATACGGCGGGGGCGAGATGGCAGCCGACGAGATCGTGCAGCTGTATCGCTTTGCGAATCGGGCGCCCTTGATCTATCAGCAGAGCGCGTGCGCCATCACGCACGCGGTGATGAGCACGGCGTGGAAGTCGTACGGTATCGAGCAGAGCCGCGGTGCGCTGCCGAGCGGGCCCATGATCATCCTGGCCCAGATCGCGAGCGTGTGGGTGCCGTACACGTCGGAGAGCAAGGAAGCGGTGGCGCACTACGACGACATCATCAAGGAATTGAAGCTCGCGATGCAGGAGTGCGGTCGTCGGGTGGGCGCCTACATCCGACGCGGCCAGCGCGAGCGCGACGAGGAGAAGAAGCGCTCCTACATCGAGAAATACATCCCGCACATCGGGATCGCGCTGCAGGAGATCCTCGGTATCTCGGAAGCCGAGAAGAAGAAAGTGGTCGAGACACTCGAGGACACGCTGGAAAAAAGCCGGAAGCTTTAGAGTCCGCTAGATTTTCTTCGCCACACCCGGCATGTCGTCGCGCTGCTTGAGACCCGCGTAGATCAATCCGATCGCCGCGTAGACCACCACCACGATCACGAGCCAGCGCACCACTTCCAGGGGCAGTGATTTCACGATGAAGGCGGCGAGCAGCACACCGGGCACACCGCCGATCGCGAGTCCGATCGCGGCGCGCAGGCTGTACTTGCGCTCGCGGATGAAGCGCAGGCTTCCCACCGGCATCAGAAACGCGCACGACCCCATCATGATGGGGAACGCGGCGCGCGGGTTCATTCCTAGGAGACTCACCAGGATCATGCACGGCGCATAGAGGCCGATGCCGAGGGTCATGAGTGCCCCGAGCGCGAAATTTCCCGCCAGACCGATCGCGAGCCGCGTGTCGCGAATCCCCAGCGTATCGCCGCCGGCGGGAAAAAGCCCCAGCTGCGTCATGCACATGAGAATCGCGGCCGCGAGCAGCGCACACCCCATTCCGATGCGCACCCGTCGGCGCGACCAGCGCGACACGATGCCGGCACCGAGCCAAGCTCCCGCGACCGACGCCACGATCATCGCGATCAGCGTGAGCATGTCGACTTCGATGATGGTGGTGTAGATCAATGCTTGCGCGATGGTGGGCAGCGTATGCCCGACGTTCAGCGTGCCCGGAATGAGCTCGTCGGCGACGAGCTTGCGCAGGCGGTACACGGTGGTGGTGGTCGCGAACGAGCCGATCCCCAGCGTGTCGAAGAAGTTCGTCACCGCGCCGATGCCCAGGTGAATCCAACCCGGCCGCGTCGCATCGCCGGACGGGATCGCGTGTGTCGCGGGGTCGCGGCGAAGCGAGCGAACCGCTCGCTTCCACGCGGCCACAAAGCCGACTGCGGTGGCGCTGAGTGCGACCAGGAGTGCTGTGATCGGAGTCATCGACGTGATTCTCCTTCCGGGCTGGTGGCGAGAAACGCGATCGTCGGAATCCTACGCGAGCCCCCCGGGACCTTGTCACCCGTTTTCTGTTCCCGTTTGGGCGAAAAAGCCGTTGCGAGATTCGGGCCCGCCGACCTAGTGTTTTCACCATGTCATCCACAGACGTTGCCAAAAAGATCAAGGGCGAAGCCTCGCGGGTGAAAAACGCGATCCTCGAGCGCAAGAAGCCCGCCATGAAGTTCCCGCTGCGCGCGCTCACCAACGTGCGTTACCAACCCAAGGTGGGTTTCCTCGAGATGAAGGGGAAGATGAAGGAACGCACGCTGACCGTGAACACGGTGAAGACGTTCGCGCAAACACTCCGCATGATGGCGCTCTCGAAGCAGCTCGTCGACACCGACGACATCGCCACCAAGCGAGAGGCCTACTACGTCTCCAAGAACTGGGACGACGCGCGCTTCGACGAGCAGCCCGAGAGCGACACCGTCATGGACGACGTCGAGGCGCTGTTCGGATTGAATCGCGAGCAGCTGGGTTTCATCCCCGAGGAAAAGGGAGGCGAGATCGCGGGGAAGCTCATCATCATCGACAAGGACCGCGACACCGGCAAGCCGCTCCGCATCGATTGCACCAAATTCGGGAGCGGGGCGTACTCGATTCCGATCAGCGTCGAGAGCCTCGAGTTCGAGACCGACGCCAAGTTCATCCTCGTGATCGAGACCGCCGGCATGTTCCAGCGCCTCGTGAAGCACAACTATTGGAAGAGTGCCAACTGCATTCTGGTCTCGATGGGGGGCGTTCCCACGCGCGCGTGCCGTCGCTTCGTGCGTCGCTTGTCGGACGAGAAGAAAATCCCCGTCTACGTGTTCGTCGACGGCGATCCCTACGGGATCAGTAATATTTATCGCACGCTGAAGGTGGGAAGCGGCAACGCGGCGCATCTCAACGAATTCTTCTGCGTCCCGCAGGCGCGCTTCCTCGGCATCACGCCCCAGGACATCGTGCAGTACAAACTCCCGACCCACCCGCTCAAGGACGTCGACATCAAGCGCGCGAAGGACGCTCTAAAGACCGACCCCTTCTTTCTGCACCACAAAGCCTGGCAGGACGCGATCAACCAGCTGGTCGGCATGGGCGTTCGTGCGGAGCAGCAAGCGCTCGCCAAGCACGGCTTGAACTACGTGATCGATTCGTACCTCCCCGAGAAGCTCAAGCACCCGGAGAGGTTCTTGCCGTAGCAGGTGCCGTCCAATAGATGCAGTCTTGCACGTTGAACGCGATGGAGTGGCTTGAACGGAACGCGCCGGGCTTTCGCGACCTGACTACTGAGGATCGGAGCTGTATTCTCCAATTTGCCTTACTATGGAGCTTCTTCGAGGCAAAAGCTCTCCAAGCGCGAGCCTCGGCTCAAGCAATTCGGCGATTGGCTGGTGAGTGGGAAGCTCAAGGGCGGATACGTCCGTCAGATTTTGCTGCGAGTCTGCTCTACTTTCGTGAGCGCTACTCTAGCGGCGGCCACGAAACGATTGCGTTTGCGCGACTCAAGCTCCGATCTCGCGATTACCCCTCGCTTGTTCGTGGAGTGCTTGAGGGGACAAACAACCAATCCGCTGATTCAGTGGCCGCACTGCTGATAGTCGTGTACCGATTAAGGAACAACCTATTTCACGGAGAGAAATGGGCCTATGAGATGAAGGACCAGCGCAGCAACTTCGAGCAGGCAAACGAGGTTCTAATGAAAGCGATGGCGTATGTCGCGTGAAAAAGGGATGGCACGGCCATGTCGGACCGCTCCCGCCGGAGTTGAGCTGTTGACCTAACGCGTTCGGGCCTTCTTGGCCGCTGATGAGAGTACAAGCTGTCTTCGCACTTCGCTCTGGGAGTGGTTGTTGTACGTCGGCCAAGTTATCTTGTAGTCATCGGATTCATTGCCCCACGTGGCCCACTTCGACCGCGAGCCTCGCGCAAACAACTCCAGATACGGCCCAGGACTGCACGTTTCTATGATCTCGTAGAGTTCGTCGGGCTTACGAGAATGCTCTCGCTTCATAGACGACAACAAGTTCACCTGGCTCCGCCCGCGAGCGCCGGTTCGCAAGCTCCCCTTGACGCCAAAAAGCACCAATTCGGTTACATTCCTGAAATAGAATCCGACTCCGCGCCCATCGGGGCCACCGTCCTTGCGCGTTTTGAACCAAACTAGGTTCGTTTTGTAGGTGAATCCCCAGGCCTTGAGAACCTCCAAACCATCGGCCAAGAGAGCGTTGGGAACCCAGAGATACAGATGACTCTTCTCTGCGGCGATGCTCCCGACCGGAATGCTCTTTATCTCTTCCAGCGATAGCGTGTCATACCGTCGAAGCCGTTTGTGTTCAGGCGCAATCTTGCCTGTCTTGTTCTGAAACCTCCACGGTGGATCCGCCAGCACGGTGCCGAACTCTCCGCTGACCTCGCGCCGAAAGTCGTCCGCTGGCAATCTGCGACTTGACACCTGTTGCATCCTTTGCCCTAGAATCGTTTAGCCACCCTAGAACCTGCTGGCGGGCACTGTAGCACATCTCTTCGAAACCACCACGTTTTTCTCCGGAGCAGCAAGTGACGGACTTGGGCCAACTAACAGTCTCCCTGACCAAGCACGGTGCTCACAAAATAGCCGAGCTGCTTAAGGCGTTTCCTGCAGAGAACGTACTCGACCAGACACGCGACAAGTACCAATCAATAAACATCGATCGCGCACAGGCGGAGAAAAATCTAAGCGTCAATGCTCGAGGTGAACCACCCGCGATCTGGAACGCCGTTAGAGAGCTCGGCGATGATGAGATTGAAAACCTAGTCTTTCTTGCCATTGTTTTCAGTCATGGCAAGCTCATAGAGGCGATGACTGCTGCAGTCGAAGGGCCCATGTTCGGACGCGTAGTTCGCGATCATGTGCTGTCAGGCAAGGCATACACAAACTTTGCACACATCATCGACCAGCTCGGATTTGCGGTCGAGCAAACCACCGACTTTGTCGCGTTCGATCTTCGTAGGCTTTTTCTGAATACTCAACTCGCCCCGCTTGCTCGGGAGTTGCTGCGACTCAAACTTCTGGCGGCTGGCTGGAGCGGTCGAGGGGACTTGGTCGATGAATGCCTGCGGGTCGGCCTAAACGACGCGTTGGGGATTGAGGCCGAGCAGTTCTCCAAATGGATCAACGGTTCTCCGCCTGATCCGTTTGTCGAAGTGGCCCCACCCGAGACAATACCGAGCGGGCATTTTGTTTTTTCACCAGGACATAAACCGAAGAAGGAGGGTGAGACACCTATTTCCCCTTCACGAAGGTCGAAAGTCGCCATGCTTCTACACAACGAGATGCAAACGGCGATCTTTGAGCAGCTAGTTGCTGAAAAAGGAGCCAACGCAGTCGGAACGGAGAACACCTGCGGAAGCGGGAGTGTTGATATCGTTGTCAAGGAGCGCACGGGCTTCACTTTCTACGAGTTGAAAACGAGCCTATCTGTACGCGAATGTATCCGTGAGGCACTGGGACAGCTCATCGACTACGGATATTGGCCGGATCAGGCGCGGGCTATTAGCTTGGTAATTGTGTCACCGAACAAGCTTACCAAGGACGCAGCCCGTTTTCTGGACAACCTCAGGGCCCGATTGGGCCTTCCAATCTTCTACCAGCAGTTCGACCGAGCTACTGGATCGCTTCGAGCACGACAGTAGGACCTTGGTTGCTTGATCGAAAACAAGCTAGTGGCACGTCCAGCGAACGTCGTACACTTGCGATGCATCAAACTCTCTGGCCAGGATGCGATCAACCAGCTCTCGGCATGGGTGTCCGCGCCGAGCAGCAAGCGCTCGCGAAGCGCGGCCTCAACTACGTGATCGATTCTTATCTCCCGGAGAAGCTGAAGCACCTGGAGAGGTGCCGTAGACGGTGGTGGTCAGCGCGAGCGGTGCGTGTTTGCAATGAATGTAGCAGTGGTAGGCATATCCGGTGATCAGGTCGAGGAGTTGCTTGCTCTGGAGGAAACCCACTTCTTAGATGTGAAATCCACGGCGATATCACCCGGGAGTCTGGGGAAGACAGTTTCCGCCTTCGCTAATACCAGCGGTGGGGAGATATACATCGGCATCGAAGAAGTTGTACGCAAGAAAGGGGTTGAACGCATCTGGCGGGGGTTTGTGAACCAGGAGGCGGCTAATGCTTTGTTGCAGGTAATTGAAGGCATGTCGCCCCTCGGCAATCATTACGAGGCTGAATTCCTGCGTGCAGAAGACGTAAAGGGCACCGTCCTCCACCTCACAGTTCAGAAAACCCGCGAGATTGTTTTCGCGTCCAACGGCGTCGCCTACATACGGCGCGGCGCGCAAAAGCTTCCTGTGGAGGAGGACGATGCCCTTCAGCGTTTGAAGTACGATAAAGGACTCAGCTCGTTCGAGGACGAGGTACTCGATATCGAGAGCTCCGAGATCACTAACTCTACCGTCGTTATCGATTTCCTAATTCGCGTCGTGCCGTCAGCCGAGCCCGAGGTTTGGCTTCAAAAGCAGCGCCTTCTGGCGAAAGGTCGGCCAACAGTGGCTGGCGTCCTTCTATTCTCGGATGAGCCTCAGCCTGTCCTGCCGAAGCGCTCAGCGGTGAAGCTCTTCAGGTACAGAACGAAGGCGGAGGACGGCGAGCGCGATTACTTGGTTGGTGATCCAACTACGATTGAAGGACCCGCATACGATCTTATCTACGAGGCTGTGCGTCGCACTAAGGACATAATTGAGGGAATCGAGAAGCTTGGCCCGACCGGTATGGAAAAGATCGCATATCCGCACGAGACTCTCCACGAGATTATCACTAACGCCGTGCTTCATCGCGATTACAGCATCGCCGCGGATGTTCAAGTCCGCATTTTTGACAACCGGGTCGAAATCGAAAGCCCCGGGCGTCTCCCTGGGCATATTACAAGCGAGAACCTGTTACGCGAGCAGTTCGCACGAAATCCGAAGATGGTGCGTCTGATCAATCGCTTTCCCGATCCACCTAATAAGGACGTGGGAGAAGGGCTAAACACGGCGTTCGAGGCGATGGAAAAGCTCCGACTGAAGCCCCCGATTCTCGAAGAGCGCGAAAACTCTTTTCTTGTCATTATTCGTCATGAGAGCCTTGGTTCACCAGAACAGCTCGTGATCGAGTATCTCAAGACTCATGACGAGATTACGAATTCGATCGGCCGCGACCTGTCCGGTATCAAGTCAGAGAATTCAATGAAGGAAGTGTTCTATCGTCTTCGCGACAAAGGCCTGTTAGAGCAAGTTCCGGGGAAGTATGGCAACAAGACTGCCTGGCAGTTTACGACGAAAGGTAAGCGAACCGCTCGCTGACGAGGAGTTAAGAACTCCACTTGTCTTTTACTGAGAGAGAGCTCTTACAGTGGTGCTGGTGCGAGGCTAACGTAGGTGCACATGAGCAATGAGCGAATTGAATTGTGCTACTCTTCAATCCACCGTCGAAACCGCGGCGCGAGTTCTGTCAGTGAGGCCCGCGCAGCTTCGCGATCGACTCCTTGATGACAGCGACGACATCCGCTCCGAGAACCTACCAGAATCACTGTCATCGGTCGTTTGGTTCCATGCTACACGGATCCCGAAGGACACGAACTTCGTAGATGGCCTGCTTCCGACGCCCGCCATGAGACCACGTATCATGGAGTGCCTACAAGCGCTAGCTCTCGAACTGGGGTTGTGCACGGAGACTCAGTGGCCACGGCTCGTCTCACGAATGTGGTCGCCGCAACTCGCGTGGAAGGAGTCGCTGCCGACCGCAGATGATGGCCCACATGGGTTCCTAGTCAGAGAAGTAATTCTCCATCCGGGAGATCTACCGATCTACCCCTACATGAGAGCGCCCGAGTACGTCTCAAATCTATGTAGCGCGATCCCTCATATTGGCGATGAACTGCACGAGGCCTACCGTCAAAGATCGACGCCCGCGATCGTTCAGTTTAGATCTTCAGAACACATGAGAGGGACAGTCGGCTGCGCACTGGTGTATGCAACTGCAAAATTGCGCGGACAGCCTCTGAACCAGGAGTGCAACATGGGGTTTAGTGGGCGTGGCATCACGATACCGTTCCGAGACGTTCTTAGCGTGGAGTGGTTGGGCGACGTGACAGCCTAACTTGAGTTAGCAGCTGGCCGCCGCTCGAAGGTACGTGCATGGTGAGATCGAAGACGAATCGACGTAAGAAAGGTGAATACCGTTGGAGAATACGAGCTTTGATTTCAAGAGACTCCGGGACGCAGCAGTACGACTGGTTCTTCAGCGAGGAGGGAGTCTCCGATGAAACTGATTCTCTTTGTGTTGATGATCGGAGTATTCGTCGTCATGGCGGCGCGGCCACAATCTCGAAATGGAATTCGCTGGGGTTGGACAGCTGAACGGTATCCCGTATCAAAGGTGGGATACTATGGCTTTCTGGCGGGCTTTCTTTTGGTTTTCGTTTCGCCATTTGCGGCTGATTATTTCGGATCCACAGATTGGATCCTGCTCGTCTTCGCTGGTTTTGTCCTTTTCATGTGCGCACCGGCTGACGGCGGCGGTTATCGAGTGAGCAATTTGTCGGCAGCGCGATCAGGTTCTCGGCTGCACTAAGAGGAGACAATATGACGGCAAAGTTCCTAATCGAGGTACCGCACGACGCGAACAAGGTGGCGTGTGCGCGGGTCGTGGATGTCTTTCTAAAGAGTGGATCCCACTTCCTGGCCGGTGCACATTGGGGATGCAAGGACGGAGTGCACAAGGCATGGATGCTGGTGGACGTTGATAGTAAGGACGAGGCGCGCGGGATTCTTCCGCCGTTCCCGCGGCTCCAAGCGAAGATCATGCAGCTGAATACCTTCACGATAGCCGAGATCGAGGACATACTTCGTCAGCATGAGTCGTAGGTACAGGCGAAGCTGATATGAAAAAAATGAAGTCATATCCAAGCTTCGACGCGTACCTGAAGGACCAGAGTCCTAAGAATCAGGCCATCATTCGTGCGCTCCGAAAGTTCGTGAAGGAGGTCGAGCCCGGACTGGCCGAAGCCGTGAAGTGGGGGAACGGGTGCTGGGTGGGGAGCAGTGGGCCGGTCGCATACGTTTACTCCGACAAAGGGCACGTACAGTTCGGATTTTTCAACGGAGCGTCGTTGAAGGATCCGAACGGTCTACTGGAAGGTAAGGGCAAGTACGTGCGGCATACAAAAGTTCGCGCTCCCTCCGAAATCGACAAGCGCGCCTTTGCGGCGCTGCTCAAGCAAGCCGCAAAATGATCCCGTCTGCAACCTGCTGTTAGCGGCCGGCGCATCGCCGTAGCACCACAACTTGAAGCCCAGAGGCTATTTACAGCAACGCGCCTCACCGCACACCGCTCGCGAACAAAACCATTGTGGGACTTTGTATGGCGCGGGGTAGACTCCCCGGAAACTTGCGGAGGTCGATTTGCTCAAAGACGTCCTTCGAACCAAGAATATCGCGCGCATCCTCGAGACCGCCGACGGTCACGACGCGCTCAAGCGCCACCTCGGTCCGGTTCAGCTCACGTTTCTCGGTATTGGCGCCATCATCGGTGCCGGGATCTTCTCGACGGTCGGAACCGCCGCCGCGGGCGGCGCTTCGCATCCCGGCGCGGGTCCCGCACTCATCCTCTCGTTCGTCCTGACCGCCGTCACATGCGGATTCGCGGCGCTCTGCTATGCGGAGTTCGCGTCGATGGTGCCCATCTCCGGTTCCGCGTACACCTATGCGTATGTCACCCTCGGCGAGATCATCGCGTGGATCATCGGCTGGGATCTCATCATCGAGTACGCGGTGGGGAACGTCGCGGTCGCCATTTCGTGGTCGGGATACTTTCAGGAATTGTTGCGCGTCGTGGGTCTGGGAATTCCCGACTGGCTCGGCATCGATTATCGCAGCGCGTCGCAGGCGGCGGCGAGCGTGGCGACGGCAATCGGCGCAGGCACCGACGCGACCCTGGGCGATGCAACGCTACGGGGCGCGGCCGCATTCGAGCACGCGCCGCGCCTGCTCGGCATCCCTGTCATTCTCAATTTTCCCGCTTTCGCGATCGTGGGTGTGATTACGGCCATCCTGGTCATCGGCATTCGCGAGAGTGCGTGGTTCAACGCCTCGATGGTGATCCTGAAGCTCGCCATCATCGGCTTCTTCATCATTTTCGGCGCGTTCTTCGTCGAGCCGGAGAACTGGCGACCGTTCGCGCCCAACGGGACCTTGGGCATCTTCTCCGCCGCCGCCATCATCTTCTTCGCGTACATCGGCTTCGACGCCGTGTCGACTGCTGCCGAGGAAGCAAAGAATCCCAAGCGCGACATGCCGATCGCGATCATTACCAGTTTGGTGGTGTGCACGATTATCTATGTGGCGGTTGCCGCCGTGCTGACGGGTATGTTGCCGTGGACGC
>Ga0137429_1000760_pt1 | contig 11697 bp, 6 predicted proteins | sample EasRivERMZT736_2_FD_102304 | JGI IMG/M metagenome (GOLD analysis project Ga0137429, IMG submission 102304) | Soil microbial communities from meander-bound floodplain in the East River, Colorado, USA - East River MetaG ERMZT736_2 | ecosystem: Environmental > Terrestrial > Soil > Floodplain ...
ACGTTAGGGCGGTGGCCCATCCCGTGTTGCGGCACCGTATCCTGACGAATTTCAACGCGGAGGCCGACGGGGTCCGCAGCGACGACATCATCGACCAATTGCTGGAAAGCGTGCCCGCGGACGCATCAGCGGAGATGGATGCGGCCATGGCGGGAAGGGTGTTCGCGAACGAGCGGGCGAAATCCTGATGTGACGACCATGCGAATGTGAGATCATGGGGCCGCCAACCGCATGTCGACCGAACCCATCGACTATCGCAAGTATCTGGACCCCACGGTGCTCGCTCGGATCAGCGGGCTCGAGCTTCGGGCCCGGATGGCCGTTGAAGGTTTCTTCAGCGGCATGCATCGCAGCCCGCACCTGGGACTGTCCGTCGAGTTCGCCGACCATCGGGTCTACACCCAAGGCGACGACCTCCGGCATATCGACTGGAAGGTGTTCGGTAAGACGGACAAATACTACATCAAGGAATATGAGCAGGAGGCCAACCTGAGCCTGATGCTTGTCGTGGACGCGAGCGAGTCGATGAACTACCGCTCGTCGGACGAGTTGTTGACGAAATACGATTACGCCGCGTCGCTGGCGGCGGCGATGGCCTACCTGACGTTGCAGCAGCAGGATTCGGTGGGCCTGGCGATATTCGACGAACACCTCAAGGAGTTCCTCCGACCGTCGAATACCGCGCACCATTGGCGCGTGCTCATACAGGATTTGTCCCGCCAAACGGGCCGTGCCAAGACGTCCGTCGGACGCGTACTGGATGAACTCGCCGAGCGGCTCCACCAGCGCATGTTGGTCATCCTGATCAGCGACCTGTTTGATGACCCGGACTCGATCATCAAGGGGATCCGGCATCTTCGGTTCCGTCACCACGAGATTATCGTTTGGAACCTGTGGGACCCGGCGGAACTCCGCTTGCCCTATCGCGGTCCCACGATGTTCGAGGGGCTCGAATCGGCAGGACGATTGCTGGTAGACCCTCGTTCCCTCCGGCAGCGCTATCTCGCGGAAGTTGAGCATTTCCGACAGTTGCTACGAGTCGGCTGCGGCCAGATGCACGTTGATTTCATGTCCTTTGACACGTCCACGGCCTTGGATGTGGCCCTGAGCGGCTATCTGGCCACGCGAAGCGCGCGGATGCGTAAACGGTCGTCACGCGTATTGGGGCGCGGTTAGGGGGACGATGCGGTTGCTTTCGCAAACCCTGCCGTTGGTGCACCCCGCCATTGCCGGCGCGGCGGCGATCGCGGGACTCATCCCGATTATCATTCATTTACTCAATCGCAGACGCTATCACCGCATTCCCTGGGCGGCGATGCGTTTTCTGTTGGCGGCTAACCGGCGCAGCGCGAAGCGCGTCCGCATCGAGCAATGGCTCCTGCTCGCGATGCGGGTCGCGCTCATGATGTTGTTTGGCGCGGCCCTGGCTCGGCCCTATTACCCATCGCAGGCGGTGTGGCCATTGAGTTCGTCCCGCGTTCACCGAATCATTCTACTGGACAATTCATTGTCGATGAGCGCCCGCCATGGGGAGGGTCAGACGCGTTTTGTGGCGGCCCGCGACGCGGCCCTCCGTCTGGTTGCATCGTTTCCGCCCGGCGACGCGGTCAGCATCGTCACCATGGCCGAGCCGGCTGAGGCGCTCATTGGGCATCCCGCGTACGATCGCCGCTTCGTACGGGAACGATTGGCGGCCGTTTCACCGACGGCGCGGTCCACCGACAGTGCCGGCGCCGTTTCGCTGGCGGCAACGTTGATCCGGCAATCGGACGTACCGGCCGGGAATCACGCCGCCTATCTGCTTTCTGACCTGCCGCGGGCGGCGTGGATTTCGGAAAGCCCGCAGGTGCCCACGACAGCGGCTCGGGAACTGCGGGCGTTGTCCGAGCGATTGGCCGACTCCGCAAACCACTTGACCATCGTCCACGTTGCCGAGGAATCGGCAAGCAACGTCGCGATCGGTGACTTACAGACAACGTCTTCGATCATTGGAGTCGGTGTGCCGATCGTGGTTCAAGCCGGCGTTTTCAATGGAGGATCGACCAGCGTCCGCGACGTCACCGTTCGTTTTCTGCGCGACGGGCAGATCATTCGGCGCCACGCGATTCCTCTGTTGGGTCCGGGTGAGTCTTCGGTGGTCAGTTTGACGTCGGAGTTCGGGCGGGCGGGCACGCACGCGATCGAGGCTGAGGTTTCAGGAGTGGGCGCCGATGTGCTGGCCATCGATGACGCTCGTTTTCTTTCGGTGGAGGCCCGGCGCACGACGCCCCTGCTGATCATCGATGGCAAACCGGGATTGGAGCCGCTGCAAGGCGAAGCGGGTTTCCTGGCCGCCGCCTTGGCCCCCGGCGCGTCGACCCTCATCGGGCGGGACGATCGGGACGGTGTTCGACGGGCCGCGCGGGTCAGCCCCTTGGAGCCGAAAACCATCTCGGAGCGTGATTTCGACGGCGAGCCACTGCGTGACTACACGGCGATCGCCTTGTGCAATGTGGCTCGTCTGTTGCCGGAACAATGGCGCCGGCTTGAATCGTTCGTGCTCGACGGCGGCGGCCTCATCGTCTTCGGCGGTGATCTGGTGACCGCCGACAACTACAACCGGTTCGGGTACGCGGATGGACAAGGTCTGTTGCCTGCTCGAATCAGAACCGAAACCTCTGCCCAGAGTCCCGGGGCGCCGACAAGTTTTGACGCGAGTGAGCTGCGTCATCCGATTGTCTCTGAGTTCGCACAGCAGCCCAACAGCGGATTGTTCCTGGCACGGGTGGATCGGTATCTGCCGCTGGTGCCGCATCCGGGGCGTGGTGAGGTGTGTCTGCGATTCTCCAATGGGGATGCCGCGCTTGTGGCCGGCGCCCACGGCAAGGGCCGCGTCCAAATGGTCGCCACGACCGCGGACATGGATTGGAACAATTTGCCGGCCAAAGGCGACTTCGTTTCGCTCATGATCAATCTGGTTTCGGATGTCGTGCCGAAGCGCGGTATCCAGCGGAATATTCCGGTCGGCCGATCGATTCACGAGGGCTTGTCCGCCTCCCAGGTGTCGTTGCCCATTCGCGTAACTGGTCCAGAAGGTGCGGCAGTGGAGCCACAGTTGGTACCCGACGATGACGGCTTGTCACTTTCTGCCGGGCCGATGGAACAACCCGGATGGGGCATGGCGATGATCGGAACGGACTCCTACACCTACGCCGTCAACGTCGATCCGGCCGAATCCGATTTGACCTCGCTGACCGAGGCCGAATTCTCTGCCGCCCTAGGTTTTCCGGTCCGCTGGTGGAACCGGGTGGAGGCGGTGCCGCGGGAAACAACCGCAGCCCGGGCCACGGAACTCGCGACAACCTTCTTGGTATTGGCGCTGATCATGGTGCTCGCCGAAGTCTTTGTGGCCATGTGGTTCGGCTCGCCGGATCGGGGAGCCGCGGAAACGGCGGCCGGACGCGGGGGCTGAGGGATAGTCCTCTGAAAATGGCACATGGCGCGGTGATGACCGCCCACCAACGGGCCCACGGGAGATGGCGTGCTTTCATTCCTGGAATGGCTTCTCGAACTGGACAACATCCGCTTGGCGCGGGATGCCCCCCTTCTGTTCCGATGGGGAACGCGGCTACAGCCCTGGATGTTGTTCGGCTTCGCGCTCTTTGCAGCCAGTTGGATCGCGGTCCTGTATCGACGCGAGAAGACGACCGTTCCCCGGCGAATCGTCCTTGGTGCCCTCCGCGGAACCCTTGTTGCCCTGATCGTCGCGGTGATGTGCGGTCCTTCGCTGGTTCTCCAGAGAAATCGCGTTGAGCCGTCATTCGTGGCGCTCCTGCTCGACACGTCGATGAGCATGGCCGCAAAGGACACCTTTCGCAGCCGTGACTTGGCCGAAGTCATGAAGCGAGGAGCTGGGTTGCCGGCGCAAACGGAGGTGTCGGGGTTTTCGCGCCTCGATCTCGCCCGCATGGCCTTGACGCGAGATGACGCCGCGCCGATCCGGACCCTGCTGGCTCACAACGGTATTCAACTTTTCACCTTCAGCGCGTCGACGGAGGCCGGCGGCATCGCGACCAGCGTCGATGCGGCGGAGGCTTTCGCGGCCTCGCTCCCGCCGTTGATTGCGGATGGACCGAGCTCCGACATTCCCGCCGCGATCCTGCGGGTCGTCGAACAGGCTCAGGGACGGAGGCTTGCGGCCATCGTGCTGGTTTCCGACGGACAGGCCACGCAGGCCACCAACCTCAAGGACGCGCTCGACACGGCCGCGGATCGTCAAGTACCTGTTTTCGCGCTGCGGATCGGCTCACCTGACCCGGTGTTTGACATCGAGGTGGGCCCGCTTCGCGCCCAGGAAAGCGTATTTGCCAACGACATTCTTGCCGTGGAAGTCCAGGTTTCCTCACGAGGGCTTTCGGAGGAAATGGAAGTACAAGTGCGCTTGGTGGATGAGAGAACGTCGGGCGTTGCGGTGACCGAAACGGTGTCTTTGGGACCGCAATCGGCGTCGGCAAACGTCGAACTCCGAACGAAGCCCACCCAGCCGGGACGTCATACCTATCGGGTCGAGGTTGTTCCGCGCCCAGGCGAAACCACCGCGGAGAACAACGTCGAACGCATCGCGGTGCTGGTGTTGGAAAACCGCTTGCGAATCTTGTACGTCGATGGGTATCCGCGTTTCGAATATCGTTACCTTAAGAACGCCCTGATTCGAGAGCCGACCATCGAACTCAGCGTACTGTTGCTTGAAGCCGACGATCAATTCGTTCAGGAAGGCACCGATCCCATCCGACGGTTCCCAGAAACCCCGGAGGAACTGAACCGCTTCGATGTGGTGTTGTTCGGGGACGTTGATCCGCGCGGCGGGTGGCTCACCTCGGCCCAGATGAACATGCTGCTGGACTACGTCGGAAATGAGGGCGGGGGTTTCGGCTTGATCGCCGGCGAACGCGCCGCCCCTCACCGCTTCGCGGACACGCCATTGGAAAAGCTCGTTCCAGTGCGGATCGATACCGCTTTTCTGGGCCGGTACGAACGGCCATTGATCACCGGGTTCCGAGTGGAGATCACGCCGGAAGGTCGAAGAAGTCGATTGTTTCGCTTCACCGCCGACCGCGATAGCAACAATCGATTGCTTGGCACCTTGCCGGAGATTTTCTGGCTGGCGCGAACGTTGGGCGCCCGACCGGGCGCCTCGGTCCTCGCCGAACATCCGGGTATCCGTACGGACTATGGTCTCATGCCGGTCATCGTGACCGGACGGTACGGCGCGGGCAAGCTGTTTTTTCAGGCAACGGACGACACCTGGCGCTGGCGGCACCACACCGGGGAACTGCTTCACGATGCGTATTGGGTGCAGGTGGCTCGGGAGTTGATGCCGGCGTCAAAGGTCGCGCGGGATCGGCGGTATGCCCTTCGTACCGATCGCCGAGTTTATGAATACGGCGCAACGGTTCGCGCCTCCGTCGAGGTCTTCGACGCCGAACTCCTCGCTCAACTCCGGGAAGTCGTTGAAGTTGAACTGGCCGAGTCGGCCGCGCCGGCGGGCCAAGTCTCGATGGAACTTGAACGAGATCCTGCGGCTCGGTCGAGAGACGCCGCTCAGCCCGGGCGATCAACCGGCGGCCGGATGGTCAGCAAGATCGAGCTGCATCGAACCGGTGAGGAATCCAATTTGTTCGAAGGCGCGTTTGTCCCGGCCAAGCCCGGGAGTTACGTGCTGGACGCTCCCGACATCGCCCAGAAGCCGGGCGAAACCCGTCCATCCGTGGCCATTCGGGTGGAGCGGCCCGACATTGAGTTCCGCCGCCCTCAGGCGGACCATGAGACCCTGGAACGCATCGCGGTCGCGACGGACGGCCGATTGGTCGACCTTGATCGCCTGAACGACGAGTTCGCTTCCGTTCAAGATCGAAGCGTGCAGATTCCCGATGATGTTACTGAGCCGTTATGGGACTCGAAACTGGTTTTGATTCTTTTCGTCCTTATCATCTCAACGGAGTGGGTGTTGCGAAAGGCGTTTGGATTGTTGTAGGCGGCGAATGAGCGGCTCGGAATTGATCACGCGGCTTTCGGGAATAAGGAGCACCATCCGGCGACGGTTGGTGACGTACGGAATCTGCGCCGTGCTCGCCGGCGGGGTCGCCTCTTTCCTGACGGTGGTCACACTCGATTGGATGCTGGGGCTGCCCGCCGCGTTGCGGTTTTTCGTCGCATTCCTATTCTTCGCCGGTTTTGTCGGCGCAACCTGGTATTGGGTCGTGCGACCCCTCCGTGCCAGCCTGGGGCTTGCCGAGATCGCGGCGAGACTCGAACGACATTTCCCGCTGCTTCAGGACCGCCTCTCCAGCGCCGTGAGCTTCGCCCATGACCGTAATGTGGGATCGCCGCGCATGGTCGAGCAGGTCATTTTTGACACGGAACGAATGGTCAGAGACCTACCGCTACGATCCGCTCTGGCCATGCAGCCGTTGATCATGCGCATCGTCTGGCTGGGGGTCGGGGCGGGTGTGCTGGGAGCGATCCTGCTTGCGGCACCCGCTTGGGTGCGCATCGGCCTTCAGCGCTACGCCAATCCCCTGGGCGAGGTCGAATGGCCTCGGTCCGTCGAGATTGTCCCCTTGACCGGCGATCTGAAAGCGGCAATCGGCGATTCCGTCACCGTGCGAATGAAGGTCGCCCGCGGCGAGCAGGATGCGTTACGCGGGGTCGTCAGGCTGCGGGATGGCGACGGCGAGCCCACCGCTCTGGCCATGCGACGCGACGCCGACGGGACCTATCAGGCGACGATCGACGCGGTCACCGGGGATTTGCATTATTGGTTTGAAGCGGGTGACGACACGACGGAGCCTCGGCCGTTCGTGGTACGAGTGGTGGCCCGGCCCGAAGTCATCGAAGCCACCGCGACTATTGAACCCCCTGCCTATGCGCCCTCGCATCCTCTATCGCAACAGGACCTTAATGACGGACCGGTATCGGCAACGATCGGTGGGCATGTTCGGGTGGTCCTTCTGGTCAGCAAGCCGATCGAGTCTGACGAGGAAGGAGTCGAGATCGGACTTCGAACAAGCAACAACAATTTGATTCCCCTGAGCGCCTCGGCCGACAATCCCCTTGAGCTTTCGGTACGGTTCGAGGTGCGCGAGGACGTGGAGTTCCGCCCCGAATTGCGCGACCGCGACGGCTTCGAGAACCGGGGCGCCAACACCTATGTGATTCGTGTCGTTCCCGACCAGCCGCCGACCGTATATGTGTTGGAGCCGCAGGCGGTCACGGAGGCGACACCGGCGGCCACCATTCGCCTAATCGCGCGTGTCGGAGACGACTTCGGCTTGAAGGACGTATCGCTCCGGATTGAACGCGGCACCGGTGACGAGATTGGCACCAACTCGCTGACCGATCGGCTGCGAGTCACCCAAACCCAGACCGGCGCAGAGGGTACCGTCGATTATCCCTGGGACCTGGCGCCGTTGAACCTCACACCCGGTGATTCGCTCGTGGGAACGCTCTCGGCCACGGACAATTTTGAATCCGAGACATCCACCGGTCAGGTCGGACAATCGGCGCCGATTCGCGTCAAAATCATCAGTGCCGCCGAACTTGAGGCCCGTCTCCGGAGCGAGATGGCGATTCTCGAAACGCGGATTCGCCAGGCCACCTTGGATCAGGCGGACGTCTTGGATCAAACGCGCCTCATTGCCGACTCCGCCGCGGAAGATGGGTCGCTGTCGGACTCCGAGCGGGCCGACGCCTCGAACGCCGCGGCCGAACAGGCACGGTTGATCCGCCCCCTGCGGGATATCGCCCAGCGCGTGAGCCAATGGCGCGAGCGGCTCCGCCAGAACGCGCTGGGAGAGGGGGAAGCCGGCCAGCGGCTGACCGCACTTGAACAAGCACTTCTGACCACCGCGGACGGAAGTATGAGTCGATCGGTCTTGGCCCTCAATCAAGCCGCCGAACCGCCCCCCGCGCGAGGGGGGGCCGAATCGGCAACGCGGGCTGCCCAAGCACAAGAACAGGCCCTTACCGAACTCCAGTCGCTCATTCGATCGCTGGCCCAATGGGGCAGCTTTCAGGGTTTGATCACCCGCTCGCAGGACTTGTTGGAGCGGCAGGAGCGCCTGCGTTCGCAAACCGGCGAACTCGGCCGGACCATGCTCGGCAAATCGGTTGACTCTCTTTCCCCCGATGAAGTGGCGGAGCTTAAGAGGACCCGACGAGAGCAGGAGCAACTGGCGGACGATGTCGAGCAACTACTGCAACGAATGGCCCGAACACGGACGGAATCGGGTGGTAAGGATGCGTCGGCCGACGAGGCCATCGACGCTGCGCTCCGCGCCGCCCGCGCCGGCGACCTCACCAAACGCCTGGAATCCGCCGGGGAAGCCATCGAGGACAATCGCACGGCCGCGGCCACCATTGAGCAGAAGGCCGCCGCTAATGGAATCCGCAGGATGATCGCCGCCCTCAGGGAACGGGAAGACCGGGAGCTGGATCAGTTGCGCAAACGCTTGGGCGCCGCGGAAGAACAGCTCACCCGATTGATCGATGAGCAGAGCGACTTGCAACGGGCGACGCAGGAGGCAGCCGCCATGGCGATTGACCGGGCGGCGGAAGAATCATTGGCCGACGAACAGCGGCGACTCCGCAACAACACCCTCGCTCTCGCTCAAGAGCTGTCCGATGTGGAGCGTACCGCCACCGTGGGTCAGACCGTGGGTGAAGCCGCGCCGCCCATGGAGGAAGCGGAGGACCGCATTGTCGACCAACAGATTACAGACGCCGTCGCTCCCCAGGGAGAGGCATTATCCGCTCTTCGGCGGGCCCTCGAAGAACTCCAACAGCTTGCCCAGGAAGCGGCGGACCGCGCCCTCCGCCGATCGCTCGCCCAGATTCGCGAAGACCTTGAGGACGCCCGAGAAGCCCAATGGGCCGTCAACGTCGGGATCGCCGGTCTAAAAGAGGACGTGCAGCGCCTTGAACGAATGGGCCGCAGCCAAACCCGCGAAGCCACGCGACTGGCCACCGAACAATCGAGCGTCCGCGCCATAATCGACGAGATGCTGCCGGAATTGGAGAAGGTCATTGTCTACCGCTGGGCCCTGGAACGCGTGGCCGGCTGGATGGACCAATCGAAGTCCGCGCTGGATGCCCGAAAAGTCGACTCCGAGTTGGTCGCCGCGACCGATCGGATCGTGAGGGAGCTGGACAAACTCATCGGGGCCATCACGGAAACGGAAGCTCTTCCGTTTATCACCGAGTTCGCGGAATCGGACTCAGGTGACGGCGCGGGACAAACGGCGACCCCGGATGCCATACCCACCGTCGCCGAACTGCTGGTGCTGAAGAAACTCCAGACCGATATCAACGAACGGACGCGGGAGTCCGCCGGGACTCTCGTCGCCGATGAGCCGACGGAGGAACAGCTGCGGCAGCTCAAGGAAGTCGGTGACGATCAAACGGAGGTGCGCAGATTGACGGACCTCGTCGTCAATCGTGCAAGGCAGCCATGATGCGTGTGGGGATTGCGGAAATGCGTGAAAGGACTTTTTCCAACACCGAATAATGAGTTGTACCATGAAACGTCCGTTTGTCTCATTAGAGTTTTTCGACGGTGTCCCGGCGACCATCCGCCGCACACGAGCACGGACCGCATCCGCGCTTCTTTTGAGTTGCTTCGCCTCCGCCGCCCTTGCTCAATCTGAACCGCGCCCAACCGAGCCCGGCGGTAATGCGACGAAGCCGGTCAACGAGCAGAACGACCTGGGGCAGAAACTGATTCGCCGAACCATCGATCAGGGCGAGGAAGACCCCATGGCCGCGATCACCCGGCTGATGGACGAGTCGACCCGTAAGCTTCAAATCGATTTCGATCCGGGCGACATCACCCAGTCGGTCCAGCGCCAGATCGTGGAGCGGCTGGACAAGGCCATTGAGACTTCCGCCGCCCAGCGCCGCTCGCGTCGCCAGGGTCAACCCCAGCAGGGCAGCGACAAACGGCGCATGGCCCGCCGCGAATCCGATTCCCCGCGGCCCAAACGCGGGGATACAACGCCAAGTCAGGGTGGCGGTGATGATGAAACCTCGGCGGCTCCGCTGACCGGCGAGGGCCGCGAACCGGTTCACGGTGAAATCAAGGACACTCGCCGGGCCTGGGGAAATCTGCCCCAGCGCGAGCGCGACGAGCTCATTCAGGGTTTCGACGAGGCCTTCATCGAGCGATATCGAGAGTGGATCCGACGCTACTATCAGACTCTGCAAGAAACGGGAAAGTGAGTGATCCTTGCGCTATCCCACCATCAATTTCGCCAACGGTAGGACTCCTGAGCGAGGAGTTCGCACTTCAGCCTCCGCGCACTGGATCAATCTGGCGACGATTTGCTCCGCCATAATGGCCGCCTCTCTACCGGCCGTCGAAACTCATCACCCCGCGGCCCCCACGAATTCCGAAATCAATGACGCCCAGCGCATGGCCGTTGAAAGCGGCTTGACCTGGCTCGCCGCTCAACAGGCCGAGGACGGCTCCTTCGGTAGCCTCTCCCACTACGGCCCGCACGTGGGAATCACCGGGCTCGCGGGCCTTGCCTTCATGTCCGAAGGGAGTACCCCCGGCCGCGGTCGTTACGGAGAACATGTCGATCGCGCCCTGACCTTTGTCCTTCGGCACGGCTCCGAGAGCGGGTTGTTCGCCGCCGAAACCTCACACGGTCCCATGTATGGGCACGGCTTCGCCACGCTCTTCGTCGCCGAGGTCTACGGAATGACCAACCGCTCCGACGTGCGCGAGTCTCTTCGCCGGGCCGTTCGGCTCATCGTCAACACTCAGAACGACGAGGGAGGCTGGCGCTACCAGCCCGTCCGCGCCGATGCCGACATCTCCGTCACGATATGCCAGGTCATGGCACTCCGGGCCGCCCGCAACGCCGGCCTCTACGTGGACAAGGAGGTGATCGACAAGGCGATTGAGTACGTCAAGGCCAGTCAGAATCCCGACGGCGGCTTTCGATACATGCTCTCCTCCGGCGGATCGGCCTTCGCCCGATCCGCCGCCGGTGTGGCCGCCCTCCAATATGCCGGTATTTACACCGGCGAGGAGATCGAACGCGGCCTAGAATATGTCAGGCGGTTCACTCCGCCCAACGAGCAGACCGTCGGCCACTACTTTTACGGTCATTACTATGCCGCCCAGGCGATGTTCCTCGCGGGGGATCGCTATTGGCAGCAGTGGTGGCCCCCGGTCCGCGACGAACTGTTGGAAAAACAGGCCCCCGAAGGCTTCTGGCGCGGGCAGGCGGGCCAGGAGTATGGGACCGCCATGGCCTTGATTATCCTTCAAATGCCCAATCGGCTGCTGCCGATCTTTCAGAAATGAGGACCATGGCCGAGACCGAATTCCACTTTGATCTCTCGATCGATTCGTCGGTCGCAACCACCGAACGACGCTCAGTGGTCCACCGGATTATTTGGCGCCACGCGCTCGCCGCTTGGTCCATTTTCCTCTCGGTTCATTCTCTGGTTGTGGCGGATCCTTCGGGCGGCACCATGATCGTAAAAACCGTGGAGCCGGATGTCCTACGTGGGCGCGTCGTCAGCCTGTCGTTGACCAACGGCCTCATGTTGGAGACCAGCGCCGCCCCCATCCACATACCGTTGATGAACTTAGTCCGATTGACCTCCACGACCGAGTCGGTCGAGCGCGCCCCGCGCGAGACGTCCTTC
>Ga0137429_1000761_pt1 | contig 11696 bp, 6 predicted proteins | sample EasRivERMZT736_2_FD_102304 | JGI IMG/M metagenome (GOLD analysis project Ga0137429, IMG submission 102304) | Soil microbial communities from meander-bound floodplain in the East River, Colorado, USA - East River MetaG ERMZT736_2 | ecosystem: Environmental > Terrestrial > Soil > Floodplain ...
CACTAAACAAGGCGCCCTTCATGATTCCGCAGTTCTTTATCGATCGGCCCATCTTTGCGTCCGTGCTTTCGATCGTGATCATTATTGTCGGAAGCGTGGCGCTGTTGGGTCTGCCCATCGTCCATTTTCCCGAAGTCGCCCCCCCCACCATTCAGGTTTCGACCATGTATCCGGGAGCCAACGCTAAGGTCGTCGCCGAAACCGTCGCGGCGCCGATCGAGCAGGAAGTCAACGGCGTCGAGAACATGCTGTACATGTTCTCGAAGTCCACCAACGACGGGCAGATGTACCTGGACGTGACCTTTAACGTCGGCACCGATTTGAACATGGCCCAGGTGCTCACCCAGAACCGCGTGGCGATCGCCGAAGCCAAGCTGCCGGAGGACGTCAAACGACAGGGCGTGACCACCAAGAAGAAGTCGCCGGCGATCCTCCTTTGCGTGAATCTCATTTCGCCGGACGACCGGTATGACCAACTGTATCTGAGCAACTACGCGACCATCCAGGTGAAAGACGCGCTCGCCCGCCTTCCGGGAATCGGCGATGTTTCGTTCCTGGGTGCGCGCGACTACAGCATGCGCATCTGGCTCGATCCGGAGAAGCTCGCGTCCCAGAATCTGACCGCAAGCGACGTCACTCGGGCGTTGCGGGAGCAGAATGTGCAAGTGGCCGCCGGTCGGCTTGGCCAGCCACCCGCTCCGCCCGGACAGGCTTTTCAACTAGCCATCACCACTCTCGGACGATTGCTCGAACCGGAGCAGTTCGCGGACATCATCATCAAGACCGGCGAGCAGGGACAAGTCACGCGGGTTCGCGACATCGGGCGGACGGAGTTGGGCGCCAAGAACTACGACGTCAACAGCCTTCTCGACAGCAAGCCGAGCGTGACGCTGGCGGTTTTCCAGCTTCCGGGGTCCAACGCCCTGGCCACTGCCGAGGCCGTTCGCGCCAAGATGGAGGAACTTCGCACGCGGTTCCCCGAAGGGCTGGAATACCGCATTGTCTACGACACAACCGTGTTCGTAGACGAATCCATCCACGAAGTGTTCAAGACTCTGATCGAAGCGTTCGTACTCGTGTTCATCGTCGTCTTGGTGTTCCTGCAGAACTGGCGGGCGACGATTATTCCGATGGTTGCGGTGCCCGTTTCGCTCATCGGCACGCTCGCGATCATGGCGGGCCTGGGGTTCTCGCTGAACAACTTGTCGCTGTTCGGTCTGGTGCTGGCCATCGGCATCGTCGTCGATGACGCCATCGTCGTGGTGGAGAGCGTCGAACTGAACATGGCCGCGGGCCTGAATCCCAGAGATGCGACGCGAAAGTCGATGAAGGAGGTTTCGGGCGCGCTGATCGCCATCGCCCTGGTCCTCAGTGCCGTCTTCGTTCCCACGGCGTTTATCTCCGGAATCAGCGGGCAGTTCTATCGGCAGTTCGCCCTGACCATCGCCGCGTCCACGGTCATCTCGGCTTTTAATTCGCTGACGCTCAGTCCGGCGCTCTGTGCCATCTTGCTCAAGCCGCACGCACACGGCGAAGGCGCCCACGCTCATCGAGAAGTGCTGCCCCGCATGGGCATCGTCATCCTTTTCGGTCTGGCGGCCTACGTCATCCTGCCGGCCTATCTGGCGCCGTTGTTTGGACTGGCGGCTTCGGGACACACGGGCGCACACGCGGAGGAGGCGGTTTCGCATGAAACCAGCGGGGCAGCCCTATGGGGCGTGCGAGCCTTGGCTTTCGTCATCGGCGGCATCGTGGGCTGGTTGCTCAGCGGTGTCGTGAACCGTTTGCTGGACGCGCTGTTTCGGGGATTCAACTGGTGTTTTGACCGGGCGATCGGCGGGTACGGGTTTGCCGTGCGACTGCTGCTGCGTGTGGCGGTGATCGTGTTGGCGGTGTACGGCGGATTGATGTACATGACCTACCTCGGCTTCACTACCGTTCCCGTGGGCTTCATTCCGGAACAGGACAAGGGGTATCTGCTCGTCAACGCGCAACTTCCTGACGGGGCAAGCCTCGAGCGGACCGAGGCGGTCGTCGCTCGAATGGAGAAGATCGCGCGGGAGTCGCCGGGTGTGGCACACACCATCGCCCTTCCCGGATACTCGATCCTCAACGCCACAAACATCGCCAATCTCGGGGGCATGTTCGTAATTCTGGAACCCTTCGAGGAACGCAAGCTCGATCCCAAGCTTTCTGCACCAGTCATCGCCGCGGGATTTCGACAGAAGTTCGGGACTATTCAGGAAGCTGCCATCACGGTATTCGGCGCACCGCCAGTGGACGGCTTGGGCAATACCGGAGGCTTCAAGCTGCAACTCCAGGATCGCGCCGATGCCGGGCTCACCGGGCTTCAAGAGAGCGTGGACAATGTCGTCTCCACGGGGAATGCCCAGCCCGGATTGCTGGGACTTTTCAGTAGTTTCAGAGCGAATCAGCCGCAGATCTTTGTCGATCTCAACCGTTCGCAGGCCAAGGCCCAGGGGATCCCCCTAACAGACATCTTCGACACCCTCCAAGTCTATCTGGGTTCGGCTTACGCCAACGACTTCACTCGCTTCGGGCGCAACTGGCAGGTGAACGTTCAGGCGGAGCCGAAATTCCGCTTGCATCCTTCCGACATCGGTCGATTGAAGGTCCGCAACCCCAACGGGCAGATGGTCCCCATCGGCGCCCTCGTATCGGTTGACGAAACCAGCGGACCGGCGATCGTCAACCACTACAACATGTACCCATCGGCCGAGATCAACGGTGGAACGGCTCCCGGCGTCAGCTCCGGCCAGGGAATCGGCATGATGGAGCGAATCAGCGAAACCGAGCTTCCGGCGAGCATGGGCTATGAATGGACGGAGCTTGCCCTGCAGCAACAGCTGGCCGGAAACACGGCGATCTACGTCTTTATTCTCGGCACTGTCTTCGTGTTCCTGGTGCTTTCCGCGCAGTACGAAAGCTGGTCGCTTCCCGTGACGATCATCCTCATCGTTCCCATGTGCCTGTTCGCGGCGATCAGCGGTGTTTGGCTTGCGGGCATGGACAACAACATTTTCACTCAGATCGGGCTGGTGGTGCTCATCGGCCTAGCCGCCAAGAACGCGATCCTCATCGTAGAGTTTGCCAAACAGCTTCAGGATCAGGGAAAGGAACTGAGGGAAGCGACGGTTGAAGCCAGCAAACTGCGTCTTCGGCCGATTCTCATGACTTCCTTGGCGTTCACCCTCGGTGTCTTGCCGCTGGTATTGGCGAAGGGCGCGGGAGCTGAAATGCGCGTGGCACTGGGCTTCGCGGTTTTCAGCGGCATGGTGGGCGTGACGCTGTTCGGGATTTTCTTTACACCCGTTTTCTATTCGACCATCCGCTGGCTCACCGGAAACAAGAAGCCTACCCCCCCCACTGCCGTCGCCAAGCCAACAGGAGAACATGCATGAAGTTGGGTGGATTCGACTTGCGCTTGGCGATCGGTATCGGACTCGTCCTGGCCTTTGCTGCTTGTTTGAGCGGCTGCAAGGTCGGACCCGATTACGTTGAACCGCGCGCACCCATCGCGGATCAGTGGGTCGCATCGGCGGACCCGAAGTTGGATCGTGGTGAGGAAGTGGCGACGCGGTGGTGGGAGGTTCTCAACGATCCGGTCCTGAACGACCTAGTGGAAATGGCCTACCATCAGAACCCCTCATTGCACGCCGCGGGAGTCCGCGTGCTCGAAGCACAGGCTCGCCGGGCTGTCGCATTCGGCTTGCTCTTCCCCCAACAACAGGAAGCCTTCGGCGATCTTTCGTGGAATCAGGTCAGCAGCAACGCGGGGGCTGCAACCGTGGACCGCAGCCGGGCACAAAACGCGGTCGGGATTCTGACGAATCCGCTCGGGATGCTGGCCAACGGCGTGGTCGGCGATCCCGGCCTCAACAATTCGTTTCACAATTGGCAGATGGGCTTTGGCGCGTCGTGGGAATTGGACATCTGGGGCAGATACAGGCGCGGAATCGAGGCGGCGGACGCACAGATTCTGGCAACAATCGCCAATTACGACGACGTTCTGGTGAGCCTTGTGGCTGAGGTCGCTACCAATTACGTGCTGTTGCGGTCGCTGGAAGAACAGCTCGTCGTCACTCGCAGCAACGTAGCGATTCAACAGCGAGGTTTCGAACTGGCAGATACCAAGTTCAAAGGCGGCACGACGACGGGCCTTGATCCCGCGCAGGCCGCGGCGTTGCTCCACGACACCGAAGCCCAGGCGATCGATATCGAGACGCGGATTTCGCAGACGAAGAGCACGTTGTGTGTACTGCTAGGTCTGCCGCCGCGGGACCTCTCCGAACGGCTGGGCGACACTCGTCCCATTCCCAGCGCTCCTGACCGGATTGCCGTCGGTATCCCAGCGGACTTGATGCGGCGGCGGCCGGACGTCCGCCGAGCAGAACGAATCCTGGCGGCGCAGAGCGCGGTGATCGGGGTAGCCGCAGCCGACCTCTATCCGAGCTTCTCCCTGGCGGGCGAGGTGGGATTGGCGGCCGAGCATTTTTCCGACCTGTGGCGTGGCGACAGTCTTCAAGCCTTTGCCGGCCCATCCTTTCGTTGGGCGGTTCTCAATTACGGCCGCATTGAAAACAACATTCGTGTTCAGGACGCCGCTTATCAAGCCCTGATCAGTGAATACGAAAGCGTCGTGCTCCGTGCTCAGGGTGAGGTCGAAACAGCCGTGTCCGGCTTCCTAGGCGCACAGCGGCAGGTGCTCGCCCTGACGCAGAGTGTTGAGTCAGCGATGAAGGCGGTGGGCCTTGCGGAGCAGCAGTACCGGGGCGGTATCGCGGATTACACGCGCGTGCTTACGACGCAAGACTTTCTGACAACCGAACAATCGCGTTTGGTCGCCACGCGCGGCGCGGTGGCCCTCAACGTGGTGGCCTTGTATCGGGCGCTGGGCGGCGGCTGGGAACTTCGCGAGTCGCAGGACTTGGTGCCGACTTCGATCAAGGACCAAATGCGGGAACGCACGAAATGGGGCGAGATGATTGATGCGGATCGCGTTCCATAAGACGATGTATCTTCGAGTTCTTTTTGAAAGGATTACCAAATGAAATCAACAAGTTACTTGGCATGGTTTGGAGTTTGTGCTTACTTGGTTGGGCTGACGGGATGCGCCTCAAACCGCCCGAGCGGCACACATCGTACCGAAGTTGAGCACGAGGCTGTTATGACAGTTGAGGCCATTGACGTGCCCAATCGTCTCGTCACGGTGAAGGGCGCGTCCGGCGATTCAGTCACCGTTTACGTTGACGAATCCAAAAAGGACTTTCCGCAGGCTGCCGTTGGCGACAAAGTCCGCGTCCGCTATAGCGAGTCGTTTGCTGTTCGCCTCACAAAACCGAGTGCCGTCACAGGGGAGGTGAAGGTCAAAGAAGAAACTTCTGAACCGAAACCCAGCAAGCAAAGCGGAAAAGCTACTACTGAGGTGACCGCTATTGCAAAAATTGAAGCGGTCAATCAGGACGGGAGCGTCGTTACATTCACTGGACCACGCGGCCGCCGAACTCTCCGCGTTGTTGACACTTCGATGTGTGATTTCGTAAGAGAGCTGCGGCCGGGCGACAAGGTCGAAGTTACATACAAGGAAGCACTGGCGTTGTCACTTGAGAAAATGGGCAAGTAGGTTTCCATCGGCACCGTAAACTCTTTTCTGGCACACGGAATGCTCGAATAGTCAGTGCGCTGTAGCTGCGCGCTTTACATGCCCAAGTGTTGGTGTTGGCGCGGAGCTTGCATTCTATGGACCGCAAGCACCCATTGTATTACACTGTGACAAGTTGAAGGGTCCAAGCCATGCCGAAGAGATTTTAAATCATTTTTCTGAAAGAGGGGTGTACGATGATGAATCTTGATTTTCTTGGCAAGGGGTTGTTACGCGAATTGGCCGAGGAATTCGCGGATCTCATTTACGATGACGGGCTGGTCTCCATTGACGAGCTTGAAGCCGGCGTACGGCTGGAGCCAGCGGTGGCGACGCGCCATCGGGAATTGGGACGGCGGATGTTGCAGGATGCGAAGCCGGCCCACGCTCGGAAAAGCTTCACAAAAGCTTTGGAACTCGAACCGGGTGATCCTCTTTCCCGGTTAGGGCTGGCGTGTGCGCTCGACGCAATTGGATTGACCCCAATGGCAATCAAGGAGCTGAAGTTCTGCTTGAACGCGCGGCCCGAATATTGTCCGGCAATCGTCTCTATGGGGTATTGCCTCCAGAAGTCGGGCAGGGCGCACGAGGCCATTCGAGCGTATGAGCAAGCACTCCGCTTGAATCCGAAGTTGCTACGCACGCGAGAGAAGTTGGCACCGATCACTCTTAGCGCATGCGATAAGTTCCCAGAGATTAACGGTCAGCCGGGGCCATTTGCGTCACTAAAAGTCATGACGAGTTCAAAGAAGTCGGTAGCGCCCATTGAGGGTATCGTAAGCCCCATGCCGGGCAAATGAGCATTGTAAAGGGGTAAGGGATATGCAATCACATGACCATTTGGCGGAGACCGCCAGCTTGTCGACCAAGATCACGCGGGTGTTTCAAAAGCGAGCACAACTCGCCTTCGATCGCTTTGGCAAGGCGTCCACCAAGGTGTTTGAGGCGCAATCCGCCGAGGCAGGTTCCGCGCCGATGGCAGTATGGAGGAGCGGGTTCGACTGGTGGGACTACTCCGTGGACCTCGCGCAACGCTCCGTCCTGTTCTGGGACACGTTGCGTCAGCGCGGAGACAACTTTCTCGCCCACGAGAAAGCGGGAAAGCCGCCGGTCCTCCATTTTGAATACGAGATCGTTCTCGACGCGCGACAATTCGAACAACCGGTTAATTATGCGTTGGTGCGGATCATTCCCCCAACGGGGGTGACCGTGGATCCGACCCGACGGCCCTACGTCATCATCGACCCGCGAGCCGGGCACGGCCCCGGGATCGGCGGTTTCAAGGATGACTCGCAGGTGGGTGTCGCCCTGCGAGATGGACACCCGGTCTACTTCGTGATTTTCTTCCCCGACCCCGAACCGGGTCAAACGCTGTTGGACGTCTGCGAGGTTGAGGCCCGGTTCGTTCGGCGCGTGCGGGAGCTGCACCCGAAAAGCGCCAAGCCGGTCATCCTGGGCAACTGCCAGGGCGGCTGGGCTGCGATGATGCTGGCCGCCGCCAACCCGGACGACACGGGCCCGATCGTGATCAACGGCGCGCCTATGTCGTATTGGGGCGGGGCGTGGAGCGAAGGCGAGGGCGACAACCCCATGCGTTACGCAGGAGGATTGCTGGGCGGAACCTGGCTTGCCTCGTTGGCAAGCGACCTAGGAAACGGCAAGTTTGATGGGGCCAACCTTGTCCAGAACATGGAGAACCTCAATCCTGCAAACACGTTCTGGGATAAGTACTATCACCTGTTTGCCAACGTGGATACCGAAGGACCGCGCTTCCTGGAATTCGAGCGTTGGTGGGGTGGATTTTATCTGCTCAACCGAACGGAGATTGACTGGATTACGCAAAACCTGTTCGTGGGCAATCGGCTTTGGGAGACGAACGGCGCCCAAAAAGGCTTCTTTGACCTGCGAGATATCAAGGTCCCGATCGTCCTATTCGCCTCCCTGGGCGACAACATTACGCCTCCGCAGCAGGCGTTCAATTGGGTTGCCGATGTTTACGAGTCCACGGATGAAATCAAGGCTCGCGGCCAGGTCATCGTCGGCCTCTTGCACCAGAATATAGGACACCTGGGCATCTTTGTCTCCGGCAAGGTCGCCAAGAAAGAGCATGCGCAGATCGTTTCCGTGTTGAAGTCGATTGAGGCCCTGCCGCCGGGACTCTATGGCATGAATATCATCGAGCGACCGCGGCCGGACGGCCGACCTGATTACACGGTTGAGTTCGTCGAGCACCGGCTTGAGGATGTGATGACTCGGTTGAACAGGCTCGGACGAAAGGACGAGAAGGCGTTCGACGCCGCAGCGATGATGTCGGATTTCAATCAGCGCGCTTACGACCTCTTCTTAAGTCCGATGGTCAAAGCTCTGGCGACCGAACAAGGCGCCGAGCTTGGGCAGCAATTGCATTCGCTCCGGGCGCAACGCTGGGCGTGGTCCGGCCTCAATCCCTGGTTGAGTTGGCTTAAACCAACCGCCGACGCGGTCCGCGCGCAACGGCGATCCGTGCCGGGCGATCAAGTATTTCGGCATTCCGAGCAACTTTGTTCAGATATGCTGAGCGCCTCGTTCGACTACTATCGTGATTTCCGAGACGCGATCAGCGAGGCCCTATTCTTTGGCATCTATGGAAGCATGTTCTCGTTATACCTTTCCGATCAACCGCAACACTGCGAGAAGACGGCTGAAGGGGCCAAGGTGGGGCGAGAGGCGACATTCGTCAAGGAGGCCCTCACAGCGATCGCCACCGGCGGTTATCCCGAGGCGGTCGCACGCGCTGGAGCGCTGCTAGAAAGGAAAGGCCAGCCGTTGCCTCTCGCGCGCCTCCAACTCAAGAAAGAGCTTCTTGCAGACTACAAAGACTTTCTGCCCGAGCTTCCAGCCGATGCGGCCCGACGTATCCGCGGCGAGCAGGACGTGATCGTGAGCTACGAGCGGGACGCGGCGATCGAGGCCCTGCCGAAACTGCTAACACGCTTCGAAGACCGCGAACGGTTTCTTGCCTTGCTGCAACGATTGCCGGCGGACGCCCGCATACAGGCTGACGGAGTCACGCCGGAGCAAGAGGCGACGTTGGAGCGCATCCGCCGCGTGTTGGCCGCGGACTCCGCCAACGCGAGACCGGCAAGCCAGGGAGGGCGCTCTCTAGACAGCGCGACGCGCCCACAAAAGCCCCAAGGAGTCCGAGGATGACCTCGCTAACCAATGTAACGTTCGAAGAAATCAAGATCGGCCAGTCCATCTCCGTTTCGCGCACCCTTTCCAAAATGGACATCGAGGCTTTGGCCTTCACCTCCGGCGATGTCGATGCGTATCACCTCGAAGGCTCGGAAGGCGGCGAACCGGTATCGTCCACGGAGGCCGTCGCTTCCGAGGCATTCTTCGGATATCTGCTGAATCGGCGCTTGCCGGGGCCGGGTACAACGATCGTCGCGGAGGACTTGAAGTTTCGTGGTCGGCTTTCCGTTGGCGACACGATGACCGCGACCGTCACGCTGAAGGAGAAACGAACCGAGGGGAATTTGCTCGTTTTCGACTGTCAATGCGCTAACCAGAGGAAAGAGACGATCACCACCGGCTCAGCTATGGTGACTGCCCCGACGCGGCGCATCGTTTACGCGGAACTGGCGACACCGGAGGTAATCTTTCGGCGGACGGATGTCTTCGCACGGCTGATCAAATCTTGCGAGGGACTTCCGCCGGTAACCTGCGCTATTGTCCACCCTTGTGACCATGACTCGCTCGTCGGTCCGATCGAGGCGGCGAGGCGCAAGCTCATCATCCCGGTACTCATCGGCCCGGAAGCCAAGATCCGTGCGGCGGCGGAGGCCGCAAAGGTCGATCTCCGCGATTTTCGAATCGTCCCCACGGAGCACAGCCACGGCGCCGCGGAGAAAGCCGTGGCGATGGCTCGCGCCGGTGAGGTGGAGGCCTTGATGAAGGGGAGCCTTCACACCGACGAATTGATGGGCGCGGTGGTTCCTTCCGCAACGGGGCTTCGAACGGCGCGGCGAATCAGCCACGTATTTGTGCTGGACGTCCCGACGTATCCGCGCATGCTGCTCATCTCCGATGCAGCCATAAACATCACACCGGATCTGAAGGCGAAGGTGCATATCGTTCAAAACGCCATCGATCTCGCCAAAGTCCTGGGAATTGAAGAGCCGAAGGTGGCGATTCTGTCGGCCATCGAAACCGTGAATCCCGACATTCCTTCGACGCTGGACGCCGCCGCCTTGTGCAAAATGGCCGATCGCGGGCAGATCACCGGCGGCATGATCGACGGGCCCCTCGCGTTTGATAACGCCGTGAGCGAGCAGGCGGCGAAGACCAAGAAGATAGACTCACCCGTCGCGGGTAGGGCCGACGTTCTCATTGCGCCGGATTTGGAATCCGCCAACATGCTGGCCAAGCAACTGCAATATCTGGCCGGCGCCGATGCCGCCGGAATCGTCCTGGGCGCACGCGTGCCGATCGTGCTGACCAGTCGGGCTGACACTGTCCGCACTCGGCTTGCTTCGGTCGCCGTCATGGCTCGCGTCGCGCAGGCGAAGCGGGAAGCCGCGCAGCCCCCGATGGCGAAGGCATGAGGAAAGGGAATGGCTGACGCAATTGTCGTCCTGAATGCCGGTTCGTCGAGCATCAAGTTTTCCCTTTTTGCCCTAGCCGGGGGAGACTTGGACGTCGTGGCCCGAGGGCAGATTGAGGGACTGTTCACTTCGCCGAAGTTCGTGTCGAAGGACCAGGAAGGCCGAGTTCTTTCCGAAAAGTCGTGGGGTGATGGGAAGTCACTCGGGCACGAAGGCGCCTTGGATCACCTCGTCGCGTACCTCCGCGGGGAACTCAAGGAGCATCATCTCGTCGGCGTAGGCCATCGCATTGCACACGGCGGTCCTGAGATCGCGCAGCCTCTACGAGTGGACGTACAGTTGGTGCGCAAGCTGGAGAAGCTCATTCCTCTCGCGCCGTTGCATCAGCCCCACAACCTCGCGTCGATACGGTTCCTCCGCGAGCGCGCCCCTCAACTTCCCCAGGTCGCGTGCTTCGATACGTCCTTTCACCGCACCAACCCACCGATTTCGCAGCATTTCGCCCTCCCCAGGGAGTATTTCGACTCCGGCGTTCGCCGTTACGGCTTTCACGGACTCTCCTACGAGTACATCGCATCCATCCTGCCCGAGTACGATAGCCAGGCCGCGCGCGGTCGAACCGTCGTGCTGCACCTCGGCAACGGCGCCAGCATGTGTGCTTTGGAAGCGTCACAAAGCGTCGCCTGCACGATGGGCTTCTGCGCCGTGGATGGCCTCATGATGGGAACGCGAAGCGGATCGCTCGATCCGGGGGTGATCCTCTTCATGATGGCGCAACGCGGTATGAGCGCGGAAGAGATCGAGAGACTAATTTACACCAAGTCGGGGTTGCTGGGCGTTTCAGGCATTTCCAGCGACATGCGCGTGCTACTTGGGAGCGATGACCCCAGGGCAAAGCTGGCTGTGGACCTGTACGTTTACCGTATTGGCCGTGAATTGGGTTCGCTCGCCGCAGCCATGCAAGGATTGGACGCTATTGCATTTACCGGCGGCATTGGTGAGAATGCCGCCGTGATTCGGGCTCGTGTGTGTCGAGACGCATCCTGGCTCGGCGTGGAGTTGGATGAGGGCGGAAACGCCAAAAGCGGTCCGCGGGTGAGCGTGGGGAGCAGTCGCGTGTCCGCCTGGGTCATTCCAACCAACGAAGAACTGATGATCGCTCGGCACACCAGGAGCGTCCTCGGCTTACGGTGATGGCGATGGGTCGCTTCCTCGGGTGGGCGTGGTACGCCGGCAAGGGAAACTACAATGGACATTCGAACTTCGTGGCACACGGCTTCGGTTTTGTTGTTGTCGGCGGCTTCGACGAGTTTTGCCCAAACAGCGGGCGGCACAGCGGCGGGTTCGGAAGGACCTGTGTTCAAACAGGAAGAATTGGAACAAATTGTTGCACCCATAGCGTTGTATCCGGATTCGCTTGTTGCTCAGGTATTGATGGCGTCTACCTA
>Ga0137429_1000762_pt1 | contig 11686 bp, 20 predicted proteins | sample EasRivERMZT736_2_FD_102304 | JGI IMG/M metagenome (GOLD analysis project Ga0137429, IMG submission 102304) | Soil microbial communities from meander-bound floodplain in the East River, Colorado, USA - East River MetaG ERMZT736_2 | ecosystem: Environmental > Terrestrial > Soil > Floodplain ...
ATGCTGTTTAACGTGGCGGGGGCCCCGGGCAATAGCGGCTCCCCGGTCATCAACTTGCGGGGCGAGCTGGTGAGCATTCTCCAGATCGGGTGGGGGCGGTCGTTCAGCCCTGTAACAGGTGGAGCCCCGTACGAAAATCTCCGGGTGTTTGCCCAGTACTTTCGCGGGGTAGAAGTAGCTCTGCCGTTCGTAGAAACGCCAGCTCTGCCTGGACAGGGGCCATGGGGACAATAACCTCTTCGTAAGGGGGCAGGTTATCGACTGACCATGTCTGCGCGGTATTGGTCAAGTCCCGGCGCTCAGTCATGAGCATGCGGTTGTCGATGGTGTGTACCCATGCGTCGTCGAAGAAAACCCCGAAGCGCTGCCCGATCAAGTTTTGAAGCCGCTGTTCGGCTGCACGATAGGCTGCCATGCCCGGCGCATGCTTCACTGGCCGCGACACGTCGCACAGGTAGGCTTCGGACGCATCGTGGAGCAGCATCGACAACTTCAACCAGTCAGGGGCATACTGTGAAGTCAGCAGCGAATGTTGAGCAACAGAATAAAATTGCCGACAGTGGCCTGTGAACCGACAGATGTTCGACAGAGCATGCGCGATGTCCTCGATGTTGAGGTCTTCGATGCGGGGTGTGAGCGGGTAGAAGCGCCGTCCCGTAAACGTAACAATCCACCCTTGTTCAAGCATGGGGCCCCTCCACTCTGAACTTGTCTCGGAAGAAGTTCAACGCGACAACGGCATTGTGAAGCGCAGTTGGCAGGTCCCGATTGGTGATTGTCAGGTCCCACGAGTAGCCATCCAGTTCGGTTTCCGACACGTGGTTCGGATCACGGTCGAGCGCCTGATACGGCGCATCGTCAGTGTCACGCCGTTCCTTCGAGGTAGACACCCGCCGGTCGATCTTGATCGTGTAGCCGCCCATTGCCTTGATGAATTCGGCTTCGTTCAGGAAGCGGACATCGGGGATGACGACCACTTTCGGCTTCTTGTCCATGATCTTCCAGTAGACAGTACTGATCCAGATACCGGGTCTGCGCGCACGCATCTCAACGCCAACGTGCTGCAGCAATATCGGGTCCTTCGTGGTCATGCCACGTTCGACACGGCAGTAGTCGTACAGGGCGTCTGCGAAGCCGATGCGGAGAACGTCGCCCGGCGCCGACTCCAGCATGGCTTGGGCACAGCTGTCCTTGCCTTGCCTCGCTTTGTGACCGATACCTAGTACGAGCACGCCGGGAATGGGTTGGAATGTCATCGTTGGAACCTCAGAAAAGTCACCGATGCCGTGATGCCCAGGGCCGACAGCCAGTAGAACGTATCACCCGCGCTTCGGGCCATAGCCCAGCGGGCTACGTTCAGGGCATACAACACCATGATGACGTAGTTGAAGATTTTCGGATCGAGTAGCAGTTGTCGCATGATTCCTCCGTCGTACGGCTTGTGAAAAGGGTGAGCGATCCTCCGCGTAGATCTCCCAGACGAAGTCACACAGTTCGATGGAGTTGGCGGGGAACATGGGGATGACCCCCAGATTACAACGGAAACCATCGGCTTTGCTCGAAATAGCTTTTCTTGACAATGAGCCGGGGTGTGTGGTCATCGACGTCATGCCAGTGGCGGCTGATTCGCATGCCCACCCACGACCCTACCATACTCCCTGCAATATACGCGCCATGCTCGCCGAGGGAGCCGGTTTCCGCTATCCACTTGATCAGGCTGAAGTTGAGGCCGGCGATGACCCCATCGGTGACGACAGTCGCGCGCACGCAGCCCCTGGCACAGGCGCGGATGTTGACCGTCGCGATGAGGAACATCAAGGCCTCGGCACCGAAGACAGCCAGCAGGCGGATCATAAGCCGTTCTTTCGGTGCTCATAGCCGGCGAAGATCCCCCCGCCGATGGCGATGAGCCCGACCAAGTGCCACGCCAGAACCGGGTGTGACGCGATCAGCAGCCCGTAGATGATAGCGGCAAACAGAGCAAAGAGGCAGAAGATCATGAGTACTCCTTCTCTCGATAGACCAGCTTGTAGCGGAGGAGCCCCTCATCGAACCGGACCTCCTCCAGGACGAACGTACGAAAATACGTCGTCAAACGGGTCATGAAGTCGGACGGGAAATCTCCGCACAGGTAGTCGACCTTGGTCCTGTTTTCGAGGGGGAGCCGCAGTTCTCGGCTGACGATGCGCCTACCGGCCGATTCGTACATCGTCTTCGTACACCCGCAACAGGTGACGAACGTCAGCATCCGGGAAACTTCTCGTTGATGGCTTTTACCACGTCTCCTCCAAGTGGCCGGGCGGGAAGGATTTGAACCTCCGACGCGCAGGGCTTCGACCTGCCGTTCTACCAGGCTGAGCTACCGCCCGAGACTATCGATATCGACGAAGACGTTGTGTCGTTGCACGCAGCTCCATGTCATCGGATCACTCCAACGGCATACGGGAATCTGCTTGTACGGGTTCCCGTAGCCCAAGAGCACCAGCAGGCATAGCGCTACGTTGACGATGGCAATGGTGATCATTTGACCAGTACCGGCCAAGTTGCAGTGCGGCCATACTTCTTGTTGATCATGAACAGTTGCTGCGATGGCGGCTCGAAATCCGCCTTGATGCTCAACGCAAACGGGTTGTACCCAATGTTCGAGCCGTTCGAGACGAAGTTGCCCCCATCCTTCCGCTGATGAAAGTGACCGAAGACATCCAAGTCAGCCCGCCGGGCCTTGTTCCACTGCGCAATGGCCTTGTACGCCGGGATGAAGATGCCGCCGATGCCGCCCTGATACTTGATCATGTGCCCGTGGTGGAAGCGCAGCGTCTGGTCGTAGACGTTTAGGTAGCTGTGCGGGCCCTCGGGGATAATGAACGTGACGCGATCGGGCGCCTTGAGTGCGAAGTAGCGGGCCAGGTGCCGGTACATGATGTATTCGAGCGAATGGCCATTCTCGGCGCCGAACCGGGTCGTGCGCGTCGTCCGCGCATGGTTGCCCGAGTGGCATGGGATGGTCAGATTCAAGTCGGAATGGTTGAGTAGGAACTCGATCCCAGACGCGATAGTCGTCTCAGCCAGCTCGATAGCTTGCATGGGCAACAGTTCGTTCGTTTCGGGGAATTCCTCGTGGATGTCGTTGCTGATGAAGTCGCCGAGCAACGGTAGGACCATGTTGTCGATGCGCGTGTCCTTTTGCAGTAACTGAGTCAGGCGCAAGCCTATCTGGAAGAACTTAGTCGCACGTCTGCTTGCAATGCTGACAGTGTGCTCGTTCAACCCAGAGACCATGGCTTTGTTCACGGTTTCTTCCATGTGCCAGTCGCTAGCCACCAGGACAACCGTCGATTCACTGGAGCCAACCGGCTGCTTCGGCGTGATCTCGTACGTGTCGATGCCCTTGGTGATGAAGTTGTCGAGGACAGCCAGGGAGCGCTCCTGAGCTTCGATGGTCTTGAGGGCCTGAACATACTTCGCCTGGAGGGTCGATATGGCTGATTGCTGGGCCTTGGCCGTGCGGTCGGCTTCAACCTGTTCCTCGGGAGTGCGCTCGACGACAGGGGCGCCGGCATTTGCTTTTGTGTTGTAGCAGCGAACACAGTAACCGGTCTTGTTCCGCCGGATCTTCGTAGAACAGGTCGAGCATGTAATCCAGTAGGACATAGGAATCTCCGTTGCAAGAAGGATACCGACCTACACCAGTTCGACGTGGGGGCGATCTTTCGACTTCCAGCGACCACCCCAAGATAGGCCCTGGGCCTCGGCACACGCCCCGTAGGCAGCCCAGATCTGTTCGAACAGGGGATGACCCTCCAAGTAGGGATTGAGGCCTACAAAGCACGAATCGACAGCTCTGCCGAAGGTCTCGCCAACACGCGTCTGATGGTTCGAACGCTTCATGACGCCATCGCACTCCGTCACCTTCTTGCCGGGCTTCGTTCGACCCTGCGCGAACAGGGCCTGCTGCCGTTCGACGGTGCGAAGACCTTCTGTCGGGCGCATCGGATACCCGAGCACTGCTATCGCCGCGTAAACCAGTTCGAGTCGAGTTTTGAGGAGTGGATGCACGCTGTCGAGGGGATTCGTGGGCATCGGTACCCCTCTAGTTTCTCACGTCATCGACCACATCTGCAAGAATGGAGTACAGCGTCTGGCGCAGGGCTTCGCGTGTCTTGTTTGGAACCGGCGACATATGCTGAGCCGCCATTATCCCTCGACGCACGAGGGTAAAATACGCCGACATGATCTCGTCGTTACTGCAGCCCGACTCTGTGGCGATTTCAGTCATGGCTTCCAGGGCGGCCGTCACGAGCTGCTCGACCACATCAGGGCGGGGAGCCACCTATTCGTCGTCCTTGCCTGGAAGAGAGATCTTCTCGTAGGGCGTGACGAGCGTTTCCTCGTTCGCTTGGTTGTAGATGTCGATGTCGCCGCCCAGCTTGACAAAGGTCTTGGCGTTGAACTTCTTCCGCGTCGGGGCCACCAGCGTAACTTTGAAGCCTTCCAGCTCCAGGGACTGCTCGCCGGTCGTGTTGCGGATGTCACCAACTTCAGCCTTCAATTTGTCCATGTCCGCTTCGATCATTTTCTTGTGCGCGTGCAGGGCCTGGTACGACCGCAGCTTCGTCAGCAACTTGCGATGAATATTGGCTTCCAGTTTGATCTCGTGCGTGGTCGAGACCGTAACGTTGGCGACTTGTTTGACTGTAGGCATTAGCGCACCCTATAGCCGGCGGCCATCATGTTGTCCATGGCCTTCGAGCTATCCCTGCGGACCCAACTACCGTTGGCTGCGTTCACGAGTCCTTCCTTGACTACCTTGACGCGGCAGCTCTTACGGTAGGCTTTCTTCTTCACGTGGATTTTCATCAGAAGCTCCTCATGTCGGCCATGTTATAGCTACTGAGACTTCTGCACGGACTGTGCCGCATTTAAACCCCCTCGCCCTAGTCCAGCCCAGAGTCCTTGCTTTCGTTCGTACGTCCTTTTTCTATGACAGTTCGAGCAAACAACATCGCATTTAGCTATCTCCGCGAGAACAACAGTAAGTGTCCTATTTTGTTGACCACTCACATTGAAAATCTTTTCTCCACGAACGTGATCGAAGTCCATGATGTAGTGTGGAAAAGGCTACCCACAGTCAGTACAAAGGGCGTCCTTGGCGGCTCTAATTACTTCTCTGATCTTGACCCGATACGCTTTTGCCTCAGCAAGTAATCGTGGTTTGCTTTTGTGATACCACGTCCGTCTTTTGGCTTTCTGTCCTGAGGATGACTGCTTTCTACGAAGTCGTTCCCTATGCCGCAGGTAGTATCTTTGCTTATAGATACGCTGAATCTCTGGAGCGTCACTTGGGAAAGTTTTGGACGTCGGCACGGTTATATCCCCATTCCCCTTCTACAGCGAGAGGAACCGAAAAGGTGTTTGGTACGTTTGTCATAGCCTCAATCATGAGTCTATTGAGATCGTACATAATTCCCTCTTCGCATTCAAGTAGAAGTGAGTCGTGGACCTGGAGTAGCGGCTCGACCCATCGACCGTCCTTCCAATAGGGCACCAGGATGTCCTCGTAGACGATCTGCTCAGCCTGCTTCATGATGAAAGTGGCAGACTCCTGAATCGGCGTACTGAAAGAGAAACGCTCTGCCTCCTCACGAACACGGTCATCTCGACTTCGAATACCGCCAATGTACCGGATACGTCCAGACAAACACCGAACGAAGCCGTTGCGCCGGGCCTCCTCTTTTCGAGCCTCCATGTAAGCCGCAACGCCTGTGTACAATCCGAGAGTTTCGTCCAGCCAGCGTTGTGCCGTATCTTCATCGGCTTCGACTCCGTTCTTTCGCAGTTCGACTGAGAGGCCACGGTTCGTCATACCCATGGGGATGCCGAAGTTGATGGCTTTGGCCGCAAGCCGGCCGGCGCACTTGTGCATGTACTGCTCGATGGGCCCTCCGAAGATGCGCTGGGCGAGCTTGGCGTGTAGGTCGATGAGGGAGCCGTCGGAGTTTCGCGCTTCTCCGCGATATACAGCAAGGAGAACGGGATCTTGCGAGAGATGAGCGAGCCCTCGAAGTTCAACCTGGCTTTCATCCCACTGGCAAATGATATGCCCGGGCTCGCAGACCCAGCCACGTTTGAATTCCGAAGCAAATTTTCCATGCTCAGGCTGGGCCAGCAGATTCGGATCAGACGCCGCGAGACGACCAGTGACCACGCGAGTAGTACGAAGCGTCGTGTGGATGCGCCCATCAAATGGCCAACGGTGAACGAAATCAGGCAGACGGTCGACAAAGGTATTCTTGAGTTTGTACGTCTCACGATACGTGCGAATCGTCGACAGCACTGGGTGCTCAGGATGCTCACGTTCGAGTGCCTCCAGAATCTTGTCATTCGTCGATCCCCTGCCTGACGAGGTCTGCTTCAGCTCTTCGAGGTTGAGCGTGCCGAAGATGTACGCGGCGACTTGGTCGCCCGAGTTAGCGTTGAAGCCGGCGCGGCCGGTGTGCTTTTCAAGTTCGGATTGAAGTGTTTCGATTTCGTAAGCGAGAAGACTGGATAGACTGCTGAAGTGATCAAGGTCGGGTTTGATGCCGACTTGCTGCATTCGGTCGAGCAGGGGGTAGGTTGCAATTTCAAGGTCGTACGTGGATCGTAAGCCGAGCTGATCGATCCGTCGGCTGTATTCAGGCTTAAGCCTGCCAGTACCATCGGCGTCCCGGCATCCGTACGGAATCGCAATGGCTGGTGAAACATGATCCAGTGTTGCTTCGGGGAGAGCCCCGAGACGAGCGTAGCCGGCAACCTGGATGTCTTCAACTTGGTCGAGCCAGAGCTGTCGAGGTCGTTTGGATTGCAGTACGCGGGTGGCGGCTCGGTGCAAAGGCGTTTTAGGGAGCGTCGGTAGCTTCGTGACCCGACGATAGCGAATGTGACCGGCCTTGTCACGTTTTGGCTTCCCTGATTTGTCGAGGAGCGGCGTGGCCTGGAGTCGGGCAAGTTCCTCATGCTGGGCCTCTTCGTAGTCAGCGATTTCGGCATCGAGAATCCATACAAGATAATCCCTTGCAAGATCGTTACCGACATCGCCGACTACGTCTGCGTAGTCCGACATCTTCATGTTCTTGTGGCGCAGGCAGCCGGCCTTGAGCCCCTGGGGCTCCAGCTGCAGCAGGTACGCCATGATCATCGTGTCGTCGAAGGGCAGGTCCCCTAGCGGGATGCCCAGCGCACGGGTCATCGCAATATCGTGGAGCGCCGAGTGATACACCATCCGGACCCGTCGTTCCATGACAATTCGATGGAAAGCCTGTAAGAGATCCCCTCGGGTCTTGCGAATAAGGTAACCGGTGCCGGGCTCGGTCGAGAACTGCAAGCTCCAGGGCAACCAGGGCCAGCCTTCCGTGTCGAAGGCGACTTCTGTATCACGCGCCCAGTGATCCGTAACGGCATCAAGGATCGCTTCGTCGGTGATTTCAACATACCTCGGCTCCTTCACCGGATCATCGAAGAGGACGCGCGGCTCAGTGCGTCCGCGATAGTAGTGTCCTAGTTCCTGGAATCCTCTGATCACATACGGGGACAGTTCGGAATTCCGCATGCCGGCTGCGATATGCACCATTCCGAAAATGACTACACTGCGGATGCTATTCGAGCCGCACGACGCGCAGCATTGTACCTGTCCTTGTGCTTGTTCCAGTTCCGTCTGACCGCAGCCCGACTGCACTCCGCGCAATATCGACTTTTCATCCCGTGAGCCGGCTGTGTGTTGCTGAGATTTTTCCGCCACCTGAATTCGACCAACCGATGTCCGTTTCGACAGTGTATTCGTCTTCTTCTGGCGCGTGCGTTGTTCAACTGATGGGTCGACAGCACTACGTGCGTCGGGTTCAGGCACCACATGTGGTTGCACAGATGATCGAGGATTTTCCTGCAAGGAATTTCCCCTATGAACATCATGTAGGTTGCTATGTGTCCCTTTCTTATTTTGCCTTGAAACCAGATTGATATCCGGCCCAGTTTGTCTGGCTTCTGCTTCCCTATCCAACGCCAGCAACCGTTCTCGTTCTGAACCAAAGCCAGCAATGTGTCTACAGTCATTACACTGGTACCCCCTGTACGGAATCCCCTCGACGTCCGTGATGTCGACGTCGCCGAGGAAGAGCCGCGTGACCTCACGCCCCATCGTGATGATAGTCTTTGGGCGTACCTTATCCAGCTCGGCTTGCAGCTCGGGCCAAGCCACAGCGACATCCTCACTAGTGTACTCGTAGTCGTTACCTCGGAATTCCTTGTGCAGGTAGGTCAGGTAGAATTTGTCTCGCGTAGGCAAGCGGTTCGCATCGAGCAACCGCTCTAGCTCGTCACCGACCTTGCCGGCGAAGGGTCGGCCAGCCTTGTCTTCTTGCCAGCCGGGGTAGGGGCCGACGATGGCATATGAGCAGGGAACAGGCCCGGCGCCTCTGACTCTCATACGCGTGTGGCGAGAATATCGGTGAGTGCTGTTGGCCTATAGAACGTGACCTCGACCGAGACGTTGATGTAAGGCACGAGCCTATCTACGGCCAGCACCGGTTTGTAGTCTGGCTTTTCGTGAATGTGCCCGTGGATGTTCACGCGAGCACGGCCCAGGCTTTGCGGGTGAACCGGATAGTGTGACAGTAGGCACCCTTCCAGCCAGCGGCCAGTGCCTCGCACCTTCTCGAAGCCGGCTTCTAGGTAGACCTGGACCGGGTAATGGTCGTGATTACCGAGGATGAGCCGCTTGTGGCCGTTCAGCCGGCGAATGAGCCGAACGAAGCGTTGAGCCTGCTGACTGTTTTTGCTGCCACGCTCAATCGTCACGTCGCCCAAGTGGTACACGTGATCCTGTGGGCGAACCACGCTGTTCCAGTTGTCGACCATGGTCTCGTCCATCTCCTCGACTGACGTGAACGGCCGCTTGCAGTAGCGGATGATGTTCTCGTGGCCGAAGTGTGTGTCGGAGATGACGAAGTGTTCGCTGCTCATGACCACCTTTGCTGACAGAAGCCTACGATTTTCTCTGCAACTGTCGTGCCGAGCCGGCGCGGCTTCCCCTTGTCGTCGACTACTTCGAGGCTGGCCCACTCCTCGACCGTCGCATTGACTGCATCGATCAGCGTGCCAAACTTCAGTTGAGCCGCCAGGCTGGCTTTCATGCCGATGTCAGGGAAGGTCTTGAGGGTGCGCCGCAGGCCGTTGATGGGGCGAATGGGCGGGGCCTCGTACGCGGCGATATGCGATTTGTGCTTGTCGAGATCCTTGTCGGTAAAGGTCCTATAAAGGGCCAATATCGCTTGTAAGGTGTGATTACGGTCCAAAGTAGGTATAGGAGTCAAACCGCCACACAGGTGCAGGACGTTCACGCGTTTCAACAGTTCGTTGACGGTCATTTGGCCGGGCATCGGCACCCGGTACTTCTTGCCGAATCGCCCCTTCTTCCACTGTTGGAGGGAGCCGGCCTTGTCATACAGTAACTCACCTTCGTACATCAAGTAACCGAATTTGTACGTGTCGCGCATGCCGATGAGCTGATAGCCCTGCAAGCGCTCGGTGCGAACCGCCTGCACCAGCTCCTCTAACTTCTTGAACTCGATGCCGACCAGAACGGATTCACCCTTCTCGCCTCGCCCCTCGAACATGACGTCGCCGAAGTCGAGGGTGGTTTCCTCGACAGGAAGGCCCAACTTACGTAGCGGTGCAACAAGATCGTGAGACCCGGCCCTTCTATCTACGAATATCATCACTCCCAGTCCTCGGCGCAAGACCCAGGAAAAACCAGCTGTGCGAACTCTTGGAAACACAGTCCCTCAAACGTTTGGTCCTGGATGTCGTGCCCGCCGGGCCCGCGTGCCTTACCAACGCGGATCGAGAATTCCTTGCCGTTGCGCGTGTGGAACAGGTTCAGGTGGGTCAACGCATCGATGTCGTCCATGCCACTGGCGACTCGGCCACCCGACTGTGTGGCTGCTTTAGCGCCGGTCTTAGCATTGGTCTTCTGCACCCATTCGTTCTTCATCCCGCGAATGATGCCGAAGTTGATGTCGGTCGTCTTGGCCATCTGGATCAGTCGGCGGATCTTGCCCTTGAGCCGATCCCAGTCTTTCGGGGGTGCTGCGCCGAACGCATCATCGGTGCCAAACTCGGCGAAGAAGAACAGCGGCCATACGTCTGATTCCCGATCCCAGACAATCGTCCTTGCATTCACGATGGCGTGCTCGAAGTCCTCGACGAACTTACTGACGGCCTCTTGAGCCTTCGCGACCGTGAACTCGGAGCCGGGCTCCTGACCCAAGTCATACGTAGCCGTGTAGATTTCCTTGTCAGCGGCGAAGCGCTCGACGACACCTTCGAGACCGAGGTCGAGGGTCTGCACCACGATGGGCCCGGGCGCCCCGAGCCAGAATGTCGACTTGCCGCTGCCCACTTCGCCATCCGAATTGGCGAAGATGCGCTGCTTCGACGTGGTATCAGCCCGTTGGTACCGGGCGAAGACGTCCGAAACTTTACCTTTGCCTGCCATGGTTGTCCTCTCGAAGTGATACAGTCACGATGCCGAAGAACCAATACTGGATCGTGAAGCCGTAGTAGTGGATGACCGATTTCGGGTCGTTCGCCAGGCCCTCGTAGGCCCAGAGCAGCTCGAAGCAGAGGAAAGATTTGTTGATCATACCTGAATCAGCCCCTCGCGTTTGGCGAATTGAAAGTGCATTTCCATATTTTCGTGCAACTCTCGTGCCGTGTACTCTACGTCGTACACACGAAACTCCGGTACACCCTCATTACTGCCTGAGCCCTTTTTCATGAAGCCGTAGTTACCATGCAAAAACAGCACATAGAACCGGGCATACGGGATCTCTTCCCAGTGTCCATAGAGCATGGTTTGCGCGTGGTACTTGTCCGCTTTCGGTCCTTCGATGCCCTGCTTCGAGGACATCCGTGTGGTCTTGATCTCGCCGATACGGGTTTTCCCATTGGTGACGATCAAATCAGGCGAGTAATAACAGGGGGTCTTACCCAGCATCACGACTTGCTCAGGCGGGCGTGCGACGGCCTCGCCCATCCCAATCAGGGTACGTTCGAGCCACTGCTCCCATGCGAGCCCAATCGCCATGCTGACAACAGGGGGTTTCGAATCAGCAGGGAAGCGGTCAGGGTCCAGCTTCGAGGCCAGGCCCCCGTAGATGTCCGAGGCATGGAGTCCGGGCGTTCGGGGGCCTTGCGGCACAAGCGACACTGTTACCGCCGCATCGAGGTCGAGGTCGAAGTCGATCTCGGTGATTTTCATCGGTCGAAGATGTGAACAAGTGCGACCAGTGCCGCAAGTGCCGTCACGACCAGGACGGTGAAGTAGCCCAGGTGCAGCATCGCGAAGTCGACGAGGACCGGTGTGCTCATGGCTGCTTCGGCAGGACGAGCCCGGCCGGCGCCGGCTGTACGCGGTTCTGATTCTGCTTCGCATGGTCGAAAATGGCAACCTTGGCCATTTCGAGTAAGCCGACGCAGAGTAACTGGTTCTGGATAGGGCCAGCCACGTTAACAGCGCCCGTGTCGTCCATGGTGATGACAAGCTGAATTTGCGGCATGGTTGTCTCCTACAACTGCTGAAAGGTTTGTGTAGTGCGGCGGATTCGAACCGCATGATCCAGGTGGGTGTAGGCCACTCTGTCTCACCCCC
>Ga0137429_1000764_pt1 | contig 11650 bp, 10 predicted proteins | sample EasRivERMZT736_2_FD_102304 | JGI IMG/M metagenome (GOLD analysis project Ga0137429, IMG submission 102304) | Soil microbial communities from meander-bound floodplain in the East River, Colorado, USA - East River MetaG ERMZT736_2 | ecosystem: Environmental > Terrestrial > Soil > Floodplain ...
GCGACCCTGGCGCTTTAGATAATTCTCGACCGGTTGGAACTTGCGCGGAATCTGCGTGTGCGCGACCTCTCCGTGGATTGCTTCTTTGAGCGGCCAGATGCCGGTCTCGACGGCGAGCCGCGCCACTTCGACCGACCATTCCGGGTCGACCTCCCAGCCTGGCGGGCATGGTGAATGTGCGATGAAAAGTTTCGGCCCGTGGAATTTTGCAGCGCGATAGACCTTTTCCGATAAATCCAAAGGATAAGCGGCGGAAATCGTCGCCAGATAAGGCGGCTTTTGCACTCGCCAGATTTCAAACAAGTCGCGCCGTTCGTGTAGGCTGCCGTGCGGCGATAGTGCCGTTATCGGCTCGGTCGATGTACGTGCACCGAACGGCGTGCTCGCCGAAGTTTGGAAGCCGGTGTTGCCGTAGGATTCGTTGTCGTAGCACAGGTAATAGAAATCCAAGCCACGATGGATCGCCGCCATGGTCGACTGCAGACCGATGTCTTGCGCGGCGCCATCGCCGGTGAGGACGACGACTTTACGGTCTTGCTCCGACGGCAACTCGCCTTTCGCTTTAAGAATATCGATCGCGTCGCGCACGCCCTGCGCCCCCGCGGGCGCGCACGCCATCGCTGTGTAGATCCACGAAGAGTTGAGCGGCGTGTACGGATAGGATGCGAGCAAGGTCGAGCAGCCGGCGGCGTTGACGAAGATCACATTGTCGCCGAGGGCCTTGTGAAAAAGTCTCAAGCTTAGCTGACCACCGCAGCCGGCGCAGAGCGCACCGCCGGGACCGAGCGGCTCTTCGTGCGAGATCGTGCGTAGGCTCTTGTAGAATTCACGTTTCACGGTTCGGCTCTCCTTCACTAGCGATGGAGAAGAAGCGGCCCACTTCGCGGCACTCTTCGCCGGTGAAGAGCAGATGCGGGCGCGCCATTTCCAGCGTCGATTCCGTCGGCTCCTCCAACTTTGCTAACATGCCGGCGAACTCGTCCTGCCGGAATCGCCTGCCGCCGAGACCGCCGACAAACGAGAGCAGAACCGGCGGCCGGTTGTTCAAGCAGTAAAGCGCGCTGGCGATCTCACTAAACAGGATGCCGCCTTTACCGACGGAAATATTCTGGTCGATGACGGCCACGCCTTTTCTGCCAGCGAGCAGCCGTTGAATCGCTTCATGGGGGAATGGTCGGATCATTCGTAGCCGAGCCAAGCCAACTTTCTTCCCCGCGCCGCGCAGTCGTTTGATCTCGGCTTTGCCCATGGACGCGAAGGAGTTGGTCATGACGAAAACGTAGTCGGCGTCGTCGAGCATGAATTCGTCAATCGGGTCATGGCGCCGGCCGAATCGTTCGGCGAACTCAGCGGCGATTTGCGGGTAAATGGCCAGAGCGTTTTCAGCGGCGTTGTGCATCTGATGTTTGAAGTAGCTGTACAGGCTTGCGTCAAGCACGGCGGCGCCCAGCGCGACGGATTCATTGCCGGAAAGAACCGGATAGGCCGGCCGGAAGCTCGGCAGGAATCCCCTCACTTCTTCGAACGTCGGGACGGCCACAGGCTCGCGGGTGAATGATAAATAGAAGCCATCGAGGTTAACGATCGCTGGCAAGAGTATTTTTTCGTGTTCCGCCAGCCGGTAGGCGATCAAGATCGAGTCGAGCACTTCCTGACTGGTCTCGCAGTGAAACTGGAGAAAGCCCGTATCGCGCGCGGAAAGCACGTCGTTGTGATCCGGTTCCAATGTGATCGGATGGGCGAGGGCGCGTGAGACGTTGACCAAGACTAGCGGTAAGCGCAAACCGGCGATGGCGTAGAGCATTTCAAATCCATAGAGCAATCCCTGGCTGGAGGTAGCCGTGAAAACGCGCACGCCGGCGGCCGCCGCGCCGGCCGCTGCCGCGAGCATGGAATGCTCCGAGTCCATCATCACCAGGCGCGCCGGTATCTCCCCCTTCTGGCACCAGTGCGCCAAGGTCTCGATGATTTCGGTCTGCGGCGTGATCGGAAACGCTGGGACGTAATCGACTTCGGCGAGCCTGGCGCCCCAGGCGGCAGCCGCGTTGCCTGTTAGCATCGCGCGAGACACGTTACACCTCTAACCTCCGGCTGATCGCATCAGTCGGACATTCTTGGTAACAGATCATGCAGCCTTTGCAGTGTTCGTAATCAACATGGGGAAAATTCTCCGCGTCGAGCGTCATGGCTGCCTCTGGGCAGTAAAGGTAGCAGAGAAAACAGCGCTTGCATTTGGCCAGTTCGATCACCGGCCGCTCGGTGCGCCAGCCGCCGGTGGCGCGCAAGGCGGCGCTGCCGCGATGGCGGATCGTTGGTCCGGCAAATTGCGCGGTGCCGAGATAGGGGACAGCTTGCCATGAAGGTTTAGGGATTTCGGCGTTCAATTCGGTCGCAGTGAGATCGATTGCCGGCGTCAGCTCGTAGGCACGGCGCGCCGCTTCGAGGTTTTTTTTAACCAAGTCGGGCGCTAGGCCAAACTCAGCGATTTCAGTGCGTACCGCTTCTTCAAGTCGCTCGGCTTGAATAGCTGGAACGCACTTGGCAGCGGTCGCCGCGGCGATGGTGCTGAGGAAGGCGCGGCCGGTCAATTCTTCTTGCGCGATGCGGTTCATATCGACGCAGCGGTAATTCGCCGTCGCTAACTCTTTCAAACCGGACGCAAAGGTTTCCGCATCGGTATTGACGATGACCGGCGTTGCCGCGTCGACGCCTTGGAATACTTGTCCCGGCGCTTCCTTTATTAGCGAGTCGTCCATCACGATGACCAAATTGGGCCGCTCGATGTTGCCGCGTCGATCGATCGGCTCAGTGCTAAGCCGGGTAAACGAAACCACCGGCGCGCCGCGCCGTTCGGCGCCGAATAGGGCGAAGTCCTGGGCATAAAGGGCCGAGAGAAAACCGCCCTGTCCTAAAATACGGCTGGCGAGTTTGGCGCCTTGTCCGCCGCGGCCGTGGAAGCGAACTTCGATCATCGCATGCTCCAGCATTCTCGCTCCATTGAAGGCGCAAGATGAATGCCATCGGTCTTTTTTCATGGCGGCCATTCTACCAGTGATTTTTCGCTCTACTCGCGCCCGTTGCCCAAGGTCTCGCACAATTGGGAGAAACCACCGGCGATTTTATCAACCCTGAGAAATTGCCGCATTGGAGACTTGAAACTGCACGGCCAAGGGCTGGCACAGTCATTGCGGAACAGTCATTGCGAAATAGACGAGATGGGCGAATCGGTAGGCACCACGAATTACTAATAAAGGCGGAATTGCCAAGGGGACGAAGCGAAGGAGAAGAAGAAATGCTTGTCGAGTGTGGGTGCCGGCGAAGCGGGGGCAAGTGAAGAACTGCAAAAATAATTTCGTGGCAAGGAAAGCTTTCGACAAAGTTATGGTAGAGATTCCCTCGCATCAAGCTTTAACGAAATCGGATAATCGACCGCTCTCCAGTCGCCAAGATGAGCCGGCCAGCCGCTGGCCGCGCGCCTCAGGTAAGACGGCGCGATTGACCGCTGCTGAAAACCGCGTGCTATCCCATCTTAGCCGCGCCAAGACCAATAAAGAAATCGCTTCGGCGCTGGGGATCAGTCCGGCGACCGTCAAACACCACGTGGAAAAAATACTGACCAAACTTCAGCTGCGAAATCGAGTCGAAGCCGCCATCTACGGCGTGATGATCAAAAGCGGTCCTCTGCAATTGTGTCCCAGATGTGTCATGCGCGATTCCCAGTCCGGCACCGATGATATCCTCGGATAATGGGCCGAGTGACCCATAGATTTTTTTTCCTCCGTAATGCTATAAGCAGAGAATATTTGTCAGTTGGCTTCGTCTGCCGCGGCAAACGAGACGGGGGATTCATGAGACGATTTGTTTTTGCATCGTTGGTCTGTTTGCTTTTATTTAGCATTGCCCAATCGGCTCCGTCAGCAGAAAAAGAACCGGCCAAAGCGACTCCCGCTACCTACATTGGCAACGAAGTTTGCAAAGCCTGCCACGCCCCGGCCTTCGAGAAATTTTCCCAGACGCAAATGGGCAAAATTTTTCTCTACAACGCGCGCAACGAAGCGGAAAAGCGAGCGTGTGAAAGCTGTCACGGTCCGGGCAGTAACCATGTTGCGGCCGGCGGTGGCAAAGGCGTCGGCGGACTGATTACGTTTCGCAAAGACTCGGGCGAGTCGGCGGAGGTGAAGAATGAAATGTGTCTTGGCTGCCACCAACGGGGCATTCAAACCTACTGGAAAGCGAGTCCCCATGCGAGCCGCGGGATTGCCTGCGTCAACTGCCATACCCTGATGGAGAAAACCACTGCTAAATCCCAGTTAGCTAAAGTTGGCGATAAAACTGCTTTTTTCGAAAACCGGGCCGAGACCGAAGTTTGCGGTCAGTGCCACCTGCAACGAAAAGCGCAGCTCATGCGCTCCTCGCACATGCCGGTGAGAGAAGGCAAGCTGACCTGTACGAGTTGCCATAACCCGCACGGCACGCCCAATCCGGCTCAGCTCAAACAGACCAGCGTGAACGAAAACTGTTATACCTGCCACACCGAGCGGCGCGGGCCGTTTCTATACGAACATCCTCCGGCTTTTGACAGTTGTACCAACTGTCATGAGCCGCATGGGACGGTCAATGACCGGCTTCTCAAGGTTACCGATCCTAGAGTATGCACCCAGTGCCATATGATAACGGGTCACCCGGTGACTCCGCGGGGAAAAAATTCGGTTTTTTTCTTTAATCGGAGCTGCACCAATTGTCATAGCCAGATCCATGGCTCGAACCATCCCTCGGGAAGATTCTTTACCCGTTAAGGAGCCATACGATGGAAAACTCAAGAAGATTGATTGTCCCAGCACTAAGTTTTGTGCTGATAATCTTATTGACATCCTCCGTCTCGGCGCAAATCGATGTCGGTGATTATACTGTGAGCGGTTCGGGGGAAATTGGTGGTCTGCCAAGAACGTTTAGTGGCGACAAAGCAAAGTTTGAAGAATACCGGGACATCCCCGAGAGCGTTATCGTGCCTCAGCTTCAACTCATGATCGGCAGCAAGAAGGAGGACTTTTACTTCAACTTTGACGCCACCAAGGTGGGCCGCAACGACCAGAACTACACGCTCCGATTCGGCCGATATGGGCTGCTCGATGTGCAATTTGAATGGGATCAAATTCCGCATATCTTTAGTCTTGGTGTTGCGAAGACGCCCTATCTCAGCTCAAACGGCGGTGGAACCCTGACTCTGCCCTCCAGGCCAACGTCTTTCACGGGCCCAGACGTTCAGAGTTGGGTCAATAGCACGGCTCAGCCTATCGATCTGTCGCTTTACAACGGCATTGGTCGGTTCAATCTCAAATATACGCCTACCCCGGCTTGGACCTTTACCGGAGGTTACTGGTCGAATCACAACGTCGGCCAGCGCGCCTTCGGCGCCTACTTTGGTCCCAGTCCCGGTTCTTACAACATTACTGAGCTGATGGAACCGATCGATTACCAAACTAATAATGTTGAACTGGGAGGTGAATACGCAGGAAACGGCTGGACGGTGGCGCTAAAATACAATGGCTCTTTTTTTCACAACAGCGTGAGCACTCTGATATGGGATAATCCCATCCATACGGCGCCGGGTGGAGTATGCACGGACTCTGCTACGTACAACAATACCACTGGTACAGGCCCCTGTAGAGGACGAATGGATCTATATCCCAGCAATCAGGCCCATACGTTTTCTCTCACGGGCACGGCAGAGCTTCCCTTCAAAACCCGTTTTTTGGGAACCATGTCCTACGGTTGGCGATTGCAAGACGACTCCTTTCTGCCGTTTACGATCAACAGAGCCATCACGCAGCCGACAATTTCGCGAAACAGTCTCGATGGCAATGTGCAGCCGCTCATGATCAACACCACCCTGGTGAATAATTCCATCGACCGTTTGAATCTCAAAGCCTATTATCGTTTTTACAATTTGGACAATACTAGTAAGAGCGTGGCATTTAACCAAGGGATCATTGTCAACGACCAGGCGGCCGCGGGCTGCCCGCCAGCTTGTCCTGATGCTGGTACGAGGAGCATACCCTACCAGTATTCAACGCAGAATTTGGGAATGGAGGGGGGCTACAATATCAATCGCTGGATTTCCAGCAAATTTGTTTACAATTGGCAGAGGAGGCACACCGACGCGCAGGATGTCTTGACCTCGGATGAATTCACCATCGGACCCACGATCGACATCAAGCCGATCGACTGGCTTCTGTTCAGGACTGCTTACAGACATTCTTGGCGTGACGCGCCTGATTACAACAATAACCGGGAGGAAGTGGTCGACATCGCCAATATTTCGCGCAAGTTTTACCTAGCCAAGCGTGACCGGGACAAGGTCAGCTTGTTCACAGAAATTTCACCATGGGAACGGGTCAGTTTCCACGCTGGTTTTGAGTTCACCGGCGAAACCTATTCGGGCAGCACATTGGGAACCCAAAACGATTTCAACTATTCCCCTTCCGTGGGGTTTCTCTACACGCCGGCGGATTGGGTCAAATTATTTGCCAACTACAATTTTGACATCTACAGCTGGAGGTTGGATGCCATGCAGCGTTCGAGCACGGCGCAAAATCCAGACGATCCAAACCCACCGAGCAATTGTAACGCGGATTGCGTGCGGCGGCTTTGGAACAGCCGCGGCAAAGACATCTCCAATACCGTCAGCGTGGGGAGCGATCTGGATATCATCCGCAATCTTTTGGGCTTTCGCATTCAGTACACATTCTCGCAGGGTCTGAGCGAAGTCCACGCCAGCGGTGCCACCTGTACGGGATGCACCCCCGCCACCAATTACCCAAATGTTACCAACACCTGGCACGAGTTGTTGGCGCGTTTTGAGTATCAAATGCACAAAAACGTTGCGCTGAAATTTGGTTACTATTTTAATCGCTACAAGGAAAAAGACTACGGTGTGGATATCATGAAACCCTGGATGGGTGATGTCGACACCGGCGCCAACGTCCAGCGCTCGATTTTCTTAGGCGATAAAAACAAGGGTTCTTATACTGCTAATGTTGGGTTCGTGGGTTTGAAATTCAAATTCTAGCTGCTTATCGGCCGCAGCAGATTCCGGCTGCAGTCATCGATGTGGCGGTTTTCGGCTCCGAATAAGACCCATGGGAGTGTCGTCTAACGGTTGCAATAGGGAGATACTGATGATGAGAATTTTACTCCTCTTGAGTTTGATCTTAGTGCCAATTGTCCCGAGTCTTGCGTTGGCCCAGACAAAGGGCGATGCGAAAGCGGGAAAAGCAAAGTACGACGCCAATTGCGTCGGTTGCCATGGCGCGACGGGGAAGGGGGATGGGGTGGCGGCCGCGGCGCTAAATCCCAAGCCGCAGGATCATACTGACGGCAAGGCCATGAACGCTCTGACCGATAAGTATGTGTTTGACATTATCAAAGAGGGCGGTAAGGCCGTGCAGAAAGCTGCGGTTATGCCGGCTGCGAATAAGAAGCTCACCGATCAAGATATCTGGGATTTGGTCGCGTACATTCGTAGTCTCGCCAATCCTCCTTACAAACCTAGTAAGTAATTTATCAGCCGATCTGCTACGGCGCCGCTTCAGCGTGTGACTGAAGCGGCGCCTTTTTTTGCTAGTCTGGATCTCTACCGCTAACAACCGCACCAGTCGATTCGCCAATCCTCGAACTTACCATTCCAAATCCTGCGATCTTGATCCAATCTTTTCCCATTTGCGGGAAACAAATTGCCGCGTAGTAACGTAAACATTAAAAAAGATTGATGGCACGTAGCTTGCGCTCTTCGATTGCGAAATCGCTGGCTGGAATCAAGGAGCGTGGTGGCGGGCAATTGGCCGCACGATCGAGAGTGAAACGAGCCATCTTAATCTTCGCAGTTGTCATTGCCGCTTTGGCCCTCGGCTACTGGGCCGATTGGGGCGTGTCGGGGACCAAGCAGCCCATCGAGTTTCCGCACAAGACTCATATCGCGCAAAACATCCCCTGTGTTGGCTGCCATCAGCGCGCCGAGAAAGATCTCGTCGCTGGCCGGCCGGCCACGGCGCTTTGCTTGGCCTGTCACGCGAGCAGCGAGTCGAAGAACCCGGAGATCGAGAAACTCAAAGCCTTTGGCGAGAAGGGACAAGAAATTCCCTGGCAGCGGGTGTGGCGCTTGCCCTCCCATGTGTTTTTCTCCCATCGAGTTCACGTCTCGATCGCAAAGCTCGTTTGCCAATCTTGCCATGGTCCGATGGAGACCCTCGATCGTCCGCCGGCGCGGCCGCTCAAAACGCTGGCGATGGAAGATTGTATCGCCTGTCATCTGAAATCGAAATCAGCCGCCACTCGTCAGATTAAAGTAATACACCCAGCCCCCGTGTCGTCTCAGCGGCTGGTCAACGATTGTAGCGTTTGCCATCGGTAAGGATTGCGATGCGTTTTACTCGACGCAGATTTCTTCAGACCTTGACCGGAGCCGCCGGCGCGGCTGCTCTGGTTAAGAACCAACTCTCCGCAGTGGACCAAGTCGCCGGTGATGTGCAACGTTGGGCCAAGCCAGAAGAGATTGTCGTTCCGACGATCTGTCAGCAATGCCCAGGCGGTTGCGGCCTGTTGGCGCGCACCCTCGACGGTGAGGTTTCTGGGATCTCAGGAAATCCGCTTCATCCGATCAATCGCGGCGCGGTCTGTCCCAAAGCTTTCGGCGGGCTGCAACTGCTCTACGATCGTAACCGTATCCAAGGCCCTATGGCGCGCAATGGCGAGCGCGGCCGGTTTCGCGCCATCGGCTGGGACGAAGCGCTCAAGTTGGTCACGGTACGTTTATCGGATTTGCGCGCGAAGGGTCTCGCGCACACGCTGGCGATTCTCGGCGGCCAGTATCGCGGCTACCGCGATACGCTGTGGAGCCGCTTCGCGCAAACCTACGGCACGCCCAATTACATTCGACTGCGTTGCTTCGCGCCTGAGAAGCCGGCGCTGGCACATCAGCTCATGCAAGGCGTGACGACTCCGCTCGCCTACGATTTGGCGGAGTCTCAGTTCATTCTTTCGTTTGGCGCGAGTCTACTGGAATCGTGGATCGGCCCGGTTCATGTATCGCAGGCATATGCACGTTTGCGTCGGAGCAGCGACCGGCCGCGCGGCTTGCTGGTTCACGTCGACCCGCGCCGCTCACCGACCGCGATCAAAGCCGACCGTTGGATTCCCATCGTCCCGGGAACCGATGGGATCTTGGCACTCGGCATCGCCAACGCCATGATCCGCGAAGGGCTTTATGACGAAGCCTTCGTCGAGCAGTACAGTTTCGGATTCGAAGACTGGGTCGACGCCGCCGGGCAGCAGCACATCGGTTTTAAAAATCTTGTCTTGCGGGATTACGGCTTGTTCACCGTTTCCGCGGCTACCGACGTGCCGGTGAAAAGTATTTTAGAGATTGCCCGCGGTCTTGCGTCGACGAAACCCGCCATCGTTATCGGCGAGCGAGGCCCGGCCTATGGCCCCGACGATCTGTACACCCGCATGGCGATTCACAGCTTGAACGCGCTGGTGGGTAACATCGGCGTCGTCGGGGGCCTGCGGACTCAGGGTGAGATTCCGCTCGCGCCGTTGCCGGCGCTTGAACAAGACGCTGTGGCGAAACAAAGTGCGGCGCAACCACGCATCGACGGCGCGGGAGAAAAAAATTATTTCATGGTTGCCGATGCGCCGCAGCTTTTGCCTGAACGAATTCTCAACGGCACGCCCTATCCGGTTAACGCCTTGTTCTTATTCGCCACCAACCCGCTCGCCAATCATCCAGCCAAGGAAGGGTTCGCGGCGGCCTTCAAGAAGATTCCATTCATCGTTAGTTTCTCGCCTTTCCTCGACGAGTCCAGTGCCACGGCCGACCTCATTTTGCCCGACCAAACTTACTTGGAGCGTTGGCAAGATGATCAGGTCAACCATTTGGCCGGTTTTACTTGTTTCAGCTTGGCGCGGCCGGCTTCGAAGCCGCTGCATCAGTCGCGCAATACCGCCGATGTCCTGCTGCAATTGGCGCAATCACTAGACGCCACCATGGCGAAAAATTTTCCGTGGAAAAATTTTGAAGAGCTGCTACGCGCCGGCGCCGAAGGGCTGTTCAAATCCAATCGCGGCTATGTGGTTTCCGTCCACGCTCAGGAAGCGCTGCGCAAGGTTCTCGAACGGCAGGGCTACTGGCAGCGTGAATTCCCGGACTTCAGCGCTTTTTGGAATGCGATGTTGCAGCGGGGCGCATGGTGGGATCCGACTGGCTTGCCGATGAGCCGCAATGCATTGCTGCAAACGCCGTCGGGCAAATTCGAATTCTACTCGACGCGGCTCAAGCAATGGCTTGACAAGAGCGCTACGACGGAAGCGGCGCGCAAATCCATGCTCGCTAAATTTGGCGGCGACAAGTCGGAAGACTTGCTTTACCTGCCGGCGGTGGCGATCCGTAGCGCCAAGAAAGTCGACGCCCTGCCGCTGCGGCTCAATACCTATCGTCTGATGAGCCGTCCCATGGGCGGCGGTAAGAATCAGCCCTGGCTCTTGGAACAGCCGGCGGTTCACCTGCCGGCTTCATGGGAAGGTTGGGTGGAGATACACCCGCAGACAGCCGCCGGACTGGGTATTAAGGAGCATGACTTAGTGTGGGTTGAATCGGCCAAAGGCCGAGTGAAGCTGCGCGCCAAACTTTACTCCGGCACAGTCGACGACGTTATTAATATTCCTTTGTTCGGCGGTGATGGACCAAATCCGAACGACTTGATCGCCAACGAGACAGACGTACTGCGCGGCTTTGGCGTGCTCAATAGCACACAAGTAAGAGTGAGGAGGGCATAAAGTGGCGTTGTGGGGAATGGTTATCGATTTGGACCGCTGTACCGGCTGCCAAGCCTGCGTGATGGCGTGCAAGGCCGAGAACAACGTTCCCGCCGTCGGCGCCGATGAAGCGAAGCGCGGCCGGGTGATCAGTTGGATGCAAGTGCTCACTGAGACTGACGAAGAACATCACGGCAGTAAAACGCGCTTCATTCCACGGCCCTGTCTGCACTGCGACGATCCGCCGTGCACCAAGGTCTGTCCTGTCTATGCGACCTATCGAAATCCCGAAGGGATAGTCGCGCAGATTTACAACCGCTGCATCGGCTGCCGCTTCTGCATGGCCGCCTGTCCTTACAACGCCAAGTATTTCAACTGGCATACCTACCAAAAAGAAGCGCCGGGCCAAAACCCGGATGTTTCATTGCGCGAAAAGGGCGTCGTCGAAAAGTGTACTTTTTGTCACCACCGTCTGCAGAACGCGCGCGAGCGAGCGTTGGCGGAAAAACGCGAGTTCGATCCAGCAGAATACGTTCCCGCTTGCGCTGAAGCTTGCCCTGCCAAGGCGATCGTCTTCGGCGATCTGGCCGATCCTGCCAGCGAAGTGGCCCAGCTGGCGCGCAGTCCGCGTGCATTCAAGCTGCAAGAGGAGCTAGGCACCAAGCCCAAGGTGATTTATCTGACGGAGGGTGAAGGCGGTGGCTGAGATCCGCGATGCGCACGAAGATATTTTGCTTGCGCCGATCGAGTACACCGGGCGTGGCTTCTACTGGGCCGTGGCATTCTTGAGCGTTTTGATTTTGTGGGGCGCGATCGCCTACGCGGTGCAATTCACGCA
>Ga0137429_1000765_pt1 | contig 11649 bp, 2 predicted proteins | sample EasRivERMZT736_2_FD_102304 | JGI IMG/M metagenome (GOLD analysis project Ga0137429, IMG submission 102304) | Soil microbial communities from meander-bound floodplain in the East River, Colorado, USA - East River MetaG ERMZT736_2 | ecosystem: Environmental > Terrestrial > Soil > Floodplain ...
CCTTCGCAAAGCGGACCCGGCCCCTTCGTATTTAGCGTGAGCACCAGAGGAACGTACACGGCCACTGTGGTCGATGCGAACACCTGCAGAACTACATGCACGGGCAGTTTGACCAACTTCCCAGCGCCGAGTTGCACGATCGCGGATGTGGGAGTTTGTCCTGAAGCGCCATCGGGGACATTGTGTGTCAATGTCACAGGCGGTAGGGGACCGTTCACAGTCAGTCTGGGTGGACCGGGGCCCGCTACTCCGGTTGCTCCTCAGGGACCAAATCAGTTCTGCTTCAGTGTGAGCACCCGGGGAGCGTACACCGCCACTGTGGTCGATGCGAACACTTGCAGAACCACGTGCACGGGTAGTTTGACCAACTTCCCATCGCCGAGTTGCTCGATAACTCCGGCAAACGCCCTACTTTGCCCAGGCGATTGCACGAATTTCACCGTCACGGCGACTGGTGGCAGGGCGCCATACAGCTTCAGGTGGTCGCGTTCTCCGATTGCTCTCTCCCCTGACCCGGGCAATGTCAGCACGCTTCCGAATCAATGTGCAGTAGCGGGCATTACGTATAACTATACGGTGGTGGTAACCGATGCCAACGGCTGCACGAATACTTGCACGGCGACTTTGAGGCCGGATGTATGCGGAGGTGCACTTAAGGTTTACAAGCAGGTGGTTTGCTATCTGCCCAACACGTGTGAACCTTTTAACCCGGACTTAAACACGCAAAAGTTGGCGCGGGGAGCCTATACGGACAACCAATTCCCAGCGTTTTGTTACCGATATCAAGTGTGCAATGTCAGCAACACGCCGGTAAGAATCACTAGCATCACTGATACGCACCCAGACGGGACCCCAACCAGCGTCAATTCCAGGTTTGGTGAGTGCGCTGGTGCGCTTCCGCTAGCTGTGGGAACAGTGCTGCAGCCCGGCGAGTGCACGACGTTCTGCGTCATCAGTCCTGTGGAGATCAGAGAAAACACAATTAATATCGTCACTGTTAACGGGGTAGTGACAACTTCCGGTCAAGCGGTTCCCGAGACGAAAGACACCAACAGGGTGGAAATCATACCGTTCGACGTCGCTTGCGAGAAAGAAGTATCCTTGGACAATGTTACTTGGGATACTAAAGTGGAAGTCCCATTCAATGCTACGACACCAGTCTTCTACAGGGTAACCGTAAGCACTACCAGGAGTTTACCGTTGGTTGTTACCATCAACGATGAAAACTTCAACTGTCCGCCCATAACGGTCAATCTGTCGCCGGGCACCCCGGTAACGGTCAGCTTGTGCGGCGGTCAGGCGATAATGATCACGTGTCCGCCTAGTCCATCGAACAACACTGTTACTGTCAGTGCTGTGGTTGATACGACTAGAACCAACATCTGTGTCACTACAAAGACTAACACGACAGTCACAGCCACCAGCGAGTGCGTGGCGGCCGTAATGTGCAGTCCACCGGAAGCCTGCCGTGTGACTGGTGGCGGCCGACAAGACGACCCGATTGTTTGCCCGGATGCGGATGTGCGCTACGTCACTCATGGCGGCCAGGTAGGCGCGCCGGTGGGTCAGGACACTTGCTCGATTGACACGACCCTGCCCAACTGGCAGCTGGGTAATCCTTGCATCCACGGTCGCTGGACGCATGTCCGGCACAAGAAGGGTGGGCTGCGCGGCAACTTCCATGCGCGTTTCTATGACACGCTGACCTGCGCGTGCCTTGAGACCAATGTGAATGCCGATTGTAGTTATGACCTGCTTGCGCCGATCGGAGATCTGTGCGGTGACCGTAGCACGGGACCACAGCCGCGTAAGGCGCCCGCCAACAAGATCACCTTCACCGGTGTGGGTGACTGGACATGTGAACCTGGTCACCGCCGCCCGCGAGCTTGCCTGTTCCGCGTGGATATTGAAGATCGCGGCGAGCCCGGTAACGCCCATGCGCTTGATTCCAACGGCAAGCCGAATCGCGTTCCGGATCGATATCGTATCCGCATCTGGGTATTGACGGAAGATGAAGAGGCCAGGTTGAGAAATCCGGCGGACGGGTTGCTGGCCTTCCGCAATGCCATCTCGGCTTGCAACGGGATCAACTTCCGAGACGGCGGCGCCTCGGGCACGGGTGCTGGATGTGATGTGAATAACTGTAATGGCAACATCTGCCCCGGCGAAGATACGAGTACCGTGGGCCTGATCAGATTCCCGGCTCCACCTAACGGAGGAGCTTTACCCGATCAGGTGCGCACTCCGAACATCGACGATGGTGGAGAGTTGCTGCATGGCAATCATCAGATCCATCCGCAGATCAAGAATTGCGACCCACACAATCCAACCGGCCCTGGATTGGCGAAACCATAACATCGACTTAGAAACACAACAGCAGGCGGGTCAGCGATGACCCGCCTGCTGCATTTAAAGCAGACCGTCAAAACGCCAAAAATACGTTCCATTCGGCTTGCATCCCACGTAGCCATAGGCAATACTAAACCGCGTCCCTGAACCCGGAAAGGAACTCCACAAAGGAGGAATCCGAAATCCACCGCGGCAAACCGTAGGTTTCGGAGCCGAAGCAAGGACCGCGCGAAATACATGTTGTTGTCCGTACCTCGCCAGGCTGTCCTTCGTTGTATTCCTGAGATCTTTCGCTTGGATCGCATCATCCTCGTGACCCTGGGACTGGTTTTGTTGTGCGCAACCAAAGCCTTTGGTGCGGTCACGATTACTCCCGCTACCAATGGGGTGAACATCTCGGCTGACAAGGCGGCCAACGCTTCGTCGCCCATGTGGACCAGTCTGGGGCCGATTGTCATCGATGAGACGAGCAATCCCAACCGGGACAACTTTGCCAGCGGCAACAATGTGACCTTGGTTCTCAAAGCGCCGGCTGGATTCCAATTCAATACAGCCGTCACACCAAACATCACCTTTACGTCGGGCCAGGACATTACTTCCGCCGCGATCGCGATGACGGATTCGACCACCATCACCATTACGCTCACTATCAGTGGGACAAGCAACGTGGACAGGCTAACCGTTGGAAGCGTGACTCGCATCCAGGTGCGGCCAACCGCAGGCACTCCCCTGGCAAGCGGCCAGATTTTTCGCCCTTCTCCCGGAGGCGGCTCGGCCACCATTACCGGGATTATCGCCACCGGGAATGCAAACGGCTCTGGCGGGACGAGCTTCGGCACTCTTTCCGAAGTGGTCGGTGCGGCAGCGAAGGTTGTGTTCACTACTCAACCCGGTTCGGCTAACGCCGGCTCCATCTTCAGTGTCCAACCCGTCGTCAAATCGCAGGATCAGTTTGGCAACAATTCTTCTTCGGGTTTACCCGCCAGCCTGAACGTGACGGTCACACTCACGTCCGGAACTGGTCCTCTCCAGGGGACAACGGTGTTGAATATCGGTACGTCCGGGGGAAGTGGCACGGTCAGCTATACCGATCTAAGTATTGGCAGTGGCGGCACGAATAAGCAGTTGACCGCCGGCGCGCCTGGGTTGGCCAATGGTCTGAGCTCGGTGTTTTCAATCAACGGCGTCCCCACAATTTCCGCAATCGGCGACCAAATGACAGACGAAGACACACCCACCGGCGCAATTGATTTCAGCATTAGCGATGCGGAAACGCCCGCCAATTCCTTGAGTCTCGACGTTGATTCTTCCAACCCAAGTCTCGTCCCCAATGCCAATATCAATTCAGGCGGCACGGGTTCGAATCGAACCGTAACCATTACTCCAGCGCCCAATCAACACGGAACATCGACGATTACGATCGTCGTGAGCGACGGGATGGCGGCCCGCAGCAATAGCTTCGTCCTGACAGTCAAAGCAGTTAACGATGCGCCAGTGATTTCAGCCATCAGCGGTCGGGTGATTAACGAAGACACGTCCACCAACATTACCTTTACTGTCAGCGACGTTGAAACCACCGCCTCGGCCTTGATCCTGTCCACCAATTCCTCCGATACCAGTCTCGTGCCCAACGCAAACATATCGATGGGCGGCAGCGGGACAAATCGCAGCATCACTCTCACGCCTTTGCCGAACGGGTATGGAATGTCCACTATCACCATCACGGCCAGCGACGGCACGAATATCACAGCGCGCGATTTCCTTTTGACCGTGAATGCAGTGAACGATGCACCTACGCTGGATGCGATCAGTAATTTGACCGTGTTCGTGAATGGTGGACTTCAGACCGTGAATCTGTCCGGCATCACTTTCGGTCCAGCCAACGAAAATCAATCGCTCTCCGTCGCGGCCACATCCAGCAATCCGGCCCTTATTCCGAATCCCGGCGTAAACTATAGCAGTCCTGATCCCACAGGTACTCTTACTTTCAGTCCGGCAAACAACGCCTCCGGCACGGCCACCATCAATGTAATCGTGCAGGATACCGGCGGCACAGCGAATGGCGGGCAGAATACGGTTACGCAACAATTCGTGGTGACAGTAATCCCGCTGACTGACCTTGCCATTAGCAACGTGGCCACTCCAAATCCTGTCTTCTTTGGCGGGAGCCTCACTTACACGCTCATCATCACAAATCGGGGACCATCCACTGCGGGTAGTGTCACCGTCACCGACGTGCTTCCCGGCAACGTCAATTTCGTTTCCAGCACAGCGAGTCAAGGCAGTTGTGTGAACCAATTGGGCACGATCAGTTGTAACTTGGGAACTATCACCAATGGGCGGACCGCGACCGTTACCATCGTCGTCACCCCCAATGATCTTGGCACGATCACCAACACCGCCAGTGTCACAACGACCATTACTGATACCAATTCGGCCAACGACGCAGCCACCGCGCTGGTCACGGTAAACCAAACCCACTTCACCATTGATAGCGCTGTCCTCACGAGTGAGAACTGCAACAACGGCCTCATCGATCCCGCAGAAATGGTGACGGTGAATTTTGCTTTGAAGAATCTTGGGACGGAGAATACCGGCAACCTGGTGGCAACCTTGCGCGTGGCAGACGGCGTCAGTTCACCCAGTGGCCCCCAAACTTACGGCGTCTTGGTGGCGGGCGGCGCCGCGGTATCCAGGCCATTCAGTTTCACGGCCAGCGGGTTTTGTGGAGGAACGATTCTGGCCGCATTGCAGTTTCAGGATGGCTCCGTCGATTACGGTATCGCGACCGTCACGTTGAATCTTGGGAATTTTCTCACAAACCAAACTTCGTTTCGGAAAACAAACCTCATTGCCATGCCTCCGCTCGGCAGGGCGACGCCGTATCCGTCCACCAACATTGTTTCCGGGCTGTTGGGCACGGTCATTAAACTCACGGTCACGCTGAGTAATCTCAACCACACCTGGCCGGATGATCTGGACATTCTGTTGGTCGGCCCCGAGGGCCAGAAAGTGATTTTAATGTCTGATGCGGGCCAGGAAAGGGATCTGACCAATGTTACACTGACGTTCGATGATTTGGCCGGCGAGCTTTTGCCCAATGCATCACAAATCGTTTCCGGAACGTTCAGACCCAGCGACTACGAATCCGGCGACGTTTTGCCCAGTCCTGTCCCTGCCGGACCCTATGGAACTGCGTTATCCGTTTTCAATGGCACCAGCCCCAATGGGACCTGGAACTTGTTCATTGCAGACGATACGGTGGGGGATGAGGGAACTCTGGCCGGGGGCTGGTCGCTGTCAATAACCACTTTGGATCCGAACTGCTGCGTTCCCACGAATGCGGTCGATGTAAGGATTAGCGCGTCGGATTCGCCCGATCCTTTGGTCGTCGGACATCCGTTGACCTATACACTCAATGTTACTAACACGGGTCCGGCCTCCGCCACTGGGGTGATTGTTACAAATATACTGCCCGCGGGCGTGATATTCGGCTCGGCTTCTTCCTCGCAAGGTTCATGCAGCAATAACAGCGGGATCGTCAGGTGCAATCTGGGCACTCTCCCCAGCAATGCCGCCGCTACGGTTACGATTTCAGTAACTCCGCCCCAGCCGGGAATCCTCGCTAACCAGGCCCGCGTCATCGTCAATCAACCGGACTTTGTCTCCACCAACAACAGCGTCACTGTGCTCACCACGGTGACCACACCGGTCCTTTCCATTACCACCGCGGAGGTGGCGGAGGGCGATACGGGCACCACTAACGCGGTCTTCACTGTCAGTCTTTCTGAATTCAGCAGCCAGACTGTCACGGTTCATTATGCCACGGCTGACGACACGGCCAATGCTGGGAGCGATTACATCAGCACAAATGGAGTTCTGACTTTTAATCCTGGCGACTTGGAAAAGACGATCACTGTCGTGACGCGTGGAGACGTGCTTAACGAGGCGACGGAGCTTTATTCCGTTAATCTGTTCAATCCGGTCAATGCCACGTTTGGGGTCAGCCAAGGGGCCGGTCTCATTACCGATGATGATCCACTGCCGTCCGTTTCGATCGCGGATGCGTTTGGACCTGAAGGCAATGTCGCTGCTGGCCTGGCGGTGATCTTGTCAGCCGCCAGCGGACAGGAGGTGACGGTCAATTTTGCTACCGCCAATGGCACGGCCACGGCGCCTGCGGATTACGCATCGACCAACGGCACCCTCGTGTTCAATGCAGGTGAAACGAACAAAACAGTGTTCGTTGCTCTTGTCGGCGATAATTTGAACGAATCGAACGAGACGTTTTTTGTGAACTTGTTCAACGAGGTCAATGCGAACATTGGCGACGGCCAAGGTGTAGCCACCATCGCCAATGACGATCCTTTTCCCACGATCCGGATCGTGGCAACCGCGGTGACGGCCGAGGATTGCAGCCCTGCCAATATGGGAATCGATCCCGACGAAACCGTGACCGTGAGTTTCTCATTGCGAAATGTCAGCGCCGGTCCGGCGAACGCGAACAATTTGGTGGCTACGTTGCGAGCGGTCGGCGGAGTAGTTTCCCCGAGCGGCGCGCAGAATTATGGAGCGCTCACCGTTGGTGGGCCGGCAGTCAGCCGCTCCTTTACTTTCAGTGGCAGCGGTAATTGCGGCGAGAGTCTCTATGCAGTGCTTCAGCTTCAGGATGGGCCGAATGATTTGGGCTTCGTGACCAATACGTTCCGTGTGGGAGGATTTTCCTTCCGCACGAACGTCTTCGCAAACTCGAGTTTGCTTACCGTTCTGGAAGGCGGACCAGCGGATCCCTATCCTTCCACCATCACCGTCTCCGGCATCACAGGGGCGGTCACGAAGGTGACTGTCACGCTCACCAACATCGATCACACGTACCCGGCCGATATGGATGTGTTGCTGGTCGGACCGATGGGACAAATGGTGATGCTGATGTCGGATGCAGGTATCGCGGGAGGTATTAGCGGCGTCACGTTGAAATTTGATGACGCTGCGTCGAATTTTCTGCCGGAGTTCGATCAAATCGTCTCGGGAACCTACAAGCCGTCCAACTATGATGCGGAGGATAGCTTCGATCCGCCAGCGCCGCCAGGGCCATATGACAACCCGCTCTTGTCGGTCTTCAACGGTGAGGATCCGAACGGCGCGTGGTCGCTCTATGTTTTTGATGACGTTGGCGGCGATGGCGGGAGCTTCACAGCTGGCTGGAGAATAACGATGGCCAGTCAGGGCGATCCGATCTGCTGCGGGATCAACAGCCTGGCCGACCTTGCGATTTCCAAAGTCGATGCGCCTGACCCGATCATATTCGGCAGCAATCTCACCTACACCATTACGATTACGAACCGTGGCCCTTACGCCGCCTCGGGCGTGATTATCAACGACCCGCTTCCGGGGAACCTGAGTTTTGTGTCCGCGACGAGTACCCTGGGCAGTTGCACCAATAGCAGCGGTGTTGTCACCTGCGAACTTGGTTCGATTACCAATACCGCCAGAGTTACAATCACCGTTACGGCGACGACAATTGCGGCTGGCAGAATTACTAACAGCGCCTCGATCTATTCCGTAACGAGCGATCCTATCCCCACCAACAACACCGCTGCGGCCGTTACGACCATCCTTCCCATTGTGAGCATCGCTGCGACGGATGCCAATGCTTCGGAGACGGCCCCGAATGGGGGCCTTTTCACGGTGAGCCGGATCGGAGGCACGGCAGGATCACTGGCCGTCAACTACGCGATGAGCGGGACCGCCGCCAACGGCAGTGACTTTGTCGCGCTCTCCGGGACCGTGACGATTTCGAATGGGTCGGCCTCCGGCACAATTGCGCTGACGCCCGTGGACGATTTTCTGGTCGAACCGATCGAGTCCGTCATCCTCACGATTAGTACCAACACCGCCTATGCGATTAACGCGTCCAGTAATGCAGCCAGCGTGATGATTCTTGACAACGACGTGCAGGGGATCGTGCTTTCGACGAATCGCATCACGGTGCCGGAAGGCAGCAGCAGTACCTTCAGCGTGCGCCTGAGCGCCCAGCCCACCAACATGGTCACGGTGGTTAACGCTTTCAACAGCGGTGACGCCGACTTGAGTGTTAGCGCTGGAGCTGCTCTCACGTTTACCTCCAACAACTGGAACGTGGCCCAACAAGTCACCGTCGGAGCCGCCGCGGATGATGACATTGTGAATGGCCAGGCTACTTTCACTGTTTCTTCTGCTGGCTTAACCAGTCAAACGGTCACAGCAGTGGAGGTCGATGACGACACCGTCCGTCTGGTGCTGTCCACCAATGTGGTGACCGTTCCCGAAGGTGCCAGCAATCTGTTCACGGTGCGTCTAACCGCCCAGCCGACCAACCTGGTGACGGTTACCACTGTCCACACCAGTGGCGATGCGGATTTGAGCGTCGGCGACGGCGCGACGCTCGTTTTCGCCGCGACCAACTGGAACATAGCCCAGACCGTCTTGCTCAACGCAGCCGTAGATGCCGATGGGATCAACGACCAGGCCACCTTTACAGTTTCTTCAGCCGGGTTGAGTAATCTGGTGCTCACGGCCATTGAAGCGGATAAAGACCTCGTCCAGTTGATAGTCTCGACGAACAGACTCTTGGTGCCCGAAGAAAGCAGCAGCAGCTTTACGGTGCGTCTCACCGCTGAACCCTCCAGCAATCTTACCGTCAACATCACCGCTGTCACTGGTGGTGACACTAACCTGACTGTGACCGCCGGAGCCAGCCTGGTGTTCACTCCGGCGGACTGGAACGCCGCTCAAACCGTAACCATCAGTGCTTCCGCTGATGACAACCTGGTGAACGGCCAGGCGGATTTTGTTCTCTCTGGTCCGGGTATGACCAATCACACTGTTAAAGCCATTGAAGTGAATAACGACGTTCTTGGTCTGCTGCTTTCAACCGTGGAGAATTTGCGCATCACAGACATACGATTGGCCGACACAGACGCAATCATCAGCTTCCTCACCGTTCCCGGCAGTTTGTATCGCGTGGAACGCACGGAAGACCTCGGAACACTTCTGTGGACGACGGTTGCGGATGACATCCCTGGCACCGGGCATACGGTCGAAGTGAATGACACCGGTGGAGGCCAACAGCCCATGCGATTCTACCGGCTTCGATTGCTCAGTTCGGCCAACCCGGGCTTAATCACGGTGCTGGAAGGCGGCACCAACGTCTTTACGGTTCGTCTAAATGTTCAACCCACGAACAGTATTGCTGTCACCACGACCCGAGTCAGCGGTGATACCAATCTCAGCGTCGTCAATGGCGGCACCCTCACTTTCAATCCGGCCAACTGGAACGTGTCTCAAACGGTCGCGGTGCGTGATGCCGAAGACGACGACGCGGCTAATGGACTGGCCGGCTTCACCATTTTCCTGGCTGGCGTGAGCAATCAGATCGTCAGCGCCATCGAGGCCGACAACGACGAGCAATTCTTGGTGCTTTCGACCAACCTGCTCCTGGTGCCTGAAGGCACTAACAGAACTTTTACCGTGCGTCTGAACGCCCAACCTTTGACCAACGTCACAGTCGTCACGGCCTTCTCCAGCGGAAACACTAACCTGCGTGTAAGCGCCGGCGCTGCTCTGGTCTTTAATCCGACCAATTGGAACATTGCTCGAGCAGTGGCCATCGGTGCTATTGAGGACGGCGATACCGATGATGCTACGGCTAACTTCAATGTTTCCTACCCAGGCCTGTCGACTGTTTCCGTCAGCGCCCATCAGGCTGATAATGATTTGCAGGACCTGGCGCAATGTCCGGGAGGAGATGCGCTCTTCAGTACGGCACCTGTGGGAAGCGGGCCATTCACCTTTGTTTGGCGCCAGGCTGGAAACGTGTTGGTGGGAGAGACAAATAGTTCGCTGCTGCTCACCAATGTCACTGCGACTGATGCCGGACCTTACAGCGTGGAGGTCAACTACGGCCCGGCGACCGTGATTAAGAGTGGCACACTCAATGTCAACACGCCAATCACCATCAGCGGACCGAGCAACCGCACCAACTGCCCGGGCGGCAGTGTCACCTTCAGCACTGTCGTGAGCGGGACGGGACCGTTGAGCTATCAGTGGAGCAAAGATGGGACGAATCTCGATGGAGCGACTAACAGCAGTCTCGTGCTGACCAATCTCAACGCCGCCGATGCCGGCGCCTACTGCGTAGTGGCAAACGGGCCCTGCAACAGTGTGACCAACTGCGCCAGCCTGACGATCAACGTGCCGGTGACTGCGAATGGCCCGTCCAATCAGACCAACTGTCCCGGCAGCAGCGTGACGTTGAGCACTGTAGCCGATGGAACAGGACCGTTGAGTTATCAATGGACCAAAAACGGGACGAATGTGACGGGCGCGACCAACAGCAGTCTGGTGCTGACGAATCTTAACGCCACCAACGCGGGCAACTACTGCGTGGTAGTGAACGGAGCGTGCAACCGCGTGACCAACTGCGCCACCCTGACGATCAACTTGCCGGTGACTGCGAGCGGCCCGTCCAATCAGACCAACTGTGTTGGAAGCAGCGTCACCTTGAGCACGGTAGCCAATGGAACCGGACCGTTGAGCTATCAATGGAGCAAGGACGGAACGAGCCTCAGCGGCGCGACTAACGCCAGTCTGGTGATGACCAACCTGGACGCCACCAACGCGGGCAACTACTGCGTGGTGGTAAGCGGAGCCTGCAACAGCGTGACCAACTGCGGCGCCCTGACGATCAACGTGCCGGTGACTGCGAACGGCCCGTCCAATCAAACCAACTGTCCCGGCAGCAGCGTGACGTTGAGCACCGTGGCCGATGGAACAGGACCGTTGAGTTATCAATGGAGGAAGAACGGGACGAATGTGACGGGCGCGACCAACAGCAGTCTGGTGCTGACGAATCTTAACGCCACCAACGCGGGCAACTACTGCGTAGTGGTGAGCGGAGGGTGCAACAGCGTGACCAACTGCGCCACCTTGACGATCGACTTGCCGGTCACTGCGAGCGGTCCGTCCAATCAGACCAACTGTGTTGGAAGCAGTGTCACCTTGAGCACCGTAGCCAGTGGAACAGGACCATTAAGCTATCAATGGAGCAAGGACGGAACGAGCCTCAGCGGCGCAACCGACAGCAGTCTGGTGCTGACCAACCTGGACGCCACCAACGCGGGCAACTACTGCGTGGTGGTGAACGGAGCGTGCAACAGTGTCACCAAACTGCTGTTCGTCGCCCCGCTGAGGATCGTTCCGTCCTTGCTCCATTGATAGCTTAATGGTCCTGTTCCACTGGCTACGGTGCTCAAGGTGACA
>Ga0137429_1000766_pt1 | contig 11645 bp, 8 predicted proteins | sample EasRivERMZT736_2_FD_102304 | JGI IMG/M metagenome (GOLD analysis project Ga0137429, IMG submission 102304) | Soil microbial communities from meander-bound floodplain in the East River, Colorado, USA - East River MetaG ERMZT736_2 | ecosystem: Environmental > Terrestrial > Soil > Floodplain ...
CGGTGGGGTGGACCAACTCGGCTTCGTGAAGCGAGCTGAGGAGTTTGTCGCTCACCGGAATCGCGTGGCCGCCGAAGCTCCACAGCATCACCGACGCGGCGGCGTATTCATCGACACCCCCCAGGGCTTCCAGATAGTCCCGAGCTTCACGGCGACCGATGCTGTGAAGGCGATCCAAAGAGACGCGGTGTTCGCGTTCGTAGATCGCTTGCAACGCTTCGAGCAATTGAAGGGCGCGGTCCAATCCTTGCGGGATGCGATCGCCCATCGCCCGATGCACTTGGACGGCGCTGGAAACGCGGACCTCGTTCCAGTCCACCATGGTCGTGAAGATGCGGTCGATGGCGCGAGCGGCCTCTGCGTCGCCGCAATCCATCCCCAGGATGGCAATCGCCAATCGCCGAATGGGATCGTCCACCTCGGGGATCTTCGGCTCGGCGACGGATTGGCGCAACTTGGCGTACGCCTTCTTCATCCGGCCTGCATAGCGCGTGCCGTCTTTCATTCGTTGCGCTCCTCCGCGCCGTCGAGTCGCGTATCGTCCAGTTCCGTGTCAGCGGGATCCGCCTCGACCTCGGCGTCGGCGACGGCAGCCGCACCATCCTCCGCGGCGGCCAAGTCGGGAAGGTTGCGGCGGTTTTCATTCAGCAGTTGAAGCGTGTGCTTCACCTTCTTGAGCTGCTCATCGATCTCGAAGCGCAGCTCCGGGCATTGCCGCATGTCCAGCCCCTTGGCGATCATGCGTTGGATGAACCCGCCGGCGTGACGCAAGGCGGTGATCGTCCGACGCTCGACGGCCGGGTCATCCAAGATCGAAAGATACACCGTCGCGATCGTCAGGTCGCCGCTAATCTGCACCCGAGTCACCGTCGTCAGCGGCGACACCCGCGGATCATTGATCCGCCGGAGAATCGCCTCGCTGACGATCTCGTGGACCAGGCTTGCCACCCTTTCTTTTCGATACCCACGCATCGAGAAACGACCTCTCCGCTAGAACACTTCTCGCTCGTATTCCAGCAACGTCAAGCCCGGCGTCGCGCGAACCATGTCCACGATCTTGTCAAACTGCGAATGGATGCCGCGAGATTCTCCCGACACCATCGCAACCCCCAACCGGCAGCGCTGGTGGGCGTCGCCGTGACCCACCTCGGACACGGAGACGTTGAACCGATTCCGCAGACGCTGCTTGAATCCGAGGATCACTCGTCGTTTGTCCTTGAGGCTTCGGGCCTCGAGAATCGCCACTTCCACCGTAAGCACTCCCACGATCATTCCGAGGCTTCGCGGATGACGCGCGTGGCGAAGGCGCCGTCCTGGATGCCAATCTTAAACAGGCGCACGCGTCGATCGGCGGTCATATAGGGGATCAAGCCGATTCGCGACAACGCCTCCAGCACGAACGGCTGATCCGCCTCCGCCACTCCATAATAGGCCAACTCGTTGCGAACGTGTTTTTCGTCGAACTGGTAGTTCTTCACGTTCGGGATGTACCCGGTTACCAGCGGCTCGAGGGCGAACGTCCGAGGTTGAGTGCCACGAATTCTAGGCAAAAACAGGGCTCGCACGCCCTTGGATTGGCCCTGGCGGACGGTCACGCCGCGGTATTGGCGGACGATGTAAATCTGGTCCTCCGCCTGGTCAACCAAGACGGCTGCGGCCTCGTCGGGAATGAAATACTCGTCGACGAGTCGTTTGCGTTGTTCATGCGAGGCCGGTTCGAGCTGCTTGCGGAACTCAAAGTAGTTGGGATACATGTTGAGGCTTGGATCGTTCCAAGGGAGCGCGACCTCCACGATGTACGATCCATCGGCAGGATGCGGACACTCGCCATTGGTGCGGAGTTGGATACAACCGGGCACCTGGTGGATGCGTCCGCTCGCGGGCGCCTTGGATTCATCAACACAATAGACCGCCGCGCCCATGGGCATGGAACCGACGTACAGTCCGGTGACTCTGGTGTCCCGGATGAGTCCCGGCCCCCGGCTCCGCTCCTGAGTCTTGGAAGATACGTCATCGCGTTTGGACGGCGGCGCCGTCGGACTGACCCCCCTGAACATCTGCGCCCTTTTCTGCGGGTCTAGCATGGGAATGACGAACATCTTGGCTACCACGACCACGATGGTAATCAGCGCCGCAGCGTAGCAAAGCCGCAGCACCACGGCGAAGGGGTTGAATTCGCCCGGGGTCCTCTTTTTTCGGGCGAAGAGCGGCTTTCCCTTTCTGCGCTTGCCCCGCCGACCGGCCGCGCCAGGCTCGGCCGGCGGTTGAACCTCGTTGAATAGGAAATCCAAGTCGGCACTGGCGCTTTCCGGCACCCCCGCGTTACGGCCGCAGTAAGAGCATCGGACGACGCCGCCGGCGTCCTCATCACGGGCGCGAACGGTGTGGCCGCACTCCGCCTTAAATTCGATCATGGGTGAACCACCACCGAGATCGAGCACACAGCACCAACGACCTCGAGCGTTGTTGCGTACTTGATAGTTCTGCGGTCTACAGTCACTCCATAGGGTCGCCTAGAGGCTGCGGGCGATTTTCAAGATCTCGTACGTTTCGATCACGTCGCCTACGTGCACATCCTCGAACCCTTCCAACCGAATACCGCATTCCATCCCCGCCCGCACATCCCGTACGTCGTCCTTCAAATGTCGCAATGAGCCGAACTTGCATTGATCGCGGACCACCACGCCGTCGCGTACGACCTTGGCCACGTGTCCGCGCTCGATCGTCCCCGAAGACACATAACAACCGGCTACCAGCCCGACCTTGCTGACGCGGAAAACTTGCCGCACTTCCGCCGTCGCCCGCGCCTCGATCCGCTCCTCCGGCACCAGCATTCCGGACAGGGCCTTGCGGATGTCGTCAACCACTTCGTAGATGATGCGGTAGGGTCGGACCTCCACGCCGTGCTGCTCGGCAAGCCGTTTCGCGCCCGCCGAGGGGTCCACACGAAACCCCACGATGATGCCGCGGCACGTAGCCGCAAGGAGAATATCGCTGTCATTCACCGCACCCACGGCGGCGTGGCGGATGGTCAGGCGAACTTCGTCGGAGGGAATCTCGGCGAGCGAACCCTTCAAGGCCGCGATGCTGCCGTCCACGTCGGCCTTGATGATGACATTCAGTTCCGGCACCTCGTCGGCATCGCGCTGCTTGAACATCTCATCGAGCGTTTTGACTTTTCGGGATTGAAGGCGTGCGGTCTCGACCCGCAGGCGCTTGGTCTGGTCGGCAACCTCTTTGGCGCGTTGGGGGTTGTCGACCACGTACAGCTTGTCGCCCGCGATGGGCGGCTCATCCAAACCCCACACCTCCACGGGGAAGCCCGGACCGGCTGAGTTCAATCGCCCACCGACGTCGTCCAACAGTGCTCGCACTTTTCCGAAAGAGTTACCGCAGACGGCGAGATCGCCCACCTGCAGCGTGCCGTCTTGCACCAGCAGCCGCACCACAGCCCCGACGCCGTCCTTCATTTCCGCTTCGATCACCGTGCCCACCGCGGGCAAGGTCGGATCGGCGCGAAGTTCCAACAGGCTGCTTAGGTCGGCTAGATGCTCGATCAGTTCCGTCACTCCCAGGCCGGTCTTTGCCGACGTGGGAATCACGTCCACTTCGCCGCCCCAATCGCCGCTCGGCGTCAACCCGTGCTCCGTCAGTTGCCCGTAGATTTTCAGCTTATTTTGATCACCTAAATCGATTTTGTTGAGAGCCACAACGATCGGCACCTTGGCTGCCTGAGCGTGATGAATCGCTTCAATGGTCTGCGGCATGAGGCCATCGTCGGCAGCGACCACCAGAACCACCACGTCGGTCATCTGGGCCCCGCGGGCGCGCATAGCGGTGAAAGCCTCGTGCCCGGGCGTGTCCAGGAATGTGACCGGACCATGAGAAGTCTGCAAGTGATACGAGCCGATGTGCTGCGTGATGCCCCCATCTTCCCCTGCCACCACTCGCGTCTTGCGAATCGCATCCAGCAGACTCGTTTTCCCGTGATCCACGTGCCCCAGCATGGTCACCACCGGCGGTCGAGGCGCCAGGTGGCCGCGCTTCCGCTGAGAGAACTCCTCCTCGAGTTCGTCAAGTCCTGTTCGGGCGGGCACGACTTCGAGCTCAATCCCGTAGTGCAGGGCGAGTAGTTGAGCCGTGTCCGTCGGCAGAGTCATGTTTACGTTGCCCAAGATGTGGTGCTCGTCGCGCAATACCTTAAACAACTGGATGAAGTTCAGTCCGGTCTCGGCACAGAACTCCTTCATCCGCACCGGTTCGTGCACCGTCGCTTGGGTTTTCGGTCCCGTAGGGGCCGCCGGCCCGCCGCCGGGTCCGCCCGTAACCCCGCGGCGTCGATGGATTTTCCTGCCCGTCGCACCCGCTAGTCGCTGGCGGCGCTCCGCGAGATCGCGATCGCGCCATTCGGCGAGCTGCTCGCCGGACTCCATCAGGCGGCCCTCCACCCGACGCGGGTTTACCCGACCCTTACGTTTGGCTGCTTCCTTGTCCTTCTCCGCAGCGCGAGCTGGATCGAGAGGTACGCCAAGCTTGGGGGCATCGGCGATAAACGGGCGGGTCGTGTCGCCGCGCGGTCCTACAGGCCCCCGCCGCGGCGGACGCGCGTCGTAGTCCAGGGCTTCATAGCGCACGACGCGGGGTCCTTGCAGCTTGGCTGCGGCGGGCACATTTTGAGGTCCTGCCGGCGTAATCGTCTTGGCCGATGCCGCGCTAGCTTCTGTTGGCGGCGGCACGGCAGTCGCGCCGGCTGGCGGCGATTGCGAATTCGTAACTGACGGGGAATGGGTCTCCGCGACCGGTTGTACCGCGACCACCTCGACGACATGCGGCGGCTCGGCCATTGGCACGGGCGGAGGGGGAACTGCAAGTCCGCCTAGGTCCGCGACTGTTTCATCGTCCTCGGGCACCGCCGTCGCAGGCTTTTCCGCCACACGGGGAATCGGCGGGGCTTCCATGGTTGCAGTCATCGTCGCGACCGCCTCCGTGCCGTGGTCAGTCTCGGCCGGGGCGTCGTCGCCGGCAGCCGCCTTCTTTCTGGATTTGATCCGGATGTTCTTGAGATCGATGGGTTGCGCCGTTTCCAGGGCGGTGTTGTGACGACCTTCGCTGAACCATTCCTTGATGGTGGCGTGAAGGCCGGCGCTGAGCGTCGACATGTGGTTCTTGACGCTGTCGATGCCCTCCGCCAGGCACTTGTCGATGATCGCCTTGCTGGAGACGTTCAACTCCTTGGCCAGGAGGTGAACGCGCATTTTGTCAGCCAACGCCGATCTCCATGAACCACTCGCCTGCCGCGACGCCGGGGACGACCATCGTTGCCCGCCATCCACTTACATCACCGTTGTGCCGCCGTCTATCGGCCGTGGCGACAACGACTGTCACAGCCAAGGCACACCGAACCCTTGTTTGAAGCAGGCGAGCCACGTAAGCCCTAGTCGGAGTCAATCTTAAACTTCGGTTCCTCATCGGCCTTGTCGCGAGCTAAGTTTTGCTCGGCCCGTTGCGCCGCCCGCCATCCCGCCGCTAGATCTGAAATAAGAGCGGCCTCGCGTTTTTCGGCGCTTAGAGGTTCGCGGGTCACGGTCGCCAATTCCTCCGCGGCGGCGTCAGGAGTCTCACCACGCAGTACGGCTTCTTGGGCCGCTTTCTTGGCCGCCGCGGCAGCCTGTTTCGCGGCCTCTATCTCCACGGCGAATCGTTTGGCTGCTTCACCCGCAACCTCCACGACCTTGGCCGCCAACGCTTCGCTCATGCTCAACTCATTAACCAACGGCTCGGGGCCTACCTCCGCCAGATCGCCCAGCGAAATCACGCCGATCGCCAGCATTTTGTCGAGCATCACGTCCTCGACGCCCTCGACAGACTTGAAGGTCTGTTCCATTTGATCGACGTTTCTGTCGTATTCGGCGGGGGTGAGAATATCGATGTCCCAACCCGTCAGCCTCGCCGCCAGTCGGACATTCTGGCCGCGCTTTCCGATGGCGAGCGACAACTGATCCTCATCGACGATGACCGTCGCCCGGCCAAGCTCGAAACACAGGAACGTCTCCTTGACCTCGGCTGGCTTCAACGAGTTGGTGATGAGCACCTGCGACGATTCGTTCCAACGCACGATGTCGATCTTCTCCCCGCCCAGCTCGTCGACGATGTTCTTGATGCGGCTGCCGCGCACGCCCACGCACGCCCCGACGGCGTCGACCTTGGAGTCGATGGAGGAAACGGCGACCTTCGTGCGATAACCAGCCTCACGGGCGAGGGCCCGGATCTCGATGATCCGCTCCGCGACTTCCGGCACCTCCATCTCGAACATTCGGCGTATGTAGTCGGGGTGCGTCTGGGTGAGCACGATGCGAACGTGGTTTTGCTCCTCGCGAACGTCGAGGATCATGCCGCGGATGCGCTCTCCGGGCTGATGAACCTGGCCGGGGATCTGCTCGCTGCGAGGCAGAAACGCTTCGGTGCGACCGAGGTTGATGACCATCCCGCCGCCTTCGTAGCGGATCAGGGTGCCGGTCACGACGGTGCCGACGCGCTGCGAGTAATCCTCGAAGATCGAATCCCGCTCGTCCTCGCGGATCTTTTGAATCATGACCTGCTTGGCGGTTTGCGCGGCGATCCGCCCCAGGGACTTCATGTCGATCGGCTCGCCGGCGACCTTTGCCTCGATGTCGCCGGTAATGCGATCAATGCGAACGGCGACGTCCTCGATCTCTTCGTAGGCCTTTCTCGCCGCCGAAACCATGGCCGCTTCAAGGTCCACGAAGACGCTCTCCTTGGCGATGTTCTTGTCGCGACTAAGCGAATCGATAAATCGAATGAGATCGGTGTTCATACGGCTCCGGTCATTTTTCTTTCAATTCCCGTCTAGGCTTCACGGAAGCCGTGCCTCCGTGTCGGCCGCCCACTTGGACTGCCTGTTGCCGCGTCTCCAAAAAAAAACGTGGGCGCTACCTGCGATCCCACGCGGAAATCCAGCCGGACGGCAATATGGAGTTCGCAGCTTCTAGCGCATCGCGTAACTCCGCCTGCCGGGGGAACTCCCCCTCGGCCGAAAGTCCAACCCGCGCTCGACCCGGTTAGAGCGCACGGGTCGAGTCACCACGTGAGGACGTAGCAAACGTCATAGCGGCAATCCCCAATCCTTCACCGCCCCGGCAGGCTACCGGTAGGGTTTTCCCTGCCGCCGCCAAGGCAACACGCTCCGCCTCGACGCAACTCGATCCGCATCGAATCAACACTGCGTTGAATACGAAGTCGAGCGGATTGTAAGCCAACGCCGTTCGCTGTCAATTATGGAGATTCAACAACCAACTCTTTGTCAGACGTAGTGCATCCAGTCACCCAATCAAAACCCTACTCAATATGATACTACATTGTCAGTGACAATTTTATCGGAAACGGGCAAGCGTCTTTAATAACAATGGGCAATACCTCGCGGTATAAACGTAGGCCAGAAATGGTAATTCGACCCTGTCCAAACTTATTCGTTCTTGCCATCGCGGCATCCTGCATCCCGTGGGAATCGCGAGCCGATGCCTCACCCCCAGGTAATGAAACATCACCCGCGTTGTTGGACGCGTTCATCGATCAGTACTTTCGTGCCGACGACGCCAAGGCGCGGACAAGTCTGGTGCCGTCTATCGAAAAAGCGGCGGGTGGTTCGATAGAGGCCGTCGCGACCGCGGTGCGACGGGTCATGGTCTGGGAGCCGATGCCGGGCGGGGAAATTGCCATTCAGTCACTGAGTTCGGGGATCATCACGGCCAAGTATCACGGGTCCCTCGATATCGATCCGACGCCGCGACACGGACTCGTCTTGTGCATGCCCAACGATGATGAAGCAGCGGATACCAACCTCACTCTCAATCGTGCGATCGCGGTGCTCGGTTCAGAGTTTTGCGGCAGTTGCGTCCTAGCGGCCCTGTCTCGCCCGATCGGCGGGAATTTCCTCCAACATCCAGCCGCCGCGGACGATTTACGCCGGATCATTCGCGAACTCCGCCGACGAATCCATCTGGACACAAAGCGACTGTACTTGTTTGGGTTCCGCGAGGGCGGCGAGGCCGCTTGGATGGCGAGCCTGTTCCAGCCCGATTTGTTCGCGGGTGTCATTGTGGTGGCATCATATCCCAAACTACCCTTTCCCCAACAGGTTTACCCTCTGCTGCTTCCCAATTTGAATGACTTGCCCTTGGCTGTCATCGACTCAGCCACGAACGGACCGAACGCGGCGCCGCCGTCAGTCATGGACGCCCACCTCGAGGCGATTGTGCAGTTCGCCGGGCGGACTTCGCTGCCGATCCGGAGGTTGATCGTTGGGTTCGAGGATGGCGAATATGGAATCCTGCCTCGGTGGGACGCAGCGAAAGAAGAATTAGCAGCCATTCGCGGCCAAGCCCGCACCAAGCCGGGGCGGACGGTTTCTCATTGGTTCCGCTATCCCGCACAAGGCGACGTGGGTTGGTTGCGAGCCGTCAAGACCTACGGCGACCTATGGACCGATGACCAACTGTCCATTGTCGTAAGCCCAACGACCGATCGCGACGCATTCATTACGGATCTACTTAAAGAGAAGCTCTTCCACCTCGCCGGTCGGGTAGAAGGCCAGACCATTCACATCGAAACGAAGCGCGTCGCCGAAGTCGAATTGCGACTGTACGACGGAATGGTCGATTTCGCGAAACCCATCGCGGTGCTCATCAATGGCCGAAAACGGCATGAGGGCTTGGTTAAGCCAAACATCGCCACGTTGCTTGAATCCGCCTATGAGGAGTGGGAGTTTCAGCGTCTGGTCTTTGCGAAACTTCCGTTTTCGATTCGCGCGGACTCGGCGCGGGAGTAGTTGGGGGAGTGGCGAGTTCACAGCGTGCGGGGTTGCGAGTGGGGATTCTCGCACCGGCAACTTCCCCTATTCCACGACCGCGTCGGCCTCGAACTCCACGAGCCAATCCGCATCGATGAAACGGACCACCTGCATCACGGTGTTTGCAGGACGGATGTCCTTGAAGAACTCGCCGTGGACCGCGCCGACGGCTTCCCAATCCTCGATGTGCAGCAGAAGGGTGCGCGTGCGGATCACGTCGGTGAGGCTTGCACCGGCTTGGGCGAGGGCGTCGCGGATGATTTCAAGGCAACGTCGAGCCTGTTGCGCCGCGTCGCCGCGGGCTATCGTCCGACCGTCGGGCCCGAGAGGGGCGGTACCGGAAACGGAGATGATCCTCCCGGCCCGTACGGCGCGGGAAATACCGAGACGCGGCTCAAAGGGCGAACCACTGGACACTCGTTGACGGAACGGCTGAGTCATCATCGCTTGTCTTACCGTCGCGGACTTGTGGGATCAACCGATTCGCACGGCGCACGCCACGAGACCTCTCTCCCTTTGGGGGGAGCGGTCGGGGGAGGGGCGAGGCCCGCGACGTAACCCTCATCCCAACCCTCTCCAGAGGAAGTAGAGGGAGTTGCAAGCCACAAGCTGCTTACGTGATTACGACCAGCAGGCGGTCGACCGTAACGCTAATGCGCTCGGGGGTTTCATAGTAGCCGTTTTCGATATCGGCCTGGATGGCGCGCAGACGGGCCTGGCGCATGCTGGATTGTTCCACGATCCGCCGCAGAGCTCCGCCGAACCGGGTGACCGCGACGCCGCCCTCGGCGTCAGAAGCTGGAGGGGGACGGTGCGTCGGACAACCGGGTGCAAACCGACCGTTGGTGAGCAGCGGGGAAACGCCGCTCAAACTGAAATTGCCGCTCATGTCGCCACGTCCTAGAGCGAAGCCGGCTCGCGTGTCGCGAGCGTTCCGTGATTCAATCCGACCTTCGGCACTCGGCCGTACTAACGCACCGGCGGCGCAAAGCTCCGCACGCAGCCCCGGCTCGATGGGGCTGCCTCACTCACGCATTCTTCCTTGAATGAACGCTGAGATATCAGGTGTGCCAGTACTGCGAGGAACCAATCCATCGGTTCGCCTCGGACGGATTCACCGTCGGTACTAGTATCGTCCGAGGTGTTTTTCGCCCTTGAAGGAAAATGGCCTGTCCGCGCGATTCGCGCCCTGAATCCACAACATCTTGCAACCGAGCAGGCATACCCTCACCACATGTCGCGGGCTGAATGCACCCGTCCAAAGGCATGTAGGCCCACTTCGCTTCGGGCGCTGTACTGAGCGCACGGGATCGGGCAATGCGTGTGAATCTGGGTAGTCTAGCGAAGCGATCTTCCAATATTGATAGCGCGTCCAATGGAGACGCCATTTCTGTCCGTCACACGTCGAGATTCTTCACATTTACCGCGTTGTCTTCGATGAAACGGCGGCGGTCTTCGACGTTGTCGCCCATGAGGAGGCGGAAGATGCGATCGGCCTCACGGCCGTCGAGGTCGGCCTGCTCCAGGTCGTCGGGGTCGTCGGAAATGATCACCCGAAGCAGGGTGCGCTTCTCGCGGTCCATGGTGGTTTCCCACAGCTCATCGGAGTTCATCTCACCGAGCCCCTTGAAGCGTTTGATCCCCAGGCCCTTGCGGCCCAGGTCGCGGACGCCTGGAGCGACGGCCAGGAGATTGTCCAACTCCGTGAACTCGCCGCTGCCGTCGCGGAGCAGGAACTTTGCCGGCGGGAGCTCGCCCGTCACCAATTCCTCGCGAACCAAGAACAGATCGTCTACCGACAGCCCGGCGGATTCAATCGAGGCGAGCACCGTGTCCAGCGCGCGACATTCGGGTAGCTGATAGCGGACGATCCGATGCGTGGGCAGGTCGGCCTCACCGCCGTTGTCGGAGTGCGATAGAAGGACGTGCCGTGCTTCCATCACCTCGACCATCCCGCCCTCTCCCGACTCTTTGCGGCGCAACTCCGCCAGGCCTTGCTCGTCATAGAGGTAATCACGACGCGGGTCGGTCCCATTCGGGCCGAAAATGCAGGCCAAAATCTTGGGCAGCCCGTGCTTCGCATGGCGATGCCGGTGAACAAGATCCGCGAAAGCGATCCCGCGCCGAGCCAATACCCGCGTCTGCGCCTCAAGAGTGTCAAGTTGTGACACCAGCGACCGCAACGGCTCGCCCTCGATGACCCGTTCGCCGCGGCCTTCCTGGCGCACCAACAGGGCCGTGCCCACGAGTCCCAACTCCGCAAGCTTGCGGTTGAGCGTCCGGTCGTCGAGCACATATTCCACGTTTTTGCTCTTCTTGACCTGATAAAGTGGCGGCTGGGCCACAAAGATCTTTCCCGCCTCCATCAGGGGCCGCATGTGGCGAAACAAGAAGGTCAGCAGCAGAGTGCGAATGTGCGAGCCGTCCACGTCGGCGTCGGTCATGATGATGATTTTGCCGTAGCGGCATTTGCTCAGATCGAATTCCTCCTTGCCGATACCGCAACCCACGGCCGAGATCAACTTGGTGATTTCGTCGTGGGCGAGCATTTTGTCCACCCGAGCCTTTTCCACATTGAGGATTTTACCCTTTAGGGGAAGGATGGCCTGAGTAAACGAGTCCCGCCCTTGCTTGGCGATCCCCCCGGCCGAGTCACCCTCCACCAGGTACAGTTCCGTCGAATCAGCGTCCTTGCTGCGGCAGTCCCACAGCTTACCCGGCAGTCCGCCGCCGCTGAGGGCGCTTTTGCGCGAAAGGTCCCGCGCTCGCCGCGCCGCCC
>Ga0137429_1000768_pt1 | contig 11625 bp, 6 predicted proteins | sample EasRivERMZT736_2_FD_102304 | JGI IMG/M metagenome (GOLD analysis project Ga0137429, IMG submission 102304) | Soil microbial communities from meander-bound floodplain in the East River, Colorado, USA - East River MetaG ERMZT736_2 | ecosystem: Environmental > Terrestrial > Soil > Floodplain ...
ATGGCGAAGGGTGTTAAAGAACTAACCGCGACGATCAAGCTGCAGGCGCCCGGGGGGCAGGCTACCCCGGCCCCCCCGATCGGCCCGGCGCTGGGTCAACATGGGGTGAACATCGGCCAGTTCGTCCAGCAGTTCAACGCGGCGACCACGGCGCTCAATGGCATGACCGTGTCGGTGGTGATTTCGGTCTTCTCCGATCGGTCGTTCACCTTTCAGGTGAAAAGTCCCCCGGCAGCGGTGCTGCTGAAGGACGCGGCCAAGATCGCCAAAGGCAGCGGCGTGCCCAACAAAGAGAAGGTAGGGACGGTAACGAAGGCGCAGTTGCGAACCATCGCTGAACGAAAGTTGCCGGACTTGAATTCGAACTCCATCGAGGCGGCGGAGCGTATCGTCATGGGTACGGCGCGGTCGATGGGCGTGGATATCGTCGATTAGAACGGGTGGGTAGAGATTCTTATGGCGTATCGTAGCGTGACATACCGGAAACAGGTGGAAGCGGGCGGCGGGAAGCACACGCCGATCAGCGTCGATGAGGGCATCGCCACGGTCAAGCGCATGGCGGCGATTAAGGGCGACCGTCCGTACAAGAACGGCAAAAAGCGCAAGGCCAAGGATCAAACGATCGAGATCGTGCTGCATCTGGGCATCGATCCCAAACAGGCGGAGCAGATGCTCCGAGGAGCGATCTCGCTTCCTAAAGGATTGGGGAAGTCGCGGACGGTGATTGCGTTCTGCGACGGAGCGACGGCGACTGCGGCCATGGAGGCCGGGGCGCTGGAGGCTGGGGCCGAGGAACTCATCAAGAAGGTCGAGGGCGGATGGTTTGAGTTTGACGTGGCCATCGCTCACCCGTCGATGATGGGCAAGGTGGGAAAGCTCGGACGGGTGTTGGGGCCGCAAGGAAAGATGCCGACGCCCAAGGCCGGCACGGTGACCCCGGACGTGGCCGCGGCGGTAAAGGAATTCGCAGCGGGCCGGATCGAGTTTCGCAACGACGACGGTGGAAACGTACACCTGCCCGTTGGGAAGGCGAGTTTTGCCGATTCGGACCTGAAGGCGAACATCGACGCGATCCTTGAGCACTTTGTGAAGATCAAGCCGGCGTCGTCAAAAGGACAATATATGAAGCGGGTGAGTTTGTCGGCGACTCGTACGCCGTCGGTGACGCTTGCGACCAGTGCGTAGGGAAGATTCATGAGTAAGGCAATTAAGGCATTAATGACCGAACAGCTTCGCGAGCGGTATGCGGGGATGAACAGCGCGTGTGTCGTTGAGCTGACGGGGTTAAATGTTCAAGCGCAGGAGAAGCTCCGCCGCACCCTCGGGGCGAAGTCGGCTCGGCTGGAGGTGGTGAAAAACAGCCTCGCTCGACATGCGTTGAAGGGCGGTCCGCTTGACCCGCTGGGTCCGACGCTGGTCGGCCCCTGTGCGTTGGTGTCCAGTTCAGGCTCGTTGATCGAGGTGGCTAAGCTCCTCGTCGCAGCGGCCAAGGATTTCAAGAAGCTCAAGCTCAAACAGGGTATTCTCGACGGGGACCCGACGCCGCTGACCGTGGAAGCGATTTCGAGAATGCGCGGGCGAGGCGAGATCCTCGGAGAGCTTGCCATGCTTCTTAGCTCGCCGGGCCGAGCGATTGCGGGCTGTTTGAAGTCTCCACAATCGAAGGTCGCCGGGTGCCTGAAGACGATGATTGACAAAGCGGCATAAGCAGAGATCATACTGAGGATACGAACAGCAAAGCACGCTTCACTCCGACTGGTCCGCCATTGGCGGATGAAATGACCTGCCTCGTGGCGGGTTGCCTATCGGGGCGGCGGATAACGTGAAGAAGGAGTAGGACGAGATGGCGCAAGCCCCGGCAGTAGAGTTTAGTTCGACGATCACGAAGCTGGCTGACACGCTCGTGAATCTCACGGTGAAGGATGCGCAAACCCTGGTTGATTGCCTAAAGACAGTTCACGGCATTGAGCCGGCGGGTGGCGGTATGATGATGGCCGCCGGTCCTGCGGCCGCCGGTCCCGCCGCCGCCGCGGAGAAGATTGCCTTTGATGTGATTCTCGCGGGCTTTGGCGACAAGAAGATTCAGGTCATCAAGGTGGTGCGAGCGATCACCGCCCTTGGACTGAAAGAAGCCAAGGACCTTGTCGAAGCCGTTCCCAAGATGCTCAAAGAAGGTGTGTCGAAGGAAGAGGCCGACAAGATCAAGAAGGAAATCGAGGAGTCCGGCGGCGCCGTCACGATCCAATAGTCGGTCGGTGACGAACCGTACAAAGTAAGAAAACCCACATCTACGCGGCGCGAGATCGACGGGGTGATAGGGACACCCGGTCAACCAGATGCGCCGTTGTTCGATGCATCGTCCCTCTAAAATGCGTGTCGTGGATGGTAGACTGGAACGCCAGGGCAGTGGAGCCCCGGCACTTCCAGCGGTTGCGCGCTGCCGGTCGTTGCGCACGGCGACAAACGACGAGGTTTAGGCGATGATTTCGACTGTGCCCATACGTGATTATTCGAAGGTCGGCGACGCGATTCCTGTGCCCGACCTGATCGGGATTCAAACCCGCTCCTATGCCCGCTATTTGCAGGCGGAGGTCGCCCCGGAGAAGCGCGAGCCGCACGGGCTGGAGGCGCTGCTTCGGGAGATGTACCCGATCGAAAGCTACGACGGGAACCTCGGGCTGCACTACATCAACTACGAGTTGGGCAAGGCGCGTTACACGCCGGATGAGTGCCGTGAGCTTCGCCTGACCTACGGCATGCCGCTTCGCGTCCGGCTTCGACTGGTGCGTAAGGATAGCGACGAAATCCAAGAAGACCTGATCTACCTCGGCGACATGCCCATCATGATCGGAGGGGGAGAGTTCATTATTAATGGAGCGGAGCGGGTGATCGTCTCGCAACTGCACCGGTCTCCGGGCGTGGATTTCATCAAGGACCAGGCCGAGGGCGACCGGGCGTTGCACGCCTGCCGCATTATTCCCGAGCGCGGCAGCTGGATCGAAATCGAGGTCACCAAGAAGGACCTGCTGGTAGTGCGGATCGATCAGTCGAGCAAGTTGCCCGCGACCACGTTTCTGCGGGCGATGGACGCTCGATTTTCCACCGACGAGGCCATCGTCGGCGAGTTTTATTCCACCAAATCGGTGAAGACGTCGGCGCTCAAGCCGGAGATGTACACTGTCTCACCGATCCTCGACGAGGGAACGGAGGAAGTTTTGGTCCGCGCCGGTTGCCAGATCGGCGATGCGGTAGAGCGCATTCAGGCTTCATCCATCAAAACGGTGAACGTCATCGCCAAGGTGACCGATCCGTTGATCCTCAACACCATGGCCGAGGACACCAGTCGCTCGCACGAGGAGGCGCTGCTCAAGATTTACGCAAGGCTCCGTCCGGGCAACCCGCCGCAACTCGATAAGGCGAAGAAACTCTTCAACGAGAAGTTCTACGACGAGAATCGCTATCGCCTGGGCAAGGTCGGGCGCTTCCGCCTCAACCGCAAGTTCGAGATCGAGCACGACGGCGGGGCTATGACGTTAACTGTCGAAGACGTCATTCAATGCTTGAAATACTTGTTGAAACTGCGCACGGGCGAGTCGGCCTTCGCGGTGGACGACATTGACCACCTGGGCAACCGCCGGCTGCGAACGCTCGACGAACTCTGCGCCGACGAAATGCGCAAGGGCTTCCTCAAATTGCGGCGAACGGTTCAGGAGCGGATGAGTCTCAAGGACCCAGACCAACTCGGTCGGGTGGCCGAACTCATTAACAGCAAGTCGATCAGCGCCGCGATCGAACTTTTCTTCGGGCGCGGCGAGTTGTCGCAAGTGGTCGACCAGACGAACCCGCTCTCTCAGCTTACCCACGAAAGGCGTCTTTCGGCGCTAGGGCCGGGGGGGTTGAATCGCAAGCGGGCGGGCTTCGAGGTCCGCGACGTCCACATCAGCCACTACGGCCGTATTTGCCCCATCGAAACCCCGGAAGGCACGAACATTGGCTTGATCGCCTCATTGAGTCTGTACAGCGCGGTGGACGATTACGGGTTCTTGATCACGCCGTATCGCAAAGTTGGGAAGGAAGGGAAACTCGGCGACCACCGTTACCTGCGGGCGGACGAGGAGATGCGCGAAATCCTCGCCCCGCCGGAGGCCGTTGAACCAAAGATGGGGCGGCTCCGCGAAGGACCTGCGGTTGCCCGTGCTTACGGCGACCTTCGACAGGTGAACTCGGAACAGGTTACGTACGTGGACATCTCGCCGAAGCAGACTATTGGAGTGTCCGCTGCGTTGATTCCGTTCTTGGAGCACGACGACGCCAATCGGGCGTTGATGGGATCAAACATGCAGCGGCAAGCGGTCCCCTTGCTGAAGGTGGAGCCGCCGCTGGTCTCCACGGGCATGGAACGCTCGGTCGCCGCCAACAGCGGCATGGTGGTCCGCAGCCGCATCACCGGAAAGGTCACCTTCGTTGACGCCCAGCGGATCGTGATCGACGACACGGACGAGTACATCTTGCGGAAATTCCAGGGTCTCAACGAACGGACGTGTATGAACCAGCGACCGCTGGTCAAACCCGGACAGCGAGTTAAGAAGGGCGAAATCATCGCCGACGGACCGGCCACGATCAACGGCGAGTTATCACTGGGCAAAAATATCCTCGTGGGATTCATGACCTTTGACGGTCACAACTTCGAGGATGCGATCGTCATCAGCGATCGTCTGGTCCGTGAAGACACTTTCACCAGCATCCACATCGATGAATACGACATCGAGGTCCGGGAAACCAAACTGGGCAAGGAGGAATTTACCGCCGACATCCCCAATGTCTCCGAAAAGGCTCTGGCGAATTTGGATTCGGCGGGCATCGTATTGATCGGCACGCGCGTTGGGCAACGTGACATTCTGGTCGGCAAAGTCAGCCCCAAGTCGAAGAGTGAATTAAGCCCCGAGGAAAAGCTGCTGCACGCCATTTTCGGCCGCGCCGGCGAGGACGTGAAGAATGATTCGTTGGAGCTTCCCGCGGGTGAAGAAGGGATCGTTATCGGTGCGAAACGATTCAGCCGCCGGATGCACATGACCGACGAGCAGCGCAAGGAACTAGGCGAGGAAATCAACCGCTACGTCGTCTCGCAAAACACTCGGATTACGGCGACCTTCAAACAGATGTGCGTAGAGATCGAACGGGCGATGGACGGTCCGATGATCGACCCCAACACCCGGCAAAAGGTCGGCCACAGCGATCTCGAGGAGGTCGTCCTCGAGCAGATCGAGATATTTTCGGAGCACGTTCGTTCGCGGGACCTCAAGTGGATCAAGCCCGCCACCAAGCGTGACGACTGCCTGGCGATCACCGACCGCTACTGGCCGCGCATCGAGGAATTTCAAGAGGAACGCGACCGCAAGGCCGCTCAAATGAAGCGCGGCGACGAACTCCCTTCCGGCGTGCTGGAAATGGTCAAGGTTTACGTGGCGACGAAGCGAGCCATCTCCGTGGGCGACAAGATGGCCGGTCGCCACGGCAACAAGGGCGTCATCGCCCGGATCGTGCCCGAAGAAGATATGCCTTTCCTGGACGACGGTACTCCGCTGGACCTGTTGCTCAATCCTCTGGGTGTGCCCTCGCGCATGAACGTCGGACAGATTCTCGAAACGCACCTGGGTTGGGCCGCCAAGATGCTCGGATTCCAGGCCGTTACTCCGGTTTTCGACGGAGCGACGGAGGAGGAGATTCACGATGCCTTGGTGGAGGCGAACGAGCACGCCCGACGCTGCGCCGAGGATTCCGTGGCGGTGGCATCGGCTGCACAGACCGACCTTCGCTTCGCCCAGATCCCACCGAGCGGTAAGGTTCGATTGCGCGACGGCCGTACGGGTGAGTACTTCGATCAGCCCGTCACCGTCGGCTACATCTACATGCTCAAGCTCCACCACCTGGTGGATGACAAGATTCACGCCCGGGCGACGGGTCCATACAGCTTGATCACGCAGCAACCGCTGGGTGGCAAGGCCCGCACCGGCGGACAGCGCTTTGGCGAAATGGAGGTGTGGGGTCTGGAGGCGTACGGCGCCGCCTACATCCTTCAGGAACTTCTCACGGTCAAGAGCGACGACGTTGAAGGGCGGACTAAGATCTACGAGACGATGGTCAAGGGGAAAAACACTTTGGAGGCAGGCACGCCCGTATCGTTCGACGTTTTGTGCAACGAAATCCGCGGACTGTGCCTCAACATCCACTTGGACAAGCGGCGCGTGGGATAATCGTTGATCCACCGCTGCGGTGGGGGAGTGATCATGACCGGCGATACGCTAAATACACTGATGGAAACGGGAGGCGTAAACGTGTTTGAAGACATCGAATATGAGACGATGGCAAGCCTCGATCCCCAGGAATTGTTGTCATTTTACACGCGGCAGAATTCCGAGATTACTCGGTCGCGCGACAAGCTCAAACGGATGATGGACAATACTTTTTGTTTTGTTACCGCGCGTCGCAACGGGGAGTTGATCGGCCTGGCTCGCGGGGTAACGGACGGTTTGCAGGGTCGCCTGGCGGAATGCAAGCTGGATCCGACCTATCAGGGACCCGCGTGTGTCACGCGCAAGGACGGGCGCATTGAGCACGACTCCGCGGGAATCGCTCGGGAGATGGCCTGCCGGGTGATCGAGGCGTTACGGAAGTTCGGCGTAGAGCGAATCGACGCCCTTGTTTATGGAACGGAAGTGGACTTCTGCGAGGAGCTGGGCTTCCGGAAATGGCGAGGCTTGGTGGCCATGGAATTGACCGCCGACGCCCCGTTGCCGGGGCGTGTACTTGCCTCCTCTAACGCGGTTTGATAATGGCCTGAAATCGTACAAGAGTGATCGATTTGAGTCCCGAGAGATTCGGGTGGCGTAGGACTCCAAAAGGGGATTACCCGCAAATGATCGATAACATTTACGATCGCGTCAACGACTACAGTTGCGTCAATATCTCGTTGGCTTCACCCAACGACATACGCAGTTGGTCGTTTGGTGAGGTCAAGAAGCCCGAGACGATCAACTATCGAACCTACCGTCCCGAAAAAGACGGCCTATTTTGCGAACGGATTTTCGGTCCGGAGCGGGACTGGGAATGCGCTTGCGGCAAGTTCAAATGCACCAAACACAAGGGCATCATCTGCGACCGTTGCGGCGTGAAAGTGACCCACTCGCGCGTCCGCCGGAAGCGCATGGGGCACATCAACCTCGCCGCTCCGGTGGCGCACATTTGGTTCTTCAAGGCCATGCCCTCGCGTTTGGGTGCGTTGCTCGCCATCAAGACCACGAGCATGGAAAAGGTCATTTATTTCCAAGACTACATCGTCGTTGATCCCGGCGATACGCCGCTGAAGCCCAAGCAATTGCTGACCGAGGAGGAATACCGAGCCGCGGTGGAGAGCTACGGCAAGAGCTTCACGGCCATGATGGGCGCGGAGGCGATCAAGGAACTGCTCTCGCGTCTTGATCTCGCCAAACTGTCCGGTGAGCTGCGCGAAGAACTTATCAAGACGGGCAGCAAGCAGCGCGAGAAAGACCTCGCCAAACGGCTAAAAGTCGTCGAGGCGCTTCGCAACTCGCCCAACGATCCGGCGTGGATGGTTCTCGAAGTCATTCCGGTGATTCCGCCGGACCTTCGCCCGCTGGTCCTTTTGGATAGCGGCAACTTCGCCACCAGCGACCTGAACGACTTGTATCGGCGGATCATCAACCGCAACAGCCGGCTCAAGAAGCTGGTCGATCTCAACGCGCCGGAAGTCATTATCCAAAACGAGAAGCGCATGCTGCAGCAGGCCGTTGATGCCTTATTCGACAATGGCCGTTGCCGGCGACCGGTGCTGGGTTCCAGCAACCGACCGCTGAAGTCCATGACCGACATGATTAAGGGCAAGCAGGGCCGGTTCCGCGAAAACCTGCTGGGCAAACGAGTTGACTATTCGGCGCGTTCGGTTGTGGTCGTCGGCCCGGAGCTGAAACTCCACCAGTGCGGTCTTCCCAAGAAGATCGCGTTGGAGCTGTACCAGCCGTTCATCATCCGGAAGCTCAAGGACCGCGGATTGGCGGACACCATCAAATCCGCTAAGAAGATGCTCGAGCGCCGCGATCAAGCAATCTGGGACATCCTCGAAGAAGTCATCTACCAGCACCCGGTCCTCCTCAATCGCGCACCGACGCTTCACCGGATGGGCATTCAGGCCTTCGAGCCCGTGCTTGTTGAGGGCAACGCCATCAAGATCCATCCGCTGGTTTGCCGCGGCTTCAACGCGGACTTCGACGGCGATCAGATGGCCGTCCACCTACCTCTTTCGATTGAAGCTCAGGTGGAGGCGCATGTGCTGATGATGTCCACCAATAACATCTTCAGCCCCGCGAATGGCAGCCCGATTATGTCGCCTACGCAAGACGTGGTATTGGGTTCGTTTTATCTGACGACGGACCATGTCAGCGCCAAGATTGAGGACAAAGACACTCCGCGCTTTGCGGACGCCTTTGAGGCCATGTTTGCCTATGCCCATCACCGCATCGGCATTCACGACAAACTCTGGGTGCGCATCGATCGTGAGCGCGTGGTTTCCAGTGCCAAGACAGGGCACGACCCGATGCCGGCCAACCGCCGCGTCCTTACCACCGTGGGGCGTTTGATCTTTAACGACATTCTTCCCCAAGGGATGCCGTTTTATAACTACCCGTTGTCGCAGAAGGGCCTGGTGCGGGTGGTGGCCGACTGCCACGAGCTATTGGGCCGGGCTGAAACCATCGACTTGCTCGACGACATCAAGGATATCGGCTTCAAGCACAGCACCCTGGCGGGTCTGTCGTTCGGGGTGACGGACATGCGCGTGCCGCAGGCGAAGCAGAAAATCATCGATGCCGCTCAAAAATCCGTGGACCAAATTCAGAAGTCGTTCGAGCAAGGCACGCTCACCCGTCTGGAGCGATACAACCAGGTGATCGACGTCTGGATTCATGCTCGGGAGCTGGTGACCCAGGCCATGATGGTCGAGCTGCGCGACGATTACCGCGATGAGAGCGGCGGTTATCGTTTGCCGGGCGATGCGGGCGCCAATCCGTACCTCAATCCGATTTATCTGATGACCCAATCCGGCGCCCGAGGAAGCGTGGATCAAATCCGGCAGTTGGCGGGAATGCGAGCGTTGATGGCCAAACCGTCGGGCGAAATCATCGAGACGCCCATCAAAGCCAACTTCCGCGAAGGTCTGTCGGTGTTGGAGTATTTCAGTTCAACGCACGGAGCGCGCAAGGGTCTGGCCGACACGGCGCTCAAGACGGCCGACTCCGGGTACCTCACCCGCAAGCTCGCCGACGTGGGCCAAAACGTCATCGTGAACATCCCTGATTGCGGAACCATTAACGGCGTCACCAAAGCGGCGACCTACAAGGGCGAAGAAGTTGACATCGCCCTGCGCGAGAACATCATCGGCCGCGTCGCCCGCGACGATGTAAGTAACCCCGTCAACGATGAACCGATCGTCGCCGAAAACCAGATCATCACCAAGGAAATCGCCTCGCGGCTTGAAGACTTGGGTCTGGACAAGATTCGCGTTCGCAGTCCTCTCACCTGCGAGAGTCCCCAGGGCGTCTGCGCCATGTGCTACGGCATGGATATGTCGACGGGGAGGCTCGTGGAAGAGGGGATGGCCGTGGGAATCATCGCCGCCCAGTCGATCGGCGAGCCGGGAACGCAGCTCACCATGCGTACGTTCCACACCGGCGGCGTGGCTCAAAAGGCGGCGTTGGAGAACGTCCTCAAAACGACGCAGAAGGGCATCATCCATTATCACGACCTCAACCCGGTTGAAGTACGCAATGAGGACGGAACCACAAGAACGGTGGTGTTGAAGCGTAACGGCGAAATCCTCGTGACCGACGACAAGGGCCGTGAGCTATCGCGAGACCGCGTCCCCTACGGTGCGGTGCTCAAGGTGAAGGATGGTCAGCCCGTCGCCCGTCGAGACGTCCTCTGCGAATGGGACCCGCACATGACGCCGATCCTCGCGGAAGTCGGCGGTTTCGTTCGCTTCCAAGACGTGACCGACGGCGAGACCGTTCGCCTCGAACAGGAGGGCGGCCGAGCGAAGTTCGTGGTCATCGAACACAAGGGTGAGAAGCACCCGCAAATCGTCATTGAGGACAAGGGCGGTAACGTTCTCGATTACCACTACCTTCCCGCTAAGGCCCGCATCGAGGTCCAAGAAGGCCAGGCAATCAGTCCCGGCATCGAGCTCGCTCGCCAGCCGCGGGCCATGGGCGGTACGCAAGACATCACCGGTGGTCTGCCTCGGGTCACGGAGATCTTTGAGGCCCGCAAGCCCAAGGAGCCGGCGGTGATGGCCGAAATCTCCGGTCAGGTCGAGATTCGTCCCGATAAGCGTCGCGGCAAGATGACCATCGTCATCCGCAATGAAAGCGGGATGGAAAAGGAGCACCACGTGCCGCAGGACAAGCACCTTTTGGTGCACGCGGGCGACTTTGTAGAGGCCGGTGACCCGCTCATCGACGGGCCGCTTATTCCGCACGACATTCTACGGATCAAGGGCGAGGAGGCGTTGCAGAACTACCTACTCGCGGAGGTGCAGGCCGTCTACCGCAGTCAAAACGTGGGTATCAACGACAAGCATCTGGAAATTATCGTCAACCAGATGCTCCGCAAGATTAAAGTCGAGCAACCGGGGGACTCCACCTTTCTTCCCGGCGAATCGGTGGACAAGTTCCAATTTCGCCAGGAAAACGAGCGATTGGCCAAGAGCGTGGTGATCGTCAACCCCGGTGACACCGGTGTGGCCGTCGGTCAGGTGTTGCTCAAGTCGGAACTTACCGCGATCAACGGTGAGACCGAGGAAAAGGGCGGCGAACCGGGCAAGGGTCGAAAGCCCAAGCCCGCCTCGGCAACGACGCTCCTCTTGGGCATTACCAAGGCCGCCCTGTCAAGCGATTCGTTCATTTCCGCGGCCTCGTTCCAGGAAACAACCAAGGTGCTCACCGAGGCGGCGCTGGCAGGCAAGGCGGACCACTTGTGTGGGCTCAAGGAAAACGTTATTCTGGGGCACTTGATTCCGGCTGGGTCGGCGTTCCGGCAGTACCAGGCGATGCGCGTTCGGCAGATTGGTGAGCCGATCCCGGCAGTGGCGGACGTTCCCGAGGAAATACCGGTTAGCGCGATCGACGAAAGCTTCACCGAGTCGGCCGTCGAAGGAACAATTGGCGACGACTCAATGACCCTTGTTGAGGCGGGCACCGATGCAGGGGAGAACGCCGGGACCGACGCCTAGGCGTGGGGAATAAATCGGGTGCAGCGATTCGTGATGATGGAAACGACTTGAGGAATTAGATGCCGACGATCAATCAGCTTATCCGCTTGGGCCGACGCAAGGTCCAGAAAAAGTCCAAAGTCCGCGACTTGGAACAATGCCCACAGCGCCGGGCGGTCTGCCTCATTGTGAAGACCCAGACACCCAAGAAGCCCAACTCCGCTTTGCGGAAGGTGGCGCGTGTTCGTTTGACCAACGGGAAGGAAGTCACCGCCTACATCCCCGGCGTTGACCATAATCTTCAAGAGCACTCCATTGTATTGGTGCGCGGCGGACGTGTTCGC
>Ga0137429_1000769_pt1 | contig 11617 bp, 6 predicted proteins | sample EasRivERMZT736_2_FD_102304 | JGI IMG/M metagenome (GOLD analysis project Ga0137429, IMG submission 102304) | Soil microbial communities from meander-bound floodplain in the East River, Colorado, USA - East River MetaG ERMZT736_2 | ecosystem: Environmental > Terrestrial > Soil > Floodplain ...
CCAACCCCCACTTCCCACTACCCACTTCTCGCTTCCGGGCCAATATTGCCCGTACATGCCCTCCATTGTCGCGGGACTGCGCTTTCCGTATTCGCGCGTAATGCTCCCCCGCACCCGCCTCGCCTACATCCACCTGAGAAACCTGCTGACCGACGCCAAGCGCGATCGGTCCGCGAGGCTGTCGGGGTACGTCGCGGTCTGGCTCCCCGAAGAATTCGTGGTGCTGTATCTCAAGCGCGGCGAAGTGGTGAATGCCACGGTGCTGGATGCGAAAGGGTCACGCGCTCTGGCCATCTCGTCGGCGCTCGAGCGCATACCGGGGGAGCCCGAGTACGGCGAGATCTGCTTTCACGAGGCCGAGGACGACCAGCTGGGGTGCATGTTCCTGGCGCAGACGACGGCGGCTGATCCGTGGCCGCCCGAGGTGCAGGTACAGGACCCGGCGGCGCTCTTTCCGTTCTTGATGTCGGTGATGTTCGACGGGGTGGTCGAGATCGTGTCCGAGGGAAAGGTGAACTACCTGGTCTTTCGCGCCGGTGCCGTTGACCGCGCCTTCCTTCCGTTCGCCCCGGGAGGCTCGATCGTCGAGCAAGTGGCCAGGATCTTCGCGCCCGGCAGCGGCGCTGAAAAGGCCGCGTTTCGCCGCTGGCCTTCCTTGGAGGCGGTGCCGGTGCAGGCCCCGCCAGCGCTCGTCCAGGCGTACCGGGAGCTGAGCAACGCGCTCGTGCAGCGGCTCGTCGCGAACGGGCGCGACGGAGCACCCGCGATCGCAGAGCAGGCGCGTCAAAACCTGGTGAAGATGCACCCGGAGCTCGAGAGCTTCTCCATCGGGAAGAAACCGACGCGCGAGCCTATTGCCGACACGGCGAGGATCACCGGGGCCGTCGCATCGTGGCTCACCGAAGTCATGTGGGCCGCCGCGGATCATGAAGGCTCGCCGCCGGCGGAGCTGCTCAAGGAGCTGACGTGGGAGCGAAGGCACATGTTCCAGTCAGCGGGATTCTATGATCGGATGCCGTGGAAGGTGCTCTAGGGGTGTCAGGTCGTCTCTTCGTCGTCAGTACCCCGATCGGCAACCTGGGGGATTTTTCTTATCGTGGGGTCGACGTGCTCCGTTCCGTGCGGCTGATACTCGCGGAGGACACGCGTCATTCGAGAGTCCTGCTCGACCGCTACGGCGTCGAAACGCCGAGCACGTCGCACCACGAGCACAACGAGGCCAGGACAACCCCCAAGCTCGTTGAGCGACTCATCGCTGGCGACGACCTCGCGCTCATCACGGACGCCGGAACACCGTTGCTGTCCGATCCGGGGCAGCGACTCGTGCAAGCGGCCATCGCGGCTGGCGTGACCGTCGTTCCCGTTCCCGGCGCGTCGGCGGTGCTCACGGCACTGGTGGCGTCGGGGCTGCCGGCGGATCGCTTCACCTTCTTTGGATTTCTGCCCCGCAAGGGGAAGGAACGTCGCCAAACCCTCGACGAGATCGCTTCGTCCCCGCACACGGCCATCCTATATGAAGCCCCCGGACGGGTGGCCGAATCGTTGCGAGAGCTGGCTGAGCGCGGGGGGGCCGGAACGCGCTCGGCGGTGGTTGCTCGGGAGTTGACCAAGCAATTCGAGGAGCTCCGTCGGGGAACGCTCGAGTCCCTGAGCGCGTATTACAGTGATACGCCGCCCCGGGGAGAGGTCGTGATCGTGATTGCCGGTGCGCCGGCCGAGGTGTTGGATGAGAAGGCGCTGCACGACGAGGCACGTGCGTTGCGCGAGAGTGGGATGAGCGTGAAGGACGTGGCTGGGGCGTTGGTCAAACGCGGCGCGTCGCGGAATGTGGCGTATCGGATAGCTCAAACAGCGGAAATAGGAAATGGGAAATAGGAAATGGGCACCATGAATGGACCGCGGCGATTGAAGATCCTGGGCGTGGCCCTGGGTGCGTCAGTCGTAATGGCTGCCCATTTCCCATTTCCTATTTCCAATTTCCGCAGTTCAGAGACCGCCACCCGCCTCACCATCGCCCGTCTCCAGTACGACGGCGGTGGCGATTGGTACGCGAATCCGTCGAGCCTCCCCAATCTCCTCGCCACCATACGCCAGCGGACGTCGCTCAAGGTCGAGAAAGTGGAAGCGCGGGTGCGGCTCACGGACGACCGGCTGTGGGATTTTCCGTTCCTGCACATCACGGGACACGGCAACATCCGATTGAACGAGACCGAGGTGGTGCGCTTGCGCGAGTATCTCCTGCGCGGCGGGTTCCTTCATGTGAGCGACAACTACGGGCTCGACACCGCGTTCCGGCGGGAGATCGCGCGCGTCTTCCCGGACCGCCCGCTCGTGGACGTCCCGGTGTCACATCCTATATATCATTTAGTGTACGACTTCCCGAAGGGGCTGCCAAAGATCCACGAGCACGACGGCAAGCCACCGCGCGGATTCGGCATCTTCATCGGAGACCGTCTGGCCCTGTTCTATGATTATGAGTGCGACCTCGGCAACGGCTGGGAGGATCCGGAGGTACACAAGGATCCGCCTGAGCTGCACGAAGCCGCGCTCCGCATAGGCGTCAACCTCTTTACCTACGCCGTGACAAGTCGGCCGATTCCATGAGCGTCGTCGAAATCGTCGAGCGGGAACGCGCCCGGCTCCGGGTCGTGGACGCGGCCGCTGCGGTCGCGGTGGCGCTCGTCGTGAGCTTCGTCGTGGTCGGCGGCGGTGCCTGGCTGCTGGGTGAGTCGCGCTGGATCGGGCTCCCGCGAGCCACGCCACTCGCGGTGTGGAGCGTGCTCGTCCTCGCGAACGGCGCCGCACTGTGGTGGGCAGGGCGGCGGCTTCGGCGCGAGTTGGCTCGGCCGGCCGTTGCCGCGGCGATCGAGCGAGAGCAGACGCTTCGCGCGGGTGCGCTGCGCGGCGTCATCGAGGTGGCGAATCGCAACGCGATCGCGCGGCGCGCCGACCGCGCACTGGCCACGACACTTGCCGATCGCGGTCCGCGGCTCGCGCCACGTCTGTATGGAAGCGGCCGGCAGCGCGCGCTGCGCGCGCTCAGCGTCGCCGCGGTGACGCTCGCGCTCCTGCTGTGGGCAGCCCCGTCGCTGAACGACGGCCTGCTGGCCATTCGCCGCCCGATCGCCGCCTGGCGGGGAACGCTGGTGCCGGCGCTCGGCTTCAAGGGTCTGCCGACCGAGCTGCTGCGAGGCGAGTCGCTCAGGATCCAGGTAGAGGCGCGGGGCCGGCGGCGCCTGCATCTCAGCACCAGGAGCACGGGAGAAGGCTGGCGGAGTGTCACGCTTGCCGTGGACAGCGCATCCGGCGTTGCAAGCACCTCGTTCGCGTCCGTCCGCAGTGACGTCATGCTCGTCGCGTCAGATGGCCGGAGCGAAACCGACACGGTGATCGTTCGCGTAACGGATCGGCCATTCGTCGGCGGTGTGGTGCTGCGTGCGGTGTATCCCATGTACCTAGGGCGGGCCCCCGAGGGGCTGCCGGTCGGCGAGCCCGCGCGCGTTCCGCAAGGCACAGTCATCGAAGTCTCGGGCCGCGCGTCGACGGCGCTCGCAGCCGTGTTCGTGCGCGGCGTGAAGGACTCCGTGGCGTTTGCGACGAGCGGGCAAACGTTCCACGGCCAGCTGCGGCCCGCGCGCAGCGAGCGTTTCGACTGGTTCGCGTTCGCGCCCGCTCCCCGCGGCGCGGTCGCCGACGTGCCGCTACCCCTCGAGATCGAGGTGATTCCGGACTCGATCCCGCGTGTCGAGCTGGTTTCTCCGATCACGGACACACTGGTGGCGACGGGCGATCGTGTGCCGCTCCAGGTCACCGCGACCGACGATCATGGCATCGCGTTGGTGCAGCTCCTGACATCGCGTCAGGCGGACGGGAAGCGCGAACCGGTAATGGCGCAACGACTCACGGCGGACCAGGGCACCGTTTGGAACGGGACCCCGAGCGTGGATCTGGCAGTGCGCGATCTCAAACCGGGCGACGCGCTCCGCGTACAGATCGTGGCCGTCGACAACTCGCCGTGGGCGCAGCGCGGCGCCAGCCGAGAGCTGGTGCTTCGCATTCCCACGATGGAGGAGCGGCGCTCGCTGGCGCGCTCGGCCGCCGATTCGGCGGCGCACGAGGCACGGTCGGCGGCCACGGCGCAGAAATCGCTCGAACAGCGGACCGGCGAAGCGGCACGCGAGCGCGGCGCGCGCGACCAGAACAACACGGGAGCCAAGGGCGCCGAAGCCGCGCGCCAACGCGAGCAGCGCGAGAAAGAGATGAGCTTCGAGTCCGCGGAGAAGGCGCGGGCGCTGGCGCAGGAGCAGCGCGAGCTCGCCGATCGCGTGAACAAGTTGAAGGACGCCGCGAAGGAGCTCGAGGAGCAGCTCAAGAAAGCGTCGGCGCTGGACAGCAGTCTCGCGCGCCAACTCCGCGAGGCGCAGGATCTGTTGCGGGACGCGCTGACCGCCGACCTCATGGAGCAAATGAAGAAGCTGGAGAACGCGACGCGCGAGCTCTCCGGCGATCAGGCGCGCGACGCGCTTCGCGACCTGGCCGAGATGCAGCGCCGCCTCCGCGAACAGCTCGAGAAGAGTGCCGAAATGCTCAAGCGGGCCGCGCTCGAGGGCGCGATGGAGACGCTCAAGGACGAGGCGAAGGAGATCTCGGAGAAGCAGCAGGCGATGGCCGACTCGGCGAAGCAGATGAGTGCCGAGGGCAAGAAGCAGAGTGGCGACCAGCTCGCCGATCGCTCCGAGCGCCTGTCGAAGGACGTGAAGCAGCTGCAGGATCGGCTGCAGAAGGAGAGGGCTGATGCGGCGGCGCAGAAAGCGGCGTCCGCCCAGCGTAACGCGGCCGGCTCCGAACAGAAAATGCGCCAGCAGGATCCCAAGAGCGCGTCCGAGCAGATGGAGCAGGCGGCGAAGGACCTGCAGGACGCGCGCGAGCAGCAGGTCGGCGAGTGGAAGAAGGAGCTCACCGAGGCGCTCGACGAGTCCATCCAGGAGCTGTTGCAGATGGCGCGCGAAGAGTCGTCGCTCGAGGAAAAAGCGCGTTCGGCCGGTCGCGATCAGCAGCGCAACGAACAACTGCGCGGCCAGCAGAGCGCGGTGCAGCAGGGCGTGGACAAGACCGCCGAGCGGATGCAGAGGGAAGGCCAGAAGACGTCGCTGCTCTCGGGGCGTTCGCAGCGCGCGATGGCCGAGGCCCAGCAGCGTGTCGCGCAGGCAACGCAGCAACTCTCCGAGCCACGTGGTGGGCAGCAGCCGGCCAGCACGCTGGGCGAGGCGGCCGAATCGCTGAATCGCGCCGCGGCGGCGCTGGCACGCGATCGTGAGCGCGCCAACAGCGCCACATCCGCGACCGGATTCGCGGAAATGCTGCAGCAGCTGCAGGAGATGGCGAACAAGCAGGGCTCGATCAACGCGCAGGCCCAGGGACTGATGCCGATTCCCGGACAGGGCGCCATGAGCCCGGAGTCACAGGCCACCGCGCGCGCGCTCGCGCGGCAGCAGCGGGGCATTGCCAACCAGCTCGAGGAAATGGGCGACGCGGCCGGCGGTGACCGTGCAGGCGAACTGGCCAAGGAAGCGCGGCAGCTTGCCGAAGCACTGGAGCAGACCCGCGTGGACGCCAGCACCGTGGCGCGGCAGCAGCAGCTCTTCCGCCGCTTGCTGGACGCCGGTCGCTCACTGGAAAAAGAGGAGCGCGAGGACAACGAGAAGCGCGAGGCGAAGGCGGCGACCGGCGATCTGCGGTTCGACCCGGGTCAGGCGGCGGCGCGCGGTCGTGCGGCCGCACGGTTCCGCGAACCCACGTGGGGCGATCTGCGCGGACTTACGGCGGACGAACGCCGCGCGATCCTGGAATACTTCAAGAGAATCAATGCTGACAAGCCGTAGACTGCTCTCGGCTCTCGGCTCTCGGCTCTCGGCCTTCCCGCTCCTCGTTGTTGCTGCCTCCTCTCTCATCGCTCAACGGCCGCCGAAAGCCGAGAGCCGAGAACCGATAGCCGACAGCACCGCGTTCTACCGCGCGCTGGATCTCGAAGGTGCGGGAAAACACCGCGAGGCCGCGGCGCTCTTCCGGAAGTCCCTCCACGGCGCAACCGCGGTGAGCGCGTTGCTGGGTCTCGAGCGCGCCTACCACGAGCTGCAGTGGACCGATTCGCTGCTCGTGCCACTCGATTCGCTCATCAGGCAGGACCCGCGCGAGCAGGTCTATCGCTCAGTATTGCTTCGCAGTCTGCAGACACTCGGCCGCGACGCCGAGCTGCGCGCGGCATTCGAGCGCTGGTTGCAGGACGTGCCGCGGAATCCGGCTCCGTATCGCGAATACGCGCGGTTGTTGTTGCAGCGCGGACAGGCGCTCCGGGCCGACAGCGTGCTGCTCCGGGCGCGCACGCAACTCGGCGGCACCGGCGACTTCCAACTCGAGCTCGCACAAACGCGCGCCGCGATGGGGCAGTGGGAAGAGTCCGCGGCCGCCTGGCGCGTGGCGCTCGGCTCGGCGGCGTACCTCGAGCAGGCGGCGGCGTACGCGTTGACTCCTGCGCCAACAACGATCCGTGACGCGATTCGCAATCAGTTCTTCGCGCCGCCGGTGTTGGTGGCCGCTCGGCGGGCACTGGCCACGCTGGAAGCCGCCTGGGGATCGCCCGCCAACGGCTGGCTCGCGCTGCGCGATCTGCCTCCGGACAGCGCGAGCGCGGCTGCCTGGCTCGACTTCGCCCAGCGCGCGGAAGCGGAAGAGCGCTGGACGCATGCGCGGGAAGCGCTGTCCAGCGTGCTTCGGTACCGACGGTCCTCGGATGTCGCGCTTCGCGCGGCGGTGGCGGCGCTCAACAGTGGCGATCCGGGTGGCGCACTCGCGCTGGCGCCACTGACCATGGGCAGCGTCACGGCTGCGCGCGCTCCCGGAGCGCCGGAGGCTCCCACCAGCGTCAGCTTCGACTCCGCGCGCGTCGCGCGCACGCTGCTCCCGGTACACGTCCGTGCGCTCGCGGCGTTGGGGCGTCCCGCCACGGCCGAACGGCTCGTGGCGTCATATGATCGCTGGCTCACGCCCACGAATCGCGCGACGCTCGCGCGCTCGATCGCGTTCGGGTGGGTGCGCATCGGGGACATGACGCGCGCGCGGGGCGCCTTGACGGTCGCCGGGCCGGACGCGGATTCGAGCGACGCTGCCGGCTGGCTCGCTCTGTACGCCGGCGACTTGAAGACCGCGCGGCGCCTGCTTCGTACCGGCGGCGACGCGTCACCTGAGCTGGCACTAGCGCTCGCGATGATCGCGCGCGTCACGCTCGACAGCTCCCCCGCGCTCGGCCAGGCGTTCCTGCTGCTGGCGCGTGGCGACACGGCCGGCGCCGCGACGGCGATGGTCGAGACGAGCGAGCGGATCCCCGATGTCGCGTCCGTCCTGCTGTACACGGCCGGAGAGCTGCGCTTGTCGCTGCGCGACGAGGCGCGAGCCATTCCACTCTGGCAACGCGTGGTCGAGCAGTACGCGTCCAGCGCGGAGGCGCCCGCGGCCGAGCTGCAGTGGGCGCGCGCGCTCCGCCGCCAGGGGGACACAGGCGCCGCGGTCCGTCGGCTGGAGCACCTGATCCTCACGTACCCGCAGAGCGCACTCGTGCCCCAGGCTCGGCGCGATCTGGAGCTCGTTCGGAACAGCATTCCGGGTATTCCATGAAGTTGTCATCCCGAGCGAAGCGAGGGATCTGCAGTTCAATGTCAGCGCGGTTGATTGCCGTCTCCCTCATGACGGCGTCCGCCGCGAGGGCGCAGCAGTTGCTGCTGCCCATGGATGACGGCCAGCAGAATCATCTCAAGGCGTACGGTCTGACGTATACCGCGCTCAAAGCGGGCATGAAGGCGGAGTGGCTCCTCAATTATCGGGGAGGCGCCTTCCTGCTTCCCGATACGCCGGAGCTGCGTCGCCGCGCCGGCCTCGACGGCATCACGGTCGAGGTCGCGGATGCGGGGCAGGTGAGCCTCATCCGCGGCGAGATCGCCAATAGCAACATGGACGCGATCCCGCTCGAGAAGGCGCCCAGAATCGCGGTCTACACGCCGCCGGATGCGCCGCCATGGGACGACGCTGTGACGCTGGCGTTGAAGTACGCGGGCATCGAGTACGCTCCGATCTACGATGAAGAAGTGCAGCGCGGGGATCTGAGCAAGTACGACTGGCTGCACCTGCACCACGAGGATTTCACGGGTCAGCTGAACAAGTTCCACCTCGGCTATCGCGACACGCCGTGGTTCATCGATCTCGTGCAGAAGAACACCGTTACCGCCAGACGTCTCGGGTTTCAGAACATTCCGGCTCTCAAAAAGGGTGTCGCGGAGAACATCAGGCTCTTCGTCGAGCGTGGCGGGTTCATTTTCGCGATGTGCGGCGCGACAGAGACGCTGGAGCTGGCCATAGCGGGCAGCGGCGTGGATATCGCCGGCGCGTTCGCCGACGGGTCGCCCACCGACGACAACGCCGACGCGAAAATGAACTGGAAGCGCTCGTTCGCATTCCACGAGGCGCGCCTCGAGCAGTCGCCGTTCGTGAACTCGATGAGCAACATCGATGGCCACCAGGTCAACGTGCCTGGCCGCCGGCAGCCGCTCGGCGCGTTCACGCTGTTCAACTTTTCGGCGAAGTTCGATCCCGTGGCGGCCATGCTGGTGCAGGATCACCGCAGCGTCATCAGCGACTTTTATGGGGTCACCACCAGCTTCAGCAAGACAACGCTCAAGCCCGGCGTGATCGTCCTCGCGTTCGAGGAAGGCGCCCCATGGGTGAAGTACGTGCACGGCGACTACGGCAAGGGAACGTGGACCTACTATGGCGGCCACGATCCCGAGGATCCGCAACACGCGATTGGCAATCCGCCCACCGATCTTTCGTTGCACAAGGGAAGCCCCGGATACCGGCTGATTCTGAACAACGTGCTGTTCCCGGCGGCCAAGAAAAAGCCACTGAAAACCTAGGCCTCACGAGTGACTTCAGACGAGTGAGGACGAGTCACGAGTAACGAGTGAGGATGAGTCACTCGTCACTCATGCTGACTCGTCGCTCGTCACTTTTCCTCACTCGTCACCAGTGACTCGTTGTATTATGTGAGGTGCCCGCCACCCTCCCGAAAGTTGTAGCGCGCATCCGTCCGAAGGCCGCAGCTGCGATTCGCGCGGCCATCAAGCTCGCCGGCGGCAGGGAAGTGTGTTTCGCCTGCACTCTCGACGAAGAAGGGCTGATCGAGACGGCGCGCGTCGTCGCGCGAGGCGATCCGGTCTCGGTCCTGGCGCTGCCGGGGTTCGCGCAACGCGGCGAGCTGCTCGTGCACAATCACCCGTCCGGTGTGCTCGAGCCGTCCAACGCCGATAACGAAGTCGCAGCCCGCCTCTACGACGATGGCATCGGATTCGGCATCGTGGACAATCATGCCGACAATCTCTACGTCGTCGTCGAAGTTCCGAACGAGGCGCCGGAGCAGGCGCTGGGGCGCGACGAGATGGAGAACGACCTGGGCGAAGACGGACCGGTCGCTCGCGTGCATCCGCGCTACGAGGACCGGCCCAGCCAGCGCGCCATGGCCGCGCGCATCGCGCAGCTGTACAACGGGGGCGGCATCGGATTGCTGGAGGCTGGCACCGGCATCGGCAAGTCGCTCGGGTATCTCGTGCCGGCGTTGCGCTGGAGCGCCCGCAACAAGGAGCGCACGATCGTGTCCACGAACACGATCAACCTGCAGGAGCAGCTCGTCGGCAAGGACCTTCCACTCCTGAGAGACGCGCTCGACGATCAACCCGTGCGATTCGCGCTCCTCAAGGGGTGGCGCAACTACGTGTGCCTTTTACGACTGGAGCACGCGGAGTCCGCCGAGGCCACGTTGTTCGACGACGGCATGCGCGCCGAAGTCGCGCAGCTGGCGGGTTGGGCCTCGAAGACCGGCGATGGCTCCTTGAGCGATCTGCCCACGCAGCCCCGATCGGAAGTCTGGGACGAGGTGGCCGCGGAGCCGGATCTCTGCCAGCGCTTCCAGTGCAAGCACTTCGAGAAGTGCTTCGTGTTCAAGGCGCGACGCATAGCGGCCGAAGCCGACGTCATCGTCGTGAATCACCACCTGCTGCTGTCCGATGTCGCTGTCCGGCGCGCCTCCGGCAACTGGGGCGAGTCCGCGGTCCTGCCGGCGTATTCGCGGCTGGTGGTGGACGAGGGGCACCATCTGGAGGACGCCGCCGCGAGCCACCTGGGCGTCTCGGTCACGCGCCGTGGATTGCAGCGTCTCTTTGGCCGCCTCGAGCGCCGCGGGCGCGGACTGCTTCCCGCACTGGTCACGCGCCTCAACGCGTCGCGCGATCTCATCAGCGTCGCGAGCATGGATCTCGTGGAGGATCGCCTGGCGCCAGCCGTGCGTGCCGCGCGGGACAAGTCCACGCTCCTGTTCGATCTGCTCGACACGCTGCTCGACGAGTCCGGCGTGCAGGTCCTGCGACTCACCGACGCATTCGCGGCGCATCACATCTGGGACTCCGGGTTGCGTCTCGCGTTCGAAGACACAGTTGGCGAGCTCGCCATGCTGCGCGGAGGACTGCAGATCGTGAGCGAGCGACTGGAGGCCAGCGCCAAAGCCAGTGAAGCAAACGCGCAGGTCCTTTCCGAGATTCGCGCCGTCGTCCGTCGCCTGGAAGACGCGGGCGATGCGCTGCGGGAGACCCTCGCGCCAAAGCCCGGCACACCGACGGTGCGCTGGCTCGAGAGCAAAGGGCGCGAACGGTCCGTCGCCGCGACCAGCGTTCCGCTCGATCTCGCGCCGATCCTGCGTGAAGATCTCTTTCGGCGGGTGAAGACGACGATCGTGACGAGCGCGACGCTCGCGACCGACGGCGATTTCACGTTCCTCCGCAACCGACTCGGCCTCAATGAGGCGGACGTCGAGCCGACCACCTGCGTGTTTCCCTCGCCGTTCCACTTCGATCTGCAGGCGCTGCTGGTGGTTCCGACCGATGCGCCGCAGCCGAACACCGAGGGCGTGAAGCACACGGCATTCGTCAAGCAGGCGATTCTCGATGTCGCGGAAGCGTCGGACGGAGGGCTCTTCGGCCTGTTCACGAGCCACAAGGACGTCAGGTTGCTGGCCGCGGAACTGCGTTCCGCTGGCTTCGAGCGCCGCTGGCCGCTGCTGGTCCACGGCGAAGCGCCGCGCGATGTGTTGTTGGAGCGATTTCGCGCCTCACGCAACAGCGTGCTCCTTGGAACCGCGTCGTTCTGGGAAGGGGTGGACGTGCCTGGCCAGACGTTGCGTGGCCTCGTGATCGCGAAGTTGCCCTTCAAGGTGCCGACGGAGCCGCTGACGTCGGCGCACTGCGAGGCGATCGAGCGGGCAGGCGGAGACCCATTCGCGGACTACATGCTGCCGCACGCCGCGCTGCGATTGAAACAGGGATTCGGCCGCTTGATTCGAACCAGCACCGACAGCGGCGTCGTGGTGATCGCCGATCCGCGTGTCATCCGTATGGCGTACGGTCGCGAGCTGCTGCGAGTGCTTCCCCCCGCCCGCCGGCTCAACGGCCGCTGGGCGGATTTGAAAGAGGAGATTCAGAGGTTCTACAAAACGCTTTGAGCTCTGGGCTTTGGGCTTTGC
>Ga0137429_1000771_pt1 | contig 11610 bp, 8 predicted proteins | sample EasRivERMZT736_2_FD_102304 | JGI IMG/M metagenome (GOLD analysis project Ga0137429, IMG submission 102304) | Soil microbial communities from meander-bound floodplain in the East River, Colorado, USA - East River MetaG ERMZT736_2 | ecosystem: Environmental > Terrestrial > Soil > Floodplain ...
ACGGGACGATGCACCGGCCTGTTTCGCTGATCCACCGACTTGCGATGACCCAGCACGCTTCCCAATCGGCCATCGCCGCGTAGGCTACATCGAACAGACGGCTTTTTCAGGGACGACTAGTTACCCCGCCGGGCAGAGCTTTGCTCTACCCCAGGACAGGTCCCCGGCATCCCAGGTCGTGCGGGCTTCTGGCGTGCCGGGATCCTTGCGCTTCTTGAGGGAGTCGGCTCAGAGGACTATGTGGCGTCGCCGATGAGGTAAATGCGGTTTTTTCCGTCGCGTTTGGCGGCGAGGAGGGCCTCGTCGGCGCGTTTCAATAAATCTTCGGGAGTGGTGGCGTCCCACGGGTAGGTGGCCAATCCGCCACTGAGGGTGAGTCGGCCCTGGTCTTCAGAGCCCAGGAGGGGGAATGGCTCTGTGCGGAGGGCCGCCTTGACCCGGTCGAGGATGGAGAGGGCGCATTGCGGATGCTTGGATCCGGGCGTCCGCGGGCCTTCCCGATCCCAAAACACCACCGCGAACTCGTCGCCGCCGTAGCGGGTGACGATGTCCTGCTCGCGGCAATGCCTGCGGAAAAGCCGCCCAACGACGCGGATGATCTCATCGCCGGCGTCGTGCCCGAAGCGGTCGTTGTAAGTCTTGAAATCGTCAAGGTCGAAGAACAACAGCGTCACGGGGAAGTGCTCGGCCTCGGCCCGTTCGAGGATGGAAGTCAGCTCTTCGCGGAGGAATCGTCGGTTGGGCAAGCCGCTGCACTCATCGGTGACGGCGAGCTGCCGCCATTGTCGGTGTTTGGAGGCCGCCGCGAGAATGTGACTCACGACTCCGGCGTAGTGCGTCAGCTTTTGTGAATCCTCCAAGGTGTACGGACTGCCGATCCGCTCGCCGACGGTCAATTGTCCGATGACCTTGTTTTCACAGGTCAGTGCCGCGCTCAACACGGGTTTGGTCACCAATTCGCCGCTGGAAGCCGCAGCGCCCTCGACAATCACCATGGCCCCGCGGGCGCCCAGGGCGGCGTGAACCAGTGCGGCGAGTTTTTCGAGCAGCACCATCGGCTTCTCGTTTAGACTAGCCAAACAGGTGCTGAGCAAGATCAGTTCCTGAGTCGAGGCCGGAGGCACGGGCATCAATGTTGGGGTAGACCGCAGACGAACGTACCCGACGGCGGCGTCGATTTCTTCGCCTTTGATCGGTAGGAGGATGTAGTCGTTTGCTCCGCTGGGCATCGCCCGTCGGGCGATTGGTTCGGCTTCAGGGGCGCAGCAAAGGACGAGCCGCGTGGACGGTCCCGCGGCCTCACGCAAACCCGCAACGGCGTTATCCAGTTGCACGGCGGAGCCGTTGACGCGAGCCAGCACGGCCCGCGCGGGTCTTCGGGTCAGATCGGCGATCCCTGAAAGGTAGCTTTCACACGAGGCGACCTCCCAGGTCGGATAGCGCTCCCGGACTTCCTCGATCCAACGCGAATCTTGCTCCGATCCTTCCCCCACGAGCAAGAGCCGATCGCGTTCGAGCGGGTCAGAGATCATGTCAACCTGCGCTATCATGGGGCACCTTGCGCGTGGGAATCGCCTTCGGACCAGTCGTTCGGAACGGTCGACGCCCGACTCACGGGTCGTGCGTCGGATGGGGGGCCATCCTCCACGACCGCGGCGAAATCATCGCTCATCAGGGCCCGCAACTCCTCCTCGGTCAACAGAGGCTCATAGGAGAGCGGCGGGGCAGAGGTCTGGGGTTTAGGGTCTGGCGGTTGGGAAGGGGGCTCGCGGCGAGTGGGGGCGACGCGGGCGGGCCGATCCCCGTAGCGCAGCCAGGGCACGCGGGCTGGTTTTCGGGCACCCTCTTCGTCGATGCGTGGGGGTTGAGAGACGGCAGGCGGGATCATCGGTGACACTAGTTTGTCAGTCACGCGCTCGGACGCCCGCGCGGGGGCCTCCAGGGTCATCGCAACGGGCGGAGCGCCCGCCAGTTCCACGAGGACTTCCCGCGTCACGGGTCCCGTCGCACCGAGTTCGACCGCTTTTGCAATCCGGGACAGGGAGCGTGCGGCGGCATAAACATATACCCTCAGGTCGCGGCGGAGCTTGGAGACGATGGAAAAGAACTCGAACTCCGCCGCGCCCAGGCCGTCTAGACAAACGATTACCGCTTGCGGCGGGTCCGACGAGGGGCGAAGAAGGCCCGCAAGACCGCGATACACGTCCCCGCAACATTGCATCTCGAGCGGCAAACCCGCCGGCAGCTCACCAATCGGGTAGCAGCACGGTTCCGCCGCCAGCGAAGCAGGCGTCTGCGGACGGACGTGCAGAACGCGAGGACGTAACGTATTGGATGCGTCGGCCACGAGTCGGCTCACTCGCGCACCGCAAGGGCGTATGCGCAGAATCCCCCTTCTTAGAGTGTAGGGGGGGCTCTCATATGGGTCAACGCCATTCGGACCGGAGCAAAGTCGCCAGTCGATTGGGCCGTCGCGGGACATTTTACATCTTGAAGGCGGAGGTGCGATACGTACAATAACCGACGATCGTCCCGGCGGATCGCCGCGACGGCGTGGGGGCAGCCCGGCGGAAGCGAAGGGGCCACCCACCAGCATCGGCGCTGGGTTCATCGGATTATCGGCACTAGCCGAGTGTGCGAATCGTGCTCTCGACGAAAGGCCCAGGGGGCTTTCGTCTGATTGGGTTTTCGAGGTCGATCCCCCAGGAAAGGCATACCTTGTCGGACACGTCTGTTAACGGATGGTTGCAAGCATGACCACCTCGCTGCTCGCGGCCGTGCCGGATGGGATCGGTTACATCAGCTTTGTGAAGATCGGCGTCGTCTTCTTGCTCTTGTTGGGATGGGCGGCGGCGGCGCAATGGATCGACCGCGACACGGACGTGGTCAAAACCAAACGGGAGCAATGGAACCTGATCGTCCTGGCGGGCGGGGCGGTGGCGTATTTCGTACTGTTCGTTCCACCCTGGTCGGGTGGGTTGTTCATGCTGGGCCTCACGTTCTGGTTGCTCATCGCCGGGGGATCGATGCTGGCGTATGTGGTCCATCGCAACGGTCGGGTCGTCCCCGACGGGCGGGTCCTGACCATCGGCCACCTCAAGCGGCTGGCCTCACGCGGGGACGGGAAGCGCGGTCCATCGGAAAAGGGCATGCGCATCCGAATCACCGATCATGCGGGAAAATTCGTCGAGTCGCCCAGGGAGCCGGAGGAGGCTCGGACCTTCCAAAACGTACAGGAGTTTCTGCACGACGTTCTCTTACGCCGCGCCGCGGACGTGGAGATGGTCGCGGGTAAGGAGTCGTATCGACTCGTGGTTCGTATCGACGGGGTGGCGACCGAGCGACCCGAGGGCATCCCGCCCGATCAGGGTGAGCGGATGTTTCGGTTTTTTAAGAAGCTGGCCGGTTTGAACGTTGAGGAGATTCGCCGACCCCAAAGCGGGCGGATTCAGGCGTCGTTGCTCAGCCACGAAGGGGAGCCGCCGCGCGTCGAGGTGCGCACTTCGGGAACGACGGCAGGCGAGCGGTTGAGCCTGCACATCCAGTCGGGTCCGGTTTTGATGCGCTTCCCGGAACTGGGGATGGCCGCGGCGCGCCTGGAACAAGTGAAGCATTTCGTGGGGAAATCGCACGGGCTGTTTCTCATGAGTGCTCCGCCGCGCAACGGGTTGACCTCCACGCAGTACGCCGTCCTGCGAAGTCACGACGCCTACATGAACAACATCCACGCGTTGGAGCGGCGCAAGTTGATCGACCTCGACAACGTTACCCAGAAAGTGTACGACGGCAACAACGCCGACGTCAACTACGCCCGCGAGTTGCAGACGGTGTTGCGCCGAGAGCCGGACATCGTGCTCGTGGGGGAGTGTGAAGACCGGGAGACGGCAAAGATCGCCACTCGGGCCGCGGCAGAAAACCGCAAGATTTATCTGGGCATACAGGCCAAGGACACCTTTGACGCACTGGGCAAGTACCTTACCCTGGTGGAAGACAATGCCCTCGCCGCCAAGGCGTTGCTCGGGCTTACCAATCAACGACTGATCCGCGTGTTGTGCAAGGATTGTCGTGAGGCCTTCCAGCCTGACGCCCCGACGCTCAAGAAGCTCAATCTGCCGGCGGAGAAAATCGAGCGCTTCTACCGCCCGCCCAGCGAGCCGAAGCTGAATAAACGGGGGAAGGAAATCATCTGCCAGACCTGTCAGGGGACGGGATATGTCGGGCGAACGGGAGTGTTTGAAGTTTTGGTGGTGGACCCCACGGTCGCGAAATTAATCGCCGAGGGAGCGACGATCGAAAGAATCAAGGCCCAGTGCCGCAAGAACAAGATGTATTATCTGCAAGAGGAGGCCCTTTTGAAAGTCATTGACGGCACCACGAGCATGAACGAGGTCCTTCGCTGTCTGGGTGGCGGCGAGAAATAGGGCGAGAGACGATACTATGTTGCTGTCACTTCTGTTTCTCGTTTTGCTGCTGGCGATCGCGCTCAGTCAGGCGACCAAGGGGTTCTTTAGCGCACTGATCATGACGGTTCTGACCATCTGCTGCTGCGCCGCCGCGGTGACCACTCATGAATGGATTGCGGTCAATGCTCTGGCGCCGTACTGGAAACCGGACTTCGCCCATCCGTTGGCGTTGGGGGCGACCTTTGGGATTTCGCTTCTCCTTCTGCGTTTGGCATTTGACCGGCTCATTCGGCGGTCGTGCTTGTTGCCCGCTTGGGTGGATCGGGCGGGCGGCGGCGTCTGCGGGCTGATCACCGCGGAAATCATGGTGGGAATGATCGCCGTCTGCGTGCAGATGATTCCCTTTCCCGACGGTTCGGTCCTTGGGTATTCGCGGGTCAACCCCGTTTCCCGCAATCGTCCCGGCGATCAGACCAAGCCCAAGAGCGACGCGGAAGACAATGAACTGTTCTTCATGCCCGATCGGTTTGCCATGGCGACGGCATCCTTGCTGTCCGGAGGCATTTTTAGTGGGCAGCGCAGCTTCTACCCCGACAACCCCGACGTCGTTCAGGCCGTCGGTTGGGTCAACGCCGTTCCCGCTACCATCTCGCGCTATGCTAGACCGAAGTCCATTTCCATTGTCTCGACCGAGCCGGTGCAGTTCATTTACCGGATGCTTCCGGGCAACGAAAAAGAGCGCACGGCGACGACCTACGAGCCCCTGGGCGAGCCGAAAAGCGGGATCGAGTTGCGCATGGTCCGCGTTCAACTGACCAAAGGGGCCAAGGACGAACGTAACACGCACACTTTTACTCCGCGGCAGTTTCGAGTCGTGGGACGAAAGCCGGGGACGGACATCTACGAGCAATTTGCGCCCATCGCCATTCAACAGGAGGACGCCGCGCAAGCGACGAACCGCCACCTACGTTTCATCAGGGACCGAGGCAGTGATTGGCCGATCATTGACGAGACTTACGTTCCGCGCGGCGATGACGATCAGGTCGAATTGGTGTTTGAGCTTCCCAAGGGATTCGAGCCGAGTTATCTGGAATATAAGCGCGGGGCGCGGGCAGCGTTGTCCTTTGACGCCGCGGCGCCGGGCCGCGAATCAACGGCTCCGTCCAAGCGCAGCGATGCCAGGCCTTCCGCCGCCCCCAAGGACGAAAAGCGGCCGGGAGCGGAACCGGCGCCGTCGGGAACTGCGCCCGCCCCTTCCACTCCGCCGAGCACCGGGTCCAGCGGCAGTGTTCCGGACTCCGGCCGCGGTGGCAACATCCGACGGGTGACGACTCAAGCGGGTAAGTCGTTTTTCGGAGAACAAATGCCCATGGAGTTGAAGGCGTACAAACGGATCAGCGACACGGAGATCACTCGCGGGAAGTTGGTCAATGGTCATCTGGTCGGTGAAGTCAACGCACAATCCGCCGGCGGCGACGCCGCGGTCACGAAGTTCGACGTTCCCGAGGGCAAGCGGCTGCTGCATTTGAACACGGGCTTCCTCCAGGCGCGCAGCGGCCTGGGGCGTGCGGTCAGCCAGGCCGTCGCCGTCGCCCAGAATTACACGGTCATGGCCGATCGCGGATACTCCTATCCGCTGGTGGGCAAGTACGCGATCGCGGACGTAGCCGGTACGCGGGTGATCGAGGTGCAGTACGGCTCTGAGGAACGTGGGATGACCGGCGCAAGCCTCGGCGCCTTCAATCGCATTAAGGACGATCACCTCAAGGGAGACTACCAGTTCGTGCTGCTCTTTCTTGTCGAGCCGGGCGCAAGGATCATCTCGTTCAGCACCGGCGGCGACGCGACGCGAGCGGACGACCTCAAAGGCGAAAACCTCGTCGCACCGAAGTAGTGGCTTGTCATCGCCAGGACTCACCGTCCCTTGGTGAGCGAGGGCATGTCCTTGAATTCTTTGATCCGATCGCGGAGCCGGGCGGCGCGTTCGAACTCCAAGGCCTCGGCGGCTTCGAGCATTTCCTTTTCCAATAGGGCGATGAGTTCCGTTCGGTCGAGCTCTTGTTCACTCAGTTCGACGGCTTCGGCGGCCACCTTGTAGGCGTTGACCATCTTTTCCAACGTGGAGCGGATTCCCTTTTGCACCGTCTCCGGGGTGATGCCGTTTTCTTCGTTGTATTTCAATTGCAGAGTCCGGCGACGGTTGGTCTCGTCCATCGCCCGCTTCATGCTCGGGGTCACTTTGTCGCCATAGAGCACCACCTCGGCATTCACGTTACGGGCCGTGCGACCGATCATCTGGATCAACGACGTCTCGCTGCGGAGGAAGCCCTCCTTATCCGCGTCGAGGATGGCCACCAGCGACACCTCGGGCAAGTCCAACCCCTCGCGGAGCAGGTTGACTCCGACGAGCACGTCGAACTTGCCCTCACGAAGCTCCTTGAGGATGGCCACGCGGTCGAGCGTTTCGACGTCGCTGTGCAGGTATTTTCCGCGAAGTCCCTCTTGTTGAATGTATCCCGTGAGGTCCTCGGCCAATCGTTTGGTCAGCGTGGTGACGAGCACGCGTTCCCCGGCGGCGGCACGCTGGGCGATGCGTTGCAACAAATCCGGCACCTGGCCTCGCGCCGGGCGGACCTCGATGGGCGGGTCGATGAGTCCCGTCGGGCGGATGATCTGTTCCACGACCTCGCCGCCGCACAGTTCCAGTTCCGCCGGACCCGGCGTCGCCGAGACGAACAACACCTGGTTCCACATGCCCTGGAACTCCTCGAAGCGCATGGGTCGATTGTCCAAGCAACTCGGCAGACGGAAGCCGTGCTCCACCAGCGTTTCCTTGCGGGCGCGATCGCCGTTGTACATCCCGCGAATCTGCGGCAGGGTGGCGTGCGATTCGTCGATGACCAGCAAGAAATCCTTGGGGAAATAGTCGACCAGCGTGTAGGGCTTGGCTCCGGCGGCGGTGCCATTGAGGTGCCGCGAGTAGTTCTCGATGCCGGAGCAATAGCCGACCTCGCGCAACATCTCGACGTCGTATTTGGTTCGGGCGATGAGTCGTTGGGCCTCCAGCAACTTGCCGTGACGGCGAAGCTCCATGACCCGTTTGTCGAGTTCCTCCAGGATGCCGCTCGTTGCGGAAGCGATTCGGTCCTCCGGCATGACGTAATGCACGGCGGGGAATACGAAGACCCGTTCCAGCCTGCCCAGCGACTGCGCGGTGAGCGGATTGAACATCTCCAGCTTTTCGATCTCGTCGCCGAACATCTCGATGCGGTAGGCGAACTGCTCGTGGGCGGGGTGCAACTCGACGACGTCGCCGCGGACGCGGAACGTGCCCCGTTTGAAGTCCACGTCGTTGCGCTTGTATTGCAGGTCCACAAACCGTTTGAGCAACTCGTCCCGGTCGATGGACGACCCCACGTCGAGGACGCAGACGGCCGCCTTGTAATCCTCGGGCGAACCCAGTCCGAAGATGCATGAAACGCTCGACACGATGACCGCGTCGCTCCTCGAAACCAACGTGCTCGTGGTGCTCAGGCGAAGCCGATCCAGGTCGTCGTTGCGCGAGGCGTCCTTTTCGATGTAGATGTCGCGTTGGGGGATGTAGGCCTCGGGTTGGTAATAATCATAATAGCTGACGAAATATTCGACGGCGTTGCGAGGAAATAGCTCTCGGAACTCTTCGTAAAGCTGAGCGGCCAGGGTTTTGTTATGGGAGATGACCAGCACGGGTCGGTTGAGGTTGGCGAGGACATTGGCTGCGGTGAACGTCTTGCCCGAGCCGGTGACGCCCAGCAGGCACTGATACCGCGCGCCGCCGCGGAAGGCGTCTGTTAGTTTGGCGATGGCCGCGGGCTGATCGCCCTTGGGTTCAAACGGGCTGACAAGCTCAAACCGGTCGGACATGGGTACGCTACCGACATCGTTCACGCGCCTTGCATTTTATCCGAGCCGCGAGCCCAAGCGAGCGGAGAGCCATCCACAAGGCGCAAACTGCCCGCGCCTCTGGCGGATCGGACGCGAGGGAGTATATTGTAGACCTTCGCAGCCTGGCTGCGACCCATCGCACCGGCTGGACGGCGTCCCCCACGGACGCCGGTCACCTGTCGAGTGGCGGCGTCATGGCGCGGACGCCTGCGGTGGAATCCGAAGTACCGACCACGGTTGATCCGATAGGTCATGGAGACTGTCGGGGATGGTGGAACCGTACTTGATGTGCCATGTGAGAAGCCCTGGTGCGTGATGCTTTCCTGTGGGTTGTGTTAACGGCGTTCTTCGCGTCAACGCTAGCGCTCGCTGTGTACGGCCTGCATCTTTACGCACTGCTCTACCTCTTTCGCCGCAAAGCGCCTACGCGGCGACGCGAACAGCAGGAAACGATCGCGGCGTATCATCGCGATCATGCGTTGGATCAGTGGCCCGTGGTGACCACGCAACTGCCCATCTACAACGAACGTAATGTCGTGGAACGGCTGGTCGGAGCCACGGCGGCCATCGACTACCCGCCCGACCGTCACGAGATTCAAATTCTTGACGACAGTGACGACTCGACTCGCGATAAAGTCGATGACCTTGTTCGGCGACTGCGATCGCGGGGAGTGGATATCAAAGTCATTCGACGTGCAAACCGATCGGGGTTTAAGGCCGGAGCGCTGGCCACGGGAATCGCGGTCGCTCGCGGTGAATATGTGGCCGTCTTCGACGCCGATTTCGTTCCGCCCAAGGATTTTCTTCGACAAGCGATCCCCCTTTTGGCAGCGAAGCCCGATCTGGCGTGTCTCCAAGGACGGTGGAGCCACCTGAATCGACATGAATCGTGGCTCACCGAGGCACAAGCCCTGGGCATCGACGGGCATTTCGCCATCGAGCAGGGAGCGCGGGCGTGGAACGGGTTCATGATGAACTTCAACGGGACGGCAGGCGTGTGGCGCAAGGCGGCCATCGACGATCCGGCGGTCGGCGGTTGGAGCGGCGATACGCTCACGGAAGACCTTGATCTTTCATACCGCGCGCAGCTCGCGGGCTGGAAGCTCGAGTATTGTTTAGACCTCGCCTGCCCGGCGGAGCTTCCGGGCACGGTCGGCGCCCTCAAGAGCCAGCAACGCCGCTGGGCGACAGGGTCGATTCAAGTCGCCCGCAAATTGCTTCCCAGCGTTTGGCGGACCCGTCTTTCGCTCCCTAAGAAAATCGAGGCGACGCTGCACCTGACGCATTATTCGGTGGCCTTGTGGATGCTGCTGCTCGCCGTCATCGCCCGCCCCATGCTGTTAGTCGCCTCGGAAGGCAGGGTTTTTGGCGATTGGTTCTGGATTGCATGGGCGGCGATCCTGGTTTCCGCCCTTGCGCCGTCGCTGGTGTATGCGTACGCCCGGTACAGTCTGGGCGGTCGCTGGTCCGGCCTGCGAACGATTCCTTCCATGCTCATTCTTGGTTGCGGGATGTGCGTGAACAACTCCTTGGGCGTTCTTCGCGGTCTTTTCGGCTGGGGCGGTGATTTCGTTCGCACGCCCAAGTCCGGGAGCGCCGACGCCGCGCGCGTGGTCAGCCATTATCAGGTCGCCGTCAATCACACCTGGATTGCGGAAGTCGTGTTGGGCGTTTATTCATTGTTGTCCTTTGTATTCTATTTCAATCAAGCCCAACGTGCGTTCAGCATCTTCCTCTTGCTCTATGCCATCGGCTTCCTCTTGATCGGCTGGTTGTCTCGCCCATGGAAGGTGAGGCCTGCTTCTACGACGGTCGAAGTCCCGCCGTTACTGGTAAGCAGCGCGGGTACCGTCGAATCAGCAGGCGCAACCCCATGAAGCCGCCGTGCTACCCCTTCTGGGAGAACGCTGCTTGAGTCCGTCTGTCAGCGGCGCTCTCGAAGAATAGAGATTGAAAATGCTGAAAAAACACCCCGCAAGGCGCGGTTGACGGGGGGGTTGGTTTCGGATACACTATGAGTATCGCCTCGATACTCAGTTGCGCAGGAAAGGCCATGAACGCCCGTCGAATCGCCTGGAACCGTACGCTGGGGGCTGTCGCATGGGCGCTCCTGTGCGCCGGCGCAGCGCCCGCGCGGGCGCAGTTCGTGCCGGGGCGGATTTTCACGGCGGGCGGCAGCGATATCCAATGCAAAGTTTATCTCAACGATTACGTTTTTGAGCTCGACCCGGAAACCGGCTACACGAACATCTTCGCGTCGATGCCCCCTAACAGTTGTGCCGGCTTGGCGTCCGTGGCCATGTCGCCAGACGGCAAACACCTGCGGGTCGCGGCGAGGAACTGGGGGGCCATCCTGGAGTTCGACGCCGAGGGTAACTGGGAGGTCGTGATCGACGGATCGGATGGAGTTTACCCAGCCGCCGACTGGGACAGCATCACCTACGACCGAGAAGGCAACTTCTACCTTTCCAACTACTACACGCTGAACGCCAAGGTGATTAAGTTCCCGGCCGACGGCGGACCGAAGCAGGTGCTGGCCTATTACGACAATGACGGCGTGATACTGGAAGGTCCATACGGCCTTTCGGTTGGTCCTTCCGGGGAAGTCTATGCGGCCGACTATGAGCGCATTATTCGGATCGCCGAAGACGGGGTGGTTTCATTCTTTGATTCAACTCCGAACGGCGCTTTTGTTTATTCTGTACTCGTGGATGATTTCGGCCATTTGCACGCAAAGACAGGCGGGTATTGGTATCGCTATGCACTCGGTGATCCAGATTCCCGTGAAATTTTCGCGCAATGCGTTTCGCTTCAAGGATTGTGCGGCTCTACGGGGATTGAGCTGTCTCCGGATCGAACGCGCGTTTATACGGATTTGTTCGATTATTCTACCTCGCGATATAGCATGATCGCGGTCGATCCGCATGATGGTTCGTACCAGACCGTGGTGAACGATGGCGGAGGACCTAGCTTCGCCGTCGTACCGCTTCGGGGCGACGTGGACGGCGACGGGGACGCTGATCTTTCGGACTTGGCGTGGTTGGTAGCATGCATGGATGGACCGGAGGCAGGGAGGACAACCGCATGTGACCTTGCGGACATGGACGCGGATGGCGATGTAGACTTGTTCGATGTTCGCTTTTTTCTGATTGCTCATTCAAGGCGGGGTGGCACCTATATGAAGCGAGAAGTCAAGACACTCCTCCCGCGGAGCGCGTTTTTTTGTTTGACTTCTCGAGGGGCGCCCCTGGTTCTCTTTCGGAATCCATCCGACACCTAGGTC
>Ga0137429_1000775_pt1 | contig 11594 bp, 9 predicted proteins | sample EasRivERMZT736_2_FD_102304 | JGI IMG/M metagenome (GOLD analysis project Ga0137429, IMG submission 102304) | Soil microbial communities from meander-bound floodplain in the East River, Colorado, USA - East River MetaG ERMZT736_2 | ecosystem: Environmental > Terrestrial > Soil > Floodplain ...
CTCGACGAACACGACGTCGCCCAGCTGGTCCGCGGCGTATTTGGTGATGCCGACGGTGGCGACGCCGCCATCGATACGCAGCCACTCGTGACTCTTGGAAAAGCGCAAGTCTGCCATGTCACACTCCTTGTGTGCTGCGTTTGTAGCGATGCGGCACGAACGGCATCGGCGCCACCTGAACGGGGCGCGCCGCGCCGCGCACCATCACCGCAAGCTCGGCGCCGTCGGCCGCGAATGGCGTTTCGACATAGGCCATGGCGATCGGCGCACCCACGCTCGGGCCGAAGCTGCCGCTGGTGACGCGGCCGATCGTGCGGCCGGTCTTGTCGACGATCTCCGCACCTTCGCGCGCGGGCACCTTGTCGAGCACACGAAGACCCACGCGCCTCCGCTTGGCGCCTTCGAGCAATTCGTTCATCAGACGCTCGGCGGCGGGGAAGTCGCGCGCCATCTTGCGGCGTTTGCCGATGGAGAAAGCGAGATCCGCTTCGATCGGCGAAGTCGTCTCATCGATGTCGTGGCCATAGAGGCAGAGCCCGGCTTCGAGGCGCAACGAGTCGCGTGCGCCCAATCCGATGGGCAGCACTTCGCGCTCGGCCAAGAGCGCACGCGCGACGTGATCGGCTTCGTGCGCATCGATGGAGATCTCGAATCCGTCCTCGCCGGTATAGCCCGAGCGGCTGACGATCGCGGGTGCACCCGCGATGCGGAAGCGTCCCGCCTTCATGAAGCCGAGCTTCGTAACGTCGTAATCGTGGCGGGCGAGCACGTCTTCCGCCATTGGTCCTTGCAACGCAAGCAGCGCGCGTGTGGGGAGCGGTTTCAGCACCGCCCTGCCCTTCAGACGCTCGGCGATATAGGCGAAGTCGGTCTCTTTGGTCGCCGCGTTGACGACGATATGCAGAGCACGCTCGGAGGGCAGGCGCGCCACCATGAAGTCGTCCTTGATGCCGCCGTCGTCGTTCAGCAGCAGGGCATAACGCTGCTGGCCGTCCTTCAGGCCTGAGACATCGGCGGGCGTGACGCGTTCGAGCGCGGACGCGGGATCATCGCCATCGAGCGTGGCCTGGCCCATATGCGAGACGTCGAACAGGCCCGCCTGCGTGCGCGTGTGCAGGTGTTCCTTGATGATGCCTTCGTAATACTGCACGGGCATTTCGTAGCCGGCGAAGGGCACCATCCGCGCGCCGAGCGCGACGTGCAGCGCGTGCAGCGGAGTCTTGCGAAGATCGGATGATGAGGTCACGCGGGTCAGGTCCAATAAGGTTGCGGCAGCATTCCGGGGTGAACCGGAACGCGCCCCATCTGTCCTTGGACCTGAGAGATTGGCCGGGAGCGGCCTTACCCCTTCGGTGAGGGCTGTTGCCCTTCTATCCAGACTGTCTTGTTCCCCACGGTCCTTTTGCCTGAGAGTTTCCGGGGCGGTTGCTCCTTCGGCCCCCGCCTTCGGCTTACGCTTCGGCGGGCGTCTCCCGCAGGGTGCGTTCGACGAGTCGATATTAGGCCCGAACCCTTTCAAGTCAACGGAGCGTCTCATCGACGCGGAAACGCGCGGACAGGAGCGCAGGCTACGGGGACGGAACGAATACCAGACTTGACGCCAAGCCCCTGCCGTCGATCGAGTACAGGGCCTTGAAACCTGCGGCTTGCAGCCCTGCCGCGAACGATTCGCCGAGCCGCGCGCCCGGCAGAAAGCTTTGCGGCGATTGAGTGACAATGATGAAATCCGCCGCCTTCGCCATCGCGACAAATTCGTCCGCCGATGCCACCAGATCGCCATACTGAAACTGGACGTTCAACCGCCCGCGTTGGGCCTCCAGCTCGATCGCCCAGACGTCCACGGGATCGTTGCTATTGACCAAGACCGTAAGTGGGCTTGAGCGTCCCGATTCCTTCAGGCGCTTCTCTCCCTCCAGAATGATGGTCCATGCGTCCAGTGTTGCCGCCCTTGTCGCTTCGACCATCTGTGACGGGTAAGGCGCCACCAAGGGATGCGGAAGCAGGACATACGCCAAGCCAAATAGAAGGATGAGCGTTCCATAAGCCGGCGAGGCTCCGTAAAGGGGCAACCGTTTCGGGACCTGGAGGAAGAGCCAGACCCAATCGCGCGCCATCATCAGGGAGAACGTCGCGTAGAACATCGAGCCGAGGAAGTAGTGCTTCAGCGGCGTGGACGAAATCGCCAGATATACGACCACCAGGCTCAAGTAGCCGCCGATCGTCGTCGCGACCTGATCGCGCAAACGGATCGCCAAGGTCATGCGTGCAAGGAATGTCGCCAGCCCAACCCAGAACCAAAAAGTGAGGGCCGAGCCGCCGCCTCCGCCTGTCGCGTAGAAAAAGAGTTACTCGATCAATCCTCCCCTGTAGGCCCATACGTCGATGTTCGAGATCAGCGCTTGGTGCATGTACTCCAGGATGTAACGTCCGGAGACGACCATGTAAGGAACGAAGACGACAGCCGTGCCCAGCAACAGGCGCGCGTAGGCCGTCGCGATCGACCTGATTTCGTGCCGAAGGATGAGCTTCAGATCGTACAGAAAGCCGAGCGTGGAGAGGACGACGGCAACACTGATAACGAACCCGGCGGCAAGAAACACAGCCGGCTTGGCAAGAAGCGCGAGACCGAACAGCAAACCCAAACGGACCTGCCGGGCTGGTCGAGCACGAAATATCGGGGACCTGAAGAGGAGGAGAATAGAAAAACCGACGAGCACCCCGTGGAACAGATCGGGCCGGAACTCGGTGACCGTCGTCTGATAGAACGGAACGAGGGCAAGACACAGCGTCATGATCACCCCGGCCAAGAGCGGTGCGCCTTCGCGTGCCAAGAACCGCAGAACCGCGACAAAGGTGAGCCCGAGCAAAACGCCGTTGATGACATAGGGCCCCCAGTCATTGGGCCCAAAGATCGCAAAGCCTATGGCCGCAAGAAGCGAGGAGAGGGGCGAATGATGGCCCAGCAACGAAATCGGTCCCTGGACGATTCCGCTGACCGCCAACTCATTGAGCCATCGCTGGCCGTCGATGAAATAGCCGACGTCATCGGCCATGGAGGGGGCGGAAAGGCGGCCATACTGGAAGGACGCCGACATAGATACGAGCGTGATGTAAGCGGTCAACAGAGCCGCGAAGGTGAGTTCGATCCCCGGCCGCGCAAGGCGCATAGGCTCTGAGCCCTCTATCGGCCTCGACTCAAGCATCGAATTGCCCGTCCTATTGGCCCCTGGCGATAACGACTTGGCGGTTCCAACGCTACCAAGAACGGATCACCCGACCAAGGGCGGCCGTCAAATCATTGGCTACATCCGTTCCGGCACGTCGATGCCGAGCACGTTGAGCATGCGCTTGAGCGAGGCGAGCGTGAGGGTGCAAAGGCCGAGGCGTGCGGCGCGCAAGCTCTCGTCGGTTTCGCGCATGATGTGGTGCTCGGTGTAGAAGCGGCTGAAGTGCTGCGCGAGCGTGAACACGTAATCGCAGACGAAGTGCGGCGCGCGTTTGACCTCCGCGTTCAGCAGCGCTTCGGGCATCAGCAGCAGCTGAAGCGCGAGCTGGCGTTCCTCGTCCGAGCGGATGACGGGCGAAGCTGACGCGTAACCCTCGTCTTCCGCCTTCCGCAGGATCGATTGGATGCGCACCGCGGCGTATTGCAGGTACGGGCCGGTCTTGCCTTCGAAGCGGGTGAAGCGCTCGAGATCGAAGATATAATTCGACACGCGGTTGTTCATCAGGTCGGCGAATTTGATCGCAGCGACACCCACCATTTTGGCGACGGCCGCGCGTTCCTCTTCCGGATAGTCGAGTGCGAGGCCCTGCTCGTTCAGCCGCTTGGTCGCTTCGTCGGTCGCCATGGCGATGAGGTCGTGGAGCTTCATCACGCCGCCCGCGCGCGTCTTGAACGGCTTGCCGTCGGGACCGTTCACCGTGCCGTGGCCGATGTGTTCGAGCTCGGCGCGGCCTGCGAGGCGCGTCTTCTTCGCCGCGCGGAAGACCTGCTCGAAATGTCCATGCTGCCGCTGATCGACGACATAGAGGATGAGATCGGGATCGTGCTCGCGCACGCGCTCGACGATGGTCGCGAGATCGGTCGTACCGTAGAGCACCGCGCCGTCCGATTTCAAAAGGATCAGGGGCGGTACTTCTTTCGTGTCCGCGTTCTCCGCTACGGGCACGATAAGCGCGCCCTCGTCCATCACCGCATAGCCCTCGGCTTTGAGCTTCTCGATCATCGGGGCGATCAGCGGATCGGCATCGGATTCGCCTTTCCACTCGTCGAACACGGCGCCGAGACTTTCGAACTCACGCCTCAGGCCAGTGGCGGAGACATCGTGAAAGTGGCGCCACAGCGCGCGATAGCCGGGCCTTCCCGCCTGGAGCTCTGCCGTCGCAAGCCGCGCCGCTTCGAGCCGCTTGGGATCGGCTTTGCACGCCGCGGCCGCCGCCGGATATATCTCCTCGAGATCGTCCATCGAGACGGGTGAGTCTTTCGGATAGGGGCTGCGGTCGGCGGGATCTAAGTACGGAAGAGCCGGGCGGCGCACGGCGAGCTCGGCGATGAGCTGCCCCATGGGCAGACCCCAATCGCCCAGATGCACGTCGCTCGTCACCAACCAGCCGTTCAAGCGGAACAGTCGCTGGAGCGAGTCGCCGATGATCGATGAGCGCAGATGTCCAACATGCATCGGCTTGGCGATGTTCGGTCCGCCGAAATCGACGATCACGCGCTTGCCCTTGCCGCTCTCAGGCAACGCGCGCTCGGGCTCTGCGTAAAGCGCTTGCAGCCGCTGTTCGAGAACAGCCGGCGCGAGCTTGATGTTGATGAAGCCCGGGCCGGCGACGACCGCCTCGCCGACGAGCGGCGATTCACGCAAGCGCGCGGCGACTCTTTCTGCGATCGCGCGCGGATTGGTCTTGGCCGCACGTTCCGATCCCGTTGAGGCAGTACCCCCCTTCCGGCCCTTCGGGCCACCTTCCCCCTCAAGGGGGGAAGGTTGATTGCTGCCTCGTTCTTGTTTGGCCGCCGCGAGCGCGCCGTTGCATTGGAATTCCGCGAGGTCGGGCCGGTCCGAAATCTGGACCTGGCCGAACTCGGGCGAAATGCCCTCCGCCGCGAACGCGGCTCCCGCGATCGCAGAGAGCTCGGCAAGAAGCGAAGTCATGGGCGCGGGCGCTGAACCTGAGGCTGAGGAAGCGGTTTCGGAATCCGATTATAGGCGAGTTCGCCCGGCGTCAGCTGGAAGCCCGTCAAGAGCTGGTAGTCGACCGGGCGCATGTCCATCGCCAGCTGGAAGACAAAGTTGCTGACGTTCTGGGTGTACTGGCCCGGGGGCCGACCGTTGAGGACGGGCTGGCTCTTGAAGATGTTCTTGGTCAAGAGAGTGCCCTGCGTGTCGACAATGGCGACGAAATAGTCGAGCTCGGGATCGGGACCGCTCGCCGCCGCCCCACGCGCCGCCCGCACGGCGAAATTGATGTCGATGCTGACCGAATTGCGCTCGGCGTCATACTCGCATTCGAGCTGAGCCTGTGACATTTCCGCGGACAGGATCACGTTGGCCGGGTTCACCGCGTTCGTTGGCGCACCCGCGCGGAGCTTGGTGACGGTCACCGCATCCGAGAGGACGGCCGTGCTTGGACAGGGCGGGCCGGCCTCCGTCAGCACCATGGGAGGGTCACGGAAGCCGAGCCGCTCGCCCAGTCGCTGGCAGGACAGGAGCGCCAATGGCAGGGCCAAAAGGGCGAAAGGACGCAAACGCCGCATAAGAATCCGTTCAAAAAGAGAGGTTTACCCTAGGCTTGCCGGACTGTAGCCAAGCAGGCTACGGAAGAAAAGCCGCGTATGATGGACTTGATGACCACCTCGAAAACGGCCGATCCGACGCTGAAGCGGCAGGGTGCAGCTCCATCGCCCGGATCCCGCGCGAAGCAGAAATTGACGCTGCTGCTGGCGGCGCCGCGAGGCTTTTGCGCGGGCGTGGACCGCGCCATCCACATTGTCGAGCTCGCGATCGAGAAGTACGGCGCGCCGATCTATGTCCGCCACGAGATCGTCCATAACCGCACGGTGGTCGAGCGGCTGGAGAAACTCGGCGCCATCTTCATCGAAGAACTCGACGAAGCACCCGAGGGCGCCCGCGTGATCTTCTCCGCGCATGGCGTTCCCAAATCCGTGCCCCAAGAGGCGCCGCGGCGACAGCTGTTTTATCTCGACGCGACCTGCCCCTTGGTGTCGAAAGTTCATGTCGAGGCTGAGCGGCATCATCGCGCAGGGCACACGATCATATTGATTGGCCACGCAGGTCACCCGGAGGTCATCGGCACGATGGGGCAGCTGTCCGAAGGCGCCGTGATCCTGGTCGAGACGGTCGGCGACGTGGGGCGTTTGTCGTTCGATAGAGTTGCGCAGCTCGCCTATATCACGCAGACGACGCTGTCGGTCGACGACACGGCGCAGGTCGTAGCAGCGCTGAAGAAGCGGTTCCCGGACATCGCGGGGCCGCACAAGGACGATATCTGCTACGCCACGACCAACCGGCAGGACGCGATCAAGACGATCGCGCCGCATGCGGAAGTGGTGCTCGTGATCGGCTCGCCCAACTCGTCGAATTCGATGCGCCTGGTTGAGGTGGCGCGCAAGGCTGGCGCGAAGACCGCCCAACTGATCGAGAACGCAGGCGCGATCGACTGGGATTGGATCGCGGACGCGAGCATCGTGGGGCTCTCCGCAGGTGCTTCCGCGCCGGAGGTGCTTGTGAACGAAGTGATCGCGGCGTTCCGAGCTCGCTGCGACCTCACCGTCGAGGAGGCCGTCGTCACGCGCGAGGATGTGGAGTTCAAGCTCCCGCGCGCACTCGCGGCCGGATAGCGCATGGCGGTCTACACCGACGTCTCGTTCGAGGATCTGGAGGTGTTTCTCGCCTCCTACGATCTCGGCCATGCGCATGTCTTCAAAGGCATCGCGGAGGGCGTGTCCAACTCGAACTACTATCTCCAGACATCGACGGGCGCGTACATCCTCACACTCTACGAGAAGCGCGTGGAACGTGACGACCTGCCCTTCTATCTCGGGCTGATGGAGCATCTGGCGCGCGCAGGCATAAGGTGCCCGACTCCGCTTCACTCCAAGGACGGCAAGCTCACGGGCAGTCTCAACGGCCGGCCGGCGGCGATCCTCACCTTCCTCGACGGCGTATCGCTCAGGCGGCCGACGGTCGAACTCTGCACCAAGACGGGGCGCGCGCTCGCCGAGCTTCACGCGGCAGGTGCGGATTTCACAGGAAAGCGCGCGAACGCGCTTGGGCTCGAAGGGTGGAAGACGCTCGCCAACGATTGCGCGTCGAGTGCGGATTCGGTGGCAGACGGGATGCGAGCGCTCATCGACGACGAGCTCGCAGCGCTGGAAGCCAAGTGGCCATCGTCGCTGCCCGAGGGTGTGATCCACGCCGATCTCTTTCCAGACAACGTGCTGTTCGTCGACAACGAGCTGTCGGGAATCATCGATTTCTATTTCGCGTGCTGCGATTCGCTCGCCTACGATCTCGCAGTGACGCTGAACGCGTGGTGCTTCGAACCGGACGGCTCGTTCAACCTGACCAAGGGGCGCGCGCTCGTGGCCGGGTATCAGTCGAAGCGCAAGCTTCAGGAGGCTGAGCGTGCGGCGATGCCGCTGCTCTGCCGCGGCGCGGCGCTGCGTTTCTTGCTGACGCGGCTCTACGATTGGCTCAATCCCGATCCGGCGGCTCTGGTGAGGCCGAAAGACCCGCGCGAATTCGCGCGCCGATTGCGGTTCCACCAGACGATCACCCGTCCTGACGGATACGGATTGTGAGGGCCTCCTTGCCGCACATAGAAATCTTCACCGATGGCGCGTGCAGCGGGAATCCCGGTCCGGGCGGCTGGGCGGCGATCCTGCGCGCGGGCGAGCACGAGAAGGAGCTCTCGGGCGGCGAGCGGCTCACGACCAACAACCGCATGGAGCTGATGGCCGCGATCAAGGGGCTCGAATCGCTGAAGAGGCCGAGCGCGGTCATGCTGTTCACGGATTCGCGCTACGTCATGGACGGGCTGAATCAATGGCTGCCGCGCTGGAAAGCCAATGGCTGGAAGACGGCCGACAAGAAGCCGGTCAAGAACGAGGACCTGTGGAAGGCGCTCGATGAAGTTGCGCAGCTCCACAAGGTCGAGTGGCGCTGGGTGCGCGGCCACGACGGCCATGTCGAGAATGAACGCGCCGATGCGCTTGCGCGCGCGGCGATACCGAAGCGCTGAACGACGTTTTGGGTGCACTACCGCGCGGCGATCAGTTCGGGCAGAGGAGAGGCCAGATGGCCTGCGCAAAAGGCGCAAGGGCTAGCGCACACCCTTGAGGGTGATCGGCATTCCGGTCTCTTCGGAGATGACTCTGGAGTGCTCGAAGTCGCCGTCCGGCTCAGGCACTCCACGCAGCAGAAGGAAGGCGGCGGGCGGCCAAAGCTCGGCCGGCTTACGGAATTTGCGCGTGATCAGGAATTCGCCGGAACTGTTCAGAGTCAGCGCGCCGGATCTCACGAGCTGAAGCAGCCCTGCGTGTTTCGGCAGAACTACATAGGGCTCGACCGGCTGGCTGGCTACAACTGACGCGGGATCGATCTCGACAACGCCGCCGGGTATCAAAGTGAGCAGCTCGCGCTCCAGACTGTCGATTCCCGGGGTCTCGAGGATGTACCGCTTTCCATCTCCCTGAGGGAGGATGGGACGGGGACCAACGCTTCGTCGCATAACGTAGATAGGCCCGTTCGGTTTGCGCTCGGTTTGAAACTGCCCTGACGGCACCGAAAATCCAGCGAACGTGTATCTGTTCGCGATGGCCGTCGGGGCTTTGCCGGTTTCGCGCGCGATCAGTGCCGCCGCTTCGACCGACGAAATGGACCGCACATCGTTGAAATAGCGAATGCAGTCTGTCCGGCCGAGGAATGTCACCTTGTCCGGTGCGACGCCCGTCGCGCCGACGAGCGGTCTGTAGTCGAGTGCAGTCCCTTGCACTAGGGACTTGCCACTGATCAGGACGAGACGCTCCAGCCGCTCAAGCGCGCCAGAGACGCGCCAGATGATCGGCTGATAAGAGTTGATGACGAGGTAGATGGGCCCGTGCCCGCGCTCGATTGTGAGCGAAGCCGTTCCCACCGCGACATCCTGCGATGCAATGGTGGTGGTCGAGAGGGCTTCCGCCTCGTACGTATTCAGGAACATCACGTTCGCCGCCTCGGAGGCCCGAGGCATCGCACAGGCCGCGCGCCCGCGGGCTTCCGGAGCAAGACGCTCCTCTTCGCTCCGGCGTTGGGCCTCGTCGAAGGCAATCGGCCTTCCGGTCTCTTCGGAAATGACCGTGGTCGTTCCCAGGAACCGGATATCGCCGTCCGGTTCCGGGACGCCGCGCAACAGTACGAACTTGTAGCCAGCGAGCCCGGCCGGGAAGCGGATCTTCCGCGTGATCAGGAACTCTCCGGATGCGCGTACCGGCCTTAATGCTCCGGACCTAACGAGCTGAAGAAGCCCGGCCCGCTCCGGCCAAACCTCGTATCGTGCCGCGGGCTGAGTGGCGATCACACGTCTGGGGTTGATCGCGATGATTCCGCCGGGATGGTAGTCGTGCAGATCGCTTACGAAGCGACGCAGGATCACGAACGGCCCACTCCTGGGGCGGTTCTTCCGCACTTGTCCGGAGGGCACTGAAAATCCGGCCACTTGGTAATCCGCCGCAATGATGGCGGGCGCTTTGCCGGTCTCGTGCGCGACCGTGTCGGCAGCGCCGATCGACGCGTTGGACGACGCTTCACTGAAATGGAGCAAACAGTCGACCCGTTGCAGAAAGGTGATCTTCCCCGCGGGGACGCCGGTGGCGCCGACGAGCGGCGGCTCATTCAGCGTGACGCTCTCGGGTCCATTGCTGCCGCTCGTCAAGACCAGGCGTTCGAGCCGTTCGACCGCACCCGAGACTCGCCAGATGATCGGAGCTTGGCTGGTGACCACGAGATAGATCGGCTCGCGTCCCCGCTCGATAACGATGGACCCGGTTTGGACGACGGTTTCCTGCGATCCGATCGTGGTTGTCGAAAGGGCGTCGGCCTCGTAGGGGCCGAGCAGCACCACCGTCGAGGAGTCGGACGCCTCCGGCATGGCGCAGGCACGCGTGTCACCGGGGAGAGGATCGACCGGGTACGGGTGTTCCATGATATCCGGCTGAGGAGTCAAAACCCCTCGAATGAGGGAGCCGGTGATGAGTACAGTTTCGGGAATCTCGTCCGCCTGCGCCCCGACATGCGAACTTGGGATGGAGAGGAGCGATGCCGACGCGAACAATGCGGCAAGCTTCGCGGCGAAGGACCGAAGGGGAGAGACAGTCGAATTGAACCGCATTGGCTGACGGATCCCGGAAACGCCAAGCACGCAAGGATATCTCGACAAAGGTGGCTAAAGGGTGACGAGCGCCTCCACAGAAGTAGCGGAACGCCCGTTAACCAAACTACTCCTGCGGCTGGCAGATCAGACTGCACCCACAGATAATTGGCGATTCCCACCTCGGATCTCGTTTCATTGAAGCGGCTGGAATGCGCGCGATCGCGGACGAAAAGTGCTCTGGGCGAACTAACTATTCCGCGGCTTCGCCGACGGGTTCCTCGCGGCGCTTGGGCGCGCCCTGCGTCTGGAGCGTGATGATCGCGAGCATCGCGGTGAAGCCGCCCGCCGAGTTGAACATGTGCCAGAGCCAGTGCGTGCCCATGGGGAAACTGTCGCAGAACTCGAGATCGTAGGTGCGGAAGCCAAGCGCGGTGAGCGACAGGCCCATCGCGCCAAGTCCCAAGAGCGCGGCCTTCTTCGAGCGCATCACCGTTTGCGCAGCCAGGATCGAACCGAAGAGGATTACCGAGGGCGCGGCCGCGACCCAGCGCTGGTTGCCGACCGAGAGATATTCCCGCGAAAATTCGAAAGTCAGGACGAAGGCGACGACGAACCACACCGCGCCAACGGGAGACCACAGCCGGCGCGACCAGCAGATCGCGAGGCCCAAGAGGAAGAACAGGCCGGCCCTCACTTCCCAGAACAAGGCCGAGCCATCGCGCAGACCGTGCCACAAGCCGCTGCCGATGCCGCAGGCGATGAGCAGCGCCGAGACGATGTAGAGGTCATAGGCGCGCGGCGTACGTTTCGCGATCATGTAGAGGGAGGCGAGCCCGAAGAGGACGATAACCGCGTTCGAGACCGTGTTCGCCGGCTCGACCGGAAACGACGCATAGGTCGCGCTCAAGGTCTCGCAATAAGTCGGTCCGATCCCGAATTGAGCCACGTCGCTCTCCGTCTCACCGCGCCTGAGCGTCCATCAGCGGACGCCCATAGCATCGCGGTCGCTAAACCTGTGTCAACATGTGGTCGCCGCTCGAGACGCCATAAGCGCCCGGTTCCTCGACATTGAGCGCTTTCACCACGCCGTTATCGACGATCATCGAGTAGCGGCGGCTGCGCTTGCCCATGCCGGCCTTCGCGAGATCGACCTCGAGGCCGAGCGCGCGGGCGAGCTCGCCATTGCCATCGGCGAGCATGGTGACCTTGCCCACCGC
>Ga0137429_1000779_pt1 | contig 11550 bp, 10 predicted proteins | sample EasRivERMZT736_2_FD_102304 | JGI IMG/M metagenome (GOLD analysis project Ga0137429, IMG submission 102304) | Soil microbial communities from meander-bound floodplain in the East River, Colorado, USA - East River MetaG ERMZT736_2 | ecosystem: Environmental > Terrestrial > Soil > Floodplain ...
TGGCGAGAAAGACATTTCACTTGCCGAGGTCTACCGCGCGGACGAAGTCTTTTGCACGGGAACGATGGGCGAACTCGCCGGAGTGGTGAATGTCGATGGCCGGACCATCGGCGCCGGTGGCGTCGGGCCCATGACCCTGCGACTAAGCTCACTTTACCAAGAACTTACGCAGAGCGAGGGGTTCCCGATCGTCTGACGCGCAAGGCGGACAACGCCGATCAGAACATGAAGCGGATGCGAAACGGCTAAGAGGGTGTCGTCAGGGCGATGGTCACCATTTCAAGCGCGCGATGCGTTCGACGGCCTTGCCAGTGCGGGCCTCATCTACGGTGAGGGCGAAGCGGACGTAACCCTCTCCGCATTGGCCGAAGCCCACGCCGGGGATCACCACCACGTCGGCCTTATCCAATGCGCGCGATGCGATGGTCATTGAATCCAGCCCGCCAGGGCACTTGGCCCAGACATAAAAAGTCGCCTGTGGCGAGGCGACCGACCAACCGGCTTGGCGAAGACCGGCGACCAGCACGTCCCGTCGGCGGCGATAGGTCCCATCGGGGCCGATGTGGGATACGATTTCCGGGCGACGAATGCCGCCGAGAGCTTCGATGCCTGCCTCCTGAACGGCCCCGAATACCCCGGAGTCCATGTTGTTCTTCACCTTGGCCAGCGCCGCGAGGGCCTCGGCGTTGCCCACCGCGAAGCCGAGCCTCCAGCCGGTCATGTTGAAGGTTTTGGACAACGAATGGAACTCGATGGCCACGTCCTTGGCGCCTTCGACCTGTAAAATGCTCGGCGGCGGATGGGCGGAATCGAAGTAGACCTCGCTGTACGCGGCATCCTGAGCAATCAAGAAGTTGTGCTTTCGCGCCAAAGCGACGGCCTCTTCGAAGAACGAAAGCGGGGCGCAGGCGGCCGTCGGATTGTTCGGATAGTTGAGGAACATCAACTTCGCGCTGCGACAGACCTCCGCCGGAATGTCGCTGAGCATGGGAAGCCAACCGTTTGATTCGCGGAGGGGCATGGTGTGGCACTTGCCGCCAGCAAAGATCGTTCCGCCAGTGTAGACTGGATAGCCCGGATCGGGGATGAGGACGGTCTCGCCGGGATTAACGACAGCCGTGGGTAGGTGGCCGAGGCCCTCCTTGGAGCCCAACAGGGCGACGACCTCCGTCTTGGGGTCGAGTTTCACGCCGAATCGTCGAACAAAAAAGTCCGCGACCGCGTTTCGGAACTCGATGCCGCCTACACCCAGGGCGTAGCGATGATTCGCGGGCGTTCGGATCGCCTTGGCCATGCGATCCACGATGAAGCTCGGCGTCGGTTGGTCAGGGTCGCCGACGCCGAAGTCAATCACATCCCGTCCCGCCTCGATTGCTGCGCGCTTCTTGCGGTCGATCTCGACAAAGAGATAGGGGGGCAACTCATCTAGTCGATTAGCACGCCAGGTCGTCATTCTTCCATTGTCGATTGTCGATTGTCGATTGTCGAATGAAGAATTGTTAATGCCTGGCGGCCCTATGATTTCAGCCAAGGCATGAGGGAACGAACGGTCTCGCCGGCCTGTTCGTATTGGGTGTTTACGTCGGCATCGTGCAGCTTCTTGAACTTCGCCTCGCCGCTGCGATGCTCGGCGATCCATTCCTTGGCGAAGGCCCCGCTGCGGACTTCGTCGAGAATCCGCTTCATCTCCCGGTGCGTTTCCTCGGTGATGAGCCTTGGGCCGCGGGTGAGGTCGCCGTACTCGGCGGTGTTGGAAATCCGCTCGCGCATGCCAGTAAGGCCCCGCTCGTAAATCAAATCCACGACCTGCTTCAATTCGTGGACACATTCCAAATAGGCGAACTCCGGCTGGTAACCGGCATTCACCAATGTCTCGAACGCGGCCTTGGTCAGAGCGGTCACGCCCCCGCAAAGGACGACCTGCTCACCGAACAGGTCGGTCTCGGTTTCAACGGCGAAGGTGGACTCAACGACGCCCGCACGGGTGCTGCCGATGGCGTCGGCCCAGGCCAAGGCGGTGCGCTTGGCCGATCCGCTCAAGTCTTGATGAATCGCCATCAACGCGGGCAGACCCCTCCCCTCGACATATAGTGACCGCAGCAGTGACCCCGGCCCCTTCGGGGCGACCATGATTACGTCGATGTCGTCCGGCGGCTCGATGAACCCATAGCGGATATTGAACCCGTGAACAAACCCCAGCGTTTGACCGGGTCGAATCGCGGGTCCGATCTCCGCAGCGTAAATTTCCGATGCCGCCTCATCGGGCAAGGTGAGAATCATGAGTTCGGCGGCGGCCGTCACTTCGGCGACCGTGAGCGGTTCGAACTCGTCCGCCCGAGCCGCATCGAAGCTCCTGCCCGGTCGCTGCCCGATGACGACCTCGATGCCCGAATCGCGAAGGTTGAGAGCGTGGGCCCGGCCTTGGTTGCCGTAGCCGATGATACCAACGCGATGACCGCGCAACACGCTTCGATCGGCGTCCGTTTCTCGATAGATGGTCAAGGCCATCGAAGTCATCCCTTTGATGATGCCTGCATCAGTGATTTGCGGATCATAAGCGCGCCCAGCGTCGATCGCCAGATTCTCAGTCACAGAGCTTGGAACGACGGCCTAGGTCAGGCGGGATCGCCAGTTGGGGCGGTCATTACGGCGTTGATGTCGCCGGTTTTTTTAGGGTCGCGTTTGACGCCTTGTCGGCCTTGACTACGCCGACTGAACTGAGCATTTTGTGAGTTTGTCGCTTCACCTTCTTCAAAAGACGGGCGGCCCAGGCAAACTCGATGCCGAGGATCGCCAGGCCCGCGGGGATCACGACGATGGCCGGCCCCGGCAATACGATCATCGCCACGCCGACCAGTACCACGGTGGACCCTACCACCGCGATTACGACGCGCCGCGCAGTTTTATAGAACATTGCCGTGTGCTCCCATGCCGGGGCCATCGACACCCGAACCCCGCATGGCAGTCTAGCCGAAAACTCGCGTCGTGCCGAATTCGGAATACACTGCTACGCGCATAAGATCAACGTGCGTTGGTCTGTTGTCCGACTTCATTCTCTTGGCCAAATCAAACGCACCTGCCACGGCCCAAACTCAACATGCTGGCCCGGTTCAGGAATCTGCTGATCGCTAGTGACGTCTCGCGACGCTCCGATAGCAGGATTGCCGCGCAGCTTTAGCACCCGCGAGTGGTCAGCCAAATTCACCACGGCCGCACAAGCCTTCCCCTCTTGAGTTTGCCCCGCTCGCACATACACATCGGCGGCGATTCTTCCATCCATTTCCCGCGCGGTGAGCCGATAGGCGTGGTCGCGAAGTTGCGCAAGGCCTCGTTCGATGCGCTCAAGGGTCGAACCGCCAGTGGGACGGCTTGCTTGTTCGAGGCGAAACAGCCAACGATAAGGCGGTTTGGGCTTTTCTCCGGGCGGTTCCTGGCGTATCACATCGAACCGGATTTGTCGAGAGAGCAGCTCGTTCCAGATTGGTTGGGTCCAATCCGACCAGCTCTGACCGTTGGCGGGGTTGTCCGTTTCATGCAAGAACGCGTCACCGCCGACGGCAATGGCAAGCAGCGGCGTATCGTCGAATTCCTTGACGAAGTCGGCAAAACGCAACAAGTCCAGAGCTGTGTGAGCGATCGTCTCGGCCCGAGCGGGATTAAGAAACACGGACGCCGCGCGAGGTTCGTTCTCGTCATGTGCATCTCGCCATCCGTCGACAAGCGCCAATCGCTGCCCCTCCAACGCCTGAACCCACAACGCCGCGGTAATTGCCGCTTGCGCGTGTTGCGGCGCCGCATCGACGATCGGCGGCGTCCAGCGGCATGTGGCGTAGGCTGTTTTCGCCATTACCCCGCGCAGCATCGTCCGGCGCGCTAACGACGCGCCCAAAGACTCGCCGACTTTCGGATCATGAATTGCAGGAAGTAGGGAACCGTCGCGCGACCAGTCAGCCTCCTTCGTAGGCAGCGTCGAGGGATCTGTATACGCGACGTAATGGCCGCGATCCCGCCACAATGGCCGAATTAAGAGCCAGTGGTTTCCGCATGTCCATGCATCTCCGTTCACCCACGGGGTAATATCAAATACGGTCATGCCCAACGCCTCGGCACGTCGGGCCGTCACTTCAGCATCTTGCCCATCGAGGCGCGAACCAAGCGGGCGAGCGTAGAATCGTTGACCCAGCGACGCAAGAACATCGAGATCGCCCACCGCTACGTGTTTCGGCGTCAACCGTGTCCCATCCAGGAAGCCGATTAGCGGGGGGACGCTCCTCCCTTCGAGCAACTGTCTCCACGTGGTCCCGATCCGATGAGGCCGAAAACCGTCGAGCGGCAAGGATTGAATCGCGCGTTGGATCGCGCCATCCGCCCATTGCAACATTGTCTCAACCGTTGCGTCGTCGATCTTACCGTTTCCATGCTCTCGGCACTCCGCTTCACGGTCGAGCGTAGCCACAACCTTGATGAGGATCGCCAGCGTCGCACGAGCGTAGGGCCGATCGGACCAAGCGAAGTAAAGCGTTTCGAGTAAATTGTCGTGGCCGGCCAACTCTGTGACACGTTGGTTCAGCGTTTGGACCCGCTGTTTGAGTTGCGAAGGATCGCTGCCCACGGCAGGTTGGGAACCCGACAATGCGAACAATAGAACGATTACTGCAATGCGGTGCGGCGGGCGGGTTGCGCGGCGGTGCACTCCGAACCCGGAGCGCAAGCAACGGGTCACGACCCCTCTTTGTCCCCCCTCGGAGTGCGTCGAGACCGGCCCTGCGCTGGCGCTTGAGGCTCGGATGGCTTCGAGAGGCTTCACTTCGGTCTTTGTACCCTTCCACCCTACGCTCGGTCGCATGTCATGGTTGATCTTTTGCTCCAACGCTCACGGGCGTTGGACCTGACAGCGCGTCGGCAATTTCGAGCGCAGGTGCAGCAACCGCTGCCGCGAAAACTGCTCCGGATGGTCGTGGAACCGTTCCCGCGAACCGTGGTGAAAAAATGCGTCCTGGGTCGGCAGGTCGTTGTCCTCCTCGTAAAACTTAAGGGCCTCGTCGAGGCATTGGGCCGCCTCGAGCGAGAGCTGCCTGGCCGCAGTCTTGTTATTCTCTTTGCCCGCAGCCTCCGTCATCATCCGAAACAGCGTGAGCCAATGGGCAACGTCGAGAATCCGCGAGGGTTCGTTGGTCGAGTTGACCACCGGCGCTTGGTCTGCGGAAACTGTTTGAGGTGGGCCGGGAAGCTGGAACTTCAACTGTGTCACGCTCCGGCACGATCCGCAGGTTGCGGTGACTGCGACAAAGAAGCTGACTACCGGGTCATCGCACGGCTCGTCCTCTCCGCCGCGCAGCAGCCCGCGACCACACGTTGCGCACGGCGTCGCTAAGATGTACAGGTGAACTTCCGCAAGACTATGAGCAATGAGCGGTACATCGGACATGAACGGCACCAGCCCAATCTCGGCGCCTTGTTTTCGTTCGACCCCCTCTCCCTCCCAGGGAGTGGGTCGGGGTGAGGGTCGTTGTTCCTACACGTAGGCTATCCGCCGCTTCCCCCTTCGGGCTTGGCATCCTTTTCGAGTTCATCCTTTGCCGGTTCAGTGCCGTGCTGGGAAGCGGACGGAAGCATCGCCCCAATCATCTGGTCCATCGCCGCCGCTTGTTGGGCCAAGACCTCCCCACTGATCTGCCCGGACTTCACTCCTGCAATGAACGCATCCAACTGCAGCAGGCTTTGCTGTAGAGCCGGAAGTTCCGCGATTAATACGCTGACCTCGGGATGGTTGATGTACCAGTATTCCTCCCCGTCCTTCACCAGAACAAAGCGAACATCCCCAACTCCGCCCCCCCTTGGGGCGAACTTGCCAGTTGCCTCGGTGGGGCTCAATACGGTGATTGCCACGATGTCCAACTTAAGCATTGCGGCGGGAGAAACAACCGCGACGGCCTTCTTGAAGTTCTCGTTGTCCCCGGGCAGGACTTCGGCCACCTCTTTCAACTTGTCGGCGAGCTTGGGAAGGAACTCGACGACTTGCTTAGCGGGCGCTGCCTGCTCCTCGACGAGGAAGTCGATGGCCTCGTCGAACTTCCCCGCCGCAACCGCGGCGTTAAAGTCGTTCACCAGTCCGCGTAGATCGGACTCGACGCCCGGATTGCCTCCCGCGGGTTTCGCCTCGCCCGTAGCGACCTCGCCCGACTTTGCTTCCGACCCGGGTTTGCGGAACGGCCGCCAGTCGGCCTGCCCCTTGGCGACCGCCGGGTCGTACCATGCGGACGATGTCGGCAACAGCACCGACTCTTGCGTCCCCAAATCCTCGTTGTACGACGGCGGCGGCTCACTCGGCCGGCAGCCCGCAACGGCCAATAACGCCAAGATCAAGACCGTGAAAGGACTTTTTCCAGTTATTAACATTGTGTTAAGCTACACCTCCGACGACGGCCCGACCAACGCGAGCCACGAATGCATCGTAGGCAAGACGCCCTGGGTCGTCAATGATTGCCGCGAGCGCGAGCGAGTGAGTGAGCCTTGTAGCGCCTATTGCAGGGACGGGGAGTTGAAATGGCAGATTCGAAGCGGCCCGCGATCGGCTCGATCACCTGGCGGGATCTGACGGTCAAGGACGCCGAGAAGGTACGAGACTTCTACGCCAAGATCGTGGGCTGGACGCCGTCCCCGGTCGATATGGGGGGCTACAGCGATTACAACATGAATTTGCCCGGCAGCGGGGAGACGGTCGCGGGAATATGTAATGCCCGCGGGCCGAATGCCAAGTTGCCGCCGCAGTGGTTGATTTACATCACCGTCGCGGACGTGGACGAAAGCGCCAAGAAGTGCGTTGAACTCGGTGGTAAGATCATCGACGGACCACGTAAAATGGGCGAATATCGCTTTTGTGTGATCCAAGACCCGGCCGGGGCGGTAGCGGCACTGGTCGCCAAGTGAACCCCCTTTTGAAGGGGGGAGATGCCCCCCGGGGTCCCCCCTTATAAAGGGGGGAGGCGTATGACTGTATCCTTTGCAACTTTTGATCGCCTCAAGAGCAAGGGCGTTGCCGCGTATCAAAACGGCGACTACCTGGCATCGAAGACGTACCTCGTCGATGCGGCCGGGTGCATGTTGGACATGGCCGCCGCGGCCAAGACGCCTGACGCGCGCCGACAGCACGAAGAGCTTGCCGAGGAACTTATCGAACTGGCCAAGGATTGCGACCGCCTGCACGCCGGAGGGAAGCGCGGCAAGCCCGCGCCGCGCGGCGGCAAGGGCGGCGGACAGCGCGTGAAAGAAGAAGAGGGCGGCTCCGACGCCTCCGACTGGATCGTCAAGGACAAACCCAACATCGGCTTCGGTGACATCGCGGGCTTGGAGGACGTCAAGCAGGAAATCCGTCTCAAGATGATCTATCCCTTCCAGCACCCGGAGCTGGCCAAGAAATACGGCATCGGCGTAGGCGGGGGCATCTTGCTATACGGCCCGCCGGGGACGGGGAAGACCATGATCGCCAAAGCCATCGCCCACGAGATCGACGCTGTGTTTTTTCTTGTAAGCCCCGCCCAGATGATGAGCAAATGGGTCGGCGAGGCCGAGCAAAACGTCCGCAAGCTCTTTGACGCCGCCAAGGCCGAAACGACCTCCGTGATCTTCCTCGACGAAACTGAGGCCTTAGTGCCCAAACGTCAAAGCGACAGCTCCACCGTGATGCAACGGGTGGTGCCACAAATCCTACAGGAATTGGAAGGGTTTGATCGTGGGGCAGAACGCGCGCTATTATTCATCGGGGCGACGAATCGACCGTGGATGCTCGATGACGCCATACTGCGCCCCGGTCGGTTGGACGCGCTTGTGTACGTGGGATTGCCCGACGCGCCCGCCCGGTTTCGATTGCTGGAGATTCACTTCGGCGATCGGCCGGTCGCGGACGACGTGGACTTCGGGACACTCTGCGACCGGTTGGAGGGATACAGCGGGGCGGACATCAAAGCAATCGCCCACCAGGCGGCCCAGCGGCCGTTCCTGGAGGCGATCGGCGGCAAGGCGGCGAGGCCGATCGCTCAGGCGGACATTCTGGCCGAGATTGACGAAACGCCGCCCTCCGTGAATCCCACCGACTTGGCACGCTATGAGAAATTCATTGAAGGGCGAAGGTAACACCAGAGCCGCGACCGTGAGGGCGCGGGCAATCCGAGCGGGAGCGACCCGAACCAATCCGCTCGCTTCCGCTCGCGGCTCTGATCCGTTTGCGAATGTACGAGTACGATGATCGCCGCTAAGTTCGATCCCCAATCTTTCTTCCACCGCACGGAGAACATCGCCCTGCATGTTCCCGCCTCCGAACTCTTCGGCCTGCTTAAGCGAACGGTCGATTTGCCGAGTCAATGGGCCGCGTTGGTCGCCCGGACCACCGGGGATCATGAGTTGATCCGCCCCGGCGGCAGCGTGGGCGGTGACGACGCCCAGAGTGTCATGTTCATTCGCGTGACGCCTGTAGATGTGAAGTTTGACGAGAGTGAACTCCTCAGCCAAGACGGATTCGCTTGCAAGGCCGAGATTATTGCCCGGTTGGGCGTCATTCCCGAACGAGGCGAGCTATTGTCGTTTCAGAAGAACCTATTGGGGAGTCGTCGCGTCGCCCAAGCCGAGGGACTCGTGTCGTATCTTCAGCCCTCCCTTCGCACCGCGCTGGCACGGTTTGCCGCCGAACACGATGCCGCCGCTTTGGTCGACGCTCGGATTAGCGAATCCCTCTCCAATGCCATTGCCGAAGCCTTCGAATCGGCGTGTTTTGCCGCCGGAATGATACTGGATCACCACCCGACCGGTCGCTTCGAGTCGACCTCACTGCGACAAGTCCAGCAAGTTCAACAAACCGCCGCCACTCGCCGCGCGGAGCACGAAGCTTCGCGGCAGCTCGAGGAGGCCCTGCATAAGGCTCGATCCGAACGCGTCGATCAGCTCGCTTCGCTGCTGACGCGGCTCAACGAACTCGCCGCGGCCTCGCCAGACGTGAAACTGCCCGACCTGCTCCGCACCTTCTCGGAGCGGCAAAGGGGGCAGCTCTACGAAGCTCTTTTCGCAACCGAAAAACCGGCTGCCCAAACGCAATGGATCGTTGTCGCTGCCGCGGAGGAACTGCTCTTCTTCGAACCCGCTACGCTCGGCTCGCCGGATCGCCGGCTGAAGATCGACGGCCCGGCCGGACATGCCCGGTCGGTGCAAAACGCCGTAATGTCAGACGGACGTGCGGTCCTGCTCATCGGCGCGGCGACGGGTGTTTACCTCTGGCCGATCGACCGAAGCTCGCCGCAGTCCTCGTTCCTCGTCCCCCATGCGCCGCGTGTGCGGGGAGGTTTCAACGCCGCCGTCCTCATCGGCAATCGCCTTTTCGCCACGCATTCGGAACTGGGAATCTACGAGTGGAATGTCTCGGTGCCGACCTCTGGCAAGGCAAGGTTCGAATCCATGACTCGCGGAGCTAAGGCCGTGCGCGACGTGGAACTCTTCGAAGGCGACCTCTATTGCTCTATCGACGATCGCATCATTCGTTGGCCCGTCGATGATCCGTCGGACCGCCCGGGGCGTATTTACACCGGAAGCGACTCGATCATCACCGCCCTTTGCCCGAGCGCCGCCGGTCTACTCGCCGGCAACAGCGACGGCGACGTCCTTCGATGGTCCGCTGCGCACGACACCGAACCGGAGTTGCTCCATCGCGGACAGAAACGAGCGGCGGAATCCATCTGGGTGCTCTCCACGAACGGCGTGCAGCGGCTGATATTCACCGACACATCGCACCGCGTGCAGACCCGCGTGCTCGGCGACACCTTCACCTGTTATTATGAAGCCGGCGGCCAGACGCTCCGCCGCGTCGAGGTCGCCCCCGACCTTCTCGTGGCCACGACCGAACTTCGCGATCGACTGATTTGCTGGACGCAGGGAAAACCGGACAAGCCTTTCGCATCCATCGCTATCGCCGGCCAGACCGGCCGCAGCGTCCAGGACGTTTGCCTCGTGCCGACTTTGTAGCTCTGCACCGCCGCGCGTACCATGTCGCGCGTGCGACTGCAATGCATCATCACCGTCGGGTGCCACTGGCTGCTTGCAGCCAGTGCTCTTCCATCCGCAGGCGCGAGCGAGCCGTTCGCTAATCCGGTAACAAAGTTTCCGCATCGAATCGTCGCCATTGCTCCCAACTCCGCCGAAGTCATTTGTACGCTGGGCGCCTGCGATCGCATCGTCGGCGTCAGCAAGTTCTGTGTCTATCCACCCGAATTGCTGGACCGACCGAGGGTCGGGGGCCTTTCCGATCCGGACCTGGAGCGCATCGCTGCCCTTCGACCCGACCTGCTGGTCATGCGCGGCAAGAACGACGCCTTGGAACGACTGTGCGAAGAACTGCGCGTTCCTATTTACAGGGACGAGACCGACACCCTGCCCGGCATCGAGAATTGCCTGCGCGAGATGGGTGAACGGTTGGGTTTGATCGACCGCGCCACGGTGATCACCAAGGATTTGCACGAACGCATCGACATGATCCGCTCACGAAACGCGGGCAAACCCAAACCGCGTGTCTTGCTCACTGTCTCCCGCCAACCGGACCGTCTCGCCAACGTGCTGACGACCGGCAAGGGCACTTTCCTCGATCAAATGATCGAGATCGCGGGCGGAGTCAACGTCTTCGGCCACCTGGACATGCACTATCCGCAAGTTAGTCCCGAAGGCATGTTGGCCCAGCAGCCCGAAGTCATCATCGAGCTGATGCCCGACCTGAAACTGACCGACGCTCTCAAAGAGCAAATGAGCGAGCAATGGAATCAACTCGGATCCATGCCCGCTGTCATGAAGAATCGCATCTACGTTATTACCGATGAAAACGGCCTCATCCCCTCGCCGAGGTATGTGGAGATCATCGACAAAGTTTCGCGTCTGTTGCATTCGGAGTTCGACGTTGCCCCCTGACGAACGGGCTTTGCTGACGCTGCGGGAGGTTCGATTCGGGTTTCCCAATCGTCCCGATTTCCTCGGACCGATCTCACTCGCCGTCGCGGGCGGAGAGTGTTGGGCGATCGTCGGACCCAACGGCGCGGGCAAAAGCACGTTGTTACGCCTTATGGCCGGGCTGCACACGCCGCTCGGAGGCGAAATCGAAATCAGCGGCGAAGCGCTTCGCCGTATTTCCGCGCGCCGCCGCGCACAACGTCTCGCATTCTTGCCGCAACGCACCCCGGCCGATGTCGATTTCTGCGCCCGAGACGTCGTGCTTCTGGGGCGCTATCCGCATCGTTCGCTGGGGCTCTTCGATTCCGCCGAGGATTACCGCGTGGCCGAGCGGGCGATGGCTTTGACGGAAACGCTCGCCTATGCCGATCGACCGATTGCAACGTTGTCCGGCGGAGAGGCCCAGCGCGTCCACTTGGCCGCCGCCCTCGCCCAAGAGCCTCGAATCCTGCTGCTCGACGAACCGACCGCGTCGCTCGACCTTCAGCATCAACAGTCCATCTTCCGTATCCTAAATGAACGGGCCGGCCGCGATGGTTTGGGCGTCGTCGTCGTGACTCACGACGTAAA